>LFCJ01002472.1_pt1 | contig 13345 bp, 14 predicted proteins | sample 643141 | NCBI WGS metagenome assembly LFCJ01 (sample SAMN03766243, study PRJNA286221) | soda lake metagenome | biome: soda lake; feature: Kulunda steppe; material: water; isolation source: sample B1-Br-g2 brine of Lake Bitter-1 | place: Russia: Kulunda steppe | collected 2010-07 | reverse complement strand
TCTCTCTCTCTCTCTCTCTCTCTCACACGCACACACAGTCTTTCACACACCCATTGGGACTTGTTTCAAGACTTGTCACTTGCACTCAGGTGCACAAAACTTCAGTTCTTATTGCAACCACCTTGTCCTGCCTCCTGTGTGCCCCCCTCCTCACATCCTGCAGGTCTACCTTTGCGTTGATCATGGCTATGGGCCTGGAAGCAGGCATCGCGGCAGGCATCATCGCTTCAACCCTATACTTTGCGTACGAGTATGCGCGCAGTCAGGTGGGAATTGCACTATCTTGCATGCAGAGATTAGCCAATGCATGCGCCCTGCGTACAAGCGTGCGCACAGTGCCAGGCACTGGTGTAATATCTGCTGGTGGTAAATGTGCTTGTGGCACTTAAATAGATGAGCCAGTTCCGGTAGATAGTTTGGTGCTGAAATTTGTACCAGTGTTTGTGGATGCACCAGCTTAAAAGTGCTGGTGTGATTAGGTGTACCAGGTTGAAATGTACTGATGGCATATGCTGACAGCAAACTGATATCAGCATTCACTTTCAGGCATTATATCATGTTCAACCTGCTCCATGTTGAGGGCCCACACACATGTGCATGTGCTCTAGATTGCTCAGCTTCAATGATCAGAGACTTCAGCTTACATTGTCACTGAAGCCCTGCGCATCAGCGCCTAGCATGGCATTGGCATGGCACATGCATGAGCGCGCACTTTGGGCTTAACTCAGCAAAAGGAGTTGCTTGCCGCAACGGGCAATGAGCGCAAAGCAAGACGTCATGCCCGGGCTGTGCTGCGCTGCCCCCAATGGCAAGCACCTTGCTTGCCATGCATGTATAACCGCTTGACGATGCATGCACGTACACCACGGCTTACGCTTATTTGGATTGATGTAAACGCACATACACCTTGTACGGCTAACGCTTGCTCGGATGCGTGTGCAACGTGCCGACATGCACAAATCCCTTCCCTTGTGTTACAAGTTGAACAACACACGCATACACGCACACACCCTCCGCGTGCTCAGGTCGCTGCGCTGCACCAGATTGCCGCAAGCTCTGGCACTGCACACGGCTACGAGGCCGCACGGCTGCTGGACCTCATGGCCAGCCGCCATGTAGCGCTGTCGGTGTCAGGCTACGTGTTTTTTGGGTCCAGCCTGGCACTGTCAGCGCGCGTGGAGGAGGTGCGCGTGCTGGCCGGACCACTGTCACATTGTGTGATGCTTCTTTGTTGGGGCTGCTGAGGACCGTGGGCGTTGTGTGCTGTATGTGCAGGGTGGTGCAGATTCCTGGCCATGTGTGCCACGTGCCCATGAGCTGTGCATCCATGGCATCAGGTTCTAGTGCTGAGGCAAATTGCCTGCGAGGGTGTGTGGCTGTTGCCTGTATTTGGGAGCCTCGGAGAGTTTGTTCAGCAATATCTATGCCCCTCCAGCATTAGAAAGCTTGCCTTCTCTGTATCTCTCCTTGTGTGCTTCAGCCTGTGTGCCATGGCCGATTTTTGTTGATGGCCTCAGCGCTTATCCTGCCAACTGGCCTGGCCCCAAAGAACGCGTGAGCTGTCACCATCGCCTTCCATTGCTTTGCTCCCAGAGTCTGACTTCCTTCGTGTGCTTGCAGCCCAGGCACTACTTCATGCTCGCGCATTCGAAGTCATGCACTTCCAACCCTCACACATGTCTGCCCCTCACACACACACACATGCCCATGCAAAACGCTCTAGCTCTCGCAATCCATGCATGCCTCCCCCACATGCATGCAACAGGTGGCCAACAAGCTGTTGCGGGATGTGGCTGATCTGGAAGCCGCAGCTGACAACGCGCTGGCGCAGCACCATGTGAGTGATACCACCTGCACACACACACAGGAGCTGTGGGTACGCGCCATTCATTGCCCAAGCATGGCAGCTATAAACATGCAATATGTGATTGTCTGGTTTTATGACAGGTGTGAGTTCATGTACTCTTGTGCGTGAGTGTGTGTGCTGTGTGTGTTGTGTGCGCATGTGTGAACGCACACGTATTTCTGTAGGAGCCCAAGCAGAGTCACAGATGGGTCTAACGCCGCTTTGTTCATGGGCTCTGCATCCATGAGCAGTGTCTTGCAAATGCACTGTGTGCTTGTCCTCTTGTTCAAGGACAGCATGAGACAAGCGCCGTCTTGGCGACAATGGACCAGGCGCATTTGGCAGGGGAGGGTGAAGGGGGGAATGGAAGGGGCCGCGCGCGCAGATGCAAGTGCGGCGCATTGCCGGACCCCTGTTTGCGTGGGCTTGCATCTGCGCGCACAGCCCCCTTGACCGCGCTCGTTCCAGCCACTGTCGGCAACCCGCCCCCTCCCCCGCACGCCATTGCTGTTTTGAATGCTCATTGCTCGCAATGCGGTGTATGCAACGCATGCGGGGGGCGCCTGCGCAGATGGACAGACCTAGGTCTGGCCGGTCCAAGGCGTCTTAGGCAAGCACGCATCGGAGCACTACGCCCTGCCCATCTCACGCCTGCCTGTGTTACCAATACACCACACAAACAAATCAGGCTCCAGATCGCAAACTCGGGGCGCGGGAAGGTGCCAGCGCGGCCGCCTGCAGGCCAGGGGCACCCTGCTCAGAGGTGCACTGTTTGCCAAGCTGCAACCACCGGTATAGTCATCGCGAACTGCGCTCTCCATGCACCTTTTCCTTATACCCCAATACCATGCTCTCACATGAATTTAGCTGTATCAGAAACAGCACAATTACCTGTACAATTGGCCCAATTGCCTGCGGGAGGGAGAGTACAAAAGAAATGCCTCAGCAGAGCATGCAGCATGCAGGCAGGGCACCTGACAATCACCCTCCAAGCCAGGAGGCGCCTGTGTGTGGCTATATTTGTGCACATGCACAGGCCGACGTGCTGCTGGCTGCGGAGGGTAAGCGCGCGCCGCTGCTGCCTCCAGACCACCTGCCACCCGTCCTGAAGGCCTCTTACTGGCGTGCCAGCGGCCAGATGGCCCCATCTCAGCTGCGGCAGGAAAAGCAGCAGGAGCAGCAGGGAGGAAGGGGGTCAGAGGATGGCTACCCGCTGCCGCCGTCCTTGGCATGGGCTGATGCAGTCAAGGCCATGTCTGATGCCAGCCTGTACGTCATCCTGGATTGCAGGTGAGGCGGGGGTTGACCTGGCTTGGGCTGCAGGTGCAACTCACCTATGCTGCAGGTGCGGCCAGCTTACCCTTACCAGGCATGTTTGTGTGCCCTGCGCACGTACATGGTCAGGTGCACACCTCTTAAAACATGCACACCCCCGCACAAATTGTCTCCAATGAGTGCAGCACTGAGCTCGCATGCATGCCTTGGTCCCATCCCATGCAGGCATGTCACGCATGTGGATGCCACTGGCGCGCGCACCTTTGGCAGCCTAAACAGCAGCCTTGGAGCGCGTGGCGTGCGGCTGCTCTTTGCCGGGCTAAGCCCCAAGGCAGGCGCGGTGAGTTATGGGGCTGTTTTTGCGACCTACAATTATTGGGGCGCAGACAGTTGTGCGTCCCAACTTTTTGCGCAAAATCTTAGAAGTCCGGTAGGGGTGAGTTGCTGGTGCTGGGTGACGTTATCCTGTGCGTGTGCGCGTGCATGCTTCAGGAGCCTGGTGGATTCTGATGCGCCTGGGCTGGTGGTGTACACGTGCTCTGACATGTCCTTCACACCCTCTCGTGCCCAGGACAGCACACACGCACACACACACACGCACACTCAAAACACGCAGGTGCGAAAGCTGCTGGGAGCGCACGGTGTGCGCCTGCGTGCGGGACCGGAGGTGGTGGTGGCAGACCTGGGCACCGCCGCTGCCGCCGCCGCCTTCCATCACGAGCAGCAGCGGCAGCAGCAGCAGGCAGGTAAGCCAGTGAGGAACATGGCCACAACAGGCCAGGCACGAGTGCAGGCGATGCTGATGCCCTCCCTGCTCCCTGGCATGCAGCAGCGGCGGCGGCAGCAGCAGGACCTCCCTCTTGAGCTGGAGCAGCAGAGGGTGAACTTAACGGTGTTTTGCTGTGCCTGTGCAACTCTCCATGTGGTGCACCAAGCCCCTAGGCGTCCCCCACGACGGCCCTTGCGTGCCCACCTCATGCTTTTGTGTGCGGCCCCCTAGGACACATTGTGCTGTGCAGTCTTTTGCAGTCCTCAACAACCCCTGCCCGCCCATACATGACTACTTGTGAGGATTTCGACACACAGTGTGTGTGTGCACCTGCCCTTCTTGCCTCTCACAGGGGGTGGCTGGTGCTGGGAATTCCGCAGCCTGGCTGCGGCGGTGGCGCACGTTGAGCGCTCCTACCTGGCCACTGCGCTGGCGAGGTGTGGTGCAGGGGAAGGCGGAAGGCGGGGCATGCGGGGGGATGGAACAATACTGTACAGAGCCCTTTCGTGAAGAAGATGTGACTATGGTGACGTAGAGCACTTGCAGGGGGCCACTGTGCTGGTTTGTCACAACTGTGGCTGGGTGCGCATGGTCATGGTGGCGGTGCACACCCATGTAGGTTCCCCCCAGCAGGATAAATCCCAAGGTCATGTCAGTGAGCATATGCATTTCTGCCGATGCCTGCGCACTGTGCGTTGTGCTGTGCCATGCCTGGTTTGCCCCATGGGCTCCATCGCCTAGCCTCCCTGCTCGCCCTGCACACACGGCATGAGCAAGCTTGCAGTGCATGCAATGGCAAGGCTGTTTAAATTGGGCCTGTGCGTCTGCTGGGCTGCCTTTTACGCTGCCTGCTTGCCTGTTATGTACCCTCGTGAGCAGTTGTACACACCACTGTCCAAGCCTTGCACTCTTTTTCCACGCTTTTCATGCCCCTCCCACAACAGCTCACGCACTGCCCGCCTGCCGCAGGGGGCTGCTCCCCGCACCTGCGCCCAAGGTCGGCCTACAGGAGGTGCTGGGCACGCATGCAGAAGAGGTGGGCTTTTCAAGGGCACGCACCTCATAGCGCGGTGTCATTGGCACTGCCATTTCAGCAGAGCTCTGCTTCAGTGGCTTGAGCCGCCACCGCCAACTTGTCTCCACACACATGGAGTGGCTCATGGGAACCCATCTTCATGCAGGCTCTGCGCTTCATGCAAAGCCTGTTGGTTGGCAGTCTTTATGTGCGGCCTCACTACCAGCCTCGCGCTCACCCTGTATGTGCTTCATGAATCTGTCTAATGATGCTTTGGTGCATATGGTGGTGATGGTGCGCCCAATGCCCCGCGCGACCCAACGCATCAGCTCCAACTAAGCAAATCCCATCCCTGTCACTCATGGTATTCATGGAGGCCAATCTCCTTAAATTCTGCTCCCTTTCAGCTCAGCCATACCTGTAAGAATCCTTGCCCGGGTGAATGGAATTCCTCAGAGGGGGTTATCTAAAGCCCAAAATGGGTATGGTTTTGGCATGCTACCAAGGTATGGGCCCCGTGACGGGCAGTTTTCGCTTGGTATTAGATGGTAGCCCTAGTTTCAAGCTTTCCACAGCATGAAAATTGCCCGTCATGGGGCCCATGCCCTGATTACTTAATCAGCTGTAGTGTGAACCCTACTTTTAACAGCCGAATGTCCACACCAGATCACCCACTGCACCGAATTGCATGATTTTTGGTGTCTTGGTGTTCTTGTAATAAACAAACATCATTGCAAAAGAATTGGAGTGAAAACAGCCAGCACTTGATGTGATGTGCGTTTAAAATTTCTGCAAATGGGTTTTAAGATGGGTTATAAACTACTCCCTCAAAACCCGGGTTTCAATATCCAATATCAATCAGCAATATCATGGAAGAATACTGTAATGGTGGGGTTGGGGGGGTAAAAGGAGCTCTGATGGGCTCTTGGTGAGGGCGCACATGCACTATCTATGCCAAAATAGGCCAAAAACAGAGGCTGAGCACCCAACCAGGCCAGCAAAGGCATCCATTTCACCCCAAACTCTGTCAGTAGCCTAGTTATATGATATTATTACAATTTGCATCCAAAAAGGAGCATGCCTGGAAATTTGCTCAGTTTCCCCCCTCTTGGAGTTCCTTAAATTTCGTTTTTGATTGCTAGACCCTGCAATGTCTGTGTGTTGGCAAGCAGGCTTGTGTGTTACAGCACGGAGGTGCATGCGCGGGAAAGAGTTGCGTGAGTGGGATGGCGCTCCACTGCCCGGGGCCAGCCAATTATGCAAGCTCAATTGCACAGGAAATCTCTTGAGGCTTTGCAAGGCTAGGGCAAGAATGAGGGTGTTTTCAAGCTAAAATGTTGCCTCCCTGGGTGGCACTCACGGCCTTGAATATTGATGTGTAGGTAGACATGGGGTCTTCAGGGGTACTCAAATTTACCTGGGATTCCGGGTGTGCGCATCAGCAACGGCCAGCTCGTTGATAAACAAGACGACTGAAGATTAAAATTGCGACCAAAACGTTGAGGCAGTTGGCCACTCTTCATTTCAGTCCCATTCAAATTCCAACAGGTCTGAAGGGGTCTCTACCTATTTGTTCAGCCGCTTACTTTTACTTTAGTTTGAATCAATAAAATCAAGACGGGGGTGAGGGTCCACAAATTAAGGTGTGGACCTGTTCAAGATGGGCCGTCCCACTACTGCTCAGCAGCAGCGCAGGCAGCTCAGCAGAGACATTATAGCAAAGCAAGCTGAACTTGGCAGGCACCCTAGTGTGTTAAGGAGCAAATTCAAGCAGCAGCCAGCCCCAAGGGTCAACCCTCAGCAGCTTGAGCTTGCAGATGTAAGCCAGCAGCTGGCTGAGACGCAGCTGCAGCTGACAGCCCTGCAGCAGCAGCAGCGTGCAGCAAAAGGCGAGGCTCATCGGCAGCAGCTCGCAGAGAAACAGCAGCGATTGGCAGCACTCCAGGCGCGTGCGCTTGCGCTGGAGCGCTGCATTCCTGTGCTCAAACTGGAAACTAAGCAGTTGAGGCAGCTTTAGAAATTGCAAAAATAGAGCTGCAACAGGATCTGGTAATTGGCATGGACAGAGCTGTCAGCTGCGTGCAGCAAGCCAGCGAGATCTGGGGGAGGTAGCTGGAGCTGGAGCATACTGAGCAGCTGCGTGAAAAGGTGCAGGAGGTCTCTGTAGTGGCTCATGTGCAAGAGCAGACAGCTAATCAGATCTCCAGGGTCACAGAGCAGTTGCGGCATCAAGAGCAAGACCATGCAAATCCACAGGTGCAGCTGCGTTACTTGGCAGCGATGTTTGACGTCCCAGAAGAGGCGGTCCTTGCTGCCGAGCAGCCCCTTACCTGAAATGCAGCCCAGCTGCTTCACATATTTCTATCCCTCACCAATCCCATGCTTGCGCGCGCATGTGCACACACACACACACATGTACACACACAAACACACACAACATTAACACATTATGAATGTGTATTGAATGTGTAATAATACATGAATATTGTACACGTGCAGCTCCCACTACCGCCCCCCGAGGTTGCCTCCTTGGTCATGAGCCTGGCCCCCTTCTTCCACAAACGGAGGCTGCTGAGCGGACAGGTGCTGCTGCAGGCAGGCCAGAACGTAGAGGAGCTTGTTCTGATTGAGCAGGTGCGCGCGCAAGGTCCTCTGGCTTGAAAAGCCTGACACTTAAAAACCACCAAGGAAATCAGGTAAACCACACTTGCACTGCACTCCCTTACCATGTTGTGACAGCATACCAAAGCACTGCATCAGACCTGGGCTTGAGCGTGCGCTCTAGAGCTAGGGAGGGGGGATATCTGTATTCAATAACTGAAGCCCAGCATTCAGCTTTTCAGGGGGTATTTCATAGCCCCTTTGTAGGGCCTGTGGCTAACGGCGGATGAGAGGCGCAGCACAGGGGCCCGTTTTCACAGAGGGGCTGTTCCTCTGCCCATGGGCTGGGCCAGGCTGCTGACTCCTTGTGTCACCCTGCTGCCTCTCTGTCAGAGCAAACTGGTGCCCTGCTGTGGCAACAGCCTGCTGCCAGGTGTTCCTTGCTTGTGCCTTCATCCTCATGATGGCACAAGGACCACCAAGAAGGCAGCACTCAGGGGTATGCAGTGTTCACCGATCATTCATGGAAATGTTGCCTGCTTTGGCAGTCTTTATCAAACACGCATCTAGTATGCGTGGGTGCGCATACACGGCTTCGCGCAGGGCTTCTTGCAGCTACACCTGGGGCCACCAAGCAGCAGCACTGCTTTGGATGGCAGCGTGACAGAGCAGCCAGGCTACCCTCAAGCCCAGCAGGCGCAGGAGGCACAGCTGGGCAGCGGGTTTGGCTATCCATCTTCCATGCACGAGTCTAGTGACAGCACAAAGGAGGTGCATGTCAGGTGTGCTTTGGGCGGGGGGCTGGGGGGATGCTTGGCACGGTGTGTTTGGCCTGGATTAAGTGCAGGTCTTGCAGTTAGCCATTTTCCCTGCTGCTCTGCTGCTTTAGCACCCTCCACTCTGCTGTTCAACACAGCTGCAAAGCTGCTGCACAGTCGCTGATGCACAGACAGCCCTCTCATGCCATGCCCCACTCTTGCCATGCCCTCTTTTTTGCCGCTGATGCATAGCCTCCCCGTGTCATGCTATCCCTCGCAGGACCAGCCAGTACGGCCCTGGCTGCTTCGTGGCAGCGCACGAGTTCTTCCTGCGCCGTCCTGCGGCCGCCACAGCTGTGGCTGTGGCAACCCCCACCACCACTGCCACTACCCCCACGCCGCCCGACTCAACCTTGCAGAATCCTGAAATGGGCGCAACAATGGTAGCGGCGTGTGCAGACCAGCCACGTGCTGGGGCTTGGAGCGGCAGCCGTGGCGCTGGGCGCTCTGTTGAGGGAGGCAAGCCCGACATGCTGGCCGTGGACGAGAAGGAAGTCAAGGCAGCTGGAGCAGCAGGCATGGGAGCGGGCTGCACAGTGCTGTGCTTAAGTAGGGGCGCATTTGAGGTGAGCCTCAAAGCTGCAGGCAGGGGTTGGCCTGTCTTGGTAACGCGTCCTCCATTTGATCTGATTCAATGGGTTGCTATGTGTAGATACAGTTGCAGGTGCTGTGTTGCTGGAGTGCGCACTTGCTGATGCGCGGGCGCGCATACGTGCTGTTGCCTGACAAAAGGCTGCCTCACAGCGCTTGGAAGCAGTAGCTGCCCATAACTCCCCTCGCAGCTTGTGCAGGTGCATTTCCCTTTGATCTGTGATGCTTGTCTCACGTTTATTAGTCATTGCTTTACTCTTGCAAGCATTGTTTTTGATCCATGGCTCATCGCGCATCAGCGGAGCAAGCATTTTCACTGGTCACCCTGTTTGAGTGCAGGCTGCATTGCATGAAGTGCCGGGGGCTCTGTCTCTCCTGCAGTGGGCCGCCCTACGGTCGGTGTGCCTTGACCTGACCGCGGCCCTCGATCTCATGGAGCGCAACTCTACGTTCTAGACCGTCCGTGTTTGTATGTGTGTGCAGCACGCCGCTGTGCTTTGGTCAGCGCCCATCACAATGTGCACGAGTCCATTCATGGGCTGTGCCTGGCTCAGTGCCCATCACGATGCACAAGAGTTCATTCATGGGCCGTGCTTGGCTCGCATGCATTGGAAGCCTGGACTGCTCTGCTACCTGTAAGATCAGATGTAGCCAGGTCTGCAGGTGCAGAAGAGCTTTTTTTGTGTGGGTGATGCCTTGCTCAATCCAATAATGGGACGGGCAAAGGCAACATATTTATAGAAAAATGTTACCTGACAGGCACTCTTGCGCCTATTAGTATACCAATGGCAGCTGCCTTACTTCTTTTGCCTTAAAGGAAAGATCCCGTGTCTGTTTAAAGCGAGTTAGGGTTGGGCAAAGTCTCTGCAGCCCAGACCACGTGCCTGTCTTTGGCAGCGTGCATAAAGAGAACGTCAATGGACACAGTTAGAAGCCTGCCTATTTTTGAACAATTGTGACAGCCCAGCTGAGACAATTCATTGGTTAGCACAAAAGAAATGATTCTACTCATGTATGAGGTTTTGGCTTGCAGTTCTGGGGGTTTCACACGAAATTCTCCTTCCTCGCAAGGCTGCAATTGCATCATTGGCCCTTTGACATGTTCGCTCCCATTTTTGCCGGTACTGCTGCGTGACCCTAACAAGCAATTACTGAGGTAAGACCTTCAGTCAAGAAGTGGCAATTGCTAGCCTTCTCTTTCAGCGACTGCTGGCCTGTGCCCCTTACATCATACAATGATTCACAAAAAATTTTAGAATAAGCAGTGAAAAAGTTTGAACATCATACACAGGGTCCTGTTGCAATCTAGGGACAGAGCCATGATGCTCATGCTTGGATGCACATGAAAGATGTGAAGACGGCTGTCATGCCGAGAGTATGCTGCAGACAGAGAAGCGCCATGGCAGCTGGATGACACAGGAAAATGCAGCTTAGATATGGTGCTGCAGGAATCTGGCGTGACACGGATCAGCGCGCCGCGCTGATTACAGTGTAACTTGGGTTAAGGTTTCAAGGCTGTATCCGCCGAACGAGGGCAGCTTAGCCGGTTGTTGAGCCTCCAATGAGGTTCGAACCCCGAACCCACTGGGTGCGAGGGTGGACAGCCGACTTTCCAGCGCAGGTGCCCCGCCGCCTGCTTGAGTGTCTGGAGCTGGAGTTTGACAGTGTAACTTGCTGCATATTCGTCACTTTGCGTGCAAAAGGAATAGCGCGTTCTTGAATCCTACAACGTCTGAAATCAATGAAGAGGTCACAGTAATGTTGAAGCTTCATGATCTCAGGTAGGCCATGCGGGTTTTGCAAGGCGTTCTTTGATGACAGTGGCTCACTGTGAGTCGGAGTCACTGTTTGTTGAATCAATGGCCTTGAGCTTTCAGTGGGGACCAAGTTGAAATAATGATAAGCCAGCATGGGATTGTTATAGCCTATGACATATGCTTAAGGTGTATAGTCTTCATGCACTTGACCTTAAGGCACGCCATTTACTTTGCCATCATCAGTCCCCATGATATACCCACAGCAACTTTATGCTCCTCCCCTGCTGGGGCAGATCCATGAGCACAAATGCGTACATGGCATTATACAACCAGTTCAACCACATGTGTAGTCTAATGGGAACCATCTCATCACAAAACCTTCAGTACGCTGATATCCCATTCCAAATGGGAGTCTGGAATGATTCTCACACACCTCTCCCAACTTGGAGACTTTGAAAGCACCACTGGGACCTGCAGATCATTGCAGTTCGGAACACACAAGCCAGGCTAAACTTTAACAACTGCAACCCTGAGTGGCTCAATCACATGGCACAGAGCGTCCCTGAGGCTAAGTAGAACACAACCGGAGTGAGCAACGACGCTCATATCCGTATGCCCCCACTTGGCGCACCACCTCCAGGCTTTAACAAGTTTTAGCAAACTCAAGAGATTAAAGCCTGAACACCACCTAGTTGCTAAGCGCCACAACCACGACACATCACAGCACCCTGGACAAATGACAACTACACAAATACAAGACAAATCAAGCCCTCATCTGGCCTTGAAAGTAGCGGACTGGAAGAAGATTGCCAACACAGATGGGAGCTGCATTCGTCAGTTAGGTTAGCTTAGGTCACAAAGCTGTACCTGCCAAACGAGGGCAGCTTAGCTGAAGCCAAGCAGGCCTGCAACCGAAACCAAAAAAGGCAAGCTAGGTTGTGCCACAGTGTCCTGAAATCTAGGCACAGCAGTCCGACTGGAGTCCAGGCACTCATGCACGTACAAGGCCAGGCTGCATCCGTCAAGATCACCAGCAGATCATTGGAGCAGGCGTCTACATACCCGATACCAAAAGAATTCATCACGTGAATCCCAATGGCTCCAATTTTACTAATACTGTCCACAGGGCTGAGCTTGCAGGCATTGCTGCAGCCGTTACTCATGACTACTTTCTAATAGCTACCGACAGCGAAAACTCAATGAAACAAATTAGAAAACAGATCAGGTACCCAGAATTACACACCTACCACATTCACCACAACCTTTTAGAGACAATCATCAATGCAATCTGCAACACTGCGACACTCTCCATCACTTTTGGCAAATTCCTGAAAGTAAAAGCCCACACTGGCATTAATGGTAATGAGCGCGCTGATCAGATAGCAATGCGTGTGGCTTAACATCCTGAAGCTGCTGACACTGGTAATAAAAATGGCAGGGCATGAAGGTAACCCTTTTCACAACATCATTTGGCTTGCAAACTCCACAGATGATCCAAACAAACAATGTCCTATTATTGACAACGGTAATCAATCCCAACCTTACCAACCCCATATGCGCTACCTCCCCAACAAATGCGACGCGCTACAAGCACACATGCATAAGGTCCACAAACTAGGCAACGCACAAACTGATACCAGCTACTACACCTACTACCAGATTCTAATCAAGAATAAGAGTGCCCACAGCAAACTCAGAAATTTTTTCTGGTCTATACCTGGCATCTCTTACGAGGAAAAAGAGACAGTGATGAAATACTGTTCTGGCACGATCTACAACCAAAAACATGCTGTCCGTTTCAAGCAGTCCAACAGCCTTCGTTGCCCCACCTGATCCTGCCTAAACAGTGCACTTCACATCCTCTCAGGGTGCCAGCATTCCATCATTTGAAATATGGTGACCGAACGCCATAATATTGCAGGCAGATTTATAACAAAAGCCATAAGTTAAGGCCCTTAACCGGGTTCCCTAGGATCCTGTCTTGTATCCACAGATGTGGGCAGTGCTAACAAGCATTGTATGCAATATCTTCAAACACCTGTGACAGCAGAATCCAGAGTTCCTCCGGCTTGCATTTTTGCTATAAATCACAATCAAAGAGACAGACTCACTTCTCGCCCTGACACCATTTTGTGACTCCAAAGAAAACATGCAACATCAATTCCCAAAATCAACAGAACCATCCCAATGAGCAAGGCCTTACTTTAAGGAGTGGAAGGAGGGTGGTTTTGGGTAGAGGGCAGGGTTCTTTAGCAGCAACCACCGCAGCTGGAGGCAGACCCCCATCACCAGCCACAGCTTACCAGCCTAGACAGACTCGCCCCGAGAACCTCCCTTGGCAGCGTCGTACCACCGTTGAGATCAAATACTGTGAAAACACTTGTCCTGAGCAGCAGCTCCAAGTTGCCCATGCTCAGCATGGTCACCTTAGACGTAGCATTGCAGGAGACCATGTTCTTCATGTCATTCTCTTAGGTGTAGGGGGTGTTACTTACATTCCTCACACTTTGGTTCCTCTGAAGAGTCTCGGCCTTGATTCACACAGAGTCAAGAAACTTGCTCTCAAGCTTCATGCTCATTCTGTGCACTATGCTCATAAGCTTGTTCAGACCAGACGTTTTCTTGAGCGTTCTCCCCACCTTCAAACCAATCAGGAGAGGTCTGCTGGCTTGT
>LFCJ01002471.1_pt1 | contig 13348 bp, 17 predicted proteins | sample 643141 | NCBI WGS metagenome assembly LFCJ01 (sample SAMN03766243, study PRJNA286221) | soda lake metagenome | biome: soda lake; feature: Kulunda steppe; material: water; isolation source: sample B1-Br-g2 brine of Lake Bitter-1 | place: Russia: Kulunda steppe | collected 2010-07 | reverse complement strand
CCATGTCCTGGGCAGGGCCTGGGCAGGTCCTCACCATCTCCTGGGCAGGGCCTCACCATATGTCCTGGGCAGGGCCTCACCATATGTCCTGGGCAGGGCCTGGGCAGGCTTGGGGGGCCTCACCATGTCCTGGGCAGGTCCACCTCAAAATGTGTACTCTGGGTAGATTTTATATTCTGAGACATCTGCATACTCATAATTAGAATATTGCCAGTGCTTGGGCTGCTGCACACCTCTCTGACAGGCCTGCATGCTTATGTGCAAACGCCTGCTTCGGCTCTGCACTGGGTCACGTGTCCAGGAAGCATCCTCTGCATGAGACCCCGGCTTATCAAATGAGTTTCTGACTGGGTGAGGCTCTAACAGGGGGTAGGGAGGGGTTAAGGCATTCATCCAACTTCACAGCAACCCTCAGCGCGCCACACAGTGATCGCTGGCGCACTTTACAGCACTACCTGACACTAACTCAAGCCTTTTAGTTGATGCACAAGGATTCGCATGCTGGACAGCATTAGACACAGTAATGGCTGCACAAGGATTTGAATACTTCACAAGGATTTGAATACTGCACAAGCGTTTGAATTCTGGACAGCATTAAACACAGTAGCATTGGCACAATGGAACCCGTTCTTGCCCTGCTGTTTGACTCATGCTCAACAACACATACTGAACTGCAGCCACCCACCCAAACTTGCACATCCAAAATCCCCAATAAAGGACACACAAAAATCACCTGGGCCCTCATTTGCACGCTCAGCCTTCACCTTGGCTGCGCCATCTGGCCCGACGGCCACACCCCTTGGGAGGCGCATCTGTACACAAATGCAGAGTGCACATGCACCCACAGTAAGGCGTGGGCTCAACTCCCTTGATGTGCACCCACATTGATGTTCTTCTGTCCGGAAGACAAATTTATTGCGTGTTTGCAACACAACTCCCAGGATCAACTCTGTTTGGCCTGACCTGCCCACACGCACTGGGCCAAATGTTTTGATCCTGTGCCATTTGAACGGGCGGTCCCAACCCTGTGTGATGACCTGATCCTGTATACTAGTGATTTGTTCAGGCCACATTCACAGAAAGTCCAGCTGCTCTAAGAAAGTGGTCCAGGACATGCGCCCCAGATAGGGGCTAGGAAATCAGTCCCAGAAATGCATGTCTGATAGACTCTGAATGGAGCCTGGCTTGAGCAAGCATAGTCTACCCAGGCCAACAAAGCATGTACCCTGCTCTGCTGTACAACCTTCTTTGCTGCCAAGAGTAGGTCCCACGCATTTGCTTCCTCTGTGCATACATTTGCTCCTTGCCAACCACTCACATTATGGTTCCCATTGTTGATGAGGGTTGCAGAATCACCCACAGACTGCAGGGATGTCATGGCGTCCAAATCCCTGAGTAGACCATTCCCCTTAAGCAGGAACTGCCCACCGATGCTTTGCAGGCCCTGCATGGGATCAAGTGCAACGACGCCTGAGCCACAGCCTGCAAGCCACATGCCATCTCATTACATGCCCTACATTGTTGGCGTCCACCACAGAATCATATTATCTGTGCACATGCAATACCAGCCAGTTGCAGCATACACGTGCTTGCAAACGCAGGCAGGCGCGCATGTGCGATCTCATGTGTGCACACACCTGCAGGCCGTCCACAGACAGGAGGTTCATGTTTGAGTTCATGATCAGGTCCCCGCCGATGCTTTGCAGCCGTTCCAGCCCCTTCAGGCTGCGCAGCATCATGTTCTCACTGATGATAAGGTCACCTGCAGCCATCATCACAGGTCTTGCACGTTTGATTATTCTGACAAAGGAGCGCTGCATGCAAAGACAGCAGAGCAGGAGAGCCAAGCGCAATGAGCCATAACTTATGACTTGTGAAGAAATGCATGCAGCGTACCCATCTGCAGCCCGCAACGTGCCAAGGACCAGTGCCTTGCTAAGCTCGAAATTCTTGACAAGTGGAGCACCAGTGGCGCACGCAATGAGCTGGCCTCCCTCAAGGGTGAGCTATAGCATCTTATATAATAGAATGGCCTGACACACCATACGTGACACACCGTGCGCATTGAGCAGAGGCTGCCTCACATCAGGAAGATCTCTATTGGGAGCCGGTTCCATTGTGTCCCTAGCATGCATATGCCTCTAGGCTTGGATGGTACACACAACAGGACACCACGGGCAGGTCCACACTTCCCGACGCCCATTCTGAGTCCACCTGACACCATCTGCAGGGCATCCAACTTCAAACTCTGCATCAGCCAGCTGACCAGCAGCAGGAATGAAGGTCAGCAGTCCTACCACCTGGTACCGCTTGCAGGTCATCCAAGCCCCTCAGGTCTTTGATCACCTGACACCGTTTGCAGGTCATCCAAGCCCCTCAGGCCTTTGAGCGCAAAAATGGAGGTGGTCAGCAGTCCTATCACCTGACGCCGTCTGCAAGCTATCTAAGCCCCTCAGGTCTTCCAGTGTAAGAATGAAGGTCAGCAGTCCTATCACCTGATACCGCCTGCAGGTTATCTAAGCCTCTCAGGTCTTCGAGCGCATCCAAGTCATACACTGAAAGACCTCGGACATCCTGCATCATGCGTGTGTGCTTGCAGCATTTGTCGTGTTCTGCTGAAATCATCTGTGTACACGCACAGGGCCATCTGTGAACACGATCTAGGAGCCTCCCCTGTACCCTGCACGCTGCAGCCTTGTACTGCTGCCCTAACTGTGCGCCTTGCAAGTATATGTGCGTCATGCATGCTTGAAAGCTGCATTTGATTTTAATGGTTCTAGTTCAGAACCACCATCAGGTTGTGCTCTTGCTCACTGCACTCCCAGAGGTTGCTTCTTTGTTGTGCGATGTTGCAATTTCTAGCAACTGAAGAAGGCGGTGCCTTGCTACATCTGAGCATTCGTTGCAGATCTGTGCCCACCGCACAAGAAGCCAAGCAATGCCATGCAAAAGAGGATCCATGTAACAGAGGAGCCATGCAACAGAGGAGCCATGCAACACAGGAGCCATGCAACACAGGAGCCATGCAACAGAGGAGCCATGCAACAGAGGAGCCATGCAGCAGTGGAGCCATGCAACAGAGGAGCCATGCAACAGAGGAGCTCCCAGACGTGAAGGCCATCTTGCGCCAGCAGACACCGTCGAGGAGCCCTGACACCGTCGAGGAGCCCTGGGTTGTGAGCTGAGCTGTGATCTGAGCTGAGCACTGCCACCAGCACCAGGTGCAGGCTATTGCATGATTCATCAACTCATAGGGCGAGATGCGCTCCCTGCCCTGATCTGGACCCCTGCTTCCAGTCCTGCACGTCTTTTAAACAACTTGTGGTCATGCCAACACGAACTCCTCCTGGTCAGCGGCACGCCTAAAGGAGGTAGCCAGCGCATTCAACATTGGGTGCCAGCTGTACCATATGCCCGGGCACTGGTCAGAGGTCTGAGTTGCCTGGGATCAGCAGAGCCTGATCTGGACTATGGTAACCCACCGTGAGGGAGGCGAGGAAGCTGAGGCTCTGGATGCCCTTGCCCTCCCGTCCGGGCTTGCCGTACAGCACCAGTGAGCCGGCCGTGGACACGATGCCCCTGGGGAGAGCGGCCTGTCGGTGTGCATGCCAAAGGTATTTGCCATTGCAGACTGTCTGTGCGCGCACGCTTGCATGTGTCTGTCATGCCATGAACGACAATGGCAGTGCTTGTGTGCTTGTGTGCATGTGCGTGTTTCTGTAGAAGAGCGCACCAGCTCATAGAAAAACTGAGCCAGGCAGCGGCCAACATGTGTCAGTTTCCTCCCTGGGTTCATTTTCACCTCACTGCCGCTGTGAATTTGTGTACTCCCCTGCTCGCTCCCTTCTCGCATGCAGTGTCTGCGCCTTACCTACCCACAGTAGCCTTGCCCACCCAGTAGCCTTGGTCTCCTTTTGCACCCCAAGCAAGGTTCTGCGCCTGTGACTGCATGCCCTGCTGCCCCACAAACCTGGAAGCGCGTTAAGTTGCCGTCCTCCCATATGACAAGCGTATCTGTGATATCCGTAATGCTTCTTGCACACGAGGCCTGCAGAAAACATCAAATTGCTCAATGTGGCCGCTGAGTCAGTGATAGCATTGTGCAAATCAAGGGTCAAGGTGTAGGCCGACCAGGTAACAGGTAGTGTGCACTGCAGAGGGGTTTGCGAGTGCAACACCCTTCCTATGTTATGCTGTTGCCATAATAGACAAGCACAGCACAATTGGAGGTGTTTTGTTCCCCTTGTTCTTGTGAGTTTTGATCTTGCAGAGCCTTTGGCTTGCTCCCTTGATTGTCCATTGCTCAGAATAACCAGAGGCTAGTTTGCACATACCAATCATGGTATAAGCAGTCCCACGCATGCAAGGCACACACGTGAGCCTGCTGCATGATAACAGGAATGCGCACTTGCACACCTTCTGTAAGACATGCGCACACATGCATGCACATAATCACACACACGCAGACACACCTTGATGCATCACTGTCTAGGAAACTCAAGGCACTTGTGCCAAAATGCAGCAGCAGCAGCAGCAGCAGCAGCAGCAGCAGCAGCAACAATAGTGTTCGCGCCTACCTGCTGCGGGTCAGACAAAGCCAGCAGGGCTGTGTCCTCGGGGTCTACGTCAATACCATGGTTAGGCATGAAATTGGGCAGGCTTCCCAGGTAGGGCACCTGCACGCATGTGGACGAAAGAATGATCTGTGCAAGGAAAGGAGTTCACGTGCATGCAGATGGACGCAAGCATATGGTCTGTGCGAGGGAATGAGTGCACCTGCATGAGTGTGTATTGAGAGATGCCAGGCAGGGCACTTGGAGGGGTGTGCAAGTTTGCAAAGGGGTGTGAGGTGGAGGAGGTTGTGCTTGCAGTCATGTGCAGCAGAGAGGCTGGCATGATGAGGCACGTGGTGGCGTGTGGTAGTGGCTGGGGAGTGTGTGAATTGGAAAACATGGAGCTCCAGGCGTGCATGTGGCTGGGATGTGGGCGAAGAGTAAAGCATGGAGCTCCAGGCATGCACAAAAGCTCTCTGACTGCCCTTGGAGGTTCACTCCACAGTGAAAACTAGACTGAGAGTGGATGTCCCAGAAAAGTACGAATGCTCTGCATATGAAGCTGACGCACAGGCAACACGTGTGTGCCCTAGCGAGTGATTCCCCACCCAGACAGGCCACTGCACTGTGGAAAGGGCACGTATGTGCAGGGTAGTGCGGCAAACAGAAGGGAGGGATGCTGAGCGCGGGCTTGCACAGAGGCACGCGTCCCCCCGTGCCGCCTGCTCTGCGCATGCGGCATCTGCTTACCACATCTGCGCAGATCATCTCTGGTCCTTGCAAGTAGATCAGCATGTAGCAGATTCAGGAAATGTTGATTGCACGTGCGCCACTCTTGCTGCCACAGATCACCTCTGGGCATCAGATTGCCACGCATAGAGCTTGGACAAATATTGCTCAACGTGAACACATGTACTACAGTAACTGCCGCAGATCACCTCTGGGCCAGGGTAGATCACAACCGTCTTGCGTGCCAAAGCTGCCTGGCACTCTGCAGGTGGGGTTAAGCGGCTACGCCCTCCGTTACTACTTATGCTGTTGCCCCTGCTGCTGCTGCTGCTGCTGCTGCTGCTGCCTCTGCCTCCGCTGTCTGCACTGGTACCTCTGCTGCTGCTCACACTGCTGGAGCGTCTGGGCGGGGCAGCAGCGGGAGCGCCTGCACAGAAGGTGTAGCCAGAAAGGATCCAAAAGGATGTATGAGCAAGCAAATTCATGGTTTCAGCAAACATGTGCAGCAGTGCATTATCCTGCGCATGCAATAAGAACAGCTGTTTGAAGGGTGTGTGCTGCTTCACATGTGTGTGCTTATGATCTCTTCTTAAGGAGGCTGTGTTGTTGAGCATAGATTAATGTGCTGAATTTGTGCTTCTGAAAGATGAGGGTGTTTTGACCTGCAGCTGCTGCAAGTTGCACCTAAAGCTAAAGCAGAGATCAGACAAATAAGCTTCTATGCAGCTTGTGCGCGGGCCCAACTAGACAGATAACGCCCCAAGGATGTACATGATTTTTTACTTAATCTGCATGCACACATGTGGCACAATATTGAGGCACTGAACAGGCCACGAACACGACTAACAACCTTCCTGCAATTGCAAGTATTCACATCGAGTGTCTGCAAGCCCTCGAATTGGAGCCGTCACTTCAATGTTGATCCCTCATTGCGTTTTCACATCCACTACACTTTGTTGAAAGATCAACATTGCAGGAAAAATGCGTCATTCTCATCAAGGCCTGATGGCACCTGTCGGGAGCAGCGGCGCCGCGAAAGCTGCAGCTGCCCATATCAGCAGCGCCGCCACGACGTCAAGACGCATGAAGAGCCTGCTGCACAGCCACCAGTTGATGCAAAGACTCCCAAATATAGCAACAAAAAAGGGGCGCCTAGTCAATCGTCCCTTAATGGGGCAAGTTTGCCAAGCCTTTGCTCTTTGGTGGTAAGAATTTGCAAGTATCTTAAGTAAATTAAGTTCAATTAAATTAGATTCAATCGGCAACATGGTAAGAAAACGCCTATCACTGGCATTCGCCAGAATTTACGAGAACGGGCATCTTAATGCTATATTAAGTTGAAAAATATTATAGATACAATATATATGATATAAGAGCTTTTTGGAGTACTTACTGAAAGCAGTGTTCAGTGCAGCCCCATGTGCATGTTTGCAAACCCGGAGCCATAAGGAGCATTGTATTACATGGCTGTTTAATGCACAGTTGAACAACTATGTATTACAGTGTACCTTCAGATCACCGGGTGAATTCAGATCTGAGACCGTGGTCATGTCACTTACCTCACTTGATTCAAAGTTGCCTTTCTGTCCTCAGCATGCACAGGCACTGTGCAGTAAGCGTCATGACCAACCTTTATGGTTGTTGATTAACTGCTGAGGATCTGTATCCCTAAACTTCCTATTCAATTCCCGTGATCACGGACACACGCTGATGAATTTTGTTCGTTCAGAGCAGGGTTCACAACGGATAGATATTGTGCCTCCCTTAATAGAACCTCACAACCCTTAGTTTTGAACATTGTTGCCAATGTGGATCACCACTGTGGTGGCTTGCACATCTCAAGCTACATTTTGGTCTAACTTGCTGAGGGGTATTGAGCCTGCGCTTTCTCACAAGCACTAGGGACAAGATCATGGAGCGGCCTCCTCATTTGCGTCTCACTACCCCGCAGGTGAAGCGTACACGAGGTAGCCAACGCAGCCATGCTCCAGCTTTAGAGCGCATCATTATTGAGTACATGCGGGCTCAGTGTAAGAAACTTCTGCCATCAGCGACTAAGCTAGAGGCACAGCAAGCTCAACTCCGCCCATCTTTGTCACAAGCAAATGCCCAAACAATCATGCATGCGCGTACACAGACACACACACACTCATTGAACACACAAACAGATCTTGCAGCACACTTGTGTCCTTGCCACAGACAGCGTAATCAAAAGCATCAAGGCCTCCAGATCACATCCAACTTGGGGCACAGCTTGGCCAGCAGCCTGCAAACAGGCCAATGCAGGAAGAGGAACTATGTTTGGAGGCAAGGCGTTGGCTGGCCAGAGGGCTCCTGAGCACCCATGAATCATGGGCCATGATTGTATGTGTTGAGACAGCTTCTGAACAACCATGGCTGGCACCCATAACTTGCATGAGACTGTGCCTGAGCGCCTGTGACATGTGGCTAGAGTCACAAGACATGTCCTCCAAGCAAGGGCACAAGAGCTCAAGCACAATGAAGGAGGAGCAGGAGCAACTGACCATGTGTGGCAGGAAGGACCTGCCCACATGCACAGGCGAGGACGTCTTACGATCTAACTACCGCCCTCACAGAGTGCGGCATGTGCGCATGCCTGCAAGCAATCAGCGCCAGGGGCTGTCGGCTGCATGGCGTGTGGGGTTGCAAGGGTTTATGCGAGACCAAAGCCCTGCAGATGCTGCATGGCGGGTGGGGTTGCAAGACCAAAGCCCTGCAGATGCGTGGCATCCATTGTTTCTGAGCGCTTTGGTGCCTTTGGATGGAGCGCGTGTCAGTGGGCCTCCCTTGAGCCCCACTTACAGTGACCAACGTTTCCTTTGTGGAAGTTTCCTTTGTATCTCACTTACTGTGACCAAAGTTTCCATTGCGTCTCACTTACTGTGATCAAAGTTTTCCTTGCGCCTCACTCGCCATGACCAAAGATTCCATTGCATCTCGCTCACCATGATTTCCCTTGCATCTCACTGACTGTGACCAGAGCTTCCTTTGCGTCTTGCTCACCGTCACCAACGTTCCCATTGCGCCTTGCGCACTGTCACCATAGTTTGTCTCCCTTGCGTCTTGCTCACTGTGACTAGAGTCACATTTATGCCTCGCTCACTGTGAACGAAATTTCCTTATTAGTCTCACTCATTGTGACCAGAGCTTCCTTTGCGTCTTCCTCACCGTGACCAAAGTTTCTTTGAGCCTCACCCACTGTGACCCAAGCTTCCTTTGAGTCTCTCTCCCTATGGCAAAGTTTCTCTCCAGATTTACCCACCGTGACCCAACACAAGTATCCCTTATCCTTGAGCCTCACTCCCTGTGGCCAGTGCCACAAACAACCTCACCGCCACAAAGCGCCCATAGGCCACAATGCGCCCCAGAGCACCAAAGCATCACCTCCCACAGTTGCAAGGAATTGTCACAGAGTCCCCGGCTGCCATGCAAATAGTGGCCTCTGCCACATGGCCCAGCAAACCTCCACAGAACGCTGTGGAGCACGCGTAGCTGCTACAAAGCGCCTCAGCACTGCGGCAATCCGCGCACTGGGTCTACGCCCCCATCCCTATCCCTTGGGCCCCAACATGGCCAATCTCCATTTGGTGCAAAGAGCAATTGTGGCTGCGCGTGCATTATGGCCCAAGGTCAGCCCCAGCGCGCACACGCACTGCTGTATATGTTCCCCACTCACGAGATGGTGCCGGGGCCGATGACCATTAGGACGTCCTCGCCCCCCGCAGCCGATGCCTCCTCCAGGACGATTCCATCATCACCCGCAGCACCAGCAGCACGGCTGAGTGGAGACATCGTGGGTGGTGGCAGCACATTGGTGGCAGGGGGTAGCATGGGGCCCAGCTCCAGGCGCGTCAGCGCAGCCAGATGGCACAGGCCTGGGGCAGCCCCAAAGACAGAGTCCAAAAGTGCGCCTGTGCCGTGCGCGCTGTCCACCCCAGAGCCCACAGCACGCATAGCCGCCGCAGCACGCGCCTCCGCTGCAGGCGTGCTGCAGGCCACCACCGCACCAGGTGCAGCAGCTACTTCTTGCCCTGGCCCACACGAGCCATCACCGTTTCTACCGCTGTTGCTGGGCGCTCCCCTCCTGCCGTCGCTGCAGCCGCCGCTGCTTCTGCTGCCGCTGCTGCCGCCAACCCAGCCACTGCCAGGCTGAAGTGGTGCTGCTCCAGAGGTGCCTGCAAGCGTAAGGGAGCTCATGCCTGTGGCCACCAGGCCAACTGCGGTGCTGGCCTCCTCCTGGCTTTCCCAGCCCGTGCACCTTCCATCTGCTGCTGCTGTGACAGCAGCGTAAGCAGCGCAGGGCTTGGCGTCAGGCAGGCCATCCAGGCCTTGTCGTGCTCCCCCGGCTGCGCACTGCTGCTGCGCACTGCTGCTGCCTGGGCCACCATCGTGCGTGCAGGTGGCGGCAGGCGCTGGCCCGCGCCCTGGCCACGGGCAGTGCCCAGGTGCAGCATCTAAGCCGCTGTCCTCGTGAGCGTGGGACGCAGGCCGCTCGGCCATGTTCGCAACAGCATGGGAGGCGGGCGGCTCGGCCCTCTTGCCCGCTGCGTGCGTGCCTGCCCACACACTTGCTGTGCCGCCCTGGGCCTGGCCAGGTCCAAGGATGAGGGACAGCAATCCTGCGCCGGAGAGGGCGATGCCTGAAAGGTGCAGCTCCTGCGCGCACACCAGAGAGGATGCGGCTGTACTATTGAGGGCGATGCTGATGCGTGCCTGGGCGGTGCAGCTCCTTCCTGCAGGCACGCCGGGGAGGATGTGATGCTCACAGACGTAGCACAGGGAAGGCAGTATACGCTGTCTTGAAAGGGTGCACATGAGTGCACTTAGACAAGCCTGCTGGTGGGCATAGGTGTGCATTATGACTGCACCACAGCTACCAGGACCCAAGCACGCCTCGGGTCGCTCCTGGTGGCTTGCATCATTTGGGAAGAGTTTACGCAGGCTGGCATTGAAGATGCCTACAAACGCAAGGCATTCATCTTTTGGGGAATAGTTCTGTGGATGTCTGTGTGCATGTGCTCAGGCGCATGCGTGTGTATGCATGTGTATGCATAAGTAAACGCTTGCATGCGTTTTAAATGGCAAGACGGGAATGAAGTCTTCAGGTTGAGCAGCTGTCACTCCTACACATGCCCAGGCTACGCAGTTGGCCTAGAGTTGCCAGTATCGCACCTTGAGGTTGGGTGGCGCAGTGCAGCCATCCACCAGGAGTGCAGCAGGGCAATGCACCAGCTCCAGACGCTGCAGCTGGGTGAGGCTAGACATCTGCGCCAAGGCTGCATCAACGGGACCTGAGTGTGCGCATTGTTTGCACCTGGGTGGGCTGTATAGGGTGCAGCATCAACACGTGTGCGCATTGTTTGCACCTGGGTGGGCTGTAGGGTGCATCATCAACATGTGTGCGCATTGTTTGCACCTGGGTGGGCTGTAGGGTGCATCATCAACAGGTGTGCGCATTGTTTGCACCTGGGTGGGCTGTAAGGTGCATCATCAACACGTGTGAGCATGCCTCGGCATTGGTACGTACCCCACCAGAAGCCATGCAGCACCTAGAATGAGAATGAAACCAGCATCATGCACCAAAGTAGGAGGAGCTCAGCCTCTCACCAACACAGCGTCCACATGTATCCGCGGCTGTGCATGCACATGTAGCCAAGACAGTGGGCGACATGGTGTTGGCCCAGCAAGAAGCGCTGCATGCTCGTCAGGTGCACATACATGAGGCAGCCATACCTTGCATGCTCATGCGCGCGCACACACACACACACATGCTTGCATGCACACTATGCCCCAGCAGTGCGCGGCAGGCCATGGTCTCACCGCCAACGTCCTCAGCAGACGGGCGTAGCAGTGTGCCCTCGCCACAAACCGCCTGGCCCCCGCTGACACTCTGGTCATGCTCTTTCAGGGATTGCTGCAGGCATTGCTGCTGCTGCTGCTGCTGCTGCTGACGCGCAGCGGCTGCCGTATGGCTGTGCTGCATCTGCTGCCGCTGCTCCAGTGCCTCCATCCCCCAGTAGGACAGGCGCAGGCGCACGAGGTGCGGCAGGTGCGTGCACAGGCCCAGCAACTGGCCCAGCAGCCGTATGCTGGAGCACGCGTCCAAGGTGAGGTCGCGCAGGTTCTGCAGGCGTAAGAGGGGTAAAAAATTGAAGGGCGGCCAAGCGATTCCAGGTGGCGCATGCAGCGGAGGCGCTGCAAGCATAAAGCACTGAGCCGCAAATAAGCAGTGTGTGGGCTCCATGGCCAGGGCACACGTGTTCAAGGGAGACAGACAGCTCCTCTCTGCACAAAGTCTTCCCCAGCCTCATCATCCCGCATGCTCCGCACTCCCAAGGGCCCTCACCTGCAGCGTCCTCATCAGCCCCCAGTCCACGCAGTAACTGCAAGCCAGCGACAAGGCAGGGGCAGGGGCATGCCCAAGGCAGGCGCAGTGTGTGTCAGGACAGGGGCAGGGGTATGACCAGGGCAAGAACAGGCACAGGGGCATGACCAAGGCAGGAGTATTGCATGTCACGACCGGCATGGTGCACGATGCATGCACGGCGTGAGTGAGCCTCAGCCGTACTTTTGCGTCCATCACCAGACTCCCCTGTGGCCCAAGGGGGTTGCCCGCGCCCATCACCAGCCATTAGACTGCCTCTTGCCTGCTCACAGCTGTTGCCAGCTGTTGCTAGGTTTCGCCAATGACCTGCTGCAGCAGCACCACCACCCAATCCAGGCCTTCTTGGCCCATAGCGGCATCCCAAGCCCCCGGCTATCACGCAGCTCTATCATACTCGGCACGTTCTGTATCACATGCGGCCGGCCACCCCCCAAAAACACCCGCATGACAACACACACACACACAAACAGTGAACACATGCAGACAAACATGCACGCACGCACACACATGCATACAGACACGTGCACAGACACTTCTACATTTACGCGCGCACACACACACTCCTACGCAAACGCACACTTACACACCTAAACACACACACACTCCCAATCCAGAGGGTGAAGACGGCACAGGTGTGCACGCACCTGAGGTGGCTCAGGGACAGTGAGGTGATGCTGAGCCAGCCCGCCACCTTCCGCATGGATTGCTCCCACAGCCACTGCAACTGCACATAGGCACGCACATGTGCGCACTGGGCGGGTAAAGGGGGGGGCGCGGAGGGAGTGGGAGGAAGGGAGCACACATGCCCAGCTGATGCGGCTGACGCATAGCAGCTCGCTGAAAATAGGCAGGTTATGGGGGTCCATGCTTGGGATGCGCTGAACAAAAACAACAAATGCGCTGAACAAAAACAACAAATGGGGGCGATGCTTGGGATGCGCAGAACAAAAACAACAAATGGGGGTCCATGCTTGGGATGCGCTGAACAAAAACAACAAATGAGGGTCCATGCTTGGGATGCGCTATGGGGGTCCATGCTTGGGATGCGCTATGAGGGTCCATGCTTGGGATGCGCTATGGGGGTCCATGCTTGGGATGCGCTGAACAAAAACAATCAGCACGCATGGTGTCAGCAAAAGGTCTGTGTGTGCAGCCCATGTGCCCTGGCACATGGGCTGACAAATTCATCATGAGCCTTGACAGATTGGATGCTGGAAATTCATCACAGACCTTGACAGATTGAACGTTGGGGAACACGCGTGGTAGGCGCAGAAAGCTGACGATTCTCTGGCCAACCTGCAAAGGCATGTTTGCATTTATTTGTGTGCATTCTTACGTATATGCTTGCATGTGTGTGCACGTGCATGCGTACAGATGGGCAAATGAGTGTGTGCATATTTGTGCGTATGTGAGTGCTTGCATGCCTGTTTGTAGGTCATTGTGTTGGGGAGGTGTGGGTGGAGGGGGTGATGTGTGTGCATCTGTGTGTGCATGCATGTTGCTTGCATGACATCCTCTCTCTATATATATGTGTGTATGTATGTATGTATGTATGTATGTATGTATATATGTATGTATGTATGTATGTATGTATGTATGTATGTATGTATGTATGTATGTATGTATGTATGTATGTATGTATGTATGTATGTATGTATGT
>LFCJ01002470.1_pt1 | contig 13349 bp, 18 predicted proteins | sample 643141 | NCBI WGS metagenome assembly LFCJ01 (sample SAMN03766243, study PRJNA286221) | soda lake metagenome | biome: soda lake; feature: Kulunda steppe; material: water; isolation source: sample B1-Br-g2 brine of Lake Bitter-1 | place: Russia: Kulunda steppe | collected 2010-07 | reverse complement strand
TTTTAAACCAGAACAACCATAAACTTCCTTTTTTTCTTCATGAATTAATCGTTTTTTATGAGCAGGCTAGCAGTCGCAATTCTTGACTGAAGGCCTTATCCTTGTAAACCTTGTAAACCTTGTAACCTTGTAAGTCTAGTCTTCCAACAGAAGCAGCTGAATTGTGAGCCCATTGATCTCAGTCGATTTGTTGTGGACCTCAGGACCAGGCATCTACAATATTGGGCGCCTTTTTCCAACACACACCCAAGAGAGCGCAACAGTAAACGCTTAGCCTATTATCAGTGGTGCGCTACTCCTACTGAAAGGGCCTTGGTTGGGCATTCTTCCTACAGTCTCCCAAATACATGTTCCTTGACCTCCCCTGTGATGTCATTTGCAGCGTGGCTTGGTTCAGACTTCGTGTCACACTCTTCGCTATGAGACAGCTACTTGGAATCACAGGTCTTCCCTGACCTGTGACCTTTATGAGGCTGATGATAATGTCCAGGATGAACAACATGTCCTATTTCATTGCACACATCCCCAGGTGGTCTCTCTCTGCAGGAAGTATGCTCCCTTGTTCTCACAGGCAGGATCTCATGATGTGCTTTTCTAAACCACTGGCAGAAACTACCTTTCACCTGATTTTAGCGCTTTAGTTTTGGTTTAGGGTTGCAGGCCTTTTAGGCTTCAGCTAAGCTGCCCTCGTTCGGCGGATACAGCTATGCAACCTAACCTAAATCAGAAAAACCATAAACTTCCTCTTTTCCTTCATGAATTAATCGTTTTTTATGAGCAGGCTAGCAGTCGCAATTCTTGACTGAAGGCCTTATCCTTGTAAACCTTGTAAGTCTAGTATCATCTGCAGATGTGGACTTTTTCGCAAACTAGACCCATGGGTTTTCACCGATGACCTGTATGTCCTTGGATAGTTGATTGCTTTTGTAAGCAGGGGAGTCACACTGTAGACCAGAGGCCTTTTTAGTAAACCTCATTTTTCTTTTATAGTGAAAACCTTGCTATCGTTTCAAGCTGGCACAGCATCTCACACATCTGGCCGTTGACTCTAAAATTTAAGCAACAAACAAGCAGAAAATACAATTACACCAACCTAGCAAGTACACGACTTGTTTTGGCTCATGGTAATTGGCTTAAAGATCCAGAGGGCAGTCACAGCCCTACCCAACATGCATTGCATGCTTGCAGAGGGTCAGATACAGAGATATTATCTATTCTGATGCAAGGGTGACAGGTGCCATCCCGGTCTGAGGTGTGCACTGCCCCGTGCCGCCTACGAAGCTGCACTAGCATGACATAGAGCACGGCAGCAGGCAGACGCATCACCAAAAAAAATACAAGGAGATATACTCCACTCCACTCTCAGCACACGCCTCTCATCGCTCACGCTCACCTATGAAACCTCTCACACAAACCCTTGTTGCAGTACACTATCATGACCATCTGAACTGAAAGGCCCTCCTGTGCACTGGCCACCACGAACCAGACGTACTACACCAGGCGAAACAGGTGGCATCATGCAGCCCTGGCATACTCATGTCATTGAGCAACACCAGTGCAAGCCAAACTTGAACAAGGGGAGGAGGGGCTGCTCGCCATGCTGCAAAAGGGCAATCTCACTTATGAGATGCCAGCAGGGGTGTTGTCGATGACGCTGCGCATCTTCTTGTCCCCTGCCAGGACAGCGATTGCCCCATCAGGGTCAACATCCATGATGACGACATCCCCCTCCTGCGAGCACAAGAAAAAAATGTGCTTAGGACAGATGCCCCTTCAAGTCGACTCCTACTTAGGAGGGGCGCACTCACACCAAGTGCAGACTTGACAACCTCCTCGGAAACGGACTAGTGTGGCAGTTGCAGGCAGCTGGGCATTGCATCACATGCAGCTAACCTAATGCAGTTAACCTCATGCCTCAAGTTACCTGCCATTGGTGCTAGCCAGTGGGCATCTACATGATTAACACTCAGCACGTCTCTCGAGCACGTACCTTAATCTCCCCAGTTAAGATGCGCTCTGCAAGGCAGTCCTCAATCAACCGCATGATGGCACGGCGCAGTGGGCGGGCACCATAGGCAGGGTTGAAGCCCTCAGTCACCAGCCTGTAAGGAAACAAGTGCAACATTTTTGGCGCGCCTGCTTCATCTGGTATGGCATGTAGAACTTGATGGCGCCAAGGTCTGATGTCAGACACACATAGGCTGCCCAAGCACGCAGGTAGTGCACGGGTGAAAAGCTTTGCACACACCTGTCCTTGAACTTCTCAGTGACTTCAATCTTAATGCCCTTCTCATCAGCACGGCTGAACACGTCCTTCAGGAATATGTCTGCGATCTGCTTCACCTCCTTCTTGGTGAGCTGCGAGCATGCAGAAAACCGGGCATGAAAGCAGAGGGTAAGCATGCAACTTCATGTCCTACCATGCCTCTCCAGATGGTCTGCTGCTGCTAGAATGCATGGACATTACTGTCTTAACACATTCACTTGCCAACCCAGCAAGGGCTGTAAGAGATGAACCAGATCTTCCAATGGCCAGACAAGTATTTCCAGCTGACTCAGCTTCGCACTCTCCTCTCGGCTCAACAGCAGGTGTCTAAACTAGAAGCAGTCCTTCCAAATTCCCAACTTCACGCACCTGACGGAACACAATGGTCTCGTCTAAGCGGTTAAGGAACTCAGGGCGGAAATAGCTCTTCAGCTCCTCATTCACAAGCGACTTAATGCGGGAGTATGTCATATCCTGCAATGCATGAGAGGTAGTGCAGCCATTAGGGTGCTTTTGCTGCACGAACCTTCCTTCAAGCTTCAAGCAAGAGGAGTGTGCAGGCAGGCGCATGCAGTTGTAGCATGCCTTCTAGCTCCTACACATACTAGGTCAGCTTTGGCATGAGGTTTTTGATTGGAGCACTGCAGAGCAATCTAACTTCTTAGCCCTTCAGTAAGCCTAGCAACTAGCTTCGCCTTTGCAGCAACACCAATTACTTACATTCTCCTGGTCTTCATCGTCTGGCCGCAAGAAGAAGCCGAAGTTGCGGCCGCCCTTCTCAATGACACTAGCACCAACATTGGAAGTCATGATGAGCAGGGTGTTCTTGAAGTCCACTGTACGGCCCTTGCTGTCAGTCAGACGGCCATCCTCTAGGATCTGCAAGGGCACATGTTTACAACAAGGCATTATTCAGCACGCACCCTACAGGTGAGCCTAGAACAAAGCACAAAGCCGTACATCACGCATGCCCTCATACGAGACACAATTCCACAAACATAACAGGAGTCCTCTTACCGTCCTCACTCTGCACCATACTCCCAGCTTGAGGTTACCCAGCACATGCAGGGCAATCCAGCGCACAGCCAGCCACTCACCTGGAGCATCATGTTGAACACATCAGGGTGGGCCTTCTCAATCTCATCAAACAGCACCACTGTGTAGGGCCTGCGGCGCACGGCCTCTGTCAGCTGGCCACCCTCAGAGTAGCCCACATAACCTGCAGCATGAATCAGCATTCATGACGCCTGAGCCGCAGTGTTGACACCTTCCCCAAGTAGGTAGCTGGTGCTCAATTCAAAGCTCATAGGGTTGCATGAAGCATTTTTTCAAGGGCCCTGTTTTTATTGTCGTACGGCTGGAGGTGCAACAGAAGCAGTAAGCGACAGAAGGGATCCATGAGCCGAGTAACAAGCGGCAAAGCACAAGTTGTCTCTTCTTCCCCTTACCGTGTTGACCATGTTCTCGCTTAGATTAGATTTTCCATGGTCAAATGTTTGTGTCTTCATTGCCACGAGTGATCATACACGGAATTTGTGTTGGCCCACCTCACCTGGAGGGGAGCCGATCAGCTTGGACACCGTGTGGCGCTCCATGAATTCAGACATGTCCAGTCGCACCTGGGCAAGAGATAGGAGCAGGAGGAAGAATAAGCAGCCATGCACACACCGCAATGCTGGCAGGTGCGAGCTTTTCTTGAGTGGACTGAGCACAAGCCGTCACTCTGATGAAGCACTCTGCCACAAGGACTCCCAACCCTTGAGGAACATGGTTCTCTCACGAGCCTGCCACATCCGCTGTGCCAGCCTTGGCCACACTTACCATCGCCTCCTCACTGCCAAAGTAGTAGCTGGCCAGGGTCTTGGCCAGCTCACTCTTGCCCACACCGGTGGGGCCAGCGAAGATGAAGGACGCAATGGGGCGGTTGGGGTTCTTCAAGCCCACACGCGCGCGGCGAATGGCGCGCGCAATGGCACTGACGGCCTCCTCCTGGCCAATCACACGGCCGTGCAGGACCTCCTCCATCTTGATGAGGCGCTCAGTCTCATCAGCCGACACCTGCACATACACGCAGCACATGGCGTGGGCAGGAAGCCAGCACACAACCATGTAACTGTGGACCAGATGACAGAGGGGGGCAAAAGTGCAAGGAGAGCGCATATACTATCTCCTCAAGCTTCATCCTCTCTTTGTAAAATAGCTTCTACCCCAAATGCAATCAAGCGTCAGGCAAACGCGAGTATCACGAGCTATGCAGGAAAGATGCCCAGCAAGCTTAATGCACCCCCTTACCCTAGAGCAGCCTGGCAAATACCTGACATGCATTGCAATCCACTTACCTTCTCGATGGGGATGCCTGTCCACTGGGCAGTGATGTTGGCAATGTCAGCCTCAGTCACTGTTGGGCCACCGCCCTCAACACTCTCAGCCTCAGCCTGCAAGGTTGGCCCATGCAGGCAAGGTCATTCTTCAAAATAACATTCCTCCCGGTTGCTAGGGCAGGAAACCTACAGCACCTAGCCCAGCATGCTTGCTTGCCCTGGCGCGTAAAAGGATAACGACTGCCTTTATCTTGTCGCTGCTGCTGCTGTCTGTGCTTACACTAAGTTAACACCAAAGCAGCAAGCAGCAAGCAGGCAAGTAGCTGCTGCTGCTGCTGCTGCTGCCGCTGCTGTGTTGTCACTATTGTTTCGCGTTCAGGAGAGCAGCACAGGGCCCATAGGTGCAGAGCATCTTGCCATGCCGAAGCCGCACCTTGCTCTGCTCCTTGGCACCGGCAATGATGGCCTGAATCTTGGCCTTCAGCTCCATCTCACGGTCACGGAGGGTGCCTGCCTTCTCAAAGTCTTGGCCACGCACAGCTGCATCCTTGTCCTTGGTCACCTACAGAGCCAGGAGGAGGCGCACCAGGGCGGGTCACATGCAGGCACAGGGACATCTGCCTTGACACAGTTGAGCTCCACTGAGGGCAGATGCTCACAGATGTGTGCGCTCCCTCCACAACAGCACCTGTCTCCCTGAACAACTGCACCTGCCCCCCACCCATTCCTAACACATCAAGAGCTGTTGGTATCTGCTTGTGCAGGTTAGCCACCCGAGCAGGCGAGGTCCAGCTGCAGCCACAGCCATGCTTACCCACCTGCTTGAGTTCCTTGTCCAAGTCACGTGCTTCCTCAGGCAGCTGGATGTGTCGCAGGCGCACCCGGGAACCAGCCTCATCAATCAGGTCAATAGCCTTGTCAGGCAGGAAGCTGCAAGCATGTCAGGCAGGGGATCCAGCACTTTGGTGTGAGGCCAAGGCGAGGATGAGCACCAAAGACGGGCTGTCGATGCAGTCTCAAGCAGAAGCAAGGCTTTTTGGTCCTTCAGGGGCTACACCGCAACAAGGCACCAAGGCATGGACCACAAAAAGCGCAACAATAACAGGCAGCCACAAAAATTATCACTCAGATCAACAAAGAGCAGTTAGGCGACACTCTTGGAACAGCAGGTGGCAGCACACAGCCGCTGTATCACCCTGCCAGGAGGACGGCACGCACCGGTCGCTAATGTACTGGCTGCTGTACTTGGCGGCCGCCATCAGAGCCTCATCAGTATAGCGCAGCTTGTGGTGCACCTGGGCAGGCAATTTGTTTCTGGCTAGCTCAGTCAAAAAGCAGTACTGTCATACTAGGTAGTATCCAGTACAGGGTGTATACAGACCTGGCAAGGCAGAGCATTTCCAGTGCGTGCAATTGCAGAAGACATAACGTGCCCCCATCCCAGCCAAGTGTCTCCATGCGAGGTGGCATGTGAGGCGCAATTGACTATGTACCACCCAGCACCCATATCTTAGGCTCCTATGCATATGCCATCCTTGTATGCACTCGTCTCACCTCGTAGCGCTCGCGCAGGCCCTGCAGGATCTCGAAGGTCTCCTCAATGGTAGGCTCAGGCACCACCACAGGCTGGAAGCGGCTGCATGCACACGTGTCGAACACAGCCGTCAGTGTCGAGGAAAACACCAACTGTGCCCAGCCGTGCTCCTGAATGACTGACAAGGCTCCTGGATGTTCACTCATTGGAAAGAACCAGAGCCTGGGCCAAGGAGGGGCTACAGAAAGAATGACGATCCATCGGAAAAGGGGGTAACTCACCGCTCCAGGGCCGGGTCCTTCTCAATGTGCTTGCGGTACTCATCCAAGGTGGTGGCACCAATGCACTGCAGCTCTCCGCGGGCAAGGGCTGGCTTCAGGATGTTCGCAGCATCAATGGCGCCCTCAGCCGCGCCAGCGCCAATCAGGGTGTGCACCTCATCAATCATCTGCAAGCAGTTTCGAACATCAATAGACATGAGCGGGGCGGCAAGGTGCATGCCTGCCACCTGCTACAACAACGAGATTGAGGGGGTAGGGCGGCAGGCCACTTCGAAAAAGTCTGGGCCACTCACAGCACATGGGACACTGTCCCCACAAGCCTCACTGATTGTTGTTGGGCCAGCCTGCTTTCACTCGTGACTTGGGCACATGAGCAGGCACATGTCATAACCCTGCGCCTTTGGGAAAGAGGTTGTGCCGACCGACCAAAGCTGCTATACATGTGTGCCGGCATTGCTTCATAGCTGTGCCGGGAGGGCACCCACCAGAATGATGTCATCACTCTGCTTGATCTCATCCATTAGCTTCTTCAGGCGCTCCTCAAATTCACCCCTATACTTGGTGCCAGCAACCAGCAGGCCCATGTCCAGGGTTACCACCTGCAGTGAACAAAACACCTCATTCTGAATGGGGAAAAGGAAGGAGGGAGCCAGTTATCCCCCTAATCTCCTTTAGAGACAGCTCCATTCGACTCCTTTCCTTCCCCTACAGTCAGGAGGCTGCTAATAGAGTATCCTGTGACCAGTGAGTACATGCGCATTTCTCCATCCCAGGAAGGCCGACCATCCTAAGGAGTTTCACACAGCTGCTGGACACGCCCACAAGTTCCCAATAAAGCCAAGTCCACAGGACAGTGGGCCTGCCTGGGATGCACATTGCCTGCTTTGCTTGTTCAGGCCTTCTTTGGCATTAGCATGTGAGTGCACACAAATCTGGCACATCACACAACCATGCCTTTGTGCTTGGCCTACAGGCCCCTCACAGTCACCTGCTTGCCCTCTATGGTCTCAGGCACGTCGCCGTTTGTGATCTTTTGGGCCAAGCCCTCAGCTACTGCTGTCTTGCCCACACCAGGCTCGCCAATCAAGCAGGGGTTGTTCTTGGTGCGGCGGCCCAGAATCTGGATCACGCGCTCAATCTGCTTCTTACGACCCACCACAGGGTCAAGTTTGCCCTGCATAGACACATGGTTCATAAGGTGCAGGCTTAAAGCTGTCCTTGGCAGTACAGCAATTGCAGCATGTGAGGGGTTGGTTGTTGAGGCGCAGCCGGAAGGCTGAGGCATCCATGTTTCAGACACTCGACCGTTAGCACCACATCTCATGCAAGCATGCAATACCACGCACCTCCGCAGCTTGCTGAGTGAGGTTGGTGCCATACTCCTGCAGGGTGGGCATCTTGTTTGAGCCAGCAGCAGCTGAGCCCACGCCTGCACCCACAGCCTCCTGGCTCTCTCCCACCATGCGGATGACCTGAGGCAGAGTCAGAAGGTGAAACGGCACTAATCACTCAGGGATCGCTGCCAGGCACCCTCTACACACCCTGCAGCAGGTCTGACTCAGCTTGCATCCCGCACGGGACAGACCATCACCAACCATGGACCAATCTTAAGTTCAGGGCCTACCCAGCCCATGCCCAACGTGCATGGGCTCACCCTAGAGCCTGGGCTGGTTCTGCCACGCTGCCTCTCTATAATGGACGCTCCCCGGCAGGCTGCTCACCTGCGTCCGGATCTTGGCAGGGTCTGCGCCGAGTGTCTCCAGCACACGTGCTGCAACGCCCTCGCCCTCACGCAGCAAACCCAGAAGGATGTGCTCGGTGCCGATGTAGTTGTGGCCTGCCGGGCGAGAGGGGGACGGGATGTTAGAGAACAACAGCCCTGAAATGCGATGCCCGAAAAGCCTTATACGGGCACACACAGCGAGCGTCGTCAACGCCTGAGGAGGGGAGAGGAGCGGAGGGGAGACCCTGCTCATCAAAACCAGGCTCGCACGCACACACGCACTCTCCTCCCCCTCACCAAGCATTTCTCCAATCTCTAGCCCACCACACGCACAGTCTCACACGCCGCACCTAGCTGGCGTGCCTCCTCCAGCGACATCTCCAGCACGCGCTTGGCGCGGGGAGTGAAGGGGATTTCCACCGCCACAAAGCCACTCCCCCGGCCGATGATCTTCTCCACCTCCACGCGCGCATCCTTCAGGTTAACGCCCATGCTCTTCAGGACCTTGGCAGCAATGCCGGTAGACTCGCCGATCAGGCCCAGGAGCAGCTGCTCGGTGCCCACGAAGTTGTGGCCCAGCCTGCGGGCCTCCTCCTGAGCCAGCATCACCACCTTGATGGCCTTCTCCGTGAACCTCTCAAACCTGCAGCAAAGGTGTGGGCCGGGTTTGAGGGGGTCTCCAGAGGAGGCCGGAAGGCCAGGCCAGCAGCATGGGGCACAGCACCCAGACAGGCAGGCGCGTAGGCCCCCTCAACTCCAAAACTCATACCTAAGCCAGGCTACAAGCAGTTATCTCATGAAGACATGTTGGTGCTAGTCTGCTGTATCTGGGGGATGTTCCAGGAATAGAGAGTGGAGGGTCAGGCTGCCCTGCCCTCCCCCGCTCAGAACCAGACATCCATACCCGCGCACTCACATGGCCTTGCAGCTCATTCCCCGGGCCCGTCCAGGCCCACGGCGTGCCACGGCTGGGCGGGCGATCACACGCTGGCCGCTGAACCCGCTGAGAGCCGCTGCACACTTCACAGCTCCGGTCCTGCGCCCGACCCGGCCCCCAGCCACCCGGGGTGCGCACAGCCCCACATTCCGCTGCTGCTGGCGAGTGGCCAGGCCCTGATTGCCCTTCAGGCCCAACTGCATACTGTTGCTGGTCCGGTTGGGAGGTCACTCTCTGCCCAGAAGCTAGAGGGCTTCAACAACAGGTCAGGGTCCTGTTCGTGATGTACGTTTCTACCTTCCTGAAAAACAGGAAATAAATGTAATTGCCATGTCCAGCAGTTCACGACAATCGAATTCGTTGTGCTCTATGTGCACAACAAAGATTTTATTAAATTTGGGTGGTGTCTGTGTTTGTATTTGTATTTGTATTTGCGTGTGTGTGTGTGTGTTGCGTGTGTGTTGCGTGTGTGTGTTTGTGCATGTTGATGTGCGTGTACGAGTGTGTGTACGTGTATGTGTTTGTGTGTGCATGTGCGTGGGTACGTGCGTGTGTGTGTACAAAGTAGACTGAACACACTCAAAATGGAGGTTTAAGATGCTGATTATCAGGGAAAATGAAAATATCATCCGCAAGAACTTTGTCCCAAGGCAAATGAAGGGTTGCCCGTATTCTACAACCGCACCCTTAATCCTTCGAAGAAGAAGAATTCTAGCTGGTGCTTCAAGTTTATGCGCAGGTCTGCAGGTCGAGGCTTGGCTTGAAGCTTTGCCCATTTCTATTGATAGGATTGACTGCTAGCCTGACCATTAGGCTGATTGGTTTGTTGCTGGCATTGCCCACAATGTCTGCAATGAAATGCAAAAAAAAAGTCACTTCAAATGACAAAGGTCTGGGAAATCAAGTTGAGTCTGCTTAGACAGAACACACGATGACAAAGGAGTGAGGAGGTCTTCAGACTATCCCAACTTCTGTGGGTGGTGGCGCCTCGCATGGCCCAAGGGCAAGGATTTCTGTCTGTACATCTAGAAGATTTGATAACTGCGATACTTCAAACTTAAAATAAGACACAGAGGGAAAATGTGTAAACTAAGATAACCATGTAACCTTGGTGTTGTCATGTAAGGGAGCAACCTGTATTTGTGAGTAGGAAGAAACAGTCCACTAAAATAGTTACAAAGATTGTCATGGCTGCCTATCTTGACTTTAAAAATTAAAGCAAGGCGCGGCTAAGTTATTCATGTCTCTCCTTTAGGTCCATACTTTCTGCCAGCTTCTCCACTAGCTGCATGAACACCCAAGGGGAATGCGCAAAAGCCATGTCATACCTGCAATTCAACAGGAAAGAAGTATCTTCAGCTTTGCAGGCCAGCATTCTTCAGGGAACTCTATCTAGGTTACAGACAGGCTGCAAGAGCAATGTGTGTGTGTGTGTGAGAGAGAGAGATGCACGGAGAAATTTTAGGCTGACATGCAATATTGAAAATGCATTGATGCGAGCCTTGCATGATGTTTGCTCACCAGAAGTTGACGGCTACAACGTAGTCATGGCCCTGTGCCTGTTGGCTGCATTTTTGCGAGACCCGATGGTACCAGCACGCAGGCAGGTATAAAAGATCTCCCGGTCCAACCTCAGCCACCAGTGGCTCGGGTAAGTCTCCAGAGTGATAGAGAGGAAAGTCATGTGCAGCTTGAGCTGGATTATCTGCATATTATGACATGAAAATTGGCATTTCACGCCTGTGAGGAAACTAAAAGGAATTCCCTGAAGTCAAAAATCATGCAAGGTGTAATGCCTGTTCAAGCACTCGGCAGGCCTTAAATGAGCACCTTTGCCTCATCAGACAAAGGCGATCTTGGCATCGGCAGACGCATCAAGTGGCCAGGACCTGTCAGTAAGAATGTCAGTAAAATTTGACACGGCATGCAGGACCATTTCTTACAACAAACTTAGCCATCTGAGCCTAAATTCATGTCGTGCTGTAAGTTGGGCCCCAAACCCCTCGGTGTAGGAGCAGACTTGCTGCAACATTTGCCAAACATTTCACCATCCCTATCCAAGCAAATCAGCACTATGACTACTGTGTACCTGGAACAGGATCGACTTCAGTCCAAGGCACATAGCTGCATGGCTCAAGGAGCTTTGGCTGTAGGCACGTTATTTCCAGTTGCTGCATCAACTCCTGGTGCTCGCAAGCCATTTGCACACCGCTGCACTCCCACTTTGCCACTCGGTAACGTCTGCACATGGCAGGCTATACACCCTTTTAAAAAGGGTTATTTTTGTAAGGACCCGAGCTTGTCCAAAAATGCTGGCAATGCTGAAGCATGTTTGCTTCGCTGACAGGGCCTCCATGTAAGACAAATTCAGCTGACAATGATAGCAACTGTGTGCGTTTCTAAAGAAGAAGCATCACAAATACTAGCGCTTGAGTGCATCATCAAGTCAATGATACAACGGTCACCTGTGTGGCACACCTGAGGTACATTCGGTACAAGTCACTAGGTGGGAGGAGGTGGAACACCTGCAAAATGAACACGCATCGAATGATGTGTGTGTGTGTGTGTGTGCGCGCGCGCATTATGTCATGCAACTTGCAGGCCCCTAGCAAAGAATTCAGAGCCAATGCACATGTCTGAGCACACGCCTCACCTTTGTGCCCCGCACCACCCCGTACAAGTTCTCTGCAGTTGCATCAGGAGGACAAAGTGAGGCCTCCACTGAGCATTGATCTGCAGCACAAAACACGGTTTACTCAAGCGCACCATAGTGGTCTTTGTGGAAGCTCGTCACACTCCGCTCATCCCCTATCCACAAATTGATTGCCTCGGGTGGGCCCCCAAAAACCTGTGTGGCATAAATGAAAGGCAGATCCGCCGTGGGGTTTGAGGGTGGCACCAGACCTGTGCACGTGCTTGCATGCAAGGCAGATGCAAGTAAGAGCATGCACAAGCTTGCAACCTATTGGGCGTAGCAAGGGGAATGTGCCAGAGGGGGCTCACTGAGGCCCAAATGGGTATGCTTTCTAATCTTCCTTGGGCACGTGGCCATGGTTGGTAGTGCCAACTTTCAAGCTTACCACTGGCATGTAGCCCCACAATTAAGGGCCCCATCTCAATTGAGCTTGAAGACTGAAAATCATGGCCACCTTTCAGATCAACATCGGCGTGAACCTATTGACAGTGGACAAAAACATCTATTTTATTGGCTTAGGTGGAGTTAAAGACCCAGACACTTTCACCATTTGCCTGAGATCAGTACCTCACATCTCAGTACACTGAGTTCCAAAATGGTCAAGGACTGTACCCCTCCACACCTGGTTTCTAGCATCCATTTTGCATAATAAAGGAAGCATGCTAAGTGTGGTTTGGAGGTTGAGTCAGCTCTGGTTGAACCATTCTGGAGCCCAACCATTCTCAAGGAACGTCTTAGATCTTTTGGTAAGTAAGGGTCACCCTAAGGAACGTGCAAAATTGATGCGTGCATACATTTGCGAGTTCTTCGTGTTTGCTGCAGGTGCCAGCCTATGCAAGCACTGGAATGGGCATCAGCATCTGCAGCTCCACCACCTAAATTACCATCAACATTAACACTATTTATGAGGCAATGTCCTGCTTACTCAGGCACAAGGACGTGCTTCCCTGCCCCATATCCCCAAAAAAGATCTCCTGATGCTGAAATGTGTGCTAAAATATCAATGGTCCAAAGGAGGCTTGCAGAGATCTGCTTAGTGATTATTGTCTCTCTCCTTTTAACCATTCTTGGACTAAACGAGCTTCCTGTGCTTTCATGCAATATTTGCACGGCCATAGCAAATTGAAACTATGATGGCCGTTTAAGATGCTTGTGATCAGGCGCTAGCAGGGTTGGGTCATGCGTCCATTTGCCCAGACCAATGCGCGTATGATACGAACAATTCACGTATTTAACGTCCATGCGTCCGCATTTAGGGGTCATTTTTGAGGGTAGTGGTAAGGGGGGGTAGAGGAGGGCCTGTGGGTCCCCAACTGCCCCCCCAGCTACCTATAACCACCCCTATACGTTCTTACATATACATATCTATTCAAAATGCCTAGAGAGAAGGGGAAGGAGTGGAATCATGTCAGGGTCATTGAGCTGAAAGACAAGCGCACCAACACAAGCTTGAGGTGGAGTGCATGCACTTGCGCAAGTACTGCAAGCATGTCTTTGTAGGTGGTGCTTCCCGCATCAGGGAGCACTTCCTGCCCATTAATCCAGCTTGTGGGGTAGCAAAGTGCACGGCAGACGAGGCAGTCCTGCAGCCT
>LFCJ01002469.1_pt1 | contig 13350 bp, 16 predicted proteins | sample 643141 | NCBI WGS metagenome assembly LFCJ01 (sample SAMN03766243, study PRJNA286221) | soda lake metagenome | biome: soda lake; feature: Kulunda steppe; material: water; isolation source: sample B1-Br-g2 brine of Lake Bitter-1 | place: Russia: Kulunda steppe | collected 2010-07 | reverse complement strand
GGAGGACAACATCCCGTTGTAAAACCGAATGGCAGCTCTAAACCAATAGAATTGCAGGGGTTCATGTGCACATTCACGTAAAACAGCACAGTTAGGCGTAGACCGCTTCACACCTAGGGTGCCCTTTCAGAAATTCAATGCAATGTCTGGAGGGTAGGTCTAAACACATCACCTCCGCGCAAAATCCCTGAGCTCCAAACCTGACAGCCATACATACCAGCAGGCACAACATAAGCCTTTGCAAGCCAAAGGGAAGCAAAAGGTTTGTCACACAGGGCAGTGTCCCGTACAAACCCACGGGTTTGTCACACAGGGCAGTGTCCCGTACAAACCCACGTATTCGATGAGCTGCAGCTAGCATTGGAATGGCCGCATGCTCAGACGAGGCTGTCATCTTCAGTGTTCGGTGATAAGTCATGCCAAGGTACTGATGCGATAGCAAAATGAATGATCCTCTGTGTATCGTCTGATTCTCAGGTTTTTTCTGTTTCACCTAGTTCCATTTAACGAGTGCTGATTAAGTTTCTCTGCCTAGCAAGGTCTCATCAGTAAGAGCTTGACGCCTTCAGCCCTGAGGGTGCTGGTGCTTGGAGCACCTGTATCAATGTGTCATTTTGTTCCTGAAAGACCAAAAAGCCTTACCTGGCTTACCCTGTACTTACAAATTTACTTCAATCATGGTTTCTCATTCGCTTATCTGCAAGGTCTCAGAAGTCTTCGGCCAAATGAATAAGCCTTGGGAAAAAGGGGCCAATGGAAAGCAAGCATATTCAGAAGCTTGGTGCTAGGGCACCCTCACCATTGTCAGTGCAGAGGGAATTGTTCAATGGAGGCAAATCGCCCTTACAATAGACAAGAAAGAACGGGAAAGGTGCAGGCAGAAAAAATACTCCTTGCAATGAAAGGGGAGGAAGGAAAAGAAGAGAACTACGTGGGCAGGAAAAAAACTCCCTACGTCTGATGAAATTTATAAAGGAAAAGGGGGCACCTAGGGTCAAGACACCATATGACCCCATAGTTAAGAGTCAACGGGGATCAGGAGGGTGACTAGCAGTGCCCCACTCCTGACCATGATGATGAGAGGTGTGAGAAGTTTTCTCGAGAGCGCATCCGGTAATGACAAGGTTATAAGCATACTGAACCGAATGGTTGCAAAGCTTGAAGGCAAGCTTGCTAGCTTTTTGAGAATTAAGGGACTTGAAAGGCTCCAAAGGAAGGACACCTAGGGTCAAAGCACTGTTGATCCCGATAGGCATCTTGCTGGGACTGGTGGACAAATAAGGTAGCAAATTCAGGTTATTGATCTTGAGCCAACATCTGGACACCCATAACCCCTACCTATTAACCCCCACCTGGCTTCTCCGCACCATCAATCAAAACTTTCTTAATGTCCTCTCCCCCAGCACAATCCATGTGGTGTCGACATCCACATAGCCCCTGATCCACTGCGCACCTAAACAGCAGTGTCCATTTCGCTTGCAACCCTCCGCATCCCAGAAGCCGTGCTGGCAGCGGTGGCGCTCACGTCCATGCTGCTGCCTCGATCCTTAGGTTGTGCTTGGTGTGGCTTGCGCAGTTCTGCCCATTTCTCCATTTGACGCCGCTGGCGCCCACTAAGCTTCACGAGAGGCCGCGCTTTCTGCGCGTATTGATGTGAGTATCATGTTATGCGGCATGTGTGTTATCGTGCAGATGCTTGCACAAGTGCACAGGCGGCAGATTTGCGCGTGCTTGCATATGCATATTCTGGAGCCTGGGCTTGCGGGGGGGAAAGTGACAGCAGAGAGTGCAGAAATAGACTGGCAGACAGGAGTTGGGAATAATTCAGGCATTGTATGATGCTACATGGAAAGTACTGAGTTGGGGTTGTGTGCGTGCGGTATCCCAACATCAAACAATTGCAGCGTGATGGGAGACAGTGTGTGGAAGTATGGTCATGAGTATGCTCTGCACATTCTACTTGCTCATGGTCTAGGCCTGCTCCAGCCAGTCGATTACCCTCTCTCAGCTTGGCAATCAAGCAGAATAGCAGACACAGCCTGGGTGGCAGCAAGATTGCCCATGTGACTGATGCAACCAACACACTCTCAACAAAGCCACAGCACTGGCTGTAGCCCAAGCATTACTCCAAACAGCAGCAGTGCAACGTTTTGCTTCATCAGGTGGACAACATAGATACGTTAGCACAGGCAAGAGGCACTAGCTTGCAAATATCAGGCACCCTACAAAGACCAGCACGCATTTGCACTTTCTAGATGAGCCCAGAGGTTTGAGCATTTTCCTAGCTGGTAGGGAAATTGACTAGTTCAGGCTAAGGCACAGCACATGCTACTACATCAGCCTGAACTACTATCTGCACCCATTCAACACAAAGGCGTTGCTTATGGGAGGCAGGCATGCACAGCCAGCACCACACTCACTGCCATGATTGACACAGCACATGCTACTACGTCACCCTGAACTGCTATCTGCGCCCATTCAACACAGAGGGGTTGCTAATGGGAGGCAGGCATGCACAGCCAGCACCACACTCACTGCCATGATTGACACAGCGTGATCCAGTGATGAAGCCTCCCCAGACTTCAGGAGGCACCCTGACAGCAGCATTGCGCTTCGGCCATGCCCATGGGCACCTAGAACAAGGTTTTGGAAGAGGGTAACAATTGGGTTCAGATACATACTTGGGTTAGGTGAAGGGTCCAGGTCAAGGGTTGGAGTAAGGGGTCAGGTGCTGGCTTGGAGTACTGGTCTACGAGTACTTGTCGGGCTATGAAGCACTGCATACCTTGAGTTGTACATATGCATTGATGGTGGGTTGGAGCCAACAGTGTGAGTTTATCTTGCAAAGGGGCCATTAGGGGGACGCCTAGAGAGGGTACATGAGGGGTCGAAAGGAAAACCCCTGTTGGGCTGAAAGCTGCCCTCCTCTGGTATTTCCATCCCAAGAACTCACAATGAATGTATACTGCCCCATTGCGTCGATACTCCTTTAGAGCCCAGTCCACACCCTGAAATGAAATGAAGTAGAGGCAGGATTTTCCGTGGCATGCAACAGTGACAGCATGGGTAGCACACAAAAACAAGTAGCACCCCCCCGTGCCAAGCCATCTAGGGCACTCTCATTGTGCACACTTATGCACTTCAATTCTATCAGAGACTCAAAAGGCAATGGCGAAACGCAGCATATTAGAGATGAGCGGTAAGATTGGAGACATAGCCACCTCATCGATCTGCTGTATGCTTGGACATCTGGTGTCCCATACAGGCAGGCACAAGTATCGGTGGTTGTGCGACCTCGGAAGCTCGCCTGTATGCCAGTTGGATTGAAAGCAGGGCAGTGGTCTCTTGCAGGACACCTGATTGCACTTGCAAGCAGACAGCTATTCTCTCTCCCAAAATGCATGCAATGCATTCCTTGAAAATAGACAGGCGCCATCAAAGCAGTCGACCAGTCAATGCCCCTCCGCTCTAGATGCTGGTTGGCGGTAAAAGAAGAATGAATCCTGTGCTTGGTGACCCTAAATTGATCAATGGCCTGGACCTCTTGCCGAGGTTCCAAGTTCAGAGCACCACGAATAGAACACATTCGCAATGACAGAAGGCTATTGGCTTTTTGAAATGGCCTGCTAAAGCGTCAACGCACATGTAATGTCCAAGACAGAAGGGCGTCCAGGAGGTAGTTTGGTAGGACTGCTAGGCCAGCCGCCAATAAACCATCCAGGCAGAACCTGCCAAGCACAGGGTTCTGAGTGTCCTTTCTTTGCTCTGTTCATGAGGCTCAGTGTCGAAAGAACAACAAAATGACCACAATCACATACACATATGCGGGCATGTACGCCTTTTCCACAAGAAAATCTGAAAAGCAAATGAAAAGTAAGGCAGACGTGCCCGAAACCTAGAGATGTTAAGAGCTGACCGCAGCAAAGGCTCATGCTCTCAGGTGCAAGGGCAACTATCTTTTTGCACTTTGTGACACATTCCAAACATATCATACTACGCGTCATTTGTGCAGATTTACTGCGACATAAGGACTGGCAAGGGAAAGAGGGCCATTCACAGCCAGTGTATTCATGCTTATGTCGTCTTACCTTGTTATAGAGAGGTTCATGCAACAGGATTCTGCGTCCTGCCCAGAGTTTAACTCGAAGCCCCAAGTGCTACAAGAGGCATGGGACATTTAATATGTCTCATATCAATGGGCAAAACAACAGTTTTGCATGTTTGCGCAAATGGCAGACCAACTGCTCGCAAAGCACACAAGAAACTCACATACGGCCAGAAGATGCAGAAGCTCCATAAAGGAACCTTCCCTGTCAATGGGCATTTGCCCAGCAACCACGTTGTGCTCGAGCAACGTTTCTCAGTAGCGCACCCAGCTACAAGAACCCCCACAAATGCCACCCAGAGCGCAATCCAAAAATCGACTGCGTGGCTGCCATTATTTAGCAGCCTGTATACACTCCACAAAGTGGGTGGCACTGAAGCAATGGCCACAATGATGCTCAGACTCATCAGTGGCTCAGTGACACTGACTCACATAGGAAATTACACAATACTTAGATTGAGAAAGTAGAAAATTGCGTTGTTTCTGCACTGGTTCAAACATAACATCTGTTTAATGTGATAGCTCCGTTTTTCCCCTTGAAGACACCTATTTCATACCAAAATGTTTCTAATCTCCTCGACTACCAATGTAAATTGATGGCGCAATTTCGATGCGCAGTATGTCTTTATTCCCACTATTAGGTGCTTGTGTTATCGGGCAATTTAATTCCCCATGGTTTGGCCAAACCCAGATGATGTGTCTGCTTCGTCACCAGAGAGGGACACTTTTCATACGTTCAGGTAGTTTGCGAGACAGGTAGCTAGCAGGCACTTCTTGGCCAATGGCCCTTCTCTAGATTACAGCAGATATGCTAGCTACAGCGCTGTACCGGTAATCCTGTAAACAATTACTGAACCTACTTGCTTTTTTACCTGGTGCTTGCATAAAATCTAAAAACGTGCTGGTAATGCACAAATCTCTCTACATGAGTTACTCCATTTCAACGAGCAGCTTAGCAGTCAGACTTTTCGACTGAGGCTTAATGTAAACCTTGTAAACCTTGTAATCCTGTTAGTGTGGTGTCTCATACACGAGACATCATCCGCCGGCATCTTTATGACAGCTTCCCACTTTAAGTCACAAAACCATTTCTAAAGATAAGAGGACACAAACGGTTTACAGGAGAAAAGCAAAAGGATGTCTGCGCGTTTAACAATAGCAAACAAGAGCACAGAACCCGCTCCTGCTGCAAGTAATCTAAAATACATGGACTCGGCAAAGTAAAGGATAGTTAACATTGAAGTGCTTTGCAGCATTCTCAATTGAGTCAATGATAATGCACAAGGTCCTCTTGAATTCACCATGCCCAGCCCGAGAGCAGCAAAAGATTGTAGTAAAGCATGTTTGTGAGTGGCGATCCCCAACCACTGCGTGCCTCAAGCACTCAGAAATGCTGTGTCGCAGACAGGTGCACCCATAAAAGCCACCCCAGTCATTTGATTCTACAAAGCTGAAACATCCTGCTAATCCAGAATTACATCCTGCTAATCCAGAATTACATTTCCAACGAAGGTAGACGTCTACCATGAGTTGGGGTCCGGGTTACCGTACCCTCGATCTCTGGAGTCGTCATCTCCTCCTTGTCCCCTGATTCGATCGATCAGGGATTCCCAGCCTGCAAGTAGTGGTACAGGGCAGGCTTGCTAAGCAAACAAAACCATACATAAACTAAAAGGGAGGGGAGGGACAGTTGCCCAGTTCAACAGATTAAAGATTATCCATGGCTTTGCAGAGCATGTCTCATGTCTTTGTTGAAACCCGAACCACACCAATAAAGCGACAACATGGAGGTTTGAAGGCCTCTTTAATCACACCTGTGCGCACATGGCCCAACAGGCTTGCCCCAAGTCCTTCCTCGTCTCCCATCTGGATTTGACGAGCTTGGTGCCTGCGAGCCAGGGAAGAATACATGGTCGTATCCAGATAACCTGCTCAGGTGAGCACAATGAGCAAAACTGCACCCGCAAATTGAGGAACACACATCTTGACTTGCATGAGCCCCAGGACAAGTGTCAACATCATTGTGGCTGTATCAAAGAAAACCACTTACCAGACAAACACCCGCCGTACCAGGACCACCAAGGCCGGCCCCAGGCAAACAGAGAACAAGCACCACAGGAAGACTAGAGGCGGGCTAACGCCCCTGCATGGATAGGATAAGGGCAAAACAGGTGGAAACAAACACAAGACTTGACCTGTGCGGGCAGCCTTGCGCGCCCAGATTCAAAGTGCGATGCCTAGGGATGAGAAATACAGATGCCATGGGTTGCCCAGAAAATCTCAGGGCTGCATGTTCTCTGTCTTTGCAAAAACGTGGCAGTGAAGAGGGGACCAAATCTCACGCACGAATGAAACAGGCAGGCCAAAGGGCAGGCAGGCGGTCTTGGCTTTGCTGCAGCAACTGCAGGGGTGCAAGCAAACTCAGGCCAGGCCCAACTGCAGGGGTGCAAGCACACGCAGGCTGGGCACAACAGCACCACACCCTGCGCCAGCTGCTCTCCTTTGAGGCCCCCTTCCCAGCTATTGCAGGCCTGCTTGTTTTGCAGTAGCCTGGTCCATCCCTTCAAGGACCACAGCGCCTCACGGCGTGCATTGGCCTTGCTAGAACTGCTCCGAGGGCACAGACTGTCTGTCAACATTAACACTCACTTGTGGACGTGGGTGATGTGCACGCAGCGGCCCCCGCCTTGCAGCTTCTTCCCATCAGAAAGCACGATGCTACCCGGCCGTGCATTTACCAGCTCATGCCCGGGGCTGCAGGCCACCACACCGGCCTGTGGCAATGAAGAAGGCAGTGCGGCACAGAAGCAGGCATTGACTGTAAGGCCACTCCACTAGCCTATAGCAAAATACAGCACAGAGCAGTGCGGCACAGAAGCGGACATTCACAGAAGGCCCCATGGAAAAATTATGGATACAGTGTCGCGAGAACATATGCACCCTGGTCAGCCTGTTCTTTTGTGGCCCTGTGGGGGTTCAGAAGCGCAACTGGGATCCAGGTGCAGCCACGACCTTAATCTACTGCCCTTAGCGGGTGATGAAGGCATGCATGTGCATGTGCGCGCACGCTTGCGCGCAAGCGCGCCAGAGCCTGTTACACCCACAAACCAACTCTCACACTGGCAAATGCAGCGCACATAGAACACAACCGCACACGCACACACAGCGCGGCACACACCTCAGGCTTGACAGGCTCCTTGGGTGAAGGTGGAGGGAGGGGTGATGTGAAGGTGCAGTTGGGGCCGCCAGGTGGGGCCCTGACCCTGGCCTTTGCAGCCGCACCGCACACACACACGCCATACACGCTGCCCCCCTCCACAGTGAAATCCAACCGAAGGGTGCCCTCCTCGCAAGACAGCTCTGCGCTGGGGCCGCACCTGCATGCACCCATCCATGCATGCACCCATCCAGGTGTGCATGCGTGCGTGCGTGCATGCATGTGTATATGTATGTGTGTGTGCAAGTGCCTTTTGGCCGCAGGGAACCTTGCAGGGGCGCAACGGCTGCGTGCCACTCCACAGCTGGGTGCAGCGCTTCAGAACGAGCTTAGCGCAAGAGGGGCACTAGGGCGCGCTCACATTAGAGCGAGCTCAGCGCAAAGGAGGCACCAAGGCTCACGCATAGCTGCACCCACTCACTCGGTGCTGCCATCCTGGTGCTTGATTAGAACAAGGCCCTCCAAGCACTGCATAGTGTCGGGAAGGCACGTCGCATCCAGCTCGCAGCTGTCGCCGTCGGCGGGGCATGCACACTTTTTCTCACACACAAACTTGCCTGCACGCACAAGGTGTGCAGGCATGCTCGATGTGCTTGCAATGTGCATTGCGCAGGGACAAAGCTCCCCAAGGGCCACCTTCAGTGGCTGCCTGTGGAGATATATGGTGCTTTGCTGTTGGTCTGTCTAGATCCAAAAGCAGAGGCTGTCTGAGCTCCTGCTGACAAGTGGTTTCTGCCAGCTGCGGGTCGGTCACTTCTTGCCAGGAGATGACAGACCAGCAGCTGGCGGAACCTTACTGTCTACATGCCTGGCGAGCTGACGTGTTGTCCGGGGGGGCGGCAGGGCGTGGGAGCGGCCAGCGTTCGAAACAAATGGGCAGACTCGCCTTCTCATGGGCTTGTGCACCACACATCCGCCCCCCTAGATAGATGCACATTGTCTCCATGGATGTGCATGCATCCATGGAAGGTCCATGAAGATAGTCCATGAAGATAGTCCATGATGATGGTCCATGATGATGGTCCATGATGATGGTCCATGGAGATAGTTCATGAAGATGGTCCATAGATGCACCTGGTCTCCATGGATGTGCATGTAGACACATGCACTCACAAGGCTTGCCTCCCTGTGCCTGCGCGTGCTGCGAGCCTCGCCCAAAAACACACACCCTGGGGGTCAGCAGACAGGTGGGTCGCCCCAGGCGCACAGCGATCAGTCACGCACGCGTGCTCGTCTCCCTTGCGCCGTTGGGGTAGGCCATGGGCGTTCATCGGGGAGCACGTGAAGTCCACGCACTCGTGCTCATTGTAGGCGCCGCTCGCCTCATCACACGCGTGCCAGCAGGTGCCTGCATGGGAGGCAGCAGCAGCGCGTCAGGGTGGTGAGTGGCCGGCGCACAAGCCCTTGCCTAGGGCCTAGGCCAGCGGATATTGAACAGATGCTGGGTGGCATAATGGCGCGGCCACCGAGGGGTGGGCTCTTCAGGCTGCGCACTGTTTTGCTGCGCACTGTGCTGTGCGTGCAGTGCTTGCGTGCTGTACTCAATTTGGAAGGGAATCGCCCGCCCCCAACCCCCTCCTCACTTGCCAAGCCCCCACTCTTTTCGTGCCGTGTGCACGTGAGGAGTGAACCTTTGAACCCTCACTCAAAATGGACCGCTGCCGTCTGCTCCAGCATCCAGGTACCTTATGTTCTAGGTTGGTGCCATGTGGGGGACAGGCTGGCAGCATGTTGCTCAGATTGTCAGAGTGAGCTTTGGGCATCTTGGTTCATCCGCAGCTTGCATGATGCACCGCGCCACTGACTGCATCCTGCTGTGCGCCTTATACGCCCACGCTTTCGCGCACCCTATTGTACTGCCAAGCCGGACCGCTGGTGGAACAGTCGACCACCGAGCCAACAAGCTGCCCCACACCGCAACGGGCCTCACAAGCCCCCCACAGATCCCCACAGGGCCTCAAGCAAAGGTCAGCTTGCTCGGCAGCACCTGCACTGCCTAGCAACCGCGCAGGCTCCTGAGTGGTCCCACACAGCAAGCAGGCCCGCAGCCACCACAAGAGCAGGAGCGCGTGTGTGCGGGCCCCACACACTGTGCAGGTCCCCGGGGGGAAGAGGGGGCAGGGGGGGGAGGGGAGCTCTGGAACAGCAGCAAAACCGACTCAGCACACACAAGGAATTGCGCCTCAGACCTTACCTGGTTCCTCGGTGTCCTTGGTGGGCTCAGGCAGGGTGGAGCCCGGCACGCACTTAGTGTCTGTGGCGTTGGGGGCAGCCACATCGCACGTGGCGCCCATCCAGTGGGGCTGCAGGCACAGGCGCCAGGCAATGCTGGTCAGTGCGCGTGCGAGCTGCAGGCGCGGTCATGCACGCTCCTGAGCAAGGTCCTTGTGCGGGGGGCCGTACTCCTGCTAAGCCGCCCTGGCACGCTGTCTCGCAAGGTGGGCTGAGCTGCTCAAGGGTGGGCTGAGCTGCTCAAGGGTGAGCTGAGCTGCTCAAGGGTGAGCTGAGCTGCTCAAGGGAGGGCTGAGCTGCTCAAGGGTGAGCTGAGATGCTGAAGAGTGGGCTGAGCTGCTCAAGGGTGGGTGCCCCCAATGGGTAAAGCCGGCCCAAGTGGGCCATGTTCCCCCTCCAAAGAGAGAGGCACACACAGAAGAGACACACACAGACAGACAGACACACAGAAGACAGACACACACAGAGAGAGAGAGAGAGAGAGAGAGAGAGATATGAATAGGCAGACAGAGGCACAGGCAATAAGAGCAGGGCAGCAGGAAATCCAGGCAATGCCTTGCACACACGTACTCAGGGTCAGCAATGGCCCTCCGTGGCAGCCCGCCCCACACGTTGCCCCTCAGTCAAGGCGTACTGGGGTCTAACCGCACAGCTGACCATAAAGTAATGTCTACATGTATGCACAAAAGGGAAAAGTAGTTTAGCACCGTCTGTGTCAGGCTGTGTTAATTTGGCGATTGGTCCCGTGAGGCAATCCGCCTCTGCATGCCCCTCCCCCGCCCCCCCCCCCACCCCTTCGCCCTGTCCCCTTCCTTTGCGCGCACCTGGCACACGCAGCGCCCATCCTGGCCGCATGTGCCCCGCTGCTTGCCGCCCCGCCAGTTGTTGCAGTCGTCTAGGCAGGCATGGCCCTTGGCACTCAAGGTGATGGTTGCGCCGCCGGCCGCTCCCTTGCTGGGTGTGGCACACAGGAAGAGGCCTGCGGGCAGAGGGCAGGCATACGCTGAACGTCATGTCTTGGCTGGCGTGGCGTGAGGTGGGCAAGAGGGAATGCAACCGGCCCAGCGAGAGGCATGCATGCGGGAGCGCAGGGCCCGCGTTGTGTGTACGGCGCGGCGGCGCGTCTGGGGGCAAAAGGCCTTGGGCCGTGCCCGCGCAAGAGCAGCAGCGCTATTTGGATGATAAGTGGCAGGTGGAAGAGAAGGGACAGTGACCATGGGATTGTGTACCAGGCTGGAGTGACGAGCTGCATGAATGCTCTCAATCTGCAGCTACTTGCAGGAGGTCCTCTGCGCACGGGTATACAGGTAGGAAGCATGGAAGCCTGCCCTAGTTTGCCCACTGGCTCGTGGCGTGCGCTTTCTTGAGTCGCAGCTGAGCAGCGCACAGCGCATGCATGCACACAGCCTGCAGGCAAGACGCCACATTATAGCAGCTGAGACAAGGAGGGAACGCACCAAAACGCTGCGAGTGCTGGGCCGCCTCTCCCAGGAGCTGAAGCCTTGACAGGGGGCCTGGCTCGATGGAGTTGGAGTAGTCCCAGTCCACCGAACTGTTGGGGTACTTCAAGGTGGCATTCATGTGCCAAGCCGTGGGCACAGCCACCTGAGCATGTGTACCCAAAAATGCACGCATGTACGTTACGCATGTAACGCACATGCATGTGCGTGCATGCTGCATTGTGTGTACACACGTGCATGCAGCTGTAAAGAAAGGACCCTAAGCAGTAGCTCTAGGTGGCTAGGTCGATACCTGCTTCTCAATCCTTGGGGACTCAGAAAAGAGCCTGAGGAAGGTGCGCGGCACTTTTGATGCTCCTGACAGAAATATTTCTAGATGGGCATCAAGAGCACAATGAAAGCAGCATTTTTGGGTTGTTGTAAACTCCTTGCATTCAAAAGGATATGCAGTGCCGCGAGCTGAACACACAACTGTGAGGAGGTTACCAGGAAGCTCAGAATTATAAGGGCAGCTAGCCATTACATATCATCATGTGGATGGCTTTGTTCACCACATCTGTAATGGCACCCATCATTTATGAGTATTTGAGCAATGAAGGTGACCTTGAGTGCAACAAGCAGTGTGCTCAAACCTCTGCACCCCCAAAATAGTGTGTGCACACATGCTGTCCCAACCCGGCGCACCAAGCCATGCAAGTCCACATGGCTGCTGTTCTTGCCCAAGGATGCCAAAACAGAGAAGTAGTTTGCCGTTGGGCTGTCATGGCTGCAGGTCGAAATTTTGGCAAAAGAGGGACAGGGCACAGCAAAAAGTGTGTCAGGAATTGGACGCCAAAGCAGGGAGAAGTGGACAACAGTGGGCAGCTGCAGTGTACAGCGCTGAGATGCATGTTAAAAGAGCATAGTCCTAAATATATAGGCTGATAGCCTCAAAGGTGTGAATGAGACGCACTGGAAGGAGCAAACATGATGTGGAACCATCATACCATGTAAAGTTACTTGACGGCAGTTGAAAATTTTACGCCCGTGTTCACTAACACACAATCACACACACTTGCATCGAACGCATGCACAAACGCAATAATATACACTTGCACAAATGCAAACGCATACGCACACAACAAAGGCATGTGCGCACATGCATGCACTAATGCACGTACACACGCACAACACATTCCCATGTGCGTGTGTGCACATGAGGCAAATGTGTACACGCACAACCATACACAATATGCAACGCAAACAACGTCCAACCTCGACGACTTGGCTGCCCAGCACTTCGTCTGCTGTGGATCTAAGGTTGCCTCCACCAAGGCGCCTCCAGCAGGAAGGAAGGCAACCTCTGTCCACACATGCCACCATTGCATAATATGACACATGCCACCATTGCATTATGTGCATGAAATGATATCACGTCATGCCGCACGTGAAGCCTGCTTGCAGGTGGCGAGCATCATTTCAAACACTTGAGAAAGCACTGTGCACGAGCACATGCTTAGAACTGAGCTACCAAGCAGAAGAGTAAGGGGTTACAAAAACCTGCATGCTGGGCAATTTGCAGATCGAAGCTGGCGGTTATCTGCAGCACATGCCACAGGCGGAATCACACAGATATGACCCACTCTTGTGCTTCAGGCAATAAATTAGTGCGACAGTGGCATGGTTGATCTCTGCAAAAGATCCGCATCACCTTGGTCACATTGGTCCCCAATCCATCCGGAAGCTGCATCTTCTTCTGGAAATGGGGAGCTGCAAACACACTTGCCCTGCACTAGGCTGCCTTTCCCTGAGCAATCTGCATGCACACATGCGCGCGTACACGTGCTTGAGCATGGAAGGGGGCAGCAAGGGTGCAAAAAAGGAGATATGGGGGTGGCAGAGGACTACGCTTGCTCGTGTCCATGCGTATGTTGTGTGGTTCTGCAGGTGTGGGTGTGGGTGTGGGTGTGGGTGCGTGTCTGGCGAGCATGTGTGCATGTGTGCGCGTGCCATTCTGTGTTAGCATAAGCATGTCTGTCTTATGCTTTTTACAGTCATACATGTGTGGTGTGTGCATGTTGCGGGCGCAATTGTTTGCGTAAGTATGTTTATGTGCGTATGCAAGCATGTGTATTTCTGAGTTGATGTGTGTGAGTTGTGTTTGTGCGTGTGTGCATTTGTGTATACGTGCGTGTGAATGTGTGTGCGCACGCGCGCGCGTGCGTGTGTGTGTGTGCGCGCGTGCGTGCATGCATGCATGCGTTTGTGTATGCGTGTGTGCGTGTGTGTGTGTGCGTGCGTGTGTGCATGTGTGTATGTGCGCGCGCGAGTGTGTGTGTATGTGTGTGTGTGTGTGT
>LFCJ01002468.1_pt1 | contig 13350 bp, 25 predicted proteins | sample 643141 | NCBI WGS metagenome assembly LFCJ01 (sample SAMN03766243, study PRJNA286221) | soda lake metagenome | biome: soda lake; feature: Kulunda steppe; material: water; isolation source: sample B1-Br-g2 brine of Lake Bitter-1 | place: Russia: Kulunda steppe | collected 2010-07 | reverse complement strand
TTGTGCGTCTTGGTGAAAACCATGCCCAGGTTTTAAAAGAATCTTTGTTGGCAAGCTGTACCCCTCCTAGCGTGAACACAGGTACCCTTGTGCGCCGAGAGTTTAATTGCACCACCTCTGATTTTGATGTGTTCACAATCAGTTCCTTCCTTAGAGCGTATGCGCTCAGCCTATCCAACATCATTTGCAGTTGACCTGGCTCATTTGCAGTTAAGCTCAGATCATCTGCATACAACATGTGTATCATGTTAACATCAGCTATGCCTGTAACCGCCCCACGCACGTCCCGGGCTATGCAATCGTTATTATGCAATTAGTGATTTATGGAAAGGACTTATATCTTGGATACGACTTATCAACTCTTACAATTGACAACAGATGGTCGCAATATCTTCCGCTCTCCATTCTTTCTGCTCGCCAAGCACCCAACTTGAAGCTTGGCACGCCTCTTCTTTGAGGCTCATTGGGCATTGGAAAGGTTTCAAAGCTGTATCTGCCGAACTTGTAACCCTTGAAACCCTTGTATCTGCCGAACGAGGGCAGCCTGCCTCTGAGCTTAGCTGTAGGAAAGGGCAGAGCCCCCGCCGAGGTTTCAACCCTGAACCTATAGGTTGCGAGGGTGGACATTCGACTTCCCATCGCAGGTGCCCCGCCGCCTGCTCGAGTGCCCTGAGCCTCAAATGTCCTCTTCTTCTAGTCTTACCTGGCATTGAATATGGTCATTAAATGAGATGATCTCGTGCTAGTAGCACATAACAGGTTACATACTTGAATCACTGTTCCCTGTTTTCCAAGTGGAATGCAAGAAACTTGGCTTCGCGCTCCTTCAATATCTGCTGCCTCATCTTCACCTCGTCACCGAGCTCTCCAAATTTACTGCTGGTATTGCTGGTTGCCTGTTGTTGCTGCCGTCTCAGGCTCACCATGGCTTGAGCCACCTGCTTTTCCAGCGCGAAGAGCTCCGGGTCGTGAACTTCCATCTGCAACCACCAGTGAAATCAACAACTTTCCCGCAGCTTTCACAGCGTGCCAGTGATGCACACACTCCAGTGCACGGTGAGCATTAGGTTCAGGTGAGCACACTGCCCCTGTAAAATGGACAGTGAACGTACTATGCACGTACAGCTATATAACCTTCCCAACACTGAAGCACTTAGTGGCACAACAGGCAAGCCCTCACCGAGCGCATAGCATCAGCAAGTCTGGCGACATACTCCCAGTTGGGCCCCGAGGGCCCTACAGCTTGAGCAATCTGAAGGGCCAGCTCATCAGGTGTTGCAGGACCCAGGTAGTTGGCATTGTTGCTGTGCACAAGCATGGCCATGGAGGGAAGGGAAGCAATGAGATGCGTCATTAACTTCCTGCAAGACTGTTGCCAATGCAGGGATTGCGTAGGCAGGAACTGGCCGTGCTAGCCATGGTTTACAGTCTAGGTAAGGCAAGGTAAGGTTTCAAGGCTGTATCTGCCGAACGAGGGCAGCTTAGCTGGTAGTGGCCTCCAGTGAGGTTCGAACCTCGAACCCAGGTTGCGAGGGTGGATAATCGACTTTCCATCTCAGGTTCCCCGCCGCCTGCTCAAGTATCCGGAGCTAACAGTTTACAGTCTAGACTGGCAGATGATTCGAATGGGCTAGCTTTCGGAAAAACAGGCAGAAGTCGGGGCTGCGCATGAGCAGTGTAGCAAATTCCTGTGGCTGTGTGAGGGTCGGTCAGTTAGAGAGTTGGTTGGGCGGGATGCAAAGATTTTGAAATCTGGGAAGCAGCTACGGACTGAAACCTGAGACATTCCTTACTTAATGTAGCTGGTGCATCACGTGTTGAAGAAGCGCGCATCGAGCAAGCTGTGAGTAGCATTGATTTGTTGCCTGGGGCTGTTGACCCAGGGAGCATTCACCTTTTGTTGGAGCTTGCAATGTAGCACAAGACATCTTCCAGCAGTAAGACATAGCCGCTGTCCCCATCAGCTCTGAAAGAAATAGATTCTTGCTCTGCATTACCCAACAAACCAGGCAGTCGAGGTTTGATGCTGAAGGGGTTTGGAATCGCCGTGTGCAATGCCCTTGGTCCATCTCCACACGCATGAAGCATGCGAGGGGTCCGGCCATGCCTGATGAGAACATCAACTTGGAAGCATGGAACATCGCAATGAGGGGGGACTGCCTGCGGGCATTCACAGCTGCATGGGCTCGCACCTGACACGGCTCAAATGTATGATACACGCTCCTACGCCTCAGCTGAGTCTGCACCTCCCCTTCAATCAAGCAACTACCTACTACCTACTAGCCAAGCGGTGCCTGAGAAAGCACTCTCAATCAGCAGGGAAATGCTTTGTGACTGAATTTGGCTTGGAAGTGGATCCGGTATGAGCGCAAATCCGCATATCCGTGCTCGTTGAGCCAACCAACTGACCAACCAACTCAGCATTCGCACCCTCAACAGAGGCGTCAGTGCCCCCAACAAGGCATCAGTACAATGTCTGGATCCGCTCTCAGTCATGAGCATGCATGTGAGAGCACGGGAAAGCATCCGCACCAGGTTCTGCCCCTACTCTGTCGCGCTGCCTGGTGACCTTTGTCTCGCTGGCCCCATCCAGGGTGTGGACCTCCACACTGAAGGTGTGAGTGTCATCCTGGGAGACACGCACACACGCAGGACCAGCAAGTCAGCATTGTGGCCTGCATGCATGCCATTGGTCAACAGCCACTTGGAAAGGGCGGGGTGGCGATAAAACTAGGCTGACGAACCTTTTGCCTGACTCAAGGCAACCAGTGCAAGGTGCAAAGGAGGGCGGCGACAGCAGGGCGCCCTTGCCGACGAGTGGCGGGTACGCAAAAGGGAATGCGAGCAGCAGCACCCTCCATGTGGGCATCACACACCAGAGGCGTGAGCACCTGAGGGGGCAGCCCTCCCTGGCCAGAGCCTGCGACACCCTCACTGCTGGCTGAGGCCGAAAAGGTGGCGGGCCTGCCGGAGACAGAGGCCCCTGGCTGCTGCTCATGCTCTGCGCCGCGACCCTGCGGCCCCAGCTGCGGCTTCCAACCCTCCTCGACACCAGCCAGCGGCTCCGTGTGGGCCTCCAGGCCCTCCAGGAAGCTCCGGTGGTTCTCGGGTATTGAGTCCACCGGGTCTGAGAGGGGTTGGTCAAGGGGCGGCCCCTGGCTCTGCAAGACCTCCAGCTGGTCTAGCGCTCCGTACACGCACATGCGCTCCCTGATGTCGTACTGAATGCACAGAGGCGCAAGGCAGGAGTGATCAGCCGCCAGGAGAGGCATGCATGCATCTCGTCCAGGCGCACGCGCGTCCCTGATGTTGCCCTGCGCGCGCGTGGGCGCCAGCAGCCGCCCCGTTCACGCATACACACATGCTTACGAGCGCAGGCACACATACACAAGCACGCACACTCGAGTGCACATACACATGCACACATCCACACATGCGTTCCCCATGTGCAAAATTTGCGCACTTGCGCGTGTACAGGCACCATACATGCACGCTTGTCCTGCAGAGGCACAAGGCATGATGCAGCCTGTACCGAGTTAGATCAGCACCAGAGGAAGTAGGTAGGTGGACAACAAGCAAACGCTAGGCAGGTCCATCCCATCTAGGCATGCCTCGTGGACGCCCTCCATTATTTGCTGCCGTGGCGCCAAAGAGAGGCCACAGCACGCCCTCGGATTCCAGCGCAGCAAGGTGAAAGGGGACCCTGGGCACCAATTTCAGGCACGCTCCACCTTCCTCACGCCACTGTCGTCCTGTTACCTGCTTCTCTCTCCACTCCAAGTACTTCAGGGTCTTGGCTTGTTGGGCTTGCGTGCCGGCGAGCTCGTACGCCACACCCCACTGGGCGAGCAATCAGAGAGAGGGAGATGCCAGCTTTTGGTGCGTGCCTTATGAAGACAAGGAGAAATAAAGGACTGGGAGGCCTGCACTGCCCTCAGGAGCAGCATCGCTACACTTTTCAGCAGTGGGTACACTCTTTTTAACTAATGATATGTGTAATTTCCTCAATTGATGTAGGGAGTGCTTCACTGCCTGCATAGTTTTTCTTTTCTGTGCTGTCATCCGAGCACATCTCCGTGCCTGCTCTAATACCCACTATCACACTAATACCCACTGTGATAGCGCCTGGGTAGTACTCAAGGGTGACAGTGCGGCCCGGGAAATCAGGCGTCCCTCGGTGATCTGAACGGGCATGTGCAGGAGGTGAGGAGGATGCAATAAGCGGCAGGAAATTGAGGACCTTGCAAGTGGAAGGCTGGAACATGGCCTTCTGCACAAACAAAACAAGAAGCCTACCGAAAAAGAGCCCGGCCAGCATACCTGTGCTGCCTTGGTGCCATACACGTTTCCAGTCCCTGCGCCATTTAAGGCAGCAAAACTTAGTTCAACAAGTTTTTTCCAACAACAAAAAATTCAGCAAACAATCCGTATGGAGCCGCAAGAGTGCATAAACTTGCAACTGAAAACAAAGGGCAAAAAATGAAGAGCAGCAGGTGCAAAACGTGGGGCATGCACCTGACATATCCCTTGACCCTCCTCCGCACTTCAAACCCAGGAGTGTGTACCAGACTCCCGTAGCCAAAGATCCAGATTGAGTTGGTGCTCTTGCTGAACACCGCAGTGCTACCTGTAAGGGCCATGCTTCTTGGTCAGATGTGCGCATGCGAATGTCGTAATTTGATTTGATATCCTTGCTAAAATTGTTGCAAAATGGCGAGGAATGCCCCAAGTGTGACCTATTGTGCGGAATATGGGATAGGTGGTTAATTTTATGCTCCTAAGAACTGCAGGGGTTTTTGGGCAACGTTGTAAGCGCGAGTGTTGGCCGTTCCTCGGTCGGTTTGCCTGGGCAGGTGTAGTGGATACCCAAGGCTACAGCACGCCTGCAGGAACCCCAGGAGCAGCCTATCCAACTGCATCATCCTTGAATATGGCTCCACCTGATGGAAAGCAGGAGGTTGGTTGATGCTGGCAGACGGTCTGGTGGCTGGCCGCTCAGTTGCAGCACTGGCGAGCATGAGGCACTGCTGTTTGCCTGGGCGCATGTAGCTCGACATTCTATGCATGAAGATATCCTTCTTTATTGCCGGGTGCCTGCAGGGGCCAGCATCTCACGCCAAGAGGGACTTGCTCCTGGAAATCCAGGCAGCTGCACAGAAGAAGTGGGAGGCGGAAAAGGTTTTCCAGGTCGATGCCCCTGCTACAGGTAAAGCTATGTTTAGGGCCTCTTTTGTGTAAATTGCCCTGATTCTGAAGACAAGGTGCAAAAAGGCACGATGTGCTTGCATGAGTGGCTGCTCGTGCAGAGGGCTGACTGCAACGGGGCTCATGAGCTCGCTGTGTGTGGCTGTTGTTTTTTCGGAAGTACTGTTCGTACAGAAGTGCTCGCAAGCAAATGCATCAGATCTGTAAACGGCTCCAGTGCTGTGCGTCTTGAAATAGAGGAATTCCATGCTTGCATTAGGACTGAGTGTTGCCGATTAAGGGTCACTGGTCAACCAGTACAAACAGAAAGCCATAACATGCAGATAGTTATCTTTTACTGCATAGTTGGCCCATGGATTATGATGCTAAACAATGATCAAAACCGGTGGCTGTTGGCAGGTGACCAAGACACCCAGGGGAAGTTTTTTGGCAACTTCCCCTACCCCTACATGAATGGAGTGCTGCACTTGGGCCATGCTTTCAGCATTTCCAAGGTGAGCAGCAGACTCTGATGTCATGAAGCTGCCCAAAAGGGGCGAAGACGCTGTCTTTGCCGCAGATGTGGGCCCTCAATCAAGTGACTGTGCCGCCATGCGATGCCTACATTTCCCTTCCCGAGTAATGGGTAGTGCACTTGCTGAGGCGCACAACATTCTCCTTCCCTGACTCTTGGCTCCAAATCACAGCTGGAGTTCGCCTCTGCCTACCACCGCCTGTGCGGCAAGCGGGTGCTCTTCCCCCAGGGCTTCCACTGCACCGGGATGCCCATCAAGGTACGCACGCGCTGACCACCTCCTGCATCAAGGTACGCACGCGCTGACCACCTCCTGCATCAAGGTACGCACGCGCTGACCACCTCCTGCATCAGCACCATTAGCTTTGAGGCGTGTGCATCACTGTGTGCATCACTGCGTGCATCACTGTGTGCATCACTGCGTGCGTCACTGTGTGCATCACTGCGTGCATCACTGCGTGCATCACTGCGTGCATCACTGCGTGCATCACTGCGTGCATCACTGTGTGCATCACTGTGTGCGTCATTGGGCAAAGCTGGCGCAGCAGGCACGGGCTGTGTCCATGTTGCTCGGCTGCATGGGGAAGTAGGGTGGTACATGACTGATTGGCAGTGGGCGGGCGGAGGGGCTGCTGCTGCGTCCTGCATCGGCTCATCACACCTGCAATCTTTCGACCTGCATGCACTGTGTCATGGAGAAGGTGGCTCATGCTCCTTGCAGAGTGGAAAGGTTGCAGGCAAAGTGATGTCGTGGAGGTCTCAATTGAGCGCCCATTCATATTTTGGTTGCCCGATTTCACAAAAGCTGGATGGGGCCAGCTGCGCCAGTGACGACAGCGTGCAGCAATTTTTAAATGCATGGGTCTGCCACAGGCTGTGTTGGCGCACGAGCTGCCTCGGCAAGCCAGCCAGACCCATTTGCATGTGCACGTGCAACACACTCATGCTCACATGCGCACACGCTCTGCACCATGGGCAAGCGCGCACATGTGCACCGACGAACACACATCACATTGCCAGGCCTGCGCCGACAAGCTGGATGCGGAGCTGAACAAGTACGGCGTCCCACCCAAGTTCCCCGATGCTGAGGCGGCGGCTGAAGCAGAGCTGGCGGCCGCAGAGGCTGCGGGGGAGGTGACGGCAGAGGAGGTGGGTGGAAGGGGAAAAGGGGGGGTGGGTGAGGAACAGGGGGGAGCACGGACAAAGGGGGAGATGCAAATTAAGCAAGGCAGGGATGTGGGCACTTGAGCAAGGTAGGGAAGGCAGGGATGGGGTGCGCTGGCCATGAGAAGTCGGGCTGAGCGCTCGGCTTGGGCACATAAAGGAAGTGGTGCTCTGCAGTGCGCTCAAACCACTGCCCTGTACTCACTGCCATATGCTCGCGCTCTGCCACACACCCATGCGCGCGCTTCAAGCAATGTCTCGTGCATGCCCAAGGTGTCTCGTGCATGCCCAAGGTGTCTCGTGCATGCCCAAGGTGTCTCGTGCATGCCCAAGGTGTCTCGTGCATGCCCATGGTGTCTCGTGCATGCCCAAGGTGTCTCGTGCATGCCCAAGGTGTCTCGTACATGCCCAAGGTGTCTCGTGCATGCCCAAGGTGTCTCGTGCATGCCCAAGGTGCGCGCTGCTGCATGCCCTTGGAGCTCGGCTACATGCTCCATAGTCATGTACCATGCCATGCTGAGGGCGCTTGCCAAAACAAACCCAAGGCGCAAGCAAGCAAGCAAGCACACAAACTCAATGCCGCTCCTTGCCGCTCCCTTGCAGGTCAAGGACCCCAGCAAGTTTGCAGGCAAGAAGAGCAAGGCAACCGCCAAGGCCGGCACGGCCACCACGCAGTGGGACATCCTGGCGCAGAGCGACATCCCCACCCACGAGATCCCTGATTTCAGGTCAGCATGTGTGGCACTGGTGCTTGCGGGGCGCTGGCTACATCCCCGCCCGCCCACTGGCACGCCCCCGGACTTAAAACTAGTCAAGGGCTAAGGCTCCGGAGAGCTGCATCCCTGTCGCCCCGCGTACTCTTACGGGGGAACTGTCCGGGTCCGGGCGTTGGCGACAGCAGGAGCCCTGGCCATCTACCCCTCCCAGGGGCCCGCCACTGGGCCTTTGCTCTCTCGCTCCTTGCAAGGCGCCATCTTGCGCGCAGAAGCCCAGGAGCATCTGGCTGCAGACTGGCCCTGGGCTGGTGGTGGCAGCTGGCTTGCCTTGCATCCAGCGTTATTGCCATGACCATCACCATTATTTGTTTTGGGCTGCGGTGGCAGCTGGCTTGCCTTGCATCCAGCGTTATTGCCATGACCATTGCATTGTTTGTGTTGGGCTGCGGTGGCAGCTGGCGTGCCTTGCATCCAGCGTTATTGCCATGACCATCCCTATTATATGTTTTGGGGTGGTGGTGGTGGCTTGTGTGCCTTGCGAGCCCGTTGGCCCTGCCGGCCATGGGCGCAGCTAGGCCTTGGTGCGGCAGAGCCTGCAGTGGGCCCACCTGTGAGGCTGGCTGGGCATGGGCCCGCCTGTGAGGCTGGCTGGGCATGGGCTCACAGGAGGTAAGGTGGGGATCACACAGCTGTACCTGCTGAGCGCGGGCTGCTCAGCTGAAGCCTATGGGCTTGCAGGGGGCCGCACCAGGCCAACAGCATTGCGTGATGCTGCTGGTGGGCCCGTGCAGGCACAGGCAGCACCAGACCGCAGCCCCTGTACTCCTGCTGCCGCACTGCATCGCGCTCGCAAGGAACCTGGCGCGCCCAGACATGAATATGCGCTCAGACATGAAGATGCGCTCAGACATGAAGATGCGCTCAGACATGAAGATGCGCTCAGTTATGAAGATGCGCTCAGACATGAAGATGCGCCCAGACATGAAGATGCGCTCAGACATGAAGATCAAGAGAGGCACCCCTGGCATCTTGCGCTCCAAAGCGGTGCTTGCTTGAAGCACGCACACAATTTCGCTAATCATTTACACGCACACGGGTGCAAGCGCACATGTGCAGGTCGCCCGACCACTGGTTGCGCTACTTCCCGCCGCTGGCCAAGGAGCACCTGGCGCTCATCGGCTGCGGCATCGACTGGCGCCGCTCCTTCATCACCACCGATAGAAACCCGTTCTACGACTCCTTTGTGCGCTGGTGGGTGTCTCCTGCTGCTGCTGCTGCTGCTGCCACCGCCACTGCTGAGCCCCTGAGACCCGCTGCCGTCATGCGCCCTCCTGCGCATTTATTTGCAACCCACATGAAAACGGTCACTCGCCATCTTCCACCTGCAGCACGCGTGCAGCCCGCATCAACACTGCCCTCTGCCCTCTTCAACCCGTACTGTGGCCCAAACGCCTGGTGGTGGCGGCCCGTGCGTGTTTGTTCCTTTTGTCCCCGTTCGGGTGCAGCTTTGTGTATGTGTGTGCGCGTGACCTGCGCATTCCGCTACCTCTGAAAGGCAACAACCGTCCCAACGTGCGCCCTGCAGGCAGTTCTGGACGCTGTACCGCCTGGGCAAGGTGATCAAGGACAAGAGGTGGGTGGGCAAGGTGATCAAGGACAAGAGGTGGGTGGGCACGGGCGAGGGCAAGGTGGTTAAGGTCATGGGACCAGGGGACCCGCAAGTGGTGGCAAAGAGGGCAAGATTGTGGTTTTTGTATCTAAATGGGTCGGGGGCTGATGGCAAGCGCAATGCCTTTGATGTTTGAGGTATGACTACATATCCTGGAGCCTCCCAGGGGTTGTGCCCCAAACTAGCGGGGCACCAGCTTGCAGTCCAAGAAACAGTGTTTCCAGTGCGAGGGTGGCTTGCACATGCAGTGCTGTGCTTTGCTTGCTTTTGCGCACGCGCAATGCACCCAAGCATGCAAGTGCCGGCTGAAGCATGCACATATGGCCGCGGGAGCCTGCCCGCACTGCTGCAATGCCATGGCGTGAAGTAGACTGCCACGCATGCTTGAACTAAAGCGCCAGACTGCACATCATCGCTGCAAGGAGGTGGCGTGAAGCAGATTGCTGCGCACGCCGCGAGTGCAGCGCCAGGCCGCACACCATCATTGCAGGCATATGCCTTTCCGGGCCAGAGCACACCCATGGATGGCTCTGTGGATGGATGGTCCTATGCATGGCTGACAATAGATGGTTTTGTCAATGAATGGCCATATAGGGCGCAGCCCCGGCTGCACGAGCGCGTGCACTCACATGTATGTGTGCGCGTGTGTGGTGGCGCAGGAACACTATTTACTCGCCCTTGGACAAGCAGCCTTGTGCCGACCACGACCGCGCCACGGGCGAGGGCGTGAACCCGCAGGAGTACACGCTGATCAAGCTGGAGGTGCTGGAGTTGCGGGGTGAGTTGCCGTGCTGCGCTGTGACAAATTCGTAGTGGCTTTGGCAGGACAGTGAGGGTTCTCTGTGTTTTGGGTGGGGGTTGGCCGGGGCTCAGGGAGCGGCAAGCACGAGCCAGGGCACAGTCATGAGCGTGGGGTGTGTGGGTCTAATGCTTGGGCGTGGGAGTGGGAGCGGGAGTGTGAAGCGGGAGCCAGGCCACGGTTTTGGATGTGGGGTGTGTGGGTCTCATGCACGTGCGCAGGATTGGGAACGGGAGTGGGAGTGCAAGCAAGCACGTGGGTGTGGGGGTGCACGCCTTGTACACCGCGCCCACAATCACGTCTGCACAGCACACGGGTGTGCCTGCATGTGCACACGTGCGTAATGCGCAGGCAAGCTGGCGGCTCTGAAGGACCACGGCCGCGTGTTTTTGCTGGCGGCCACGCTGCGGCCGGAGACCATGGCGGGCCAGACCAACTGCTGGGCGCTGCCGGAGGGCCAGTATGGCGCGTACCGTGGCCTCAACAACGAGGTGTATGTTGTCACAGAGCGAGCCGCGCTGAACCTGTCGTACCAGGTGCGTAGGGTCAAGGGGGATGAGTGGAGGGTAGTGTGGTACCAAGAAAGGTGCTTGGTGCGGAAGGGGCAGTGTGGTACAGACAGGGTTGCCACAGTGTGTTGTGCATTTGTGGCAAGCGAGGCGTGCGCAGTGGCAGATTCCTGGCTCAACAGCTTAGGTAGGTGAGGCCAGGGCTTTTGTTGCGCTGTGGCACCTTTCGAGGAGGGAAGGGGTGGGATGGGGCTTGAGGGGATAGCAGGCAGTGGGGCCCTGCCTTTGAGTCGCTTGTGCCCCGTCCAAGCCAAAAAAGCATGCACCCACCTGCCCTGTTCCCTGGTTGTCTGTGTGGGCGGTTGGTGTCTGCGCAAGCGCACCGAGGTCTGTTGGGAAGGCGAGAGATTGGTGTCTGCGAAAGGGGACTGAGCTCTTAAGGTCTTGAGAAGGCGAGCAGGGGTTCCTGGTTGTCTGTATGGGCGGTTGGTGTCAGCGCAAGGGGACCGAGGTCTGTTGGGAAGGCAAGAGATTGGTGTCTACGCAAGGGGACTGAGGTCTTAAGGTCTTGAGAGGGCGAGCAGTTGGTGTCTGCGCGAGGGGACTCAGGTCTTTTGGGAAGGCGAGCTCCAGGGGCAGCTTGGGGATTGTTGGGGGCCATCTGCGGTGGGCCGGCTTTTGCACCTCTTTCGTACTGCCTCCCTTACAGTATCCGTCAAGCGTCCTTTCTGCCGCCATTCAGCCCATCAGCCTCGGCTTGCTGCCTGCTTTTCTCAGCCCCCTGCTGCGCTCAACACACAGCCGGCTGCTAATTCCCAGCTGGCCTGCCCTGCGCCACCCGCGCTCATATGCTCATGCACACACACACACACACCTTTTGCTCATGCCGGCTGCATGCGTGTGCGCTCCCTGTGCGCAGGAGAAGCTGCCTGTGCGCGGCCAGCCGGAGTGCCTGCTGCCGCTGGTGGGCCAGGACCTGATGGGCATTCCTCTGAAGGCGCCCCACGCCGTGCACGAGCGCATGTGAGCCGCACCTAAGCGTCAAGGGGGCAAACAGGGTTAGGGGGGTGGCAGGCCCTAGCCGCTGACCATCTTGTGCTCCTGGGATGCCAATCAGCACAGGCAGCAAGCAAGGGCAGCTGCCTGGTCGCAGCTGCCGGTGTACGCATGCTGATCAAAAGCAAATGCGCACCTGCGCCGTCTTCCCGTGTTTCCGTAACTGCGGTGCCTTGCTTTCAAAAAAAATTGCTTGCTGCGCGCACATACGCGCGCGTGTGTGCTGCGCTGCACGTGCCAGGTGTGCCTGCATGAGAAGTGCAGACATGCCTGAGCCACAGGGCTCCAGGCGCCACACACCCCTCTGCCGCTCCCCTGCTGTTTGCCGCCTCACGCGCTGCTGCTGCTGCTGCTGCTGCTGACCGTGCTCACCTCACGGTCCCATACCGTCGCTGCTGGTTACCCTCACCCCCCTGCCGCCGGCACTCCCCACACCCCCCTGCCCACCATCCCCACCCCGCTGCTGCTGTGATCGTCCTCACCTTGCAGCTATGTGCTGCCGCTGCTGACCATCCTCACCAACAAGGGCACGGGCATCGTCACCAGCGTGCCCTCCGACTCCCCGGATGACTACATGGCCCTGCTGGTAGGTGCCGGTGCTCCGTGCCACGCCCCTCTTGTGGGGCCCTGCTGGTGCGTCTCACTGCTTTGTGCCGCGCCCCCCAACAGGCCCTGCTGGTGCACTTCCACGCTTTGTGCCGCGCCCCCCACCTGCGCCCCATGCTTCCTTGCAGCAGCCTACCACCACAGTTGAGGGCCTTGCGGGGTGTGGGGCTTGTATGGGCTTGCACGCGCTTGCATGCGCTTGCATGGGCTTGCATAGGGGCTGCTGCGTACCATGCAGGGTGTGCACTGCCGCAGGCACAAGTTGCCGCTTGTGTGGGGATGCAGCTGAGCAGGCTGTGCTGCTGCTGCAGCTTCCGTTACTGCCCGCTGCCGCAATTCTTCCGTCTTCCGTACCTGAAGGAGCAGGCGCCCCAAGCTGTGCAAGTGCGGCTGGAAGCTTCATGCACACCCTCCCAACGTGAACCCCACCGCTGCCTGCTGCTGCATCTTGCCTTGCACAGCCTGCAGGAGCAAGCGCCCCAAGCTGCGCACACGCGGCTGGAACAATCACACACACACACTCAGCATGCCCCCCGCTGCTGCCCGTTGCCGCGGCGCACCCTTGCAGGACTTGAAGAAGAAGCCCAAGCTGCGCGAGAAGTTTGGCATCCAAGACGACTGGGTGCTGCCCTTTGAGGTCATCCCCATCATTGACATCCCTGGTGCGTGGTGGGAGCGCACGGGTGTGCGCTTGTGCGTGCGCGTATTCACGCATGCGTGTGTGTTTGGGTGTACAGTTATGCACGTTTGCATGCCACACCTCATGTACATGCGTAGCACTCCCCGCACTTTGGGCTGTCAGCACTCCTGGCAATGGAGCATGCAGGCGCATGCTCTAAGCAGCACACGGCGCGCGTACAGAGAGCCAAAGCGGCATATGCGCGGCACATGGGCCGCCTGTCGCATATGAGTACCTCAATGGCCTCATGTGTGAAAGGAATGGCTGCAGCACGGCAACAGCACAGCCCAAGGGCTTAAAATCTTGCTGCACTGCCCCAGCAATGGGCCTGCCCACCTCTCTCTCTCACACTCTCTCTCTCTCTCTCTCACACACACTCTCTCTCTCTTCCTCTCTCTCTCTCTCTCTCTCTCTCTCTCTCTCTCTCTCTCTC
>LFCJ01002467.1_pt1 | contig 13353 bp, 15 predicted proteins | sample 643141 | NCBI WGS metagenome assembly LFCJ01 (sample SAMN03766243, study PRJNA286221) | soda lake metagenome | biome: soda lake; feature: Kulunda steppe; material: water; isolation source: sample B1-Br-g2 brine of Lake Bitter-1 | place: Russia: Kulunda steppe | collected 2010-07 | reverse complement strand
GCTTTCCTCATCATCGCTTTCCTCATCATCGCTTTCCTCATCATCGCTTTCCTCATCATCGCTTTCCTCATCATCGCTTTCCTCATCATCGCTTTCCTCATCATCAACCGGCTCACTGTCGTCATCAGGGTCGTCAGTCTCTGTTTCGTTCCCGTCTGATGTCTCGTTGGTTTCTTCTGCGCCAGCCGTTGTGGCTGTCGCTCCAATAGCCGTACACGTGAGGAGTCCTGCGGCCGATGTGCGCAATATGCGTCTCCTACCTAGTAGCATATCTGATCCTGAATCATTCATACCAAATAATTGCAGTTTTAGCATATAACTATTCGGTTAACAGTATGTCTTGATTTGGTGGTAACTCACACGGTGTGTGCGGTGGCCGATGGCTATGACAAACGGCTGGATTTATTCGGTGTTTCGACAGTATAGGTGTATGGAGAGTATCGAGCGTGGTGCGGCGGGGTCGGCTAACGTTGCAATCGTTGGCGGACTTCACGGTGATGAGCCAGCCGGCGAGCGAATCGTCAGACAGCTTGCCGACGCGCTGCCATCGCCTGCGGAAGCTGCTGGTGAGGGAACGATTCGGTTGATCATCGCCAACGAACGTGCGCTCGCTGCGGGCGTCCGATACACCGACACAGATCTCAATCGGGCCTTTCCCGGTGACCGCGAGAGCGACGAGTACGAACGAGCTTTGGCACCCACAATCCTCGAGGCCCTCGAGGAGATGGATGCTGTCTTGGCAATCCACACCTCCCACAGCGTTCCGCCACCGTTTGCCATCTACAGCCATCTGACAGCGCCGGTTCGACGGACAGTAACTGCAATGGGTATCGAGTACGTACTGGATGCGAGTGGATTGCGCGGGACGACGCTCGATTCAGCAGTCCCGACGGCCGTCTCTGTTGAGGTGGGAAAACAGGGTAGCGAAGACGCAGTGACGTTCGGCTATGAGGCGACACTCGGCTTTTTGCGAGCCCACGGCGCGCTGGCCGACGACCCACCAACGTTCAACCCCGTTACGATTGTTGAGGGACTCAAGGAAGTCCCAAAAGGCCACGGCGAACCACACGTCTACTACCGCAACTTCGAGGAGATTCCAGAAGGCGAGGTCTTCGCCAGCGACGATGTCTATACCCACTGCCCCGAGGAGCCAGGAATCGTTCCGGTGTTAGCAAGCGAAACCGGCTATGAGGATATATTTGGCCTCTACGGCCGCATTACGGGAACACTCGAGCCACCAACCGACGGCACATCCGAGTGAGTACTCAAAAGACCTAGAGTTCGTGCGAGCCGTCCAGTCCAACCAGTAACGCTTGAACATGCGGAGTTACGTCGCAGTTAGGCCATTTTCGCCCTTGATTCACCACACGTCTGATGACTCAGTCCTACCCATCTCCAGCCGACACAGCTGGCCCGCTCACATATGCTAGTCGGTCGCATTACTCATCGCACTGTGGCTCAACACTTCTGATCTTTACCACTGCTCAAAGAATCGGAATACCCTCGCCGCACCCACCGGAACGCCGTGACCGCAAGTTTCGATTCGACGGCGTTGAGTCGCTGGGACATTGCGGACTTCGAGATGCCGAGATCAGTTGCCAACTCGCCGATAGTTGCCTCCCGCGGCGTCTGGTAGTAGCCAGCCGCTACTGCTTTCGTCGCGGCTTCTCGCTGTTTGTCGGTGAGATTGTACAACTCTAGGGTGGTGCTGTTCGACTGCTCTGTGTCTGTCTCATCAATTCGGGTGAGCCGACGCAGTGAGACACCACCAGTCACTGTTTTGAGCGCATCGATTAGTTCGGTCAGTCGCTCGCGGTCGGGAAGATAGGTCTCGATGATCAAATGATCACTGTTGAACGCGGTTGTCTGAGGGATACAGTCGTACTCGAGAAACACAGGACAGTGACACATCGCATCGAGTTCGGTTTTCGAATGGACGATTCCGGTGTGTTCGGAGGCGTTGCTTTCGTCACCGGTGAGTGTTGTATCCGTATGGCAGTCCCCGCCGATGAACTGCTGGTTGACGTTTGTGATTTCGCCCTCGAGTTCGTCGATTGGGCACTCGACGTCCGCAGAGGGGACGATTTCGAACTCTGCATACAGACGATGGGCTCTTACCGTCTGTTCTGAGTCCGACTTTTCCGCTGTCATAGCGGATAGATGGAAGCCCTGGGCACATAACTATTGGCTCAACACAGCACAATAGTAGCCGTGTGCACAACACCGTCCATGAGTGACGAACATGCGGATGGCCCGTTTTCGGTAGTGGTTTCGGTACTCGAAGAGGCACGTTTCGTGTCCGGTGCAATCGCCGACGACCAGACGACAATCGTCGAGTACTGTGAGGACGACGCGTTCGCCAGCCCGGCCGACGACGACATGACGCTGGCGACCGCCGTCACGAGTATCACTTCGGATCTGATTCCCGTGGTCGTCGACCTCGAAGAGCCGGCCGAACCAACAAGATGCTAAAAGAAAGGCGTCGTTATTCGTCTACTAGATCGTCAATCCAGGTCAGTGTCGCCATCGCTTTTGGGAAGCCGAGTGTTGGAATCGAGAGAATCGCCACGTGACGAAGCGTTTCGGGATCGACGCCCTCCTCGAGCGCACGGCGGACGTGCGAGTGAACCGCACCCTCTGATTCCGAGCCGGCGGCCAACGCGAGTTTGACCAGCCGTTTCGTCTCATCGTCAATGGGGCCGGCTTCCGAACAGGCCTTGCCGAGCCCAGAGTACTGCTCCCAGACGTCGGGGTACTGCTCGGCGATTTCGCCAGCTGTCGATGGAAGCTCATCGGTCGTATCGACTGTATCTGCCATACCTGAATATCCCACTGTCGGCCTAAAACCGTTGTGCTAGCTTCGTTCGGACTCTAAGAGTCGTGTCTCGGCGTCGGCCAACGCTGTTGGCGTGTTGATGTTCTCGAGTCGCGGGGCTAACCCACTGTCGCCGACTGGGACGAACTGTGTCGAAAGCGAGCTAACCAACTGCTGGACCCGATACTCGCCGGCCGAAAGCAGCCGTTGGCTCACAGCGCAGGCTGGGTCGGTTCGGTACCGCCCACACAACGGTTGGATGGTGCCGTCTGGATACTGAAATATGACTGCGTTGACGGCGTTGGCGGGCGACAGCGCCGCAGCTACCCGCCCGTCGACGAACGGAAAATCACAGCCAACCACGAGTGTCCACTCCGAGTCACTGGCTTTCAGCCCATCGCAGACGCCACCGAGTGGGCCGAGTTCGCGCTCGTCGAGCACAAACGATAGTGGAACCGAAACCTCCGAGAGTGCGAGTTCGATGGCCTCACGCTGTTCGCGCCGACAGCTCACAAGCAACTGGTCGAGGCTCCCTTCGAGCCCGCTGACGACGTGAGCGATGAGCGGTCGGCCGGCCAACTTTGCGAGTGCTTTGTCGGTCTCACCAAAGCGACTCGAGCGACCGCCGGCCACGATGAGTCCGGCTGTCATTGACCCTCACCGCAGGTTCCACAGCAGCGATCGGAGTTTGTAGACGAGCGTATCGTTCTGATAGCCAGCCCAGCCGTTCATCCCGCCCAGCAGTGTTGCGGCCGTATATCCTTCTTCATCGAGCAGTTTTGTCGCCTGCTTTGCGACGATGCCCATCTTACAGACGACGATAACCTCGCGGTCGGTCGGGATCTCCTCGAGGCGACTGAGCAGCGATTCGTCGTTGCCGCCCTGGAGGTCGCTGTAGACCGGCAGGTTGTAGCTGCCGTCGATTGCGTGTACCTCGTAGTGTTTTTCCGGCCGGATGTCGAGTACGAACGGCGTCTCGTCCGACTGCAGTCGGTCTTCAAGCGTGGATGGACGAACAGTATTCACAGGTAGATGAGTGGGCTGGTCGCACAAAACCGTACTGCTCGGTCATCGTCGCTGGCCGTCTATTCGGTTGCTCGAGGAGGCGAGGTGTCTACTGTGTTTGTGCTTACTTACGTTCCGTAGATCATCTGGTGTGTAGGTTCCGTTTAGCAGCCCCTCGAGATCACCAGCGAGTTGATCGGCGGCCAGAAGATCCGGAACGGTGACGTATGTGGCCCCACGTTCGATGAGTTCGGCGGCCATCGGAAGCTCTCTGGTTCGGACGATGACATCAACTGAGTCTGTATACGAAAGCAGATAGTCCGTAAGCGGTTTCGAATCAACGGTCGAAATAACCAACCGTGCGTCCTCGAGCTTCGAGACGGCGGCCGTTTCGGCCTCGATCGTATCACCGAACACATACGCCGAACAGTCGGCCCGCAGGTCGTCCAAGACGTCTGGGTTGTTTTCGATGACGACGTACGGAATCCCATGGGCTTCACAAAACGAGACGATGCGCCGACCCTGTCGACCGTAGCCGACGATGACGATGTGATCGGAAATACCCGCAGGGACGCGATTCCAATCGTCGACATCGTGGTACGGCTGGCCGAGCCAGCCTCGTCCAACCAAAAATCGGAAGATCTGTTCGTCGTAGACGTGCGTGAGATTCGAAAGGATCATTGACACCGCGGCCGCGAGGATAATAGCCTCGAAAACGGGTTCGATCAACAGCCCAAGTACGAGTGCTTCGATGGCGACGATAACGCTGAACTCACCGACGTGATCCATATCGAGACCCGTAATCAGCGCTGACCGTCGGTCGTAGCCGCTGTATACGAGCAACGCGACAGTGACCACCGGTTTGATTACGACCGTCAGAACAACGAGACCGAAGGCGATAGCTGCAATCGGGACAAACGGCTCGAGCGCAGCCGCCGGGTCGGCCGAAACCGCAATCGGCGACGGGAGACTCACCAGCGTCCCGACAGTCGCAAAGAAGATGGCCACAAAGAACTCTCGGATCGATGTCAGCCCGTTGAACACCTCGGAGTACTCGACAGGGCTGTCCCGGATGGCAATCCCGGCAGCAAACGCTCCGACGACAATTGAAGTCTCGAGGAGCTCTGCGGCGGCGAGAAAGACGATCAACAGCGCGACGATACTGACGAGCATCGATTCGTCGGAGCCTTTGGCGAGCCGATCGACGATGCCGAACAGATACCGGTTGACGATGATCGCCGCGGCGATCAGCATAACCCCGTAGCCGAGTTGTGTGGCTACCGGCTCGAGTGCGAACGTACCAGCACTGACGACCAACAGGATCAACACCGCCAGCAAATCGTTGAACGAATCAATCTCGCTTGAAAGATAGTCGTGGACGATATCAGATTTCGGCGCAGCGAACAGCGCGGTTCCGACAATTGTCGACGACAGCGCCGCAGCAACCCCGACAAACAGCGCCTGCTGAAGTGTTAGTGGCTCGGCAAACCCGACGTCGGCAAGGAGTTCAATCTCAAGTGCAAACCCGACCACAAGCGCGAAGCCAATTCCGAGGGAACCAACGACAAGCGCCTGGACAATCGAGACGATCTCGGTGTCCGAGACGACGGTTCTGACGCGTTCGGTTTGGATCTGTACACTGAACGTGAAAACGAGAAACGCGATCCCGAGACGGGCAAGCTCGAGCAAAATCCCCTCGTCGATAAGATTCAGCTGGCCGACGAACAGCCCCGTCAGAATGAGCGCAGGAATCACCGACAACTGAACGGCCTTTGCGAGCACTAACAGCGGACCGGCGATGACAAATAAAATTGCAAGCGCAGTAAGCAGCGCAACCTCAGTCATCGCTTCCTCCTGGGCGATCAGTGATGTCTGGGAACAGCCGACCGCTTTCTAACAGCTCCATGTCGGCTGCAATCTCATGGTCGAACTCCTCGTTGCCATTCAGGTACGATTCGAGATACGTGAGGAACTGGATAATACCAAGCTGTGGAGCCATAATAACGTAGTCCGCCCCGAGTTCGTAGAGCTGGTCAGCCTGTGTAGACGTCTCGGCTTCGACGAATACGGTCGCCTCGTCGGACGTCTCACTGAGAATCAGCCTGTTAATTCCTACCTGGGCCGACGATGAAAATACGAAATTAGCGTACTTTATCCCAGCGTCCTTGCGGATTTTTTCGTACTGGAAATCCCCGAACAGCGTCTCATAGCCCGCCGCTTGGCTGGCCTCGACGTGTTCGACGTTTCGGTCGACGACCACAAGTTGGTCGTACTGGTCTTCCAGAATCCGCAAGGCGCGGCGAGCGATTTCGTCATAGCCGACAACGATGACGTGGTCGTGATACTCCGTGCCGGCAGGTTTGACCGGATCATCCTGTTCGAACCGCGATAGGTAGGGTTTGAGGCGGTCGAACAGCTGTCGGTTATACTGCATGAAATACACCGAGACACTCATAGTCATGAGTGCGACCAGCGTAATGAAGCCAAGTTCTTCTTGTCCAATAAACGGTGGGTCGCTTTCGACAGCAGCGACGGCGACAACAATACCGAACTCACTGACCTGAACCATTCCAATACTGCCGAGGAACGTTGTCTCGAGGTCGAACCGCTGCCAGTAGAGCAGCGTGAAAAAGACCACAAACTTGATGACCATCAACACCACGGCGACGATAACGGCTTCCTGCCAGTAAGCAAGGAGGTCGTTGGCTCTGAAATCGAGGGCGACCGAGACGAAAAACACCATCACAAACAGATCAGTCAGTGGGTTGACTCGTCCCTGGAGGTCTTTGCTGTATGGCAGCTGTGCAATTGCCAAGCCGGCGAGAAACGCACCCATCTCGACCGACAGATAGGCGTCGACGCCAAACGGCGAGAGTATGACGTTAATCTGATCGGAGACGAGAACGAACAAAAAGAGCCACGAGATGGCAACCAGGAAAAACAGCGTCGTGTCGTCGGCAACCTGTCGAAACAGCGACGGGAGGACGTACCGAGAAGCAAAGATCGCCGCACCGGCGGTGGCTGTAACAAGTACCATCACAACGGCAAGCGTTGCAGCGACATCACCTGCACTCTCGGGTCGACCCGCCGCGAGCACAGCGAGAATAATGACGACAACGATGTCTTGGGCCAGAAGGATGCCAACGTCGATTTTCCCGTGTAGCGATGTCGCCTCGCCCTTGTCGTTGAGCATCTTGATGACGACAGCTGTCGAGCTGTACATCACTGCCAGGCCGATGATGATCGCTACTTCAAACGAAAACGGAAGAACGAACGCAAGCCCGAAGCCGGCCAGCCCGACGGCGGCCATCTGCGGGATCGATATTTTGACGATCGGCGCGATGAGATGCCGAATATCTTCGAGGCGCATCTTGATGCCGAGCAGAAATAACAGAAAGGCAAGCCCAAGTTCGGCCATCGTCTCGGTGAGGATGCTGGGTTCGACAAGCCCAATCCCAACCGGCCCCGATCACGACTCCGGTGAGGATGTAACCGATGATAGTCGGCTGGCCCAACCGAACAGCGAGCACGCCAATCACTGCGGCTGCAACGAGAATGAACGCCACTTCACTGGCGAGCCCAACATCTACCATCTGTTGTTCACTTCTATAACCGTCGCTCAAAGGATAAAAAGTACTGTGGGTTCGGTTTTGCAGACCACGCTAGTTGAGTAATGCGTTGTCTTCTCATTTCTGGGAACGCTGTTTTGCAATCTTCTGTCTCACTGCTCGAGGAATCGGTCGTCGGCAGCGGTCGTCTCTACATTGGCATGTGTACTGTCAATCCAACCGTCAGTTGTCTCTGCAGGAACGTCGAAAGCCCCGACGAAGGGTTTGATATCCAAAAGTGGCGTGCGATCTACCACATCGATTCCGCTGACGGTGATTTCGGGGCCGTCAATCGATTCGATAGCGACCACCGAGAGACCGATCGGATTCGGTCGGCTCGGCGCTCGAGTAGCGAACAGTCCACGGTCAGTGTCGTCGAGAAACGGCGTTGGCCGCAGGCTGTAGTCGTCGTCGCCGACGTGGAAGTGATACAGGACGATGCAGTGAGAAAACTCCTCGAGATCCGAAAGCCCGGCTTCGTAGTCGTCGTTGAGTTCGATTGTTCCTCGAGCCGCCGACTCGCCGGCTGGCTGGATCGGCATTCCGTTGGGGTCGTCAAACGGTGTTCGAATCACCCCAATTGGATCATACTGGATCGGATTGCTCATCAGTCCTACAGAGGTGTCGGCCGACCGTGAGTCGTCTGGTCTGTGAATCGAAACCTGAAAAAAGTAAAAAGGGCGTGTTAGTTAGCAGCCCCAGTCGCCATCGCCGCCATCATCATCCGCGTCGGCGTCATCAGTTTCCTCGGAGTCGTCTGCGTCGTCCTCCTCGGGATCGTCCTCGTAGGCCGCCATATCGCCATCCATGTAAGCAGCGTCCGCAACGCCGATCTGATTGGCGGCTGCCGAATCTATTGCGGGCACATCATCGACGAGGATTTCGAGACTGCTGTCGCCGGTGTCGCCGTCGGTTCGGCCTTCAAGATCGACGCGCCACTCGTCTGGCGGTGTGTTGTCGGCGTCGTTGTTTCCGTCGTACTCGGTCCACTGTGTCATCGAGCCGTCGTAGACCGTTATGTCGTCGTAGCCGAGCATACCGTCGAGCACGAAGTAACTCATCGTCGCGCGGTAGCCGGTACCACAGTAGGCGACAATACTGTCGCCCTCCGCTACATCGTCGAGTCCAAAGAGGTGGTCTTCGAGGTCGTCGGCCGACCGCCAGTGGCCGCCCTCGTCGAACTTGGTGTTGTACTCGTCGCCCTCGTGGTAGTTTGCCGGATCGTCGACCGTTGCGGTCGCGATGGTGGTCTCGGGATCCGGTCGGTTATCCAGGAACACGTCATCGCGGTCGCCAGCTAGTTTTTGATCGGTTCGCTGGAGCATCTGGGCGATGCTCAGCCGGTGGTCGCTGTTGAGCTCCTCGTTGGCCTGGACGCTGAAGGTTGCCGATGGGGCATCGGGTTCGGCCCCGGTTTCGAGTTCGTACGCTTCGCCGTAGGCGTTGTAGCCGCCGTTGAGTATTTTGACGCGCTCGCGGGGGAACCCCCAGTAGCGGAGCGTCCAGTAGGCGCGGGCGGTTCGCAGCGCGCTCGGCCCCGAAAGCACGATTGTCGTTCGTGGACAGACGCCGTTTCGCTGGAGCACCTCGTCCATCATCTCGCCGTCGGGAACCAGCGGACCTGACTCACCGAGCCCCTCCAGGCGTTCGGCGTGGAACTCGTCGGCGTCCCATTTGAGCGCGCCGGGAACGTGGCCGTCCTCGTAGGTATCTGTCTCCCAGATGCGCATAACGACCACGCGCTCGCGGTCATCGAGGTCCTCGAGGTTGACCAGTCCGGCTTCCTGCCACTCGTGGAGCGTCTCGGGCTCGATGAGTGCGGTGTCGGTCGACGTCGGATCCGGCGGACTGTCGTCGCCCTCGTCGGGTGTCTCAGACTCTTCGGTTGGTTCTTCAGGCTCTTCATCACCAACACAGCCGGCAATCGCGGCAAGTCCTGCTGTGCCTGTCAGCTGCACAAACCGTCTTCTGTCGAGGGATTCCCTCATACCTATGCGTTTTTAATAAAACCCTGTATGATTACTGCTGTACCAGTGAATGTTTTATAAGCAATCAGGACTGTCAACTGTGAGTGAGGATTCCAGAATCCGGCTATCGACTCGACCGCTTGGTGTTCTTTCGTTCTTTGCTCGCCGGTCGAGTGAGTTCTTTAGCCTGGTTGTTGGATCTCATAGATCAGAGAGTATGTTCCAGGAATCGTAATATATTACTAACAGATAAACGCTGAAAGTTTAACCATCGACATCGCCTACTCGGAAGCGTACAAGTAAATCGCACAGACGGCGAGTACCGCTTCTGCAGCCTTTGTGATCACTGCTAGGGGGTTGATGTTGCCTTGCATGTAGAACGCTTCGATACCCCATCCCTGTACCGGAAACAGTGCGAGAATCGTCACAAGCGAGTACAGCGCTGCCACCACAAACAGTTCGCTACGCCAGTATTTTGTGAGATACAACGCCGCACCACCAAGAAATCCGAGCCCGTTGAGCACGAATAAAGTCCCAAGCAGTTGACTGAATTGGATCGCGTTCGTCGCAGCAACGAGGTGCAACAGCCCTGTAATAAGTGCCATCAGAATAGCGACGTAACCGACAGAATTAGCGGGTTTACTGAACGTTGATGCAGTGGTGGCTGTGGAGGTTGTAGCCATAACTGAACTATACTGTTCGCGCCTGAAAAGCGGCTGTGGTATGCTTGTCGAACAGCCGACAAATAGCGCTACGAGTCGCCGGCGTTGTTGTGAGCCGTATGTGAATGCCGTCGACGCCGGCCGACGTGGTCTAAGACATCACCAGCAAGATCCCCAAACAGCCCACTGATAGCTGACTCACCCAAGACAATTGGCTCGCCGGTTTCGCCAGCCTCGCCGATAGCCGGATCGAGCGGAATCCGACTCAGCACGGGCAGATCGAACTCCTCGGCGAGTTTTGCGCCGCCGCCGGCCCGGAACACTTCGTGGTTCTCGCCACAGTTCGAACAGACGAACGCGCTCATGTTCTCGACGATTCCGAATACCTCGGCGTCGTGGTTGTCGAACAGTCGAACGCCTTTACGAGCATTGTCGAGGGCGACATCCTGCGGCGTTGTGACGACAACACTGCCCATGACGGGCATCTGCTGGAGCATCGTCAACTGCGCGTCGCCGGTGCCCGGCGGCAGGTCGACGACGAGATAGTCGAGTTGGCCCCAGTTGACCTCGTGCCAGAGTTCGGTGAGCGTCTGGTCGACCATCGAGCCACGCCAGATGACTGGCATCTCCTCGTCGACCAGAAAACCGACGCTCATCAGTTTCATCCCGTGGGCTTCGACGGGGACGATTCGCTGGTTTTGATCGCCCCGCACTGGCTCGCCTTGAACGCCGAGCATCCGGGGAATGTTGGGGCCGTAGACGTCAGTATCGAACAGTCCAACGGTCGCGCCGCGGTCGGCGATTCCCGCCGCGAGATTGACTGCAATCGTGCTTTTACCGACACCACCTTTGCCGGACGAAACCGCGATGACAATTGGCCCCTCGGAAGCTGGCGTTTCATCGTTAATTGAGACTGACAACTCCGGTTGGTAACCCGCTTTCTCGACGGCCTCACGAACGGCGGCCGCAAGTTCGGTTTCGGCTGGCGAGTATGGTGCACCGAGCGCTAGCGGGACGCTGGCGGTTTCGCCGTCGACTGTGATTTCGCCGACGAGTCCCTGCGAGACGATGTCTGTCCCAGCGGTGTCGCCGACCAACGGCTCGGGTGTCTCGATCGTTGAAAGATGCTCGTGAAGCTTATGATTCACAACAACTCCTCTGAGATGGCGGGGTTATCACTCTGTGGATTCAGTGTAGTCATCTCATTACAACCTTCCTGACTGAGTTGTATACTGGAACGTTCCCACAGTTGTGCATTCAGGCTGGTTGTGAGTTGTTTGAGTGCATCTTTTGCATTCGCATGCACATCGCTGTTGACGAACGAAGCCCATTTTTTGAGGGACTGAAACCCAAAGACGAACCGAACTTCAGGAGACATTCCCTTATCATTTTGCCAGACATCGAAGGTGGTAACGGCAGGATGGCTGACCCACCGAACGCTGTTTTCGGCCATCCAGCAGTCATAGTCGCTGCGACAGGCACCGATCACATCGAACTCTATTTCGTAGCTGTAGGGCATTTCATGAGTCATTGGCCTCCACCTTCCCACGCAGTGATTTTGGGTGTGGTCGAACATCGGGATGCAATCGATCTAGTAGAGACCTTTGTCAGACAGGACTGTTTCATAGATGTATACAGTAGTTCCATTCCCATTGGTCTACGGCTCAACTGTAGAAGGTTTTAAGTACTTTTTGGGCTGATTGCCTTGTCGAAACACATCGTGAAATCATAACCGAGACTACCGATGCTGTTGATTAATTTCTCAGAGTTGTACCCAGCTCGACCACCGGAGCACATGGAATGTCTCGGCCGTGTAACCGGAAGAGTATATAAAACCTTCATCGGTTGAGAGTGATACATACAGGGAAAGAGTTCGCTTGTATAGATATGAGCAACCCGGATCTTCCACCGTCGAAGGTGAGTCAGGCACCCGCGGACGCCAACCCGCTGGATCTTGTCGATGATCTCGAAGACGGCCCCGACGACTGTCCGTACGACCAAGAGCTCGGTCGGCGGATGGGTATTGACGCCATGCGCGTCGCCAACGGCGAGTTGGATGAAAAAGCGTTCCATGAAAAGTACGAGGACGAACTCATCGCCGAGTTCGGTGACGACTACACGCCCGCGGAGGTGATGGGCCATGAGTAGCAAATCTGGAAACAAACTGACTCGCCGATCACTGCTGAAAGCCGGTGCCGGTGCGGCGACGATGGCTGCACTCGGCGGCTGTGTAGACGATGTCGCACGACAGGTCGGATTCGGTACTGACCGAACCGCAACGCCAATCGCCAATGCCAACACGGCGTTCGGTAACTGCTGGATGTGCTGTCACAACTGTGCCCAAGAGGTCAAGGTGACTGATGATGGCCAGGTTATCGGCATCACGGGCGTCGACGGCAACCCACGAGGGAGTGCCGGCCCCGGTACCGAAGGGACGCTGTGTCCCAAAGGCCTTGCCCAGTTGGACAAAACCCACGACCCCGAGCGAATCAAACAGCCATACATCCGCGTTGACGGCGAACTCCAGGAAGCGACCTGGGAGGAAGCCTTTGAGTACACCGCTGAACGACTCGAGGAGTTCGACGACGAACACGGAGCCGAGACGTTCCTTGATGCCGGCAGCTGGGCCGAAACGCCGATCTTCCGGACCATCTGGCGGGATCTGTACGGCACCCCCGAGCGGATCGGCCGGGGTGTCCACGTTTGTGCGGGCCCGACGTTCGTCGCTGGCGGAATGATGGGTGTTGGCTCGAACAACCGGATTCCGGACTACCAGAACTCCGAATACCTCATCATGTGGGGCCGCAACCCACTGGAAGCCTTTGCCGGGCAGTTCGAGGCCAAAGGCTTGCTGAAAGCCATCGAGGAAAACAACGCAACGCTGGTCACCATCGACCCGCAGTACACCGAAACCGCCGAAAAATCGGATGAGTGGCTACCGATTGCGCCACGAACTGACGGCGCGCTCGCGCTGGCGATGGCGCATGTCATCATCGAGGAGAATCTCTACGACGCCGAGTTCGTCGAGAACCACACCTACGGCTTCGAGGCCTATCAAGAAGCCGTCGAGGACAAAACGCCCGAATGGGCCGCCGAGATCACTGATATCGAGGCTGATACAATCCGACAGATCGCACGCGGCTTTGCCGAGGCAGCCCCACAGGCAGGGATCTCGATCTGGACCGGTACCGCCCAACAGGCCAACGGCTGGAAAGCCAGCCAGAACATCACCGCGCTCAACGGGCTGGTCGGCAACATCGACCGCCCCGGTGGACTGCGGCTCTGGAAGGACACGC
>LFCJ01002466.1_pt1 | contig 13360 bp, 9 predicted proteins | sample 643141 | NCBI WGS metagenome assembly LFCJ01 (sample SAMN03766243, study PRJNA286221) | soda lake metagenome | biome: soda lake; feature: Kulunda steppe; material: water; isolation source: sample B1-Br-g2 brine of Lake Bitter-1 | place: Russia: Kulunda steppe | collected 2010-07 | reverse complement strand
GTCTAATATCGCGAATTACACCCTGCCACTCGCTGATTGCGACCATCCGCTCATGGATCGTATCGTGACTCTCGTGATCAAACACGGTGACGTCCGCTGGGGCGCTCGCCTCGAACTGCGATTCATACTCTGTTCGCTGTAATTCAAGCGCCGCTACACGGTCGATGATCTCCTCAACAGAGAGCTCGGATGCGATCCGGGTCGCATCCTGCCACTCGAGATACCCCTCATTTCGTTCGTGTGTTGCTGGGCGGCTGTCTTTTTGTGCTCGAGCGATACCCATCTCCACTAAGCGGTCGAGATGTTTTTTGGCGGCATTTGACGAGCAGTCCGCAAGCTCTGCGATCTCGGTGTACGCCGTCGGCGACGTCACTCCGAGGACGACATCGTAGACACGTCCAAATGTGTCTGTGCCCGTCTGCCACCGGCGTTGAGTATTATCGGAGGCAGGGGCTGGATCGAACTCTGTCATACTTACTCATAGGTGCTCTTACTCAATATTTCTTTGGATCATTCATATATTTGTGAGTTTGGGAGGGGCTGGTCCGGGGCGCTACTGATGCGTCTCCCGCCCATCGCCGTTTCTCACACGAAAGTATAGTTTGTCAAAACAGAACCAGAGAGCCCGCTATTCGTCAGGACTCACTGGCCCTTTATATTTCGACTTGATTTTGTCTCTCTCGCGCCACTGCCAGTAGTAGTAGCGGTTGTCGTTGATCTCCTTGATCGTGATCGTGGCCTTCGAGGGGACGTCGTCCGGGAGGTCATCGGGCCGCTCGTCGACTTCGTTATCATCTGGTTCCTCCTCGAGGTGAGCCTCGCGAGCTTTGTGCTCTGCGAGTGCCTCTGCGTAGCTGGTGACATGCCGGAGCTGGCTGGGCGAGTAGCCGTTGAGTGTGTTGACGATCTCTGGAGGGAGCTCCGCCGGCGGCGTTGGTGGCTCGTAGGACATTAGCAGTCCTCTCGTGTTAACCAACAATACGCGAATCAGCATAGGTTTGTTGGTTAATAGAATGTCGTCTCGTCACGGGCTGCAGAGTACGAATAGCAAACTATTCAGTGGTCCTCACGCTCTTCCCACTCCGGACGTGGCGTCGGGGATGGGAGTTCGTCAATCACCGTTCGGAGTTCGTCCTCTACTGTCCACGGGAAACACCGATCGTGGAGTTCGAATTTACGGAATTTGTTGAGATGGACCCAGCTGTATGTCGCCGGCTCGTCACCCTCCTCTACTCGGTCGTCGATCACTTTCCAAACCTCCTGTTCGTCGATATCAAGACCGCTCTTTTTCGCGCGATCCACAAGCGTCTCGATTTTTGATTGGATCTCTTCCTTTGACAACTCGTCTGCGAACGCAATCTCAAGGGCGGCCTGAACGACGTGCTGTGTCGAGTCGAGGTTCTCGCCAGTCACCCACACGTAATCACGCGGGAACACGTACGACTTGTCGAAATATGGTGGGTCATCGATCTCGCCTAATTCAGGAGCCTCACCACCACTTTCCTTCTCGAAGACGCCCACGATGTAGTCGCTGTAGGTCGCGAGCAACCAAAACATAATGTCGAACGTATTGAGCCGGTCAGTCGGAAGTTCGAGGAGATCACCCATGATGAACGGATAGGCTCCGAGCTGCTTCGTGAGCTCGTTCTGGACGGCGCGAAGCCGACGAATATACGGGTCGCGATAGCTCCCCAGAATGAAATACGATGTTCGCTGGCTCCACAGATACGGCAATTCACGCTGGCTAAACCGCCAGATTTCTCGCTTCTCTGCGGGGTCAAGTTCGATGTCCCCGACGGCTTCGTGAACAACGGCCATAATCTCCCCAGCGTCCGGCGGCGGGCTTGGGTCGGTCATTATGTACCGATACAAACCACACCAGCTTATTGCTTTTGAACCACTTTGGTTATTTTTTATTTTACCAACTTGGACAACCCTAACTGTTATCTCACCCTGCATCGTACCATCACGTATGAGCGAAACCGACACTGGCGCGGTCGATGCAGGGCCCTTTGCGGAACAGCAGCGGCTGTTCAAGCTGCTGTCTCAGGATACGCGCCATCTCATCATCCAAGAGCTGCTGGGCCACCCTACCCATCTGATGTCGCTCGCTGAACTTGAGTACATGACTGGGAAGAGTCAAGCGGCCATCAAAGACCAGTTGGAGACGCTGATCGACGCCGGGATCCTCGCACGCTACACGTATGAACCAAGCAAGGGTAAACGTGATCTCCCCTCTCAGTTCTACGGGTTCACTGAGTGGGGCGTCGAGGTACTCCACGACTACAAGTATCTTCGTGGGCTTCCGATCGCACGCGCGCTCTACGAAAACACGCGGAAGACTGAGAAAATTGAGCGGCACGAATCGGCACCCCGTCCGGAGCTTCCGGATGCTGTCGCAAAAGCCCTTGAGTTCGACGAGCCTGATCTCGAACCAACAATGATTTGATAGCATGTCGCATACCTAAAATGGGTGATTTAATTGACAAACAGAAGGCCAAGCGATGAGCGGCTGAATTCACCTGAAGAAGAGCCAGGACCAGGGGAAGTACCATACCCCCAAACGCTCCATATTGTGTCGTCGTCAACTGAAGAGCACAGGGAAGATGCGCTTGACCGGATGCAGCGTTGGGAGCAAGGCGAAGAGGTGCATCACGTCATCAGTTTTGAGGATCACAACCATCTCAAACAGACTTTTTCACCTCGACACATTGCCATACTCCGTTACCTATTGAATAATCCTAATACGGATATCTCTGTACTTGCAAAGAACCTCAGACAAAATATCGAACAAATAAAAGATGATTTACAGTTGCTAGAGAAGTACAATATCATTTCTTATCGAGAGCAAGATAAAAATCAGCAGGCATACATTTTATACGAGCATATTAAAATTGAGAATGAATGGTTAATTTCCTCTTCACAGTAGCAGAATAAACTTTCGATCTCGAAAAAGTAGATTGGTTCTAGACCCTGTGAAGGCTGTCAACTCTTTCTTATGCAAAACGAAGCAGGGGCCATTAAATCTCCGGCTGTCTCTTCCCCACCGCAAAAATCAACCTTGATATCCAAGGGGGATATGATAAATATCTGGTTATACAAACTGTGCTTGAAAGACATGCAAACAAAGCTTAACGGAACTAACAAGAGCAGTGAAACATAATCCACAGCCCGAGACACCTGAATATTTTGAATTGTATGTATGGCCTTTCGCGATATTAATTAAGGCATACATAACAGAAAATAGTCTTTTACCACCTCCGTTGGTGGCGGTGTTGGATAAGGTTGAGCAACAGATCCCTGAAAAAGTGAGAGATTGTTAATGGGTCACATAAACAAACTCGCTGACGCGCTCGTTGAAGAGACGAGCGTCTACCCCGCGATCCAAGTTGACGACGAACTGTACGAAACCTACCAAGAGGGGATCGCGCTCGCCGAACAGACCTCCGGCCCCCGCCTCCGGGTGCGGCCACCAAGAGAGAACGAGGGCATGGACGCCAGTATCAACCTCTATGAAACCGTCCACGAGCCCCGCGAGAAGAAACTCGGATTTGGACGCTTCAAAGCCATCCAGACCGACTCTCACCAACACGCCTATGAGATGGTCTATGACGGCGGGAAATTGCAGTTCTACCTCAAACCCGACACCCGCGTCGACGCTAACCAGTTCGAGCGACAGATCCGCAAAAACTACCCCAACTCCCAGATCGCCGAAGCCGACGATATGTTCCCCAAATTCGAGAAAGGGGATTACGTCGCGATGGCCGGGATGCGGCTCAAACAGCCCTTCTACTACCCGATCAAGTGCAAAATCTCAGAAGAAGAGTTCGAGGTCGACCCCTACGGGGACATTACCTCCGACATGGTGGTCGAAGAGGACCAAATCTCGGACGGTACCCGCGTCACAGCCGAAGACTGTCGAGTGATGGTCCAGACCATCTTCGAGCCCGCACGCAACGTCTGGACCAAGAAGCTCCCCTACGGGCGGAACGTCACCGAGGCCGCCGCCCAGATCAAAGAAGGGCAACTGACGGGCAACCACATACAGGGGTGGGAGCTTCGCGATCCCGGCTCGAAACGGAAGCGCAGCGCCAAAATCGTCGACAAGCTCCACGGCGCGAAAGGCTACTACATGACCATCCGTGTCGTCGCGATCTCGCCGTATCAAGAGATCGCCGAGCGGCGCTGTAACACGGTCGCGAGCGACTTTGAGAAATACTACAACTCGTTCACCGAGCAGGGGCTTGAACCGTACTCGATCGATCCCGAGGACATTCCCCACCACCTCAAGCAAGTCGCCGCCCGGACACACGACATTAGCTGGTTGAGCCGGGTGAAGTTCGGCCCGGGAGCGCCCGCCGTTCTCCAACCCGTGTCGGCACTCGGGAGTATCGCCCACATCCCGAACGAGGAGATCAACACGCCGGTCGTGGATTGGGCGAAACAGCAGACCGGCCCCGGTGTGCCCGCAGAAGCCGGTCAAAGAGACGACGAGAAGCGGAAAGAGGAGGGCGACAACAGGCGAGGACTTGAGCTTGAGCGTAGAGGGCGGAGAGACACAGAAGGTGTGTACCACGCAGACCACAGGCCGAACCCACGGAGCGACCCCCGGCCCATGCAAGACAACACGCAGTCAGCCACGCCCGCGACTCAAAACGGGCACGCCGCCGAACATGGCACCGTTGCCGAGGCGGCAGATGCGCCCTCCGAAGCGGATGCAGAGGAGTTTAACCAACAAAATGGGGCAGATGATGGCGAAACGTTGGTTAAAGACTCAGAGCCCGACCCATTCGCCGAAGAGCCTGTTGGGAGCATCTATCAGGAAGGCCCCTACCCAACAGAATCAGAGCCAGCCGAAGGGCAAAAATCCACGGAAGGCGTCATGGGTGACCTGTTTGAGCCGTCCGACGATGGCGACACCGAAGAGAGTGGCGAGAGCAGCGACGACCCCGAGGTGACATGGGGGGCCGCAGACGTTGAGAGAGGTGCAGGCGGCCAGCAGAATAGCGCCGAGAACGAATCACAGTAACTCCTGAGAGCGAATCTATGTTCAGCATATTTGGCGGAAGCGATGATGATGAGCCCGATGGTGATCCCATCCGAGAGATTGACGTCCGGCATACACGCTCCCGAATCAGGGAGGTAATCGAAGCGATCGAGAGCAAGAACCTCAGTCTTGAGGACCGGAAAGAGATCGATCAAGAGCTTGAAGGTATCCTTGGTCACATCGACGTGATCACCACCAACAGCCAGCACCCGACATGGGTTCCGCCGGAGAAGAATCCACGTCCCGAGGAGCTGATCAGCTCGCTGGAAAGTGGGAAAGAACTGCTCGATATTGACAACATCTCCGATGGGTACGTTGAAGATGCCCAGAAGATCCAGAACGGGCTTGTCTATCTTATCGACCGGATCGCCGAGATGGACGAGTTTGAGTACGCCTACACCGAGATCGACCGCGACACTCAGTACGGTGCAGAACTCCAGTCGCTCGGTATCCCCGAAGAGGTCGACCTTGACGAACTTCCACCCGGTCAAGATGGCGTCGAAGTCTACGCGACGGGTGAAGCCGAAGAAGCTCTCCGTGACATCCCACGCGAGCACCCAGACGCTCCGCTGTTCGTCGGGAAAGGCACCCGGAACGGTCGAGATGCGTCGATCGACAAGAACCACCTCTTCCGGCACCGCGCCGTCTTCGGCGTCACGGGGTACGGGAAGTCCACCCTCCTGACCAACGACGCTCGCCAGCTCATCGAAGCCGGGGCCGGACTATGCTTTATCGACCCGAAAGGTGACGACTCCTTCCGGTTGATGCAGACGATTCCTGAGCACCGACTTGACGACGTGGTGTGGATCGAGCCCGGCGCGACCGGCGACCACCTCTCCGGGTTCAACTTCATCACCATCAACCAAGACCCCGACGACGACGAATACGACGCCGCGCTCGCTTCGCTGGTTGACGATCTCAAGAAGATGCTCGCCGCCAGCGACGACTACTGGGGGCCACGCATGGACCGGGTTGCAGGCTCGCTCATCACCGCGATGAACCTGTATAACGCCCAGACCCCGGACGACGCCCCGGAGATGAACCTCGTGGATATGTATTATGTCCTCAAATCCGAGGCGTCACGGTTCGAGTTTGCCGCCCGGGTCAAAAAGGCCGGCTTCCACTTCGTCGCCCCACACCTCGAAACCATCTCGAAAATGAGCGAGGACGACCTTGAGCCGTTGCTCGGTCGATTCCTCCCGTGGATCCAGAACCCGGTCGCCCGGCGCATGATCGGCTTCCGCTCCGGCGGGGTCAACATCCCCGAGGCGATCGACAACGACAAGATCATCATCGTCCGGATGGGCTCACAGCCACGCGAGCTCAAGCAGATGCTCGGGATGGCCGTCATCCGGCGTATCTGGTCGCACATCCGCGCCCGGTCGCTCCGGTCGCAGTACGAGCGTAAGCCGTTCTACCTGTTTTGTGACGAGTTTGACAACCTCGCACTCGGGGATGATACGATCCCCGCGATGATCTCCGAGAGCCGGTCATACCGGCTGGCAATGACGCTCGCCAACCAGTACCCGGCCCAACTCCCGGGGAACGTCGTGGACGCGATCACGACGAACTGTGATACGATCATGTCGTTCAATCCCGGTGACCAGAAATCCGCGAGAACCTACAACACGCAGTTGGGGCTTGATCCACAGGATCTCACCGAGGAGGTGAACTTCCATGTGTGGATGCGAACGACGATCAGCGAGAACATGGAACGCTCCGAGGCGTTCCGCGTGTATGTCTACCCACCGTTCCCGCCGCTCCGAACGACAGACGAGGCCCAAGCGGCGATCGACGCCAGCCTCAAGAAGTTGGGGCGGCGGCGGCGCAGCGACGAGGAAGTGTATCAGAACCTCCTATTCAACGAAGGGCAAGGCCGGTGGGAAACAGGTGTCGGGCGGTATATCGCGATGGCACAGGACGCCGACGAGAAGCGGATGTATCTTGACGACCTCCTTGCCCAGACCCCAATGCCGGACGACCCGAACATCAAAGGCGCGGAAGACCGCGACACCTCACCCGGCGGGCTACTCCCGTCAAGCGCAGGTACAACCGGGGCGGGTCGCCAACAGACGAGCACAGCCGACAGCGCGAAAGGAGTCGTGGAGCGGCACCTCGATGCTGTCCTCGAAAGCATCTTCGCCGCCCGGCTTCGGGCAGGGAAAGAGCCCAACGAGTACGTCCCGCTTGACGACGCGAAACAAGAGCTACTGGTCAGGCTCCCCGACGCCGCCGTGGACAGCCTCTCAGAGCTGTCGAACATTTACGAGCAGGTCAACGAATCGTTGGCAGAGACACAGCGGTCAGACGGGGACACCGCCATCCGGCTAACGTCGGAAGGCCGGGGTGTGGTCCTTCAGCAAGACACGGGGAGTGCCGGCTCCGGCGGCGGTGACGACCACCGCTGGATCCTCGGCGAGTCCTACGTCGCGTTCACGCAGATCGGCTACAAGACGTGGCTCCCCGAGCAGGAAGGTGAGGAAGCGCCGGACGGGGTTGCGGAAGTGCCGATCGACCCGACCGACGTGGACGACAACCTCTCCCGAAGTAAGACGCTTGATGCGATCAACGAGCGGCAGGACGAGCTTCGCGAGAAGTACCCCGGCGTGTGGAACTTTGCCGGCCCCGACGACGTAGCGATCGAGGCGGAGACGTCGACGATCAAGTACCCGTTCCAGACGTTCAACAACCTCCGAAAAGCGATGGAGAACGGCGATAAGTGTGTGTTCGCCGTGAAGGATGGGACAGCGAAACACGGGCGGTTCACGTACTGGGCGGAGCGCGGTGAGAAGGTCATCTACGAAACAGAGGGCGGAACCAGAAGTGCAGAGGTCGCCAGCGACGAGATCACGTTCCGGAAAGCGCCAACGGAAGACGGCCACCCTCGGTACTACAACGACGGTGGGGGCGACTACCACGTAGGTAAAGATCAAGTCGCCCTCCGGCCTCAACTCGATGGCGACGGTGAGACGAATCGGTCGACCATCTGGTATCGGGAGAAAGACACCGGAGACGTGGTTGCCGCCGTCGAAACACCACACGGAGAAGACAACATCGAGTTTGCCCGCTTTGACACGCCCGAAGAAGCACACGAGGGTAACAAGTACGCGGTCCCGGCCTTCTATGAGTACGACAAGTCCGAGCAGGAGTACGTCCTCCACGTCGACGGCGAGAAGAAATACTACCCAGACAAAGAGGGCATCCTGCAAAACTGGGTGCCGTTCCGAGGGCCGTTCATCCCCGAGGCCCGCTTCGATGAGTGGCCTACGGTCGACGATTTCGAGATCATCATCTTCCCCGACAGCGACAACGAAGAGTACGACCAGCCGCAGATATACCACCGTGGCGAGTGTCGCCCGCTCTTTGATGAGCTTGGCGTCAGCGCGTCGAACCTCTCGGTCGGGAAGATCGGCGACACGGACGGTGAAGTTGAAGCGACGACCGACGACGAAGACACAGCAGACGAACAGGCCGACGAGAGCGACGGCGGGGACGAACCGGACGACGAACCGATGGAAGGCCCGCCCGTTGACGACGACGCGCTCACGCCGTCGAGGATTGCCGCTGACGAGCGCGTTGAGCTGACGGCTCAACAGATAGCCGACTTCGTGACCGGCGACTACAAGCCCGAGTACCTACACGGACAGCAGATCAGAAGCGTCATCCTCAGCAATACAGATCACACCGACGAGATGCCGTTAGACCGGCTTCGCGAAGAGATCGTCATTCCCGAAGGGGGCGTCCAGACAGAAGCCGCTGAGAGCGACGAGGAGGGCCACACAGACGACGCCAGCGAAGAGGTGCAAGACGACGCAGACGGTGGTGAAGGCGACGAGACGCCGCCAGCGACCGACGAGGAACACGAGCAGGTAGACGACGCCAGCGGTGAGGAGACAACCGAGGAGTCCCAAACGCCGACGCCCGACCGTATCGCCGCAGACAGTCGGGTCGACGTTACGGTTGAGGAGATCACGGCCATCGCGAACGGCGAGAAAGAGCCGGGATTCAAAGCGGGGGTAGCCCTGACGAACGCGATCACGGACCTCTCACCGAGCGCGGGGGAAGCCATCGAAGACGTCGAGGATCTATCCGAGCAGATCGTCATCCCCGAGGAACCTGTCGAGGGCGACACCAACGATCAGGGTGCCCAGACAGAAGCCAAGGAGAGCCACGAGGAGGCCGAGGGAGCGAGCGAAGATGGAGACGCCACACAGGACGGAGAAGACGACGAAGGACAGCCTACGGCGAGTGACGATCCCGAGCGTGACGGAGACAGCAAAGAGGAACACGAAGCGAGTGAAGACGACGGTCGCGACGACAGTCCCGAGCTTGCAGAGCCGACCATCGAGTACCACGAGCCCCCCACGCCCGCACGTCTCTCCGACGACCCTCGGGTGGAGCTGTCAGAAGGGGCAATCCACGCCATCGCAGACGGCCAATTCAACCCATCCGAAGAACAAGTCGAAGCCATCCGGGCCGCGCTCACCGACCTCGCAGTTGGAGACAAGCCCCTCCCGGCCAGCGTTGACCCCGCCGAGGAGATCGTCGTGGAGGAGGTCACAGGCGATAGCACTCATTCAGAGACAGATGAACAGGACCAACCCGACACAGCAGAGCAAGATGATGAAAGCGTGCTGAGTAGCTTAGATGCGGAAGCCGCAGATGGGCTCTCAGCCGACGAGTTGGTCAACCAAGTGGAAAGCACAACAGACTCAGACGACCCTGAGCGAGCGTCCTGACTGTCGCTGAGGCCCTACAACCCGAGCTATTGTCGCGGGTCGCTAACCGGAATCTCTCCACCGTATTCAGGACACGTAATCCAGCCCTGATCGAACGCGCCCCCCATCCCCTGATCGGGCCTCCAATCGTGTGCTTCCCCACACTCAGGACACTCAGCACTTGGTGGGTTGAGTTTCACAGCCTCTTGCTGGACGAAGAAATTGCCCTGATAGGAGTCGCAATGCTGGCACACGTTGCCCCAAACCCGTTTCCCCATCGTCTTGCTATACACCCGTTCAACGGGCGTGTCATGTTCAGCGAGAACGCCCCCGATCGGGCCATCCAAGTGCCCACCCTTCGGCCACACCACAGGTGTACGCTCACCACATTGCCAGCACTCCGTGAGCCAAACGAGAAACTTGTCCTTGCTCGCCGGGAGGTCGTCAGGGAGAACTGCATCCGAGGGAGAAGCATCAGAATTTGAACCACCTCGATCAGCAGTCGAACCACCCGATACATCTTCCCCACCATCGGTCAAGACAGCGCGGTCTAAACTCTGATTGTGAGCCACATCTTCCGACCTATTCCAACCGTCAACATCGGCTTCAGTCATACACGAAAATCGCTCGCTATGGCAAATGAACCTATGGTATCTTTCAACGAAAACAACACCGAACACAATGTAGGGGTGACGAGTGGAAAATTGCCCTTAGAATCAACTGGACTCACACGAATCCTCGCCCGACTATCGAAGGTCCAATACCGAGAACACACACCGGATAATGCCGACCGTCACTCGACAACTTGACGACCACTATCGAGGGTCGCGGTGACATCATCTCGGAGTGGATCAGGATCGCGCTCTGCGGGAGGCATGTTCTTGATTGCATCAACGTCGACACCCAACACCGACGAGAGTGCATACTGGTGAGCAGGCACCAACTTGAGAGTCACATCCAGACCATTCGCCTGTTTCTCGTTCAACGCCCCGGTCGGAGACAACTGGATCTCTTCTATATACGCAGACATATTTTCAACCTGCTCTTGTAGCTCAGAAACAGTTGCCTCAAGCTCGGCGATCTGCTCCTGAGCATCGTCCGACAGACCCCCCGATGGACCAGCCCCCTCGCTCTCGATCTCGCTCACGACCCGCTCACCTTTCTCGGTCAACTCCACACTCCGTGGACCGAACCCCGTGGGCTCCATCGTCGGATCATAACTCCGGATCAATTGCTTCCCATCCTGAGCGAACCCCCGACCATCCTCCCCACTCCGAGCGCGATAATCGATCTGCGATTTAGTGAGGTCACACGCCGCCCTGATCGCCGTGACGTTCGCCGCAGTCTCACCCTGCTCCGTCATTTCAAAATCTTGGGGGTTCGCCATAATATCCCGCACCGTCACGAGGAACTTCACGTCTGGTTCAGTCAGCTCGTAGTCGTGTATAACGCTCATCGAAACACCAGTTGATTCACAGTCGGCCTTCGGAACCCACCCCCTTAATCGTTATGGGGGTCAGAGAAACCCCCTTAACAAACCCCTCAAATTCAGGCGTATATTTGACAACTCCCTTAGCAACCCCCATAAATTACGGGGGTTAGTACCTGAGTACCTTAGCAACCCCCTTAGCATTAAACCCCTGAATTTTAGCCCCTCAATATTACCCATAATATCTACTACCTCACTCAATACGCCCTTTAATAAGCCCCATAATTTCACCCTCCTCAGCAATTAAGAGGGTTATTGAGGGGGTAGCTTTCCCCCACCCCCCGATTGACCGCATCTATTACTCGATTACCACCCCATGACTAATCTGCGTCATAGATGGGGTTCCCAAAACGAGGGCACCCCACGCCCAGAAATGAGACAGCACCTCGGAGTCAGAGTCACGAGGACGAAGCAGATCACACACAACTCGACGAGCACCGAACACCACTGAGAGAGACAGACGCCGAGTGAACATCGCAACGCAAACGCTGTATCAGGAATATGAGAAGAACGCCGACACGCCGAGAGTGAGACGTCGCGATCGCGGAGAGAGAATGAGCGTAGAACAGCCCGTGGATCGAGACGTCGATCGAGACGTAGCGTGTCACGCACAGGACTCTCTTCGAGAGATGGAGTCGAGAACGCGCCGACGCCGCGACCGAGGATTTCATCCTCGACGACCGAACGCGGAGTGCCGCGACACGCACTACTCTTCGCGTCGTAGAGACGCCGAGCTCACGCTCGACACACAGCGCCACGTCGCGCTCATGGACGCAGAGAGAGCGCACGACGCGCTCTACGCAATATCCCACGCCGTCGCGCTCGCCGCGCAGACCGAGACTCGCGCTCGATGCGCGTTTCGCTCACGCCGCTCTCGCGACCGTGCTATCGCACGTCGCGCTCGCAGCTCGCGAACGCGCTCGACGCCGCTCGACGCCGTGTGTGCCACGTCGCCGTCGCGATCGTCGACTCCGAGTGTACGACGACACGCCCGATAGCTCGACGCGGATCGACCCATGCTCGCTGTGCCACAGAAGGATCGACACAAGCCCACTCTCCCCTATCGCTTCGCTCTCCTGAACCCCCACTTTCGACGTGATCCGGAGTGTGTTCTATTCGCGTCAGGGTGTGCAAAACTAAGTCGTAGTGGGGTTGCCCCCAGAAACGCCCACGTTCCGAGCTGATCGAGAATATCCCGAGGGGATCGACACGCCGACTTCACCACGAAGCGCACCATCTTCGATTCCGAGCGAGCGACGACGATCCCGATTCCCACGTTTCGACGACAGCCCGATATTGGAGCCTACGGTCAGAGTGACCGAAGTGACATTCTCATACCCCTTATTGGCAGGGGATGTCAGACCGTAGGTCACCCGACTCGTGATCAGTGATCACATTAGCTGAAAGTAGGCGCTAAGCCCCCTTCCTCAGCGAGCGTCGACCGAACGGGGGGCGCGTGCAGGGAGGGGATACAGTGCCGTCATCGTCAAGATACAAGGCGGATACCTCGGAGCTTGATCCCGAGGTAGTTGACTGATGTGATAGTCCACAAGTGGCCGCCTTCGATACAACAAAACGCCTGCTGGCTCAACCAGTCACCAATTGTGAACGATCATCCAGCCAACTGGAGCTCTGGGGCTGAGGCTTTCTATGCCGAGCTCATGCTTCGAGCTCCGACAGCGATTATCGCAGCGGAAGCGGAGACGGGAACTGTCGTTGCGGTCAACGAGGCCGCGACCGAGTTATTCGGCCGCAGCCGGTCCTCGCTTATCGGTGTTCATCAGACCGAGCTCCATCCGCCCGACACTGAGCAGCAACACCGCGAGGGGTTCGAATCGGTAAAGCAGGGTGATGAAACACTGACATACGCCGACGAAGAGCCTTCGGTTTCGATTCTCCGGCGCGACGGAACTACGATTCCGGTCGACGTCCGCTCAACGACGGTCACCAACGAGGGAACCACATATGTGCTGGGTGTGTTTCAGGACGCACGAGATCGGTTGGCGCGCATAGAACAGCTCGAACGCCAGTCAACGGCGATAGATATCTCCCCGGCCGGCATCGGACTGCTTGATGCCGACGAAACCTATTCGTATCTCAACGACG
>LFCJ01002465.1_pt1 | contig 13364 bp, 15 predicted proteins | sample 643141 | NCBI WGS metagenome assembly LFCJ01 (sample SAMN03766243, study PRJNA286221) | soda lake metagenome | biome: soda lake; feature: Kulunda steppe; material: water; isolation source: sample B1-Br-g2 brine of Lake Bitter-1 | place: Russia: Kulunda steppe | collected 2010-07 | reverse complement strand
GAAGAATCTCATAATTAATCACGATGGTTGTAAACACGGGGGTGATTAATTATGGGGTGATTAATTCGAGGGTGATTAATTCGAGTGATTAATTCAGAATTAATCACAAACCATTGTAAACGCACCGTCACGAAGCCTGAAGCCTAAAAGGCCTGCAACCCGAACCATGACTAAAATGGCGCTCATAGCAGAAGAAAGGCAGTGTTTGAAAGCTAGATATGAGAAAAAGCCTCGAAAAACCGGAAGATGCTCTTGACCCTGGACAGATAAAGCCATGCTGTCCGCCTCCATCATTTCAGGCACTCCACCCACCATCCTTTGCGCTTATCACCGGAACCGGTAGCTTACAATCCAGCTCTCGTCCCAACCGCATTCTTCACCAGGTATTCAACCAGCGCCCAAAGGACTTTTCAGCAAACGTTAGCGGGTCATCATTTTCTCAGATGGGGCAGGGAAATTTAAGTACTGAATGGCCCTGACGTACTTGTTGCTCGGAACGCCGCCCCTGAAAACGCCCCTAGGTGTATTCCATCGTCACCGCTGCTCGGGCCTACTGTGCCGAGGCAGCGCATTGCATGACCTGTTCCTAGAGTCAAAGAATGCTACTCGGAGGGTGGAGGAGGTGCCGGAGGTGCCGAGGAGCGAGCAAGGAACTCAGCGGCAGCCCCTGGTCAAAAATACAGTGAGTGCTTCCTTGGGATTCATGTGGATGGTCAGCACTGCTTAGAAGAAAGCCCGGCACACACAAACAAAAGTGCTGCTCCTTGCTTGAAGGAAGTTTAAACTGGGTTTAAGGAGAGTTTGGTCTCTGGGGTAATGCCAGACAGAACGCTTCTGGCGAACCAGGCTAACGATGAACTTGGACTGATACACCATTGTATGCAGCAAGTGTAATTGCAAATGTATGCCAATCCGCCAATACTTGCATGCAATGCACGTCTCACAGGTGAAAACTCAGCCTGCAGGCCTGCCCAGTCCCCAGGAGGCAAAGAACCCCACGCGCTTGCCCTTTGAGCCCATGTACCAGCAATTGGCAGTGTGGCAGTCCCAGCATGGTAGCTGCCATGTCCCACGCAATTGCTTTGATGCGCCACCTCTGTTGGATGCATGGGTGAGTGCGCTTGGAGAAGCATGCGGTGCCTTGAGCAGCACATGCACAAGAAGTGTGCTGCAAGCTACAATGAGCCATGCTTGGCCGTGGACACGTTTAATGGGCGGCGGCTGCAGGATTGCTACATCAGCTTGCTCTTTACATGTTCTGGAATGCTTCTAATCGGGGCTTCACAAGAAGAAGCAGACTGTGTTGTGGCGCAGCAAACCCTCCATCGTTTTCACATTCATTTCCATGTTGTTAATCAGTTTTTATTGCAAGGTCACATGTTGACACGCGCACACGCACACACGCACACACACACACACGCATGCACGCACACACGCACAACTCACACACACACAGCGTCACATGTAAACTCATGTACGCGTCTAAAAAGGGCATGCACGCGTCTCCATGCACATCCTGAGCGTGCAGGTGCGCCACCTGCGCCGCAAGCATGCTTCCGGTAAGCTTGAGCAGTGGCAAGTGGACAGATTAAACCTCCTGGGCTTTGAATGGGAGATGGGGGATGTACAGGTGAGAACAATAGCCTTAGGTGTTGTTCCCTGTTGTGTGTGGCTGGGTGCTTGGCCGTCAGTTGCTTGCTGCTGCAGGATATTATCCTGCTTGTTAAAGTTCCCATTCAATGGCTGGGATAGGCTCCAATTGTTCACACATGTGCACAAGCGATCAGGCATGTGACAATGGAGGGCATCAGGGCTTAGTAGGTGGTCGTGCACAGATTTGCGCGTTCTGTACAGACCTGTGCACCCTTTGCTCTCAAAAGTGTGTGCGTTTGTCGCATGTGCGCACCTTGTCAGAAAGTGGCAGGCAAACTGATGCACGCTCCTGTTCACTTAGCTGTTTGACTTGTGACATGCCATGGGGGGACAGCCTTGCCTGCCAATGCAATGGAGGTGTTGATAAGCCCGTGAATGCAATACAGTAAAAGCCTTGGATGAAAATGTGTCGCATGGCGCGCATGTCAATGGCATCAGCAGTGCTGATCCAGCACACATCAATCCGCTGCACCTTGCCCCCCATCCACACATGCACGCAGTGCTAAGTCAAGTAGGAGAAACGAGTGCGATGCTGGCCAGATGGGCAAGCTGTGAGGTGGCACACGCGCTGAGCTAGGCTTTGACTGTGTGCACGCAGGCCAAGTGGATCAACATGTACCACCAGCTGCGGCGCTTCAAGGCCGTGCACGGCCACACGCGCGTGCCTCCAGGCTATCGCAACAGCGACGAGCCCGGTTGGGAGATTCTGGCCAGGTGTGCCTGAGCAAGAGTGCATGCTTGGCCTCTCCCATGCGCTGCCAGATCCTGCTTTGCCAAACCCATGTTCTGCCAGACCCTGGGCTTGTGAGCGTGGTGCACATTGCCTGACCGCCAGGCCTCACAGCTCAACACGCGAGCCAGCAAAGGCGGCTTTTGGGTGCCAGACCTCAAACCCCGCATGTGCGCATGGTGCCTACAAAGGTGGCTTGGTTACAAGAGCTCGTGTCGCTGCGCGCGTGCCTGCAAAGGTGGCTCAGGCGCCAGGCGCAACTCCTAGCCAAGGCAAAGCTGTCCCAGCAGCAGATGGACATGCTTGCAAGGGTGGGCGTCGTTCTGCAAGTCCCGGCGCACAAGGTGGAGCAGTACGCGCAGCTGCAGGTGTGCACATCCCAGGCATGCGTGAGGGGCTCTCACACGGTTGTGGTCGGCTCATTTGCTGGGCCCAATTTTGTGCCTGGGGCTCATTTGCTGGGCCCAGTTTTGTGCCTGTGAGACTGACGCCAACCGCTGTGGCAACCCATGCGGTGTCCTGCACAGTAATGCAGTGAGTCTTCAATCCCGTGCGATGTCCCGTGCACTTACACAATGAGTTGTCAATGCCACACAGAGTCTACAATCCCGTGCAATGTCCTGTACAGTTGTACAGTGAGTCATCAATCCCATACGGTGTCGTGCACAGTCGTACAGTGAGAATTCTATCCCATGCGGTGTCGTGCACAGTCATACAGGGAGTTGTCAATCCCATGCGGTGTCATGCACAGTCGTACAGGGAGTTTTCAATCCCTTGCGGTGTCCTGCGGTTGAGTCTGCAGCCCTGTGCAGTGTCTCATGATGGGTCCACGCCGGTGGGCCCTGCGTTGATGCGCAGCAGAGGTTCACAGTCCCATACAGAGCAGTCCCATACACAGTCCCACACACAGTCCTATACAAAGCAGTCCCTTACAGAGCAGTCCCATACAGAGCAGTCCCATACAGAGCTGTCCCTTACAGAGCAGTCCCATACAGAGCTGTCCCTTACAGAGCAGTCCCATACGGAGCATTCCCATACAGAGCACTGAAGTGGTCTGTGGAGCCACAGCGACATAGCCTGCGCAGCGCCTTTGCCGAGCTGTCCGGCTACTGCCCCTCTCATGACAAATCTGCTTAAGTGACAAAGCAAGCGTCACGCCATCCGCCACCTGCCAGAAGGGCAGCGGGGTTGGGGGCTGCCTGCATGGGGTTCTAGCCCCTGCTCAAGCTGCGCTTGTTTTCGCTCTGACGAGACCCTGGCATGCTCCTTCAACCACTGACAGATACTTTGTGCTCAGAGGCATGTCTACCAGTCCCTCAGAGCCATATCTGCCAAAGGCGTGCTCAGAGGCATGTGCGCCAGTCGCTCAGAGCCATGTCTGCCAAAGGCATGTCTGCCAGTCCCTCAGAGCCATCTTTGCCAGGCAGAGCGCCCACACCTGGCATGTCCCATACCCACAGCTTCCGTGTTCATGCGCTTATGTGCCGCCAGGGTCTGAATGCCCATGAGCGAAAGAAACTGAGGCGCACATGGCGAGATAAGCTACGGCAGCCGCGGCAGCAGCAGCGGCAGGGACGGGGGCAGGGGCAGCAGCGGCTGCAGGAGCGAGACCCGCGCAGCCATGATTGACATTAACACGGCTACCAGCCATAGGGTGTTCTTGAGCAGCATGCACGCTCTCATGTGTGGTGGGTGCCACTGCTAAGCCAGTCGCTGCTGCAACTCTGCAAGGCATGCTGCAAACTCAGGGAGCAAGCGATTGACGTTTGGGCAGCAGCTGACTGACAGCCCATCGACCTTTTGGCAGCAGTTTTGTCAGCAGGGGAGGTGGCAGCATTTGTCGCCATGGTGATGGCAGGCCGCAGCAGTACAGGAGAGGAGCTGAGGGCTCTGTCTCAGCCAGTCGACTGAGAGATGAGGCGGAGTAGGTGCTTCACCTCTTTTATGCCCAATTTCTAGGCTTTGTATGGTGATTTTTAAGGCTGTGCAGGCATCAGCTTGATAGCCAGCAGACATGGATATGCAGAGCTGAGCAGCCTGTGTCTGTGTTGCATTTTGTGTGCAATGCTACCGAATGTGATGCCACATGGGTGCGTGTGGGCTAGTATTTTTGATACTTGCATGTTAATGGCTGTACTTGTGAAAGCTCTGAAGCAACGAGTGTCTGTGCAGGAGCTTGCCAGTGTAGGCAGGAGCCTTGTGAGATGAAACAAGAGAATGTATGAGGTCTGTGTAAACTATGAAGAGGTTTGCCGATGAATATTTATCAAGATGCAGTTCAGTGAGTAGCTGTCCTTCAGGGATTTGTTCTTGAGCTTTGTGCTATGGATGTATGGAGGCGATTATGGAACTGTGCTGATCAACTGCTGATAGAGACATGCAGGACTGAGATATCGTTTTGGTCTGTACTTGCACCATGCTATAGCATGCATCAGTGCTACAGTCCTCTTAATTTGCATAAATAGATGTCATGACTTTTGCTGCCCCTGACATACTTATATATAGGAAATGCTGGTGCATGTCTCTAGCGCATTCTTCTGCTTGCTCTTTCACCAGGGCTTCTCCTGTGTGTCCATCTCTCCTCAATTTTTTCTTGTGAGCTGCTGTTCTGTTCTGTTTAAGATGCCATACAAAACCTCAACTTCCGGCTAAGAAGTCACATGTATGAAAATGAGACATCACATCTTTGTCACACGGTTGCACCAGAGCGTTTGCTCATGTGATGCAGTTGCCACAGGTACAAGCCCCTTAGACGCTGCACATTTTCTCCACTTGCTGATTCAAGCTGCCACCATGCCAAAGTCTGGCTGGCGACTTGCACCCTAAACCACCTTAGGCATATGGTGTTGAAGGATGGGATGGAGCTAGGTCTTGCTCATCCAAGCCGCTGACACCCTGCCTGTGGCTACTTGACTGCTGCATTTAGAGGGACAGGGACCAGGATACACCGTGAGGCAGAAATTCTTTTATAATGTTAGCCTGGATTGGTCCGAACAGGTGATCAGGACAGGTTGGACACTGGAAAATTTAACTACAGGATCTCCTACTGTAGGCTTTTGTGTAGCTTGAGGTTGGATCTAGATCTGTCTCAGAAGCTGCCCACCTCATGCTTGAAGAACTCTGGGACTGGGGTTCCGAGCAGAGTCAGGTCAGCTTTTTGCAATGCTCCAAGTTGGTGAGGGGGGGGCTGTCCGATGCTTGATTCGCTGGCAGCCACATGTCCAACCTTCGAAGTTAAGCGCACTGAATAGTATTCATGCTACAAGGTGTCAACCCCTTGTCATATGCTCATCGAGCGCACTAGGCATGAATAGGAATTCTTCATCAGATAATGGTGCCACCAAATACACACTCACTAGCAGTGACTACCAGTAGACCCAGCCACGCCTTTCTTTGCTCCAAATTTGGAGCCTCTTTTCTTGTATCATTCCTTGTGTACTTGTGGATAACAAAAGGATAGTATCCTTCTCGGGGTGGCTGGAGCAACAAATAATGGCTACACAATTCAATGCAAATTGCTGCGCTGCTGGAGATTGCCAACTGGACGCATGAGAAGAAAAGCTCATTGCAGGTAGCCTGCCATAATAATTCAAGATGAGAGTTTTCCTCGACTCTAAAAGAGTCTACTGGATTAAATTGGGGGCCTGGGTACTTGGTCAGCCTTACCAGTGGATCTTTCCATCATGGAATTATGATTATAAACGCTGCCGGTAAATTTGGTTGACGGACTGTCAGCTAAATTCGGCCTCTTTTCTGATGCATCAATGTAGGGAATGCTTTACTGAGTAAGATATGTTCTCTCTTTTTTCTATGTGGTGTATCTTCAGACTCTACCCTTCCTTGCACACATTGGTGTCTCTGTGACTTTAGGCCCAGGCTAGCAGTTGTTCTTCTTGACTGAAGGCCTTATCCTTGTAATCCTTAGGCTCAGGTTGAAAGCCTTTTTCTTGTAAATTTCAGGCTTATAAACCTTGCACCCCTTACTTTACCTTGGCTCCACTGGCAGTGCTGTTGGCATGCCTTATACGTAGTGCCACTACATTCAGTGAGTGTGGACATATTTGCTTTCGTCCTTGCATGAAAATTCGAACCTCTCTTGCAATCAAAGAATGATAAGCCGGTGGCTTGAGCCTGCCAGGCTACCAGTGGTTCTGTCTCATGAAGATAAGTCTTAGGCAGGCTGCCAGCCTGGCCGCCAGATCTAGAAGCTAAGCTCAGCTGTGCTTGCTGCAGCAGTTCAACTGCTAGGTCAAGCTGATCTAGCTGGCTCTGTTGGAAAGCTAGACTCATCAAAACGTCTATTGAATATTCAATGCAATAGATGGATCATTTAAAATGTTGGCTTAACATGCTTTCTGAAAGGGTAGTGCTCATGAAGGCAAATTTCATATCAAATACCCCAAGATGGGTAATTGCCATGTCCAGCGCACCCAACAGGCGCATGTTGCAATGCTATTCTTGTAGTACAGAAACTTGCGCAAGAAGGGCCAGACCAATGATTAGTTATACACCTGCCTGAACCCAATTCGTTTTAAGAATAGCCACAGAGGCAGGATAACAACGGGCATAACATTTGGGCAAGTGGGCCATGTGCAGTACAAAGAGCGCAGCTTGACTTGCTCCAAATCAGAACCCCTTGGGTTGGCTGGATGCGAAAAGCTGGGGCATGTGTGCATTTGTTGCTTTCTCAGGGTTGAAGCGCTGCTGGCGAGGCTTCCGAGCCTTCCCTCGCCCAGGCTTAGTGCCTGGCATGACACGCTTCATGGGCTGGTGTGCGAGCGCGGAGCGCAAGCCTGCGTGTGTGCGTGTACGTGTGTGTATGTGCTTTTTTTGTGCGTGCGTGCACATGTGGCTGTGGTCATAAATGACATGAGATCATTGTTATGGTTGCAGGCAGGCTAATCTGAACCCGAGGCTCTGCACTGAACTGCACACAGCTATCACAGGCAGGCTGCCGTGTTCTGTTGAGGCTCTGCGATTGCATGTCTTTGCTCCTGCCAAGTCAATCACATAATGTGCGACTTAAACACGGCCGCTGCAAAGGTGATGGCCTACACAGGCCCTGCAGGCCTACACAGCCCCTGCCGAGGGCGGCGCTGTGCTGCTCCCCTGCATGTGCGGCTGCTCTTCAATCAGCCCATCGGCAGGCTTATGCACTCGTGCACTCTGGATTCCGCGAAAGACACACCCATGCTCATCTGCACAACGGCATGGACACCTCCTCAGGATCTCTTACTCATCCGCGCCCAGACTCAGCAACTCGACAATCTACGATCTCCTCTAGCAGACAACTCCCAAAAGCCATCGGCTCCCAACCTTGGGACACATCCATCTGCCTGTTCTTAATGGCAATGACCTGATGAGGCCAATGAGGCGACTTTGGCCGTATTGCATGCCTTGTATGCCGCAGCTGGGGATCCCTTCCAAAAGCTTGAGCTTGCCCTAGCTCCCTCACAGCACCCGAAGCCTCACACAGGGTAACCCCCGCAGGAAAGCGCCTGCTGCGCTGCTCGCCACGAGGCTCAGCGCTCCTGATGGAGCCCGTGCGCCCTCCTGCCCTCCCACCTGCTTTTGTGACGGCATTCTGCAGCTCGGTGGTGTCGCCCGGCACTGGGACCCTGCCTTGCACATCCATGGTGACTTCGAACCACAGGCCGCGCACGTCGTCCGACACAGACTGCATCCCCAGCATGTCGCACATAAACACCACCTCCTGCGCAAGGACAGCGTGCCCGGGCGACACAGGGGGAGCTTAGGTGACGAGGACGCCTCAGGCATGGGCACTGCCGCGCACCCCAGCACATGCAAGGTTTCAAGCAGCCCTTTGTGAGTAGCTTTGCCAACAGCAGCTTTGCATGCAGGTACACATCAAAGCATGCGTCTAAAAGAGCCTGCCAAGTGCACAGGGGGGGAGGGGGGCTGTGCATCAGCACCTTGTTGCTGTCGTTGTTGGCTGTTGGTTGTGGTTGTGATTGTGATTGTGCTCGTGGTTGTTGTTGTTATTGTTGTTGTTTACCCTTTCAAAGAACTATGCCACACCATTTTAGTGGGAGAAGCATGGTGTGAGCATGAGTAGCATGTGCACTGCTTGCCAGGATACAGGGCTCAGAGCACGCCGAGCAGGCGCACTTCATGAGGTTGACACTTCTTCGTGCAGTGATCTGCACCTATTTGGGTGCAGCAGCCCAATTGCAGAGATCAGCGTGTGGCGCTGAGGGATCTCAGAAAGCCTAATCTGGGCAGAGCTAGCAAAGCGAGACACTCAATGCGGTTTACACCATCGGTCCATGTTTTACACCATCGGTCCATGTTTTACACCATAGGTCCATGTTTAACACCATAGGTCCATGTTTTACACCATAGGTCCATGTCTTACCTTTTGGAAATCATGGAGCACAACCCGGTACATGACTTGTAGGGCTGCAGGCTTTTAAGGGACCTTACTTTTGGGACAAAGGGACCATACTTTAAAGGGACCAAGGGGCCATACTTTAAGGACCAAGGGGCCAGAGCTGAGCTTGAAAGTAGAGATAATGAGGAATTCAGCAAAAGCAAGTCAGCATAGCTGAGTTTGGAAGTACGAGAGGATGAGGGATTTAGCAATGGCAAGTCAGCCATGGCGCACAGGCTCTCAAGTGACCGCATTTGGTAGGCTCTCAAGTGACCGCATTTGGTAGGCTCTCAAGTGGCCAAGCTCTCAAGTGGCCAGGCTCTTAAGTGACCGCTTTTGGTAGGCTAGGGGGCCAGAGCTGGTCCTGGGAGCCCAATAGAGATCCAAGCTCATTTAGCAGAGTAGGTGAGCAAGGCTGCACCTAGCGACAAAACAGGTTGGACTTCAGGGCCACATGTGTGAATTGATTGAGAAGGCCTGCCACTGAGAGAGCCTTTGCAGGGTGTGGGCAGCTGATCACGAGCTCCACTAGCACTGACAAAAAGGTGACAAGTGGGTTACAGCTGAAAATCCACCTTTGCCGGATCTGGGTTGCCAATGATGAGCACTTTGCCCTCAGCCTTCAATTGCTGGAGGTCCTCATAAGCTCGGCCGTAGCACTTCCTCAACACCTGCCGGCACAGGTATGACAGCAGCAGCAGCGCTCAGCCTCCACACACAACCCAGGCAAAATTCAGAGGGAGGGTTTGACAGCAGCAGCAGTGCTCAGCCTCCACACACAATCCAGGCAAAGCTCCAAGGGAAGGTTTGACAGCAGCAGCAGCAGCGCTTAGCCTCCACACAAAACCCAGGCAAAGTTCAGAGGGAAGGTTGGACAGCAGCAGCAGCATTCAGCCTCCACACACAACCCAGCCAAAGTTCAGAAGTAGGGTTTGACAGCAGCAGCAGTGCTCAGCCTCCACACACAACCCAGGCAAAGTTCAGAGGGAAGGTTTGACAGCAGCAGCAGCGCTCAGCCTCCACACACAACCCAGGCAAAGTTCTGAAGGAGGATGTGAGGAAGTCTGCATGATGTGTATGAGCAGCGTACAGACAGAGCTCAGTGTCCACGCGCTGCATTGTGTGACTAAAATGTGACCAAGCAGGTCGGCGCCCCAACAGAACAGTGATGGCTCACACGGCTCCAACTATTATGAAGCACGAGTGCACAACCTAGCTGCTACCCTATTGCTTTGCAGTTTTGTGCACAAACCCACACCCACCCGCCCACATGCTCAAACCCAACCATAGACAAACACTTGAATACATGCGCGCACACACACACCTGCTCCCGCTTGCACACCCACCACCTCTCATTCGCACTCGCTCACCCACCTCCACCCCCACACCAACCCATCTTCGCCTACCCAGAACAATACCAGCACCCATATTAAACCCAGACCGACACAAACCCACACCCACAGGGGTGGAGGGAAGAGCAACGTGAGCAGTCTACAGGTCTGAACCCAATGCACGGTTCAGACTGATTGCATGCTGAAAGCAAGTTCCCAGGCCGTCCCATCTGGAAAGAGCTGGTCCGTCGCGGCTTCCACTAGCTGGACATGGGCCTGGCGCGCGCATTGCTGGTTCTGTGGCCATGGCACACCCATGGGGCTACGCTACAATGTTGCATGCTTGCGTGCGGTGCATGATACCATGCACCTTCTATCAGCGCCAGCGGTGCCCTGGAAGGCCGTGCACACATTGTGCCGTGCATCTGAAGACTGGGCCCCAAGCAAGATTACTCCCAGTGTGCTCAATATATTGCACGCCTCCAGCAGCAGAGGCCCAGCCGCGCACCTCCAACAGGGCCGGCCGCCCCCGCAAATCGCGCACATAGTTCACCAGGCTGGTCTTGTCGTACACGCCCTCGATCTCTGGCCGATACGCATACCTGGATGCAGCAGCAACCAGTCACATGCTCACGGTCTGGCCATGCTCTCCACACCCAGTGAACGCGGGTTGTCGGCTCCTGCAGGCATTGCCCCTAGGTTGGGCAGTGCTGGTGCAGGGCCAAGTTTATTACAATTGACACAAGGTTGGGCAGGGCTAGTGTGAGGTCAAGCTTATTACATTTGACACTAGGGTGGGCAGAGCTGGTGTGGGGCCAAGTGACACTAGGTTGGGCAGGGCTGGTGTTGCGGCAGGGACAAGCAGGACCTTACCGCAGTTACCCTCACCAAGGACGGCAGCCTCAGCAATTTGTTCGTGCAGCCGCCCTGCCTGCTGCTGAACCATCTCAACATCTGAACCCCACCCAACAAGGCGTTAATTCGCCATGTGCCTGCCTACTCATGAGCTGAGGGCGCCCACGTCCAACCCGAAAGGACCTGCGCTGCTGCTTGTGAGGACGTGGCTACAAGCATGACCTTATGCACCAGCACGTGCCCTCACCAGTCTGTCCCACTCTGTGTCCCTAATAATAAATTGGCCACATCCCCATAAGTACAGCATGGCTCCGAAGTCATAGCAATCAGCATGCGCCAGCCGCTATAAGCATGGCCAGCTGGCCTGAGCTATGGCCTTGTAAGGGACCCATGCTGTGTGCCATTTGTCTCTCCTCTTGGGCTGCCACGAGTGCCTCACACCTTCCCAAGCCATTCGACTCTGGCCACGAGCTGGGCGGGCCAACCACGCTGTGCGCACTGCTCAGCCCTTTGGGGCTGCCAACACAGTACCCTGGGGCCTCCTTAAACATTTTTTGCATTGGCCGCTGCGGCCCGGCCACCCATCCCTCAGCCGCCCTGCCTGCTCATGCCTTCTTGGCCAATGCAGCACTAGTAAGGATGGGTAAATAGGCTGGTCCATTCTGCCAAAGAGACTCGCTGAGACTCGCCGATACTCGTTGTAGATGGGTAGGGCCTAGATGGGAGATTATCGTTAGAAAACTGCTTTTCACAGGCGTATCCTTTCGACCTGAAAATTTTCATGGTACTTTGATATAATTAAAAATGAATTATTTTAACAGGATCGGGCCTTCCAGAGGCCGGGATGAGTCACAGGCTGTTCCGTCCTCTCCCCACCGGTTCCTCCCCCCTCAATTCCACCCTTATCTTTGGCCTTTTTTAATCTTGTTTGGAGCTGCAGGCTGGACTCCAGGTGGCCCACAGATAAGTCCTTGTGCTGCAGCAGATGTAAATCAGCTTCCGTGCACGCGCCATTTGGCGTTGAGCAGTGCTTGGTGCACATCTGGCCCCAAACTGACCAATTACGCTCGCAGACACAAGCTGTGGGAGCATGCATAGCAGCTGCACTGTGGCAAGGGTTTAAAAGCCATGCTTGGAAGCCCACAGGCGCAAGAAGTTGATAGACTGAATGGTGGGGTCTGAAGTGCCTGCTGCTGCCAAGTGCTTTACTTCCCTTTCTCCTTCCATTCTTTCACACGTTTAAAGACACATTGGCAGGGCTGCTAGCTCTCTGGAAGGATTGGTAGCCCATTACCCTGTCAGTCATGTTCATCACATCATCACGCTCCTCATCGTCCCACACCACCTCGTCCCTCATTGTAAATTTATAAAATGTTATTTATGGCTTGGGGTAATTTGAGGGTTTTCTAGCACATTTTTGCAAAATAACGGCGTTTACCAGTCAAATAGGTGACACTCATCGGTGACGAGGGTCTCCCCCATCCCCCAAAGAGACTCGGCGAGTCTCGGCGAGACCCCTGCCCAACCTTAAGCACTAGCCCTCAGATTTGGACCACCCATCCCTCAGTCCTGCCTGCTCATGCCTTCTTGGCCAATGCAGCTCTAGCCCTCAGAATTGGACCACCCACCACTCTGCGGCCCTGCCTGCTGCAGCACCTGGCCCGGTCTTGACACGCGGGTGCTTGTGGACCTCCCGCATTAGTTCCACGTCCACACGCAAGTTGTGGCCACACTGCACCACCAGGGCAGCAGCAGGATGGCAAGAAGGCGCATGAACAAGCTCCCTGCCCGTTTCCACGCAAGTCATGGCCACACTGCGCCGCCGAGGCAGCACCAGCTGGGTGACAAGAAGTGGCATGAGCTTTTTGTTTTTCCAAGCACGAGTTACAACCGCACTGTGCTGCAGCAGCAGCAGCGGCGGCAGCAGGGGCGTCCCTCTGGTGTGGTCAGATGCTGCGTGTGGACATCCAAAAATGCAGGCACAAAAGCAGCGGTCAGAGCCACGGCTCCTCCTCGTCGTATGCTTTGTGTTACACACTCGCAGCGCCTCACGGGTTAGGCTTAGATACCAGGTCGGGCTTAGGAACCAGAATCCGTACGTGGAATAGGCTGGGCCAGTGCCGATCTGCAGGAGCACAGTAGGGCCCCTTGCTGCACACATTCCAAGGTGGCCCCTGCAGCTTTGCAGGCTTAACAACGCTCCCTCACTGGGACCCTGCTCCACCGCCACCTCTGCCACCACCACCACCACATCATCCCTGGGCAGTGCGGCCCTGCCAACACCACAAGCAGCAGTATCTTGCCCAGCACTCCTCCATGTGCACCAGCATTGCTGGACACGGCCCCCCTCACCCCCCAAAATCAGCATCATCATGGTGATGGAGAAAAGAAAGGAACATGCATG
>LFCJ01002464.1_pt1 | contig 13367 bp, 16 predicted proteins | sample 643141 | NCBI WGS metagenome assembly LFCJ01 (sample SAMN03766243, study PRJNA286221) | soda lake metagenome | biome: soda lake; feature: Kulunda steppe; material: water; isolation source: sample B1-Br-g2 brine of Lake Bitter-1 | place: Russia: Kulunda steppe | collected 2010-07 | reverse complement strand
TTTGTTTGTTTGTTACAAGACGCGAGCGGACACAGCAATGTCCTTAAGGCAGGCAAGGCAGAAGAGCTGAAAAACGCTAGGAAAAGGAGAACTGCCAAAAAAGCCAACTAGCTAAGAGGGCGCCCCCAAGGCTACGAGGACAGCTCAGGCTAGGGCTACCAGTTGGCCCGAAGGCAGGCCGGCTCAGGTACCACGATGGCTAAGAGCTCGCACAAAAGAAAGCAAAGAGAAGGGACCTCCTAAGGGCACCGAGACTAGGAACTAACTGCAGAGGCACCAACGCGCTAGAGCAGAACACACTCCAGCCCCCCCCCCGGCCTAGCTCGGAGGAAAGGATGACCTGACCCTATATCACCCACAGAACTCTGTGGGCCTTGGTAGGCCGCAAAGTCCTTCAAGGCCTCTAACAAGAGGGCAGGGATTCGGTCCACTACTCCTGTAGCTTGGCCCAGATCAGAGCAGCGGCGCAGATGCTTGCTGACCGACAGCATGACCGTCAAGGCGGCCAGACACACTGCCGCCCACACCAGGGGGTGCAGCTCTGTAGCAGGGGCCTCCAGCAGCCAGACGTGCTTGGGCAGTAGCTCCACCCCCTGCGGTAGCTGCCTCTGCAGGACTCTTCTGACCTCGTGCGCTCTAGCGCAACCCCAGAAGACATGCTCCCTGAGCTGGAGAGCACGCACTCTGCTGGGGGCGGCTTGGGCCCCCACACTTAATCTCACACACTTAATCTCAGCAACACTTAATCTCAGCAACTTAATCTCAGCAACTTAATCTCAGCAACTAAATCTCAGCAGCACTTAATCTCAGCAACACTTAATCTCAGCAACACTTAATCTCAGCAATGTCGCTTTCATTGAGCATAAAATATACCATGGTGCATTGACTGCAGCGTGATCCCTGACCCCAGAATCTCTACACCAGATCACCCAGGGCACCAAGTCACGGAATCTTTGGTGATATGGGTATTTCAATTGAAAATACCACTCCCAATATGATAAGGTAAAAGGGTGTGGTGGTTGATGAGATTTGCCAAAAATTCACAGTGCCTGGGGTGCCAAAATGGGGCGAAATCTCAATCTTATTCAAAGGATTATTGCACCACCTTAAGGTTTTTGAGGTAGTTTATCAGTCTATCAATAAGGTAAGTTGTGCCAGTTTTGGTCGTTCTGCCTCAATATCTACATTAATGCCCATCTAAAATTGAGTCAGCACAAAAACAGGGACATCAGGGCCAAAATTATACGTTTCAGCCCAAAATTCACAATTTGTCAGAGTCATGCAATGCTATGAGGGACAGTAAGAAAAGGAACAAGTTTAGATTATGAGCCCCATTTGGTAGTTCATCATGCTAACATGATGCATTTTATTTAACACATAATGTTAACACATGTACATATGCTTGCGCATTCTAAATGCATGTATACCACTTATTTGTTGCTCTCACCAAATATCATTCAAATCTCATTAAGAAATTTTCGAGCTTCAGGCAGTATAAGGGTGTTTAGGCAGCCTTATATCAAATAGAGCTTCTTGAAATACGCAGCAGGAATACCAGCACTGCTTCTCGCCACAGAGACTACCTGAGTTCACGCACATAATATTCTGATGACTTTTTACAAGAAAGCATAGAAACCCAAGGAATCAAGACTGCTGAACCGTTTCATCAAGACCCCAGGCCTCTTTATCTTAATCTTCAACCATTGATATGCCATCATCTGACAATCCTGGTCGACAACGAAACAAAATTCCAAGCGCAAGCGCAATGCTTGTCAAACTGCATTGTGCATAAAAGACATGATAAGATTTGATTAGAGGTACCAGCTGTCAAAGATGCTTCAATGCAGAAATAAGAGCATAGCGTGTCCAAACTACACTTAATATGTGAGTGCAGTTGCTGTAACAGATCAAACAGCACCACTGACAAAGCTTGGTATGTTTTAAGTGCCGTACTGACGTCTAACGAGCCAAAATCATACCACGTGGAGAAAATATTTGCCTTGCTGCCTTCAAATTGATGCCTGCCTAGGCATGGGGGAGGACAGAGCCTGGAATAAAGCTTGTTAGCACTACTTTGAACTTGTCCCAGGCACCTGGATTATTGGTGCATGAAAGACAAGAAAAGAAAGGAAAGCCGCGCAGGTAGCGCATGAAACCAAAGCATAATGTATCATTTCAAATTCTCATCCTAAAATGCAGGCACTCCTAGATACCTGCTTGCGGTTGGAACACACCTAGTCTTCACGCATCACCTCAAGTCTTATCACTACATCTGCCACCAGACAAAAGCCATGACTGTCAAAATCCGCTAATCTCAAAATGTGCATACATCCCTCTTGTGAACATTGTCACGCCGAGAGACTGCTGCACACCAAACAGACTTATGGCATGACCATAAATCCCGATCACAATGCAGCATGAATCTGGCTCTGCATTTATCTGGCATGACAACGTGCACTCTAGTAGTTCCTTCCACTTGGCTGTTGTGTTATCCATGTTTGTAATACACAGATTGACCTAACTAAAATTTAGGAATCATTCAGCCATGTCAGCCCGAAGGGACTCCAGGAAAGCTACATATGAATAGGCATGAAAGAATGAGAAGAGGGTTGCTGGAGCACTCCATAATCCATCAGCAAATAACAGTTCCTCAAGTATTTTAACACTACAAAGTTGTAGTGCGGTAGCCCAAAAATAAAATGCCCAACAAAATTTTCTTCATTTGTACTTTTGCCTCGCTCAACAAGTGGACCACCTGATGTTTCCTTCCAAAAGTTTGGAATCCAAACCAAAAGGTCACAAACTGTAGCACCATTATAGGCTAGAAAAGTCAGTCAGGAGCATTGCATGACCCTTTTTGGCCTTTCTGCTTACCTAAACACTGTCAAGAATCATGGTTTGTGAAGAGCTGCTGGCCCTGACCAAGTTAGTTCCCAAGAACTGAACACTTGTCCAACGCAAATGTATTCTTGCGAAAATATTTTTATTATAATAACACAGTGCAACCAGGAGCATCAAGTCCCTCTCATCAAATCCTCCTTGAATGGTGCATACTAGCACTAACTTGGTGCTAGGGTTGAAGCCTGCATAGAGGAAGACTTTTGCACCAGTTATCTCCCTTTGCATGTGCTGTTATCCCTGAAGAACATATGACAAGACGTCACTGACTATGGTTGGCGCATCATGCCTTAGTACGGATAATAATATTCTAGACTACTGTATAGTAGTGCTATGGTATCTGTAAGGCTATATAGCCCCAATGTTAAGGACGCCAACGTGCAAGCCTCATTGGATCGATCAAGACTCACTTATAGGTACTGCCTAGGCATTATTCGAACGAGCGACAATAAAATTGAATGCTTCCCTCGTAAAAACATTCAAATTCCGGCAGTTCGTCCCTCGATGGGTCGAAATCCGTTATAATAAATAACCTGAATCATCTAGAAATGTTGTTTACATATTAGTACAGTAGCGAAGCCGCATAATCACGAAGAGGACAAGCCTGGCACCGCGGCGCTCCTTGCCTGGATGGATTTGCCTGACATCACCCGCCACGATGCACCGCAAGACCAAGATTTATACTTAAGCCAGATTTTGGTTGCAGCAAACATGCCATACATTCCACAGCCAGGCCAAGCAGCAAATCTGAATGAGCCTGATTGTGAGAGGGCTGGACAACCTACGGCTGGCTTGTGCCTCACAGGTGCGGCATTTTTAGATCAATGATGGCCTCTGAATCCAAGCAAAATATTTCTGGCGTCCTGTACTTCTGAGGAGAAAGCACTGCTGCGTCACATTTGTAATGGTTCCCAATTCCAGAGTTTCCTCTTTCCTCAACAACCATGTCTCCAATCCTGCAAGCCCAACAGAGCGGGTAAGGAGCATTCGTGGCATGTACATGTGCGCAACTGGGGTTTAAGTGCCGTATCTGCAAACTCAAGAGGACAATGGAACATGTTGTGAGTGTGTAATTTTAAGACACACAGCACTAAAACTCAGTTCAGTCTCAGTGCTGCGCTTTTTGGCACCTGCACATTTGTATATCAGAAGGGAGTACTGATGCATCGGTTTGTTAGGTATTGCAAATGGTTACTCAGTTACCCTATGTTGAATCAACATTGTTGATGCGCGTGTACTTTGGCCAATGTGCAGGACTGGATCATTGAATGGCAGCTTAGAAGCAAGCCAGGTAAGATCCTGCTGAAGGCAGGACGTTGTATAATGGTAGCAAAATGTTTCTCGGTTTTTCAAGGCAATCTTTGGCTGCATGAATTTGAACCCATACACGAAGGATGCACAATTCTAGTTGATAGTCCTATTACTGTCCTGGTAAGAGGACTTGGGTGATCGATTTTCCTCAACTGACAACATTGAGTCAGGCCCCAGGAACATACAGACCGCGGCTCAAAGAAGATCTGAATGTTTACAGGTCATTAAGGAGGAAGGCGCTGCTGAAAGCAACGAGATTTGCTGGTGGGGGACTGATGACATGTAACCCAATGTATCATTTATCTTACCTATCACTGTTATGCTGTTCTTTGTCACAGCGATTGGCGCAAAGGCTGTGTATCCCTAATGTGCTCTAGCATCACCCTTGTAGCATCATACATGCATGTGGCGCGCATACATTTTCAGGCAACCTAGACATTTTTCATTGGGTCCTGCAGCCCAACGCAAGAGAAGGAACATTGGGATTGGGAGGGGGAACTCCGAGAAGCAATCAAAGGCGCCCAAAATGGCCATGAGGGTAAGCTGATAATAAGTAGACTCAGTTTGAAATGTCTATGCATGGTCAGCGTGTGCAGCCTTCATCGCGTACACTTCCGTATTTAAGTGTTCATTGTTGCTGGGCATCTGCAAATCCAAGCCACATCTCCAGGCATTACCTTCATTGCTTTCTCTGTATCCTTGACCCCTATTGCTATCTTGACCCACCATTTCATAGAGCTCCAGTGCGTGCTCGCACATGTATCATGGCTTGTGGACACAAAACCACGAATTTATCAAGAACGAGCAGTGATTGACATGCACATGCACATGCACACACATACACACATTGCACAGGATGTTAAATTGGGTAGAAATGACAAGACTGCCAGCACATCCCAGTTCCGCGGGGTCACCAGACACAAGAGGAGTGGGCGCTGGGAGGTGTGGTTGGTGGAGCGACAACTAAGATGCTACAATAAACTTGGGATTTTTCATACAAGCTCATTCTCACCCACCTGTTTACCTCACTTCGATGCCTAGGCACACATATGGGTAAAGGAGCTAAGGAAACAGATCTACCTGGGTAAGTTCTGATTAAGATACCCACAAATTAATATTTCTACCCACTTTAGCATTGTGATTCACTGATCACATTCTGCGATCATGAGACCATATGCCTGAATAACAGTGCTACTGTTTCTTACCAAGAAGCCAGGCCCTATGCATGTCCAGTCAGCAGGAGCCAAAATGCTGTCATAGGCTGTAGGCTTTGCAAGCAAGCTGCAATGTTAAGGATGATCATATGCAGGACCAGAAAATCAGCTGTGATGTGCAAAGTGGAGTTTGAAGATTGCCATGAAATCCTTGCAAAATAGCTAAGGATGCTTGCTATTAGGTTGTACAAGACATGGATAGAGTATCTGATATTCAGTCTGCATTACTTCACAGCAGTCTTGTCAATGGGCCAGCAGGTGGCTATGAACTTGAGGAAGATGCAGCCCAGGCTTATGATGTGGCAGCGCTGAAAACCAAAGGCCCATCTGTGAGTTTATTTTTGACATGCCACCTACTCGCCTATCAAAGCCTTTGTGACGTAGGCATGCACAATATTTTCCTGGAAGGAGTAAAGTGTGTTGGATGCAAGTCCCCAACGGTCATTCTTCAAGGGCCTTAGCAAGAAAAATGCAAGCCCTGCTCTAATGAGGGCATAGAGGAGTGCACAGTGCTGCAAAAGCTTGTCTGCACGCAAATGCGCTCACTAGGCTATTGATCCTTGCGTCAGAATTACCATGGCAGATTATAAGGCTCTGATCCTTGGTGGCCCTTCAATTTTAGGCACAGACCAACTTTGACTCCAAGCAGTACACAGGCTTGGTGGAGCGCATGGTCTCCCTTGCGCCTCAGGAGCTGCTGATGGCAGTGCGCAGGCAGAGCCAGGTGTGTGGTTTTTCCTTGTCTATCGTGAGGATAGGCCAGGGACGCTAGGCATGCAACATGCAAAGAGATGCGTGCTAATTGTGCAGGTCTTGCACACCCGGATCCAGCATTTAGGGCTGTACCTTTGCAGCCAAAGTATTGTGATTCAAATATGCATAAAATATGCCACATGAAAATGATATCAATTATGTGCATTGTGTATGAGTGATGGCATGGGCCAAACCAAGGACTTGCATTTTGAAAAATTTGTTTGAGGTAAATTTGGAAGCAAAACGTGCCCCACCATACACGTACCAGTAGCAGAAGTACCTTGCTGAACAGAAGGAGCAATTCTGACCCAAGGACAAAGTTCCTGCTCCCATTATCCATAATTTCCAGACTGAAGCAACACTTCAATACCTTGCCTTTAAACCTGTGTCAGAATAGTAAGCAGCATTTCCTGCTCACACACAGGGTCACTCCCGCGGCACCTCCATCTACCGAGGCGTAACTTCACATCCAAGTGGCCGCTGGGAGAGCCGAATTGGGATTCCTGGCTCAAAGCATGTGTACCTGGGTGAGTTGCTAGTGTGCACCTGGGTGAGGTGCTAGTGTGTACCTGGGTGAGGTGCTAGTGTTGCTCCAAGTGCATGCTCATTTGTTGCAAACCAGGACCTCATAAGAAAGCAAAAAACATAATGTTTGCTTTAATGGAGCAGTCTGTGCTTAATTCTATTCGACAGGCTCGTTACTGACACTGACCATGGGAATGTGCAAACCAGTCAGGAATGCTATCAATCTTCATCATTGTGTGTGGCTGCTTCATGTTTCACAGAGCCCAAAGAAGTGAGGCACTTCAGAGAGACGCTCATAAGTTTAGAATTGCAGCAATAGTTTTACATGTGCGTGTAAGCAGTGAGAATAGTGTTGTGCTCTAGGGGGTGGGCTAGGAAGCAAGGCAGGATGTGTTGGCTTGCCCCCCCCCAAATTGCCAGGAGATCCGTACACACGATGCAAAGTACTTAACAAAAACATCTTATCTTCTGCAGGCCTGTTTGTGACAAGCTAGAGGCAGCCTCTGGGCTGGGGAGTGGGCCCTGGAACCCACAAGAAAGGGCAGGTGGCAGGCAGTGTGTGCACTGTGCAATTTTGATGCCCGCAGCAATTTTAGCTCTGCTAGAATGCCAGTATTGCCTTAATGATGCAGGCTTGTTTGATGATGAGATGGAGGCTGCAAAGGCGTATGACCGCTCCCTGGTCCGCTTGAGGGGCGCAAATGCTGCCACAAATTGCGCTCTCAGTGACTACGCCACAGAAGCTGTGCAGCATGGCCAGGCGCAGGTGACTATTTTCAAGGCATTTCATGTTTCATTAATTAGACAGCCCAGCTCATGTCTGTTCCCTGTGCAGCTTTATTTGCCTCTTTCCTTGTCACCCCACTTGCCTATGCTTTTCTCCTCTTCCTTGCCCTTATTTTGGTGCCCTGAGACCTCTAACATGGTCTGCTCATGCGCTAATGCATGTAAGAAATAGGGGCATGCATCGTAGCACAATTCACCCAGTTATTGAAGAGCCAGTAACATGGAAATTGGCAACCTCTACCTGTGTTTTTAGTGCAGGCGCGTTAGGTTGGATGCTCTGTGCAAGCCAGTCTTTCATCAAATGCAATAGTTAGCCAGCCGACGCAAATATAGTTATTGCAAATACACTCAGAAATGAAAAGAAAGACTCTGCTCTTCTGCTTCCAATGGCTCATAGAGTGCACCAGCTTGCACCTTTTTTGTCAGCACATTTCATATTTGCCACGCATGTCCCAAGACCATATGTGAAAAAATGCATCAAAACATGGCCATGTCCATGTATTTCAACCGATGTTCCTGTCACGCTGCCACAGTTGACTGCACATTGAGTCAAAAAAATTTGGCTGTTTTTGCACACTGAATCAAACGCATTTGGCTGTTCTTGCCCTCTAAGTCAAACGCATGTGCCCGCATTTGAGGCCAACATGTCAAGGAGTCAGGACGTTTTGCTTCTTATTCAAACGTGTTCTTTGTTTCAAATTCCCATACTCCGTGACATGCAGGCACTAGTTGCTCATTCAGGGAAGCCGCTTGAGGAAATTCTTGATGCCAGCAACTATGAGCAATGGGTGAAATCTGGCTATGAGCCTCGTGGCAGCATGTGCCCATCATCAGATGTAGCTGCTGCTGCTGCCGCTGCCGCTGCCGCTGCTGCTGCTGCTGTTGCTGCCGTGGACCTTCCTAACCTCCCGTGCCTCATGTCAAATACCTCTCTGGTGGGTGGCAAACAGCCAACAAGTGCCAGTAAGATACATCCGGCATGCTGCTTCATCATTACTGCACAGGCCAACACTTGCTCACAATGCATTTGGTTAAAAATTTTCAGCATCTAAGGCACTAGGCCTGTTACTTGAATTGTAAATGTATGGGGTCAAGCTCACTCGGTGAGGTAAGAGATCGACTTTGCATCTACTCTGTACGTTTTGCTTTGCCTAAAATGATGTACCATTGATCTGTTCCTGGCTCTTTCTTTCTTAGCACGTGCTCTGTAGGACCTTTATAGCTTTTCCTTCTAAGGTAACGTTCTTGACCTGCTGCTTTTGGCACCTTGCAAAACGCAGTGCATTTCCTCCATAATGTAGATTTTGACCACACTTGTACAAACTTCTTGGTTTTTTCTGCAGGAGCAGAGTAATGGCGGCTTTTTTGTTGCCCCAGGCCCAGACATGTTCGCGCCAGAGGCTCATTTCGACTATCTACTCCATGCTGCTTCTACTTCTGTGGCTGCGGCAGCTGCAGCCACCTGTGTCCCCTTCAACTTCGAGGGGCTGGATACCTCAGAAAGCGATGATACTGCAGCGGCCGCTGCATTGGCGATTGTGGAGGGTGCTGCTGAGCAAGGTGCAGGATGCCTGACCAGCTTGCCGTCCTGTCTACCCACTTGCCCTATTGAGGAGCTTTTATTGAGTCTGACTTGAGCGCATCATGTCAGTTGGGTGCACCTGAAAGCGCCAAAGATCTAAACAGAAGAAGCCAGGGGCGCTCTAGCAGACACTAGCAGGCCTCATAAGAAAATGCGCTGTGGCCTTCTGTGGGAAGCCTGACAGTGTAGGCACTTGTACTGTCGCACACACACACACACACACACACACACCGATTGTGAACGTGGCAAAACTATTATCTGGGGACTGTAATGCATCAACGTTCTATATGTTAGTGCCATTTTGTAGCACATGCTTGATGTTAGAGAAGTAAGTTGCTTAAGGCACTTTGCATACGTTTCCTGTCAGTGCCTGTTTGCCCTGTATGCCGGGAGCAAATTAGAATAAAGGCACAGCTTGTAAGCATGTTCATAAACGCCCATGCAACTGACCAATATTACTGATACAGCTATACTATTTTTACAACAATACATACAGTTCAAATTTACAATAGAAATCCAGTTTTGGAGGAGGCCAGCTTTCGGCCCTTTCTGGCTTGGCGATGTAAGATTAAGGCAAAATGGGTGAAAATAACTGAAATTAATCTGCACAAACTACTGGCCATAAAGGAAGATAGCTCAATACACATTCATTCTGTCTTTCACCCCAGTCTGGCGCAAAAAAAAAGGTGGCAGTTGGATAGCATTAATTTGCTGTGGGAGGCGACTGCGCGTATGCTTCATGCTGAGTCAGGTTAGAAATTGAAGGATGCGCTCTCAGCCAGGCCCACAGGGTCACCGACAACACCCCAAAATTTCAATGCTCCAAAGATTTAAACAACTACAGCAGTTTTGCAAATTGTTTTTTGCTAGCATCAAAGCATGCCTAGAGTTTTGCTCAGATACCTCTTGTAGTGTTGCATGCTTTTATCATACTTGGGTCATTAAGATGCAGCAATGTAATGTTCTGTTGATAATTCTTGCATGTGTTGGAAAGTTCTTGCATACCTTGCAAGGTTTACCTTGCAATGTCACAAGCAAGCTTGACACCTCCAAGACCTATCAAGTGGCTGCTTCACTGCAGGGAGCTGGCCAGATCTCTGCATGGTACTACGGATGATTGATGGAGCTGCATACATTACATGACATTTATTGGTATCCTGACTGTAGGGTTAAGTCTAGCAGCTTAGCTAGGGAACCCCCCTGTTTGCAATTATATCGCCAGCCTAAGGTGTTTACGATTATGTTGCCAGACCAGGGTGTTTGCAATAACATTGCCAACCGTTAGCACATGCATATGTAAATTCAAACCGATCCTTAAGCTGGCTGCTCTTTCACTTTTATGCTTCCACTTTTATGCTTCCAACAACATTCGAAGTTGAAGACAATGTCAAGACATGAAAGACTGAAACTTTTATGCTTCCAACAACATTCGAAGTTGAAGACAATGTCAAGACATGAAAGACTAAAACTGGTTTTTGTCCGAAGGAGTTGGTTTGATACCTTACTTTGTAATATTTCAAGTACCCTGCTACGTGATATTAGAAATTCATGACAGACTTTGCGAAAAGTGTAAGTACCAAATATCCGTGATGCTCCTTGGAATGCACTTAGAAGGCTCTGCCCACCCATGCCCCCCCTCCCCTCTACCTTACATCCTCTCCCGCCCTAAGCACCTGAATTCTGTTGCATTCCAGCTGGATCAAAGCACAAGGAGTATGTACTGCTGTTGCACTTGGTATCCCTATCTATGACTTAGTATGAAGTATGATAACCGAGCTCTCCTTTGTTTCCTTCTATAACCTACCCACCCCTAACAAAGTAGCGTATATTCACCATCTTGATGGAGAGTTTCAGACTGTTTCTTGCACTGAGCTTGAGCAGCTGCCTATGCAAGCTCACTTGCACCCTGATGTTTTCAATTATTTAATAATTCCCCAGGCTTATGCTTTCCTCACTAACCCCCCTGCTGCGCCACAGCAGCGCTTGTGGGGCTTCCGCCCTCGCTGTGGCAGTGCAGCACTACCAAGCACTCAATTCTATCAGCAGTTGCTTGCAAGGAAGCCTTTCAGGTCAGCAGCAAACATGTTCGGTCTCCACCGGTTCTTCCACCCAGCCAAGCCAGGCCCCTTCGTTCTCGGAGCAGCCCGCCAATCTCAGGGCTGTATTTCTCGGACCACCGGGAGTGGGGAAGGGCACTTACGCCTCTCGCATTGCCAAACACTTAGGCGTGGCGCACATAGCCACAGGAGACTTGATCCGCGAGGAAATCAAGGCTCAAACAAGCACGGGGCAGCAGGTGACTGGCGGAATCTAAGCATTGCCAAAAGTGTAGAGCAATGCTTAAGTTCCCGGACAGAATAAGAGATGATCTATCAAGAAGCTGTTTGACAGCACACCGGCAAGCTGCCTTGTTTGCCCCCCCTATTTTCTCCAGCGCTACCATGTTGTATGCGCACTGAACACTTCTGCCTGTGCATAAGTAACCATAGTTGTTGAAAGGTCGCTAGCTGACGTGTCTGCCTAGAACTTGAGTCACTTGAGGTGACTCGGTTTTCTACGGCAAACTGATGCACAGGGTGTCAAGCTCTCAAGTTGGCAGCGTGAATTCTGTGCCTGCAGATACAGAGCATTGTAAGCAAGGGGCAGCTGGTTCCTGACGAAATCATTTTCAAGGTGAGGGCACCCCTGGCTGGGGCAAGTCAGCGTCGCCCTGCTTGCTTCACAATAGCACGTCCTTGAAAGAAAAAACTACGTGGCTGTGACAGCCCTGCAAACAGGCACATGCACTTGTGTTTCAAGTATGTCTCTATGCGCTGTGATCTACCCCATGACACCTGCAGATGTTACATGCTCGACTGTCTAGCGAACCAGCCAGCGGTGGGAGTGCGGCTGGCTTCATCCTGGATGGTTTTCCTCGCACTCGCCAACAAGTAAGCCAAAATTGTGAATCATGTGCGCATGGGTGACACAATCTCAAAGTTTGGTCGGAGGTTGGAGGGCCTCTGGAGCGATGAGAAGGGTGGGCGTGGGCTCAAGCTACTGGCTCACCCTACGCTGGCTGCTAGCACATTGTGTCTGGAAAGATATGATATTCATCCGGGCATATCTGGTGGTCCAGCTCAGGGGGTATGATTCTGTCCCCGCTTGAAATGGAAACTGGTTTGTTGAGTCCATGCCGGCCTGCCTGGCGGGTGAAGCAACTCCATCAAATGGGAGGCCTTGCCAAAAGGGCTGGTTTTTATTTTTTTTTGTGCCCGCAAAAACATGATGCATATGCCCATTTAGACAGAGGCTGTATCCATCTGGGGAAATGTATGGCAGTGATTGGCAAGGTAAGAGCACAACTGTGGATGTGGATTTAATCCAATCCAGGCACTACTGCTGGCTGCCACAAGGAAAGTCTGCATCTAGATAGATCAACTGATTCACAAAGATTCAATCACCTGCAAGTAGATTGACTGTTTCTTGAATGAAAGCTGTTTCATGTCCCTTCCTCCGATCTAGGCCCTCATTTTTTTGTCAGCTATCAGAACTGATATGCATTAATCGGTTTTCTAATAGCCCAAGCCTTGGATGTTTTTTCACCAGTTAACTTGCATGAAACATGAAACTATGGCTGGGTGCAAACTTTGCATAGGATCAGGAAAGCAATTCCTTCAATACGTCGGTTAATTGCAATGTAAGCAGCTTCCTGAGCTGTTTTCAGAGGGCTTTAGGGCGCCGCAAGGGTATAGAGGTGTGAGCAGTGCTTCTATTAAGGTTTTGGGGGTTGTCGCCAATGGCGACACAGGGTGCTTTTGCTGAGATTGTGTGTCGCCACAGCGATCCTTCCAGAAAAAACCGCCAAAAACTTGGCTTCGCCAAATTTTTGGCAGATTGAACTTACAAATGTGTAGCATTTACAATACGATTGAATTAATACAATTTACTTTCTATACAAACGAGCACCCCTCTTTCCCTCCTTTCCCAGTTTTGCTTCAAGTCAGATGTCAGGTCTAATCGCTGTCACTATCTGCCACCTCAATGATTTCTAGCTGCTGCTGCTGCTACCGCTACTGCTGGGCACACCCTGCGCAGTGTCCAGCATGCTGGGCAGTGCTTCTTTGCTGCGAACCACTAGTCGCATGCCTTGAGGAAGGGAAAGTCCGTGAACTCCCACATTCGCTGGGTCGCCAGTACTAGGCAGGCATTCAGGTACAGTGCTTGGAGGCAGTTGTGGCGCTCATCCTTGATGAAGGCAAGCTTGCTGAACGGGCGCTCCTCCTCCACTGAGCCAGGCACTTGCACCAAAATGCCTG
>LFCJ01002463.1_pt1 | contig 13367 bp, 20 predicted proteins | sample 643141 | NCBI WGS metagenome assembly LFCJ01 (sample SAMN03766243, study PRJNA286221) | soda lake metagenome | biome: soda lake; feature: Kulunda steppe; material: water; isolation source: sample B1-Br-g2 brine of Lake Bitter-1 | place: Russia: Kulunda steppe | collected 2010-07 | reverse complement strand
GATTTGTTCTGGTTGTGCTTCTGTTAGTGTTACAGTCTCATTATGTTTCCGTTTTAGTTTCATCTTCCATCCTGATGTTGTGAAATCATAGATTCCATCGGCTACATTATCTGGTTTTATCAAAGAGCCAATGAGTTCATATACGGGTGTGTCTTCAAGTGGTGGGGATTCTTCGATGGTTGTTGCGAATGTAACTGGTTCATCAAGGGATTTTGAACTGAATGAATATATGGTTCTGAGTTTTGGAGTGACAACGAGGATACCATTTTCCGTGTTATATAGTGTGAAGATGTAGTCTGATTCCATTACATTGTTGACGGCTTCTGGAAGTGTGTCAGCAATTTTGAGGTCATCGTAGATATTCATAATGTGTTTTTCTAATCTGTGTGTGAGTCGGGGTGTTGGATTAATTCCTGGTGTGGCTGTGTAATTGTCGATGTTTGATAGTGGTGTAATGACTTCGTTTTCGATTTCGCCATATGCATATAAAATAACTTCAATACCTTCGTGGATGAGTTTTCCCTTGGACGGTGTAGAAATGGTTGTCATTGTAGTGTGGTTTAGGTAGGATTTAGTTAAATGTTTTGGAAGGTTCCGGTAGTTTTTAATAGAGTCAGATATATTGAGTAAGATAAGAACAATTATGTCGAAAAGCAAAGGGGATAGACGAGAGCGACAGGCTGTTGAGATTTTTGAGTCAGCAGGCTTTTATGTTGAGACACCAAACCATGTGAAGTTCTCTAATAAGGACTTTTTCAATAAGTTTGATTTTATGGCAGTTCATCCTGAGTTTGAAGTTGTGTTTGGTCAGGTGAAGTCAAATAGGCCGCAAGGAATTCGGGCATTCAGCTCGGAAGTAGCTGAACTGTTCTCGGATGAACATACACGCCTGTATTATGTTGTGTGTTATGATGGGGAGGGTTGGAGGTTGATTGAGATTAACACAGAGACAGGAGATTATACAGATGTTGTTGATGAACGGGATTCAGATGCGAATATGGGGGTTGAGATGGAGGAGTACCTCACGGATTTGGTACAGGATTAAAAAAATAAAACTCAATTTTAGAACGGTTATTCTACGGAAACTGTTGCTCGGAGTTTAGATTCACCTTCAAGTTCGGTAAATTCGACATCGAGTACATCGGCTGTTTCCTGCACAGAGGTTGCTCCGATGACCACTTGGCGGAAATCATCATAGTCCACATTTACTCCTGAGGTAATATTCAATGCATCACCAGAGTATTGGACATTATCAACTAATTCAGCTCCAGAAGATAGTACATAATCAACGACTTTATCCAAACTATTGGCTTGGTCTGTAGATGCCATAGATGTATATAAGTGAGGTCAAGTCTTAAATCTGTCGATAGAAGAAATCACGATTAGTTTCCGTTTAATCGGATGTTCTCAAACAGGTATAACTGAGCATACCCGCCGTATTCACCCCATAAGTCCATAAAAAATGCCTGTTGATTCTCTGTACATGAATAGAGTTCTTCAGCAGCAGTCTTCATCCATGTGTCGATTGGAACAACTTCTTTCCTACCCAGTCCATATAACAGGATACAGTCAGCGACTTTCTCTCCAACTCCCATAAAGAATTGAAGTTGCTCTCGGGCATCCGCTGTTGAGAGGGACGGAAGCTCAATGAATTTCTCATAGTAGTTAAGTAGTTGATGAGATGTGGTTGCGATATATTCACTTCGGTACCCGAATCCGAGTTCTTTTAGTTCTGATTCGGTTGATTGTTTCATTTGTTGTGGAGTTGGCGTGACCGAATAGGTGGTTCCATCATAGTCGATTTCACTTCCATAAGTGTCTCGGAGTTTCTGTGTAAGTTCGAATATTCGTGGGACTCGCATCTGTATTGAGCAGATATATGAGAGTATTGTTGGGTGAAGTGGGTCTCTCACGAGCCGAATAGAGTCTGTTTTGATATGTGTCTTGAATGTATCATCTCGTGCTGTGATGTCAGCAAGTATTTGTGAGATGTCGTCAGATAGATTGAATCGGGAGTGGATATATGATTCGGCTTGGAATGTTGCGTCCCAGGAAATAGTGGTGGAATCTGGCTGTGAAAGGCGTATTACTTCAGGGTTGTCTGTTGGACTATCGTATTCGGAGATAGTCGTGTAAAATGTTTCAGTATCCTCTGTTGGGAATTCATGGGTTTCGTCGTCACCCCATTGAAATGTTTGTCCACTTGTGAGGGTTTGTTGTAAATTAAATTGTGTTACGCTGAAAGTTCCGGATGGCATTACTACAAGTGTTGTGGGCGTACATACAAAATTGTTTTGCTGTTCTAACCGGAATGCTTTTGCTGGTTTGGTTCGTATGGTAATGTATGGCAAGTCATAACAAGTCTGGGATTGTTCAACAGGTTCAGAACCGATTAGCTGATGAGGGCGTTTCAATTCGGCGGGAAGTTATTGAGAAGAGTGTCTCTCGGTCGGTGTCGAGAGGTGGTTCAAGTGAGGTTGAGGAATCAGCGTTAGTTAATCATGTTGTTGAAGCGATTTTAGAAGCACATAATCGAGGACTGTTTAATGATTATGTGTATGTGGATGGAGTTGATACTGATGCGTCGATTATTGTTGAATCAATTCCCGATTTAGAGGATATTAAATAGTGATATTCGTCACGAGTCGATAAGTACCGCCGCTTTCTTGTTGGAGGATGTCTTCCTGTACAAGTGTTTTGAGTGTAGAATATATTTCAAGAAGTTTGAGTCCTAAGTCTGCTTTAATGTCATCTATTGTTGCTTCTTGTTTCTGCATAAAATACATTACAAGGAGTTTTCCTTTGTCGGAGTTGATTGAATCTATCATAATCAGACTTAAATATGAAGTAAGGGCTTATAAAAGTTATCGTGGATTGGTGTATATCTGTTCGTCAATCGTCGTAAAACAAACACAAAGAACTTATAACACTTAGGTTCAAATATAGAAGTATGATTAATGAGGGCGATGAATTCAGAGTGTTAGAAGAGTGGAATGGGCTAGACCCAGGCGAGTATGACTTGTATGTACGAGTGGAAGAAGTGTATATGTTTGATGGGATGGACTTTGCTGCCCTGTCAAATGATGCGTCTTCGTTAGAAGTTGATGTATTAATTAATGAATTAGAACGGGCTATTGAGGATGATATTCTTCGGGAGGACTCACGACATTCTTCGATGCATAATTAATTGTCACTTAGTATTTATTAAATAACGCATCGAGTTCACTAGTATCGTAGTGACAAGTGTATGATACACCATCGACTGTACAGGAGACTTTCCCATTATCGAGTCGGTCAACATTTCTCATATCGAGGAGAGTGTCTACTGCTTCTTGACCTGTGAGCGTGGTTCCATCATCACCGACTGCTTTCACGAGTGGAAGTCGTACAGTTTCAGTAAAAGTATTGTGTACTTGTTCGTCATAGAACACTTCGTCGTGAGCGGATGAGTGATGTTCGCCAGTTACTTCGTATTCTGTAATCTTAAATCTGTCAATGATTGCCTCTGCGAGGATTTCTGTTTCTGTCGGTTTTGGGCTGATTTCAGTTGCCATTATATACGGGTTAAAGTGGTACAAGGTTTTAAATCCTTCTATCGTATCAGGTTTTTAATGTAAGTAAAATCGGTATATTTATTAGACTGGTTGTTCTCTTGTCAAGTGTTGGTTGAGGACGGAACGGCGCACGATAGCTCTGGAGTGTGTGGCACACACAAAATGAATACTAAGTCCATTCGGTCAACTATCTCCCGAAAGAGTTTGTTGCCTCAACCTGTTATTTTTGAAGAGTAATACTAAAAAGCATCGGCGTTTAATTGGTATGTATGCCTATGGCAATGAAACTAGAGGGCGCTCAATGTCCTCACTGTGGCGAAGAGGAATTATACTGGTATTCAAAAGATGAAACGGAGACAGTTTATGAGTTGTATTTAAACTGTGACTATGAGCGGGGATGTGGGTATGAATTTCCGAAGCTTATCGTGAATAAGTCAGAAGATACTTCTGATGGAGCATTTGAAAAGCGCCTCCGTGATAGGTACGCCGATTAAAAAGTTGTTATTGTTATTGTAATTCAATTCGAGTGTTATATACCGCAGTTTGTTCCTGCGGTTCGTATTGGTCTAGTAGGAATGAGTCAATATCTAATGGGGTTTCTGTATAGGTGTCTACTATTGATTTAAAATCTGTGATAAATGAGTGTAGATAATTGTGTTGGTAATTATGGAAGTAGAGTGGTACTCCTAACATATCTGGAGGGATGTATTGAATTGGATTTTTGAGTACAATATTTATTGCGATTGTTTTCTCGTATATGTTTAAGTATAGGTCTAAGTCATCATATCGTTTGGATGGTAGTAGTAGTTCAGCTTCGCTATGTTGTGGGAATTCTTGTAGTAGCTGTTCTAATCTATTGACCACAGCTGTAGATATTTCAGTTATTTTAGATTGCTGTGTAAGCGTCATCACCTATTTATTACATCGTTCATTATTTAAAGATTTCTAATTTATTATTTGGGTTGGTTCTATACTATATGGTGGCACATACAGACCAAGATTTATATATTCGAACCCTGTTGATTACACATATGGCTATTGGTGTATCGACGGTTATAGAGAAAGTGGATTATACGGAATATAGTAATAAACAACTGTTGCTTATTCCAGCTATCGCTATTGTCCTTTCTCTTATTGTTATCGGGGGCTGGTTCATGATGACTGGTTTCCCTGTTATTCTAGGGGTAGAGTTTATCGGAGGGACAGAACTTCGAGTGAGTCCTGGGGATTCTATGGAATCACCATATACTGAGTTATCAGAGAATACATTCTCTGTTGAACCAGACTCAGTGCAGTCTGTTCCCGCTGAGAATGATTATATTGTGACATTTAGAGGTGAGGATATGGATGTTAGTGATGCCGAGTCACAGGCTGAAGAAAATGGATTCACGATAAATTCATCTAGTAATATCTCAGCTTCGTTCGGAAGTGATTCGCAACAATTGGCATTATATGGTTTACTATTTGCTTTCGGTGGGATGGCAATTGTTGTGTTTGGATTGTTCCGAACATTTATTCCTTCGGTAACTGTTATCGCATCTGCGTTTACTGTGTTAATTGTTCCAGTAGCAATGATGAATATTGTTGGGATTGAGATGACATTTGGGACGGTTGCCGCATTATTAATGCTATTAGGGTATTCAGTTGACTCTGATATGCTGTTGAATGAATATGTCGTTAAACGGAGAGGAGAGTTCTATGAATCAGTATATTCAGCGATGGATACAGGATTAACTATGACTCTCACTTCGTTTATAGCTATGTCAGTTATGGCGATTTCAGCAACAATTATCGGAATTCCACTTCTCCGAGACATTGGGTTGATTATTGCGTTCGGGTTAGCAGTAGATGTTATCAACACATATATGATGAATGTTTCAATCCTTCGATGGTATCGGTTTAACCGAGGTGATTTCAAATGAAGAATATTATTCCAGCACCATACAATAAGTACATCCGAGTTGGACTGCTCGTGGTACTACTACTGATGAGTGTTGTGTACATTTTTGGAATCGGTGGTATTGGTGTTCAAGAGACAGCGATTGAAGACCAAGATGAAGTCGCTGACCGTTCATTAACTAATCTTCAATTTGGTCTTGAACTTGAAGGCGGTACTCGTATTCAAGCTCCGTTGTATGGTTATACCGCAGAAGAAGTTGAATTAGAGGAAAATGCAAATACTGCTGAACTGGCGGAAACCTTAGCAGATAATATGGAAAACGCCAGCCCGACAGATGTAAATGTTTATCAAGAGTTCACTGAGACTGGCGAGCAGGAGAGTCAGATTGAAGTAACTACAGCAGATGTGTCACGAGATGAGTTCCAACAAGCCTTAGATGATGAAGGAATCCAATACGGTTCAATCAGAAGTGGTGTGACAGATGAAACGCTTCAAGAAACAATTGCGGTAATTGAAGATAAGATAGATGCCACAGGGCTTTCTGGTGCGACAGTCCGTGAGATTTCAACATTTGATGGACAGAGTTTTGTATTAATACAGGTTCCAGGTGAGGATAGAGATAATGTAATTGAAATCCTTGAAGACCAGGGTGTCGTTCAAGTGGACATCTATCACCCGACTCAAGACGGGTATGAGACACGAGAAGCTGTATTAACTGAAGATTCATTCGCAAATATTAACTCTCCATCCTATACAGATAATCTCGGATGGCATGTTCCCGTTGTGTTAGAGAGTAACGCCGCACAGGAATTCCAGACAGCCGCACAAGAAACAGGTCTGGCATCAGGAGGTAGTCAATGTATGTATGACACGAATCCTGATACGACAGAGGCGTGCCTACTCACATTAGTCGATGGTGAAGTCGTATACTCTGCTGGGATGAGTCCAGACTTAGGTGCGAGTATGGAATCGGGAGCATGGGCTGATGACCCATCTTTCGTTCTTCAAACAGGGACTCAGGAATCGGCTAATGAACTGAGTGTCCACCTTCGAGCAGGTGCGCTACCAGCCCAGATTGACTTCGGTTCTGGAACAAGCTCATTCATCACAGCAGAACAAGGTGAACAGTTCAAGTTTTGGGGGCTAATCATCGGACTCCTTGCCATTACTGCTGTTGCTGTGAAGGTTCACTACAGATACAGAGACCCACGAGTAACTATCCCAATGGTTGCTACTTCTCTCTCTGAAGTCGTGATATTACTTGGGTTTGCCGCCTTTATTGGGTATCCGATAGACCTCGCAGTAATCGGCGGTTTCATCGCTGTTATTGGTACTGGAATTGACGACCTGATTATCATATCAAACGAAATCTTAGCAAAAGGTGAAGTAAAGAGTAATCGAGTCTTCCAGGATAGGTTTGCCAAAGCCTACTGGATTATCGGAGCCGCCGCAATTACAACAATTGTAGCACTCTCTCCACTAATTGTGTTGGGTCTTGGTGAACTAGCAGGGTTCGCTATCTTCACAATTATCGGAGTACTTGTCGGTGTCTTCATCACCAGGCCAGCATATGGAGATATACTCAACAGACTATTAATCGAAGACCGATACGATTAATCGAGATATTTAATCTCTCTAATCTCTCTTACAAACCCTGAGATTTCTGCTGAATCAGACGGGATAATAAAACATAACTCGTCGTTTTCTTTTGTTACGAATCGATATTCGTCATCTAAATACCACTCACCATCAAGTATAGTTACAGCACCAGTATATGAACTCCCAAGTTCATCAATTACTGTAATCGTATCACCTTCATCAAATTCAGCTCGTGAAGCCGTGAATGTCATACTTTGTGGATTACTATCAGAAGATTAAAGTTGTACCGATTCGTAATCGTATACTAATGGCTCTTTCGTATGAAGCAGCTGAACAGATAGCTCAGAAGGAGCTACTGTTTGAGATTGGAAACCTACCATATCTAAAATATGCTGGATATGATGAAATAGAAGAAGTACATACATTCGCTATCCTATATACATACACAGATATTCAACAAAACGCTGAAAACATCTATTATAACCCAGCTCTAATCGGGGTGATAGAAATCCACGGGACAGATACGATAATCCGAACACCTGATGAAGAATTAGGTGATGCTATCACACGAGTAAAAGAGAACGCACACGAGGGGTCTTGGTCACAGATAATCCCTGTTGAATGAATTATAATTCATATAGTTGGGTATCTGGAGCGATTCGATTCTGAATTTCCTTACGCTTTGACCAGTGGAGAGCATCATCTTTTACATGGTTTTCTCGGACATATTTTCCAACTTTCTGAGGGAATTGTCCATAATGGAATGGGAATTTTGAACGAACAACAATTCCTTCACCTCCTTTATCAATGACTTCGTGAGCCATCTCGATGAGTGTGTTTCGAGCTTCAGCGGCAGTTGTAAAGGTTCCTGTATCAGTATCATCTTCTACATATAATACTGGTACTGTTGGGAATCCTAACACATCCGCCACTTCTTCTGTTTCTTCCCATGAGAGCCATATATTCAGTTGTTTGTCGAATACACCGAAGACTTGGAAGTATGCTCGTTTATCATCAACACCTGTCATCTCTGATAGATATGGACCTACATCTTCACATTCAGGTTCACATTCACATCCGTAATGAATCGAATGCTTTGCGTATACCCATTCTCCAAACACTTGTAATCGGTCGGGAAGTTTCTGATTAACCTCTTGCTCCCAGTACAAACCCCCGTCCTTGTATAGTGGTTTCATTGTATCTTCTGGGCGAGACCCATTTCGTGCCCGAACAGGGTTCTCGATATCACTTACTAACATACAATTACCGCCATCCACTTTCTCTGTGATTACAAGCGGAACATCCACGAATTCGTCCATTCCTTCGACACCTGTGTCATCATGCTCCATTCGTTCTTGTGCGACAGTTGTATCATCATACCAATATAATGGTAGTAGATGCCGTGTACTTTGATATTTAATTCGTTCTCGCAAATCTTGATGTGGTGGAATCTCAAATGCTTCACCCCATTTATTGATATGGATAGTGTCAATAGATTCGGGTAGTGGTGGATTCTCAATTCCAGCCCACATATAGAACGCCTGAGGTGGGATACTGTTTGATTCAGCATACTTGTGATGCTTCTCACAGACACTTGCACCATTGTCAGGGATGTATCCACCGTCACTCCATAAGGCTCTCTCAATAATGTGATGGGCGTCTACGGCATCCTCATCACACCATGGAACGATACAAGTGTGGTTGTCTCTACTAAATACGGCTTCTCGGAAATCTGAACGATGTTGATTGCTTGTCATGGTTTGACCCGTTTTGAACTTCACTTATAGATGGGTTATTCCATAAGTTGCTAACCTCTACTGAGAGAATTGTTCGAGCGTCGGAAGTTGGGTTAGCGTCGGGTCATACTATAGTTGAAAGTGTTGAATTGTAGGAAGGAGTTGCACCTTCGACCAGTAGGTTTCTACACATCTACAATTCTGTTTCTACCCAATACAACGGGCGCATATACTATAAAAGTTTTGGAATTAGAGTACTCAGAAGAGACTCAATAACTGAGTCTCACGCCGAATATCTCTAATAGTAGTATATTTCCCTTCAATAACCCAATCACAATCATCAAATTCAGAGTGAGCAATCCACGCAAGAAGTTGGATGATATCTTTTTTATTTTCGGGTGAATCTGAAACAAGAACATGTCGCTCGTCCTTAGTTCGCCCAGAAACATGGAACTGGAGAATTTCACCAGGTAATGATTGAATATATGAGATTGCTTCATGAACAGTATAATGTTCAACAAGATGTTGAATGTCGATAGTGAACTGCCGATATCCCTCTGTGAAGTATTCTGTGAAAATATTTTCAGCGTGTTTTGTACTTGTTCGAGAGTCAAGATTCTCAATAGTTAATCCGTCAATATGTGTGTAGTCTTGATGTATTGTCTTAACTGGGTGACAAACCAGAGATTCAATTGGGTGATTAATACTTGTAGCAACATCTAAAGCAGGTTCAAATAATTCTGAATCTGGTGTTGGGAGATGTATCGATAGAGATGTTTCATTGGGGATGTCGTAATAGGCTGAGTTCTGAATTCGGTCTGGTTTTGTGAAGCTCGCTTCAATTCCTTGCGTTAATTTAAATAAGTCGTTGAGTGAGACTTGGCAGGAATCTGTATAAGTCCAGCCATCAGAGACTCGTATGTGTCTTACCATTATTGTAGCTGATGGCGGGCTAAATGAAAAGTGTACCGCTCCTCAATCTGTTCTCCAGAGATGTGTGTAGTCATTCGGTTCTAATTCATAGGTGATATGAGATTTTGTAACAGAGTAACCTCGGTCTCTAATCTCTTTTTCGACATCAGACCCTCTGAGTCCTGATTCACCAGTAATTGTTTCGCAGGTAATATCTCGGAGGTCATCTGGGACTGTATAGATGTATCCCGTTGCCCAGTCAGCAGTATTTGAGTTTTGAATCATAACAACTGCCGTTACATCTGTGAATGTTGATAAAAGATTTTTTGCGAGTTGTTTCCGCTCTCGGTCTTCGAGAGGTGTGGTTCGGATTGTTGGTGGAGAGTCATCAATGAGGGAGTCGCCCCATTTTGAATCGAATAATTCTCGAAGAAGCCTCTCCGTATCGTCTGCGTATAGTCCGATATTAAGCCATGTGGTCATAGATAAGTATTTGATATGGCTATACCTAAAGATTCCGATTTTTCTTGAAGAACTAAATACACACCCTCCGTTGGACACTTTGAAAGGGTGTGTACTATAGACTAATGGCTCGAAATTGTATAAAGATTCCGATTTACTTTGATGGTGGCAAAACACATAAGTACAGGTGAATAGGTTATAAGTATATGAGTGTCCGAAAATCCGCACTTATGGCAATCTCGTATTTCGTTCTCTTTATGATGGGAATAGCCGCTATTGTAACTTTATTAGGGTTATTATATACATATTTCTGGTATCTATTGGTATTGATTGGAATTATCCTATTACTGCTCTTAGTGTATAGATATGTGTATTTAAATAGATTCAAAGAGATGCCGTTAGAATCAGATGAAGCGTTAGTCTATAAATATTGAGTCTTCACCACCGCTTGATTTCTGTCCCGAATTCAATATTGTATTTTCTACTGAGTCGAATGAGTGATTCACTCACCCCAAACGCAGAGTTGATTGGGGTGCTGTCGTCTAATAAGTACTCTGAGATAGCTTGTGTATCTGAAACATCCAAATAAGTGAAATCTCCGCTCTCTGATATTTCTTCCTTGAGTTGTTCCCCGACATTTGGCTCGTTCACATATACTAGATAGTGTAGTTGGAGATATCCTCGAATCGATTCTAATGCTACGCCGAGTGTTTCGATACTTGCTTGACCTTCATCCATAAGCGTCTCAAAATCATCTTGTGCGATTGATAATTCGGACTCAATAGCCTTATGAATGAATTCTGTGATGTATGGAGGGGAATCATCGTCCTGTGTATTGAAAACTCCTCCAGGGGTGTTTTTGAGTCGGTTTGGGTGCGTTGTAACAGTTCCGGGTTGTTCTTGTAGGACAATCGAATAAGAATCACCAGTGTTTAACACAACTGTCGCATCAATTCCAACATATCGAGGTCGCTTCCGCATTGTTGCTAAGTCTGAAAAAGAAGGATAGTATTCGTCTCTGTATGGAAGACTCCAATCATAAATATCATCTGATAGTTCCTCACTTTTTGCGGTTGGGTCAATTCCTTCTTCAAATGCTTTCTCATACATCTCATTCTCTAATCGAGCTTGAATAGTTCGGACGGTGAAATAATCTGATTTTACAAATGAGAACCAGAATTCATCTGTGATTGCCTCAGAACACGCAAAAACTTCATCGTTCCACACATATTCCTCAGGGTCTTCTCCATCGGGGATAAGTTCTGCTATATTCTCAACTATCGCATCATAGTCGTAATCACTATACATTTTATTTGTATACGATGCGACAGGAGCTTCTGGATGTGTATGAATAAGCCATGAATACGGGGAGAATAATGGGAGAGTTCGATACTCTCCATCAATAGAAACTGTATATAATAATTCAGACTCGTCGTCATAATATGCCTGTGATAAATCTTCTAATAAATTATTTTTGAACGCCTGTTGCTTCCATTCCTTCCACTCAGACTTCTCGCTCATACAATCCTTTTCGAATCAATACGGTTTATATCTTTGGCAGATTAGAAACAGAGTTCCGTGAACTGTTCAACAATCTCAGTACGGTGACTTGTCCCATCAGCAGTATCCGTCAGGTTCTCAAATGAGATATCATCTCTAAGTATGGCGTCACAACAACCACACTGTAAATTCCAATCCTTTGAGGCATCATCAGGATGAACACCTAATTCTAACTCATCACATTCCGGACATTTCCAATCCGTCTCAAATAGAATGTTTTGTACTCGTGTGTTAGATGCTGATTCGATGGATGGTTTTCCAGAATGTTCAGACTCTATTTGCCCGCCAACAATCCGATATTCACCTGATTCAAGTTCATAAATATCTCTTGTTCGCCAGTGAGCGGTTATCTGATTTGGAAATAACGAGACAGGAGTTGGTGAGTGTGGTTGGTCGATATAAATCATAGACCCGTGAACATCCCATTCAATCGGATAGTCACTTCGGTGGGGTATATCCTCTTCAAGGATTCGTTTTAGCACGGGAAAACTTGGAATTTCATCAATAAATGCTCCATTCCGTATTCTGCGGAGTCGGACTGTATCATCAACCACTTCGATTTGTGTTTGTCGTCGGGTTTTGTCTGATAGATTGTCTGTTACTCGTGGTGTGTTGATTGTTTCTGTTTTGTAACTGACAGTATCATTAAGTGTATCATCTTGGTATGAGTGTTGAGTGATATTGTCAGGGGTTGCGAAGTTTGAGTCTTGGATGGCGGTATAGACTTCTTCTGCCCAATCCGATTTCATAGTGGGATAATGGTGTTGTATCCACTTAACGGTTAGGTTTTGTCGTGCTTTGTAAATCGGAATGTTTTTATATATTTAGTGTGTATGTATGAGTGTAGAGGAAGACGGTGTAGATGGACGGCTGGCGGAGGTAGTCTCCGTACAGAGGAAAGTCCCTGCATCCCATCAGTGGGGACTGATGGATATAGGTGCCAGGTAAATCCTGGGTCGTGAAAGCGAACGGCTCTGCTATAGAAACGAATCCTCGCTTGACGAGGCTGGAACGAGCAACCCCCTGATGCAAGCCTGAAATCGGTGCCACAAGATAGATGTCCAGAACAGGCGGTGGGAAACCATCGACTGCTAACAGAACAGGGATTACTCATATCCGTCTCTTCCTCACATTATTCACAACGCAATAACGACAGTCTTAAGAAACCACAGTCCGTAGTATTCACTATGAATTGGTCAATTGTACACTGTCAATATGAAGGTGGTGGCTATGGAGAGAAAGTCCCGATATTAGTTGAAACAGACACTATTGATGACGCTCATACGCTTATTAGAGATAATGCGTCCGTCATCCCTGAGTTCGTTGAACATTCGATTCAAGAAGAATATATGTGGGATGTAAATTCACATCCTTCGTTCTCATATAGTATCAACTCCGAAGAGGATGTACGGTCTGTTTTATCCGACCCGTTCAATCCAGATTATGCTATATTCGCTGATGGGTCTGTATTGGTACAAGAGTATGTGAATTCTGATCCTGAATTCGTACAGTAGAAGCCGTATAGACCCTTGTTAAACAGTCTCAATAGAAAGCTTTATTACGAACTGTATTCAAAGTGTTGGATGTAATGAGACGAAATAACCTACCCGAACAATTTGAACAGTTATTCCAAGAATTCGATTC
>LFCJ01002462.1_pt1 | contig 13370 bp, 7 predicted proteins | sample 643141 | NCBI WGS metagenome assembly LFCJ01 (sample SAMN03766243, study PRJNA286221) | soda lake metagenome | biome: soda lake; feature: Kulunda steppe; material: water; isolation source: sample B1-Br-g2 brine of Lake Bitter-1 | place: Russia: Kulunda steppe | collected 2010-07 | reverse complement strand
TCTCAAAGTCTTGGTCTGGAGCAGGGGGCAACTTGTCACCCTCCAGATCCTCACTAGTTCTTCCTTCTCCCTGGTGGAGGAGACTCACGGCTCTTCAGGCCAATGTGTCTCCTATTCCTTAATCAATGTAGGGAGAGGTTTTCACTGCCTACGTAGTTCTTTTCTTTTCATGGACTCCTATCCCTTCTGAGCAGCATCAGCAGGAGCATCAGCAGCAGTAGCAGCAGCAGGACGACTGGTCCAGGTAGTTTCGGAGTCTACTCAGCGGCGCGTCATCCGTCGTCCGCGTGACATCTGCCAGCAGCTTATAGCTTTCAGAAAGAGCATTGTTGGCGTCGAGACTAGCATACTAGCCACCTCAATCTCACAAACGCTGGCGCCCCCGGCCCGAATTTTTTTTGAGAGCCAAACTGTTATCTGAAAAAGATCAACTCCGGGCCCCCCTCAGACTTTTTATTAAAATGGAGAAGGCTCTTCCGGGCCCCCCTCAATCTTAATGAAAGTGCCTGTACTTCCCTGGTTGCTTCGAGTCTTCTAGCTTCAGCAGAAATCCTTGGTATCACTCTGGGGGAGTAAGTTTCTTGCTGCCTTGTTATGGCAAGACAACAAGCCATCACCAGTAAAAGGAGAAACTATGGCACTGGCTGCAATCAAGGGGCCATACCACAGTGTCAAGACATCACAGCACCTTGGTTTCACAGCAGTTGAGGGTGCAGCACCGCCAATCTTGAAGCTGCCTGCTGAGGTCATCTCGGGAGTCAGACCAGGAGGCACTGGCCCAAATTGGTTAGGTCTGGCGTTGAACCCAGGCTGCAGCTCCTGGGATCAAAGGCATTTGCGCCAGAGAGGAGTTGGGTTGCGCAGGTTGTTGGCATGCCTAATACTTGCGTTCAACATTACCCTGCATTTCTTGCTGTCAGGTGAGGAGCAGGGCTGTGTGAGACTTGATGCATCACACAAGAAACTGTTGCACAACACACATGCGTGCATGCTTGGATACACTTCCAACAATTGTCATGCCTCAACAAGATCTGTTTCCCTGTCATGAACAACACGCCCTTCATTGACAGACAGGAGGCACGAAAAGGCAATCTATGCATGTACCTTTGCATTTTCTGATTTAGATATGATGTCTGGTAGCCTCTCAAAAAGCATAGAGCCACCCCCGACGGACAAAGCTGCCAAGAACGTGACAGCAGCTGGTAGGAGGACGACGCCCAGGTTGGAAAGTATATTGCCATTGGCCCCAGGTTGCTGCACAAGTGTATGCGCACGCAATACATGTGAGTACTGGGTGCAGATGAGCACATGCCCCATTAGAATGAGGCTGGAACATCCCATCAATGTGAATACGCATATTCCTAAGAATCTCTTAATTTGTGCCGGTAAGCAGGGTATATGATTAAGGATGGGTAAATAGGGTGATCCAGTCTGCCAAAGAGATTTGCCGAGACTCGCCGAGACTCGTTGTAGATGGGTAGGGCCTAGATGGGAGATTATCGTTAGAAAACTGCTTTTTACAGGCATATCCTTTCGACCTGAAATTTTTCATGGTGCTTTGATATAATTAAAAAATGAATCATTTTAACAGGATCGGGCCTTCCAGAGGCCGGGATGAGTCACAGGCTGCTCCTTCCTCTCCCCACCGGTTCCTCCCCCCTCAATTCCACCCTTATCAACCTAGCTGCTCAATCTTTGGCCTTTCTTCATCTTGTTCACATGTTTGAAGACACATTGGCAGGGCTGCTAGCTCTCTGGAAGGATTGGTAGCCCATTACCCTTCAGTCATGTTTATCACAGCATCATCACGCTCCTCATCGTCCCACACCACCTCGTCCCTCATTGTAAATTTATCTTAAAATGCTATTAATGGCTTGGGGTAATTTGTGGGTTTTCTAGCACATTCTTGCACAATAACGGCGTTTACCAGTCAAATAGGTGACACTCGTCGTTGACGAGGGTCCCCCCATCCCCCGAAGAGACTCGGCGAGACTCGCCGAGTCTTGTCGTCGGCGAATCTCGGCGAGACCCCTGCCCAACCTTAAATGTGGTACGTAGCCACTTTCACTGCCTCCAGGAATTGGTCAAAACAGTACGATTCCCTTCTGGTCTTACCTCTGAGCCTGCATTTGCATCAGTTTTTGGAGCACCCTCAGATGCAGGCGCAGGTGAGCTACCATTCCTCTCCTTGTCCTTGAAGAGCTTGGACGATGTTCGGTTGCCACCACCAGCTTCATGGGAAGCGCTTAGAGCCTGTTAGCATGGAAATATGTGCGGCAGTTGTGACTTCACAAAAACACCGATGATTACAGAGCAACTTGAAGCGTCTGGGCTGACTGCATCAGACAAAGCAAATGGCATGAGTCTCAGGGGGGGAGCCACATGCGGTCTGGCATGCCCTTAACTGCACTCCAGTTCTCTTGACACGTGTGAGAGGGGGAGGGCGCCTGCAACAAATTGCTCACCTTGCCGGTGCCACCCATTTTGATTCCAGAGGTTGCAAGGGTAAGGCCCGGGGGAGGAATAGGCTTCAGAGGGTCCACACCAGGGCGGGCCTGTGTGCAAATTTGTAGGGGAATGTTTTACGTCTGTTAGACACCAGTATCTTACGACCTAGCCATCGTGGACAGTGCTTGCAATCTTGTGTGGCAAGTCATTAAGGCCCCCAAGAAAGGTCTAAGGGTAGGGACAAGACCACAAAGCAACAAGAAGGCAAATAAAAGCTGTTGTGAAGATGGAAGGCCAGGGCATACCAAGCTGTTGTGTGCCATGAAAGGCCTGGATGTGAACTTGCATAAAACAGGACACAACAAACGAAAAGGCCCAGAAAGTCTGTGCCTGGAACTCCAGGAAAACACATGCCTTTTATTTAATCGCCTATGGTCGGAAAACTTTTCAGGCCAGAACAACTTATCTGGCACTTGGCATCTACCATGAGGCATTGCCTTTCTTCATAGGGCGCACCTGGAGACGTAGAGCACGGATGACTCGCACCCCATCTACTTCTCCTTTCTCCCCAGGCATGCGGAACATGGGAGAGCTTCCATTCACAGAGGAGCAGGAAATGCCACGCCTTCGCAACTCTGCAATTAAAGATAAGCAAGAGCATGAAAGGTGCAAAACAGTGAGAAGAAGACCGGCACTCCTAAAAACTGACACTAGATGTGGACAATTGGTGCTTGAACACTGAGCAAGAATCCAGCTCCATGCACTGTGTAGACAAACACATGGTAAATAATCCTACTTGTGACTCATTAAAGCATTGCAGACCACTTGTAGCAAAAAGGCATAAGTTTTACATGCAAACTGTGCCAAGGTTGTGGATGACAGGGTCAAAAGGCACATAAAAGACATGCTTTGCCAAGTCATATCCCCGGAACTCCATCACCATAGTTGGTAATGCTTTACACACTGGCCACTCATGTTTGGTATACCATAAGTTCTTACAGTTCTCACAGATACATTAGCCCCTATTTCAAGCAGGTAACAATGGCATGGAGGGAAACGGGAAACACTGCTGTAACAATGGTGCATGGAAGGAAAAGGGAAACACTGCTGGCCAACATCTCACAGGCCTGCTTTTGAACCCATAACTAATTACTACCTCACCTCTACAAAATGTCACTGTCACATTGCCAATAACACTGACATGTGCCATGCATTTCTGAGTGCACAACACACACATGCGCACTAACACATGCATACATGCATGCACACGTACATGCGCGCACACACAAGTGCATGCATGAACGAACACAAGGCACACGCATGCGTAAACACACCTGGGAGTACATCTTCTCTGGTCTTGCCCATCCCACTGTAATTTGCAGCAACCCAAGATGCCAACCAATTAATCCCATCCTCCACAGTTGACTGGCGTGTTGGTCCGGCCGCCTCGTCACTCTATAAAAATGGGGACAAACAGGATGAGCAGCCAAAAGTTGGTGCCTAATATATGCTTTCATACTTTCCACGAGTAAGATCCCATTCACGAGCCACGAGACAGATGAAACACATCAACCGTTGGGTTGATGCCTGCTATTGCCTCATCGTTGCCTGGACCAACTGAACGCACCCTGCATACAATACGGTCACAGTGCTACAAGAAACTGTTAGGATTATTGTGGGCTGCAGAGCACCCTATTCCTACCTGAGTTGGGCCACGTGCAGAGTCAGCCTTCTCGCTGCGCAGAGCCAGGGGGGGGCTGGGAATACGTGGTCTCACACCTGGTCGAACCTGCAAACAGAATCAGCAAGGGCAAAAGCCATTAAAGGCAGGAGAAATCACAACAACCTGATTTATGATGCTTTGGAATCATCAAAGCAGGTTTCTCAAAGGCCTATTTGTGCTTGGCGTAGGCAATTTGAGGTCTAAGCAGCACGCTATCACAGAAGAAAGCCGGTTATTGATTCCTTGGCAGCTGAATAATGAGGAGACCTACACTGTAGGCTGCAGCAAGAATGAAGAGTAAAGCAGCTGACAATCAAGGTTAGACCCAGCTTGTAGCCACGAAACATCAAAAAAATTTGCGCTCGTGGGTCCAGAACATCCCAACAAAAACTACATGTATCTAGGGATCAGCATATAGCACTATATGAGTCAATTCTATAGCGCTATGTAGCGCTGTATAGCGATTATAGCGATACAGCACTGTATCTTGCTATACTTCAGCTGCTACATCTGCCAGAACTCCACCTTGTACTTCGAATTTCTGCATCAAAATGGGAAGGGAGGCTGAGCACCCTGTATAATGCCCCCACACAAATAATGAAAGCGAAAAATTATTTCTGTTGGGGCTGGGGCCTTCTAGCAACCAGATACAGCGCTATCTTATACTAGGGTTTCACTCATTCTCGTGTGCGGGCACATGCCTTAGTACCGCTAGGCCCCTCATTCCTCAATTCTCTTGATGCTTACACCAGCTCTGAGTATCTCCTTGAAATGCTGCCTGAAAAATATTTTGTAACAGGTTTGCTTTTCAGGTCAAGTGTATCGTGATCTGAAAAACACGCCATAGCTGTCCACTCTCAAGTGCTGATTGCTGCCCAATGCTGATTGCTCTCTTCTACTGTCTGCTTTTCAAAATCTTCTGCTGGTGCTGGTGCTGGTGCTAATACTCCTTGCTGCATGGCTGCTTAAATGGAGCTGCTTGCGTGGACTCAACTGACTCAAGCACAGGGCACTCCAGCTTGATGACAAGGACCTCATAGTTGAAGAAATGGATGGCCATGAGACAATGGAACTTCTTGTGCTGTGCGGGGCCCATTGAGAAGGACTTGATATGCTGTGTCTTGGCCACTGGCTTCCCAAGATAGTACACCTTCTCCTCACCTCGTTCTTCTCCTCCTCCCTGGCATGCTCTTTGGGGATTGTGCAAACCCCTGATGCTTCCATTGCTTGCTGTATGCAGCTGTGAAGTCATCTAAATCATCGAGGGGTTCGTGGGGCTGAGGTTGGCATGCAATATTTACGCTCCATCACACAGCCCCTCTCTGGCTAAATCTTCATTGTAAACCTGTCAGACCATTTTCTAAGAAGACCTGCTGTCGTCTTCTTGAAGAGGTCTGCAGGGGTGGCATTGCCCTGGACATGGGGCTGCAAGCCTACCATCCCCAGAATAATCTATGGCTTGTTCCCATCACAGATGTCTGCCAATTTATTTCTATAATTACATTCTTATTTCAAGGGGCCAGAGGTGAATTTGATTTTGTTACATGCTATATTTGAAATTTTATAGCGCTATACGCTATATTGCGCTATTAGCAAACACTTCATGCAACCAATTAAATTATTGCCTCATCATTCAGGAAGCATGGGATAATATGCAGATAGTTGGCAGCTGCTTGATGCCATGCTGCAAGGTGGTGTAAGCAAAATCAGTGTGGGAGACTGTGTACGCAGCACCCACAAGCAGCAGCTCAACGGCATCACATAGGCTTTATTATGACAGAAGCCTTGAACCTGTGACTCAAAGAGTTGTTTGAAAATGCAAGTCTTGTAACTTGGTTACAATCCACTCAACATACATACCTTCAGCTGCAGCTTTGCTGCTAACTCTTGTGCATCAACCTCGACATTCAAGCCCGGCATCTTGAACATGGGCCGGCCTTCTTTGACGGACCTGGCAAAATTAGGCAAATCCCAGATGGCTTTGTAACAAGCAAAGGGAACCATTAAATTCATGGCTATGATACAATGAATAACAAGAAAAACAGTGACAGCTATGGACAGCAAAAGAAGGGAGAATGCAGCTCAATACAAAAAGGCAACTGCTCAAAAGAGGAAACAGATAACACCTTGAAGTGAAATCGTGTACAGCAAAGCAGTAACAAAAAACTGGACATGCTGGGCCTTGTCAAATCTCGTTACAAAACGCAGTTCCTCACATTTCTTGATAGAATAAATGAGTGGGTGCCCTAAGAGTAGGAACATATGCACACATCATAGCCCATGCATATGCGTATGCATAACGAACACAAATGTGCAATCATAAGTAACCAAACACACGCATGCACATGCATGAGTGCCTTCGTGCACTAAGTCACGGAGTGTGACACATGCCAGATAGGAGAAACTCACGTGCAGACCACCCCCTTGGCTTTTAGCTGTGCCAGAGCATCCTCCGCGCTCGTGCCCATGCCTGAGTACTGAGATGTCACATAGATACCTAGCCATCGCATGCCCAGCAGGGCTGCCTCTGGGCTCAAGTTAGCAGCAGCCCTGTTGCGGCCAGGGGAGCTGAACCTGCTTACAAAGTCAGGTAGGCAGACGAAATACTCATTTGCCTGTCAATTGTGTCGAGGGAGGGTCCGTGCCCACCAGATGCAGAACCACCGCAAACCCTTGACACTCGTTGAGCGTGTATGGGAAGACACAGCTTTTGCACCAGGGATACAACAGATGCGACGGACAGCAAGTCTAAAAAATGGAAGATCAGAAGCCTGCCATGAGCCCAAGTTGTTATCTGCTAAGGAGCATGCGGTACATGCACCAGTAATCACTGGAAAAACTAGTTCAAAAACATTATAAGAGACTCATATATTAAAGGTTTCTCGTTCTATCTTTCTATCTTGTTCTATCTATTCCAAGCCCTCAGCAATTGATGGTTCAAACAAAAAGTTTTCCTGGGCACAGCTGATCCTTGAAAGTAAAAGCTTTGCTGTTTTTGTGCCATTCCTCAATTCGTCTTTTGAACCTCTGCTTCTCGAGGACAGGTCAACTAGGATTTGAAGCTTTGAAGGTCTCCCTTATCCGTCTCGTTACAATTGCAGTTTAACGTCAGGAAGAGCATGCAGAAGTATCTGGTGCCCCTGCTTGAATGACAAGAGCAGCAAAGTTTTAATAAGAACAACACCAATGCGCACCTGCTGGATGAATCAAGACTGCCTGATGAGGTGGGCCTAGACTTCTGCAAAAACGTGCACACCACAAGAAATGGGGTGTTAAGCAAGTGCAAAATCAAAGGTTCTACAAACAAGATTCTTCACACAAGGTTCTACAAACAAAGGCAAACAGCGACAAACATGCCCAGCAACACGAACAATTTATCGTCACTTACACTTTTTAAGGGTTGTTCTCACTATACTTTTGTACTGTGCTGTATAAGTCCTAAATGTACAAAAAAGGCTCACGAAGCCCGTCAGCGTGTATGAAGAAGCACGCACCAGTGGAGTGGGATCCTCTTTGGACTCTTTTGACAAGCTGGCCACAAGGCTAGCAGGTGGGGCAGGGTTGCCAAGTCGGGCCCCTGAACGTGGCTGCACATGAACACAGAGAAATTCACAGAAAACAACATTTAATGTGAAAACCCTTTCAATCTGGATGTAAAATGGGCTCAGGGATTATAGGAAGACTTGCACCAGCGATACATAGAGATGCCATTGGTACAGTTGAATTTCCATTCACAATGCCTGAGCACATCGAACTGATAAAGGCATGCAAGCTTTCCTGTAGCCTTGTGTTGCTTGGGCCAAGTGGCTTTAAACATCTACCATACTGGATCTTAATTGCCACATGTCAACAACGACTGCAAACTAAAATTGCTGAGATGCTCTTGTGGCTGACAAGAGGAGGGCAAAATTGTCAGTAACCTCAATCATATTCCTGGCACAAATATGACTCTGTCTCATGTGCAAACAGGTGTATAGCTTTTGGGGGTCCATCTCAGCAGCACATTTAAATCAAGCAAGGCAGAGTAAGCGAGTGCCCTCTAGAACTTAGAGTGACAAACCTGGAGGCGAAGCATGTAGACAATCTCAGAGGCATCAACACGGGATACCACGCCAGGCATGCGGAACAGAACCTTGCCATCTTTGACTGAGCTGTATACTACACCCCGACGCCGAAGCTCTGCAAGAACATAATACCACACAAGAATGTGGACTGTGAGCTGGCCAGGGTATGGAGGAAAGCACTTGCGAGCTGGTGATCCCTGGCTTCTTCCCAAGATCTGGCTCTCTAGACGTAAGAAGTACAAGTTTGGCAATACCCAAGGATTTCAAGTGTGGTTAATGGAAGGCAAAAAGAGTGGATTCTGAAAGGGGTACCAAGCTGGTGCACTGAGCTGCTACAGAGATGAGGATGCATGGTAGAACCAAGGAAGAACAATTTACACTCCTGAATTAATCGCAAATGACGATGTGTGCCTGCAAGTAGGCCTACCTGGCAGCACATCTTCAGTCCGTTTTCCGAGCCCGGTGTAGTGGGCAGCAATCCATTCAGATAGCCAACGCATTGCCTGTGTGTACATGGAATGGTGTGCACGTGCATGTACGTGTTTGCATTTGTGTGTGTGTGTGTGTCAAAATTGACTGTTTAGGGGATCATTGGTGATCGTGGTTGTCTGGATGTGTGGTATGGGTGGGAGTGGGCATAGGAAGTGCACCGGTGCACTTGCAGGTGCATGGGTGTTTCGCACGCTTGTGAGCATATGTGTGCTCACCGTGGAGAAAGAAGAGGACAATGGAGTCATGCACACACTCACTATGCAAGGCAAGCTGGAATGCGCCTCAGGATTGCCCTCACTCACGTTACGCGGTCTGACGCAAGGAGTATTTGGAAGAGGGTCAACAGCAATACCTTGCATGCGTCACGCAATGCTTAGATCCAGGGCCTCAAGATCAGGCTCATTACCCAATCACAGACAGTACAAAAAGATGCAGCAAGCAATGGTTAACTTACACTGCAGATGTTGCCTGAGTTGTGCACAGGGGTGCTAAAGAGGGAGATGGTGTTTCAGCTGATAGACAGATCTTATAGTCACAAAAAGGGCGGCACAACTGCCATGCCTGGTACACATGTCCATGACTTCTGCATCATTCGAATCATAATCATCGTTTTCTTGCCATGCACACTTGGGATGGATAAGCAACAGGGCTTGGGAGATTGGAGCAGGCATGCCAATAACTGGTACAGTGGTTCCAACCCAGGCTGTCCAGAGCTGCAACTCACCAGAGCATCTGGGCTATCAGGCAGGCGACCAGCTTGATACTCGCGGGAGGGGGACACAGATCTCCGAACCTCCTTACTGGGGGCACTTGGAGCCTGCATAAGCGCGTATGCATGCAGTTCTGCATAAGCGCTAATGAGTGCTCAACCCTGAAGAGGGCCATAGTCAACAGGCAACCCTGTTTCTGTTTGTCCCTGTCTCAGCAAGTGCACTGAGGATGAGCACCAACTCCGCAGTATCACACCTAGGAAGTTCTGCCTGTGGTCAATGAGCATGTGTGATATTAGTTGACAAACGGGTGCACACAAATAAGAGCCAGAGCAAAAAAATGCCAGGGTGGTGTACTTACAGATCTTGGTGATGTCATTGGAGAGACCAGGCTGGATGGTGGAGGAGGTGTCAAAAGCTGCACGCCCAGTCGAGGCTGAAATGCAAAGTAAACCAAGAAATCAGGTAGACAGTCTTGAGATGAGGCACATATTTGTAGGGGTCGGCGTATAGCGCTATATGGAAAAATATATAGCGCTGTATAGCGATATATAGCGATATAGCGCTATATTGCGCTATATTTCAGGCGCTATACACGCCGGATCTCCCCCCGCCAGCCCGAATTTCGTCATCAAACTTAAATGTCGGATGGGATATGATGAATGCACCCCTCTTGCAAATTTAGAAAGCAAATTATTTGTTTAGGCGCGTTTTATGGCGTCATAGGCTCCTATATAGCGCTATAATTGGTGCACCTGGGCTACCAGTAAGGGCCAGGTGCCTCAAGTACAACATCCTCTCTGCACCCCTGCACCCCCATTTTGGCAGCTATCTACTTGGATCCACACTCGTTACTGGCATGATTGCATGTGCCACAGCTGGTTCGGGTCCTGTGCTTGTGCCCATAGCACAGCTGCACCAGCGTGTGAAGGCATGCGGAAGTACTGCGGGTGCGCATGCGTGCATGTGTCCTCGTGTGCAGGCATGCTAGTGTAGTTTGTGTGTTGCGTTTGCTATTGTGCAATGATGATAAGTAAATGTTGCAATCATACCATCGCAGCAAAGGGGCGCATGCAGGTGAGTTTGTGCAGCGCGAAGGTCAAGGCCGATATCGATGCAAGCTTGCAAGACAGAGGCTCTTGTGATGCTTTGCACCCTCCCAACAACACTAGCCCTGCTTGATGCTGTATCAGTGCTTGGGACCCTTGATATGCAATGACATCGCATACTGCTTGCTCCTTTGGGGTTGCCAGCGCTGCAGCAACGCTGCGTGGCTGGCACGTGATGGGTGTGCGCATCCATGCGAGTGCGCACAGTGCATGCGCGAGTCACAGCATGCGCTCACCCCCCTGCCTACACTCCTCCCATCTTCTCCCCCCTGGCCAAGGGAGGGCGGGGCAGAGGAAGGGCAAGGTCGGTGCGCGCCAATGGAGTTGCGCCACTCATAATGCCATGCCCATGCTGCACTTAGCTGCTCCTGGCGCTGTTTGCACCCATTTCTTAGCCTTGAGCTCCAGCTACTGTATCTGGTCAAGGCTTTGTGCGCTGCTTGCCCAGCTTGTTCACCACATGAACAGATAAGTTGGCACACATAGGAGCCGTCTGGAGCAACACGGCCAGACGAAGGTTTTCCCCCATATAGGACATTACTATAATCTGATTCATAGAATCGATTCAGTCCAACAAGTCACTCGAGCGGCGCCTGAAACGAGCGCATCAGCAGGGCACCATTTCGGCATGTTATATTTCAAAAAATCTGTAGCGCTATATAGCGCTATAGGCGAACGCCAACACCTACATATTTGAAGATTGCACATAAGCATGCACAAGTACGCATAAGTAGGCAAAAGACAGACACTCCAGCATGCTGAGATGCACGTACTTAAGCACTGCCCCAGGCAAGGAAAGAAAGACACGCCGGGAGACACACACACGTACACACATATGCAAACACCGCATAAAAGACAATTTTGCACGTTTGCAACAGCACACTTGCCCTTCCCTGCTATAGCTGCTACCACAGCAGCAGCGACAGCTGCAGGTGCTGCTGCTACTCTTACTTATGTCCGCAGAAGCACAGCTCCCACCAGAACCTCTGTGCTTACACCAGCCATTTGTCAGCTGTCAGCACTGTGCCTATACCCCCACTGCATTGTATGACGTTCACCATAACAAATACCTTCAGCTTCAGCATCTTTATGACATCTGGTCCTTCCAAGTCAGCCTCCTGCCCGCGGACTCTGAACCTCACTTGTCCCTCATTGCTTGAGCTGCAATAAGAGGAGTAGTACATCTATGCGATAAGAAGGCAAGTCCTTTATGGGGAGTGGTGTTACGTCCATGATGATTGCAATCCAGCGGTAAGTGCTAGAAGTTCAGCGTGTGTGGTCAAAGTAAGCATGCGCTGCTCATCTAGCAAGTGGTATTACCATATAATTGCATTTCATGCTAGAGGGTAGTAAGAAGCGTGAGGAAGTCCTGGGAAATCTACCACACACACCCAGGAATCAGGGTTAGATTAACAAGTTACCAATAATCAATTTGGAATACCGATTTCGAAACACAGACTTGGATTGGCAGGCGCAGGCGGGGAGGGAAGGGAAGGGAAAACTGATTCCGAAACCGTTTAAGGCAGGCACCCAAACCGTTTACAAAACCGCACAATGTATACTCTATACCATGCGTTTTCTTCCGAAACCGTTTAGTGTGGTCTAAACGGTTTCGGAATCAGTTTCCCCATTCCCTCCCGGGTAGTGCAACCTAGTTTCTTAATGTTCGATGCCACAACTTATATACATAATGCAAGGATGTCAGAGTATGAACAGGCTGAGTAAGCATGGTAGGCATGATCTGCTCCCTACCTGTTGAAATTGCTCTTGATAGTAGCACACGCTCAGGCTTTCCCAGATGTCTGAGATATACATGATGCAAGGATGTCAGAGTATGATCATGCCTACCATGCTTACTCAGCCTGTTCATACTCTGACATCCTTGCATCATGTATATAAGTTGTGGCATCGAACATTAAGAAACTAGGTTGCACTACCCAAGAATGGGGCATAGTCAACTAATTATTAAGTGGCCTTAATGTTAATTCCCAAATTATCCCTTTAACACTACAGCAGACCTTGCTTTGCTACCAAAACCAATAACAGGTGGGAGTGGAGGGCAGTCAACCCAAAGAAACCCATAGGGTTAGGTTCCTGTTTCGAAATCGGTTTGGAAAACCGATTTCAAAACACAGACTTGGATTGGCAGGCGCAGGCGGGAGGGAATGGGGAAACTGATTCCGAAACCGTTCAGACCACACTAAACGGTTTCGGAAGAAAACGCATGGCATAGAGTATACATTGTGCGGTTTTTGTAAACGGTTTGGGTGCCTGCGCATTGCTTCTTTGGCACCATGTAATTTCATAAATCACCCATTGACAACCTTTCTGAGCATTCATGTTTTTCTGTCGTTGCGCCAGTAGCCAAACAACACTAAGGTGTGTACATGAAGTTGGCCGAATGCCTGCAATTTGCGCCTTGATCTTTTTTATAAAGCCTCTTAGAAGGTGGCCAGCCGTATAAACACTATCAATAGATTGGTCATTGTGCTTGCAATTTCCACCACAAGCATGATAGTTTGCTTGCCTCCAGTCTTCCACCACCATGGAATATCCTACCTCAAATCGGCTGTCCACCCTCACGATCCTGTGGTTTCAGAGTTTGGACCTCACTGGAGACTCACAAACGGCTAAGCTGCCCTCGTTCGGCAGGTACAGCCTTGACACCTTACACCAACTTAACAAAACCAACAAATGATAAATGACAGCAGCGATGCCACTCCAGAAAGGATAGTTACAGATGAAGCTGTGGGTAATCACTGTAAGTAGTCACTTACAGTGACCATTCTGATTATCAGTTGTCCTAACGGTCCACCCCCCCCCC
>LFCJ01002461.1_pt1 | contig 13372 bp, 13 predicted proteins | sample 643141 | NCBI WGS metagenome assembly LFCJ01 (sample SAMN03766243, study PRJNA286221) | soda lake metagenome | biome: soda lake; feature: Kulunda steppe; material: water; isolation source: sample B1-Br-g2 brine of Lake Bitter-1 | place: Russia: Kulunda steppe | collected 2010-07 | reverse complement strand
CAAGAAGACTTCAGAATGCAGGAGCTACCTGAGCTTAGAAGTGAAGGAAGTTATAGAAGAGCATTCGCAGATTTCAGAAACTTCAACGTGATAGAAGTTGAAGACGATGATTTGAACATGGGCCGAAATAAGATGGTAGTTTCATTTGACTTGCCGAAAGGATGTTATGCAACTGTCTTTTTAAGAGAGATAATGAAAAACTAGATTAAAGGCCTATGATTCTATACATAGCTTGGCTGCTAATATTCTCGTCAGTTTTTCTATCAGTATTCTATCTAAGTATCTATTCTGATGTAAAGAATACTCGTACTGAAGAATTGATAGAACTGGAAGAATACCCGTCAATCACTATTTTGATGCCAGCATACGACGAGTCAGAAGTAGTTGAAGAGGCCTTAAATTCAGTAAAAGATTTAGATTATCCAAATTATCAAGTCATTTTTGTAAACGATGCTTCAACAGACGACACTTTAAACAAAGCGAAAAAGTTTGCTTCTGAAAAAGTCAGTATTATTTCTCATGAAGTGAATAAGGGTAAGGCTGCTGCTCTTAATACAGGTATTGCTGAGGTAGATACAGATTACATGGTTGTCCAGGATGCTGATTCTAAAATTGATTCGGAGCTTCTCTACAAGGCTGTAGGAAAGATGGAAAGAGACAGTAAACTTGGAGCGGTAATTGCTGCTATTAAGCCTTTGAAGGCGGATAATTTTGTTAGAAAGCTTCAAACTGTAGAGTACCAGTTAACTAATTTCTACAGAATGTTGATGACCGAAATAAATACATTAAACGTAACTCCTGGAGCATTTTCAATATACCGTACAGAAAATGTTAAAGATGTAGGAGGCTTTGATGAAGGCAACATAACTGAAGACCTAGAAATGGCATTCAAGCTACGAAAAGATGGTAAGTTGTTTGAAATGATATACTTTAATACGTCTTACACTGATTTTCCATCTACTTTAAAGGCCTTATACAATCAGAGGGTCAGATGGGCTAGAGGATTTATATACAACGGATGGAAGTACAAAGAAATGTTTTTTAACCGGAAATACGGTTATTTCGGGACTGTACAGCTTCCAATGCTTGTTCTAATGCCGGCACTAATTGTCACTTCTTTTGGAATGGTAATTACAGGAATCTCACAATCCATATTCAATTTTTTAGTTAGAACTTCTGCCATAGGTTTTCAAATCCCTGAATTTACTATTGAAAGTCTTTATCTTTCTTTTTTAGCGGCGAACGTTAAAGTTTATCTTCCTTTACTGTTGAGTTTGATTTTAGTTGCATTTATCATAAAGAAGGCGTATAATTATAGCGGTGAGAGGCCTAAAAATATTCCTGCACTGTTATTCTACTTCTTTGCTTACTTTTTACTTCAGTCAGGGTTCTGGGTGGCAGCGCTTTTAAAAGAAGTAACTCGCAGTAAGAAAGTATGGACCTAGTCCAAGAATCAATAATTAAAGCCACTGTAGTAACCGTACTACTCCTAAGTTTAGGAGTACTGGTAGGTCTTCAGATGGATGACTTAAGGCAGGACCATCTTTCAGAAGAGCTTAGACAGTCAAATCTAGAAACGGAAACATTCTCAGTACTTGATGACTATGTCCAAAGATCTGATCAAAACCATTGCCAGTTAATGGAAGTTCAGATCCCAATTATAGGGGAAAGAAGCGGAGAATTAGGCTCGGAGCTGGAACGTTTTGAAGCCCAAAATATAGGGAGCGACAGAGAGTACAGATACATTAGAGACAGATACTACAACAATCAATTAAGGCTTTACATGGCTTTAAACAGTTACAAAGAACGCTGTGATGGAACAAACCAAACAACAATACTATACTTCTTTGACAGCTCCACGGAAAGCGAGAGACAAGGCGCAGTACTGAATGAGGTAGTGCAAGAGAGAAATGTACAAGTATTCAGCTTCAACGCAGAAGTTGACGATTCACTAATTGTCGATGTAGTAACTCAAGACTTCAACGTAACACAGTATCCTACAATAATAGTAAATGATGAGGAAAAATTTGAAGGCTTTATCTCAGAAGGAGAACTAAAATTTGACATTATAAACAATAATGAAAACAGTACAGAATAAAATTTTTTCTAGTACAAAAAAACTCCTACATTAATTCTTTATCTAAATCCACTCTGTTACTCCGCCCCTCTTTCTCCTTATTCACTAGATCTAGTTCCTCCAGCTCTGAAATAAGGCCTGAAATCTTTGCTTTAGAGTACTCTGAATTATTTACAATATCTTTTTGTAGCATTGCGCCTTCATTCTCTTTAAGCATCTCTACGATTGATTTTTGATCTTCAGTTAAAGAATCAAAAACATTAGAGGCCTTAGAATCCGTTTTATATCTCAAGTAAAACCTTGCAAATCCTGCTACCAGCAAAATCATTACCAATGCTATAATTGCGTTTCTGTAATCTGTGTTAAGATCTTCGTATACTATCTGGAATGAAAGAGGAGGGCCTGTTATACTGGGGCTTTGCTCCCATGCTACATGTATTCTGCGTCCTTCACTGCCTACTTCCCCAAATTCAGGGTCTACTACAGGTATTGAGGCCTCTTCCTGGTTAAGTAAGGCTGTTCCTTGAGGTAGAATTACTTTTAATCTGTGGCTTTCTGTAGTTCTGTAAATATTCTGTGTATAACGGAATACGTTAGCATCATTCTGGCTATTTACAAGGCCTGAGGTGCTGTAACTGAGGAACATTTCAACATTTTCGTAATTATCAGTTATGCATGATATCTCTCCTCCTGGCTCCAGGTTTGTGAACTCGCATTCAGCTTCCTCCTCTTCTATCTCAACATAGTATTCATGTACGGGGTTATGTGTGACAATATATGTTATACGGTCAGAAGTAACTTCTTCAAATAGAATATTTTTCTCGACAGTTTCGTCTTCTAAATCTATTGTAACGTTTTCGCTCTGTATACTTGTTGCTGCTCCTAAGGATACAAACGCCATTAGGCCTATAAGCAGTACAGTTTTTCTCATTTCTGAAAGATTATTTTTGCGCATTATCGGTTTTTGAGACCAGCATCCCGCCTACACCCATTTCTGCGTAACGCCTCATTATATCAGCTACGTCTTGAAGTGTTTCCTGTCCTTCCTTTAGACTTAGCTCGTAATAATCGGGTTCCTCTAACTGGATGTATGTTGGACCATAATTTATGACCAATGCTATTGCTTCTTCGAAGCTTGAGGCCTCTACTACTACTTCTGCTACCTGTGAATAACCTTCTTCTAGGCTTTCATGAGGGTTTTCAACCTTTTCAATTTCTTCCAAAGTCTCTTCTTGTATTTCAGCTTCCGGTTCGTTACTGAGCTTCTCTAAATGTTCTTCTAATGATCCTTTTACTGCTTCCTCTGAGGCGGCTACTGCTTCAAATATCATCCAAAGTTTAAGTCCCATAATTAAATTTTATACGTGATCAAGCTTAAAGCTTTGAACTGTCCGAAGGGATTAAAACCGAACAAAATCAATTAAACTGTGTGGATTTAAAACAGAAGATCCGGGAAATAGAGTATCAGTACTGGCTGGATAAAACTGAGTTCGGAAAAGTCCTGATAATCGCAAGTCTTTCAATCTTAGTAGTTTCTATTCATGCTATTTACACTGTTAACAATGCTGTTGAACAGGCCTCAGAATCAAATGAGAGAATGCAGAGCACTGCCGTGCTCGTTGGATCTGATGCCTTCCAGAACAGTATGGAAAACTTTGCTGATACCGGTGCTACTATTGGAGGCGAACCTGTTTCTGAAGTAGTTTCAGATTTACAGTACGCATCTGAGTCAGTTCAACAGGTTGAACAGCTTTCAGAAGACCTAGAGCAGGCCCGCACAACTTATCAATGGACGGTTTTATTAGGGATATTAGGCCTAGTTGCTGGAATTACAGCCATATACATCTAAAAACTTCAACTGATAAAGATATTATATGAGGAAAGCTGCTCTTTTGATTTTGGTCCTAGTTTTTACAGGCACTGTTCTTTCAGCGGATTTGACGGTAGAAATACTTGATGAAGAGAACAATCTCCAGAACGCAGATCAGACCTTGACACAGAATGGTGAAGTTGTTGATGGCCAGGAAGACACGACTGTGATCAATACAACTGTTAATCCAGGGGAAAGCTACAATATAACGCAGTCAGTATCAGGCCTAGATTTAGAGATCAGAAATTTTTCAATTAATGAAGATTTTGATTTCAGGCCTCGAGTCTTTGAAAAAGAAACACCTAAAGGTGAACAGTTCTTAACTAATCTGGATACTTTTTATTTTGTGAACCAGAGTTTCTCATTTGAATCTGCTTTAATCGATACAGGTAAAAACGAAGCACCAGATAGTATCGCAAGATGTACAGATTTCGATAACAGTTTAGAATGTAACAACTGGGAGATTAACTCAACAGAGGACTTCAGTGATAACAGTCCTCTGGATTCTGAAACCTATCAGTATGAAGTTACAGAGTTCTCGGCCTACAGCTCAGGTGGCGAAGCCCCGCTACCAGAAATAAACAGTATTGAAATATTTGATGTAACCGGAGAGGATCAAAGAACTGGAGGAACGTTGGTTGATGAAGGCCTCAACAAGACCTTTGAGGTATTTCAGGAGGACTCAACTCTTTACAGATTCGAATTTGATGTTTCTAATGAAGGATCTAAGGAATGGGCATTGACTTCAGATGACGTGCTTGAGCATTCAGGCCTTAACAGTTCTTGGACGGTTGAAGATATATACTATGTTTTAGATGGTAATGATAATGATGGCGGCGAGTTTTCAAATGGAGTAGTGGAGTGGAATACAGGTAATGGCGGAACTTTAGATCTAGGAAAAAGTCTGTCAGCCGAGTATGTAGTTAATATTTCACAGAGTTCAACATCAAGTTACAGTCAGGAGTTTAATGCAGAGACTACTGAAGGGACATTTGACAGCGATCTACATGAACTGAAAGTAAATATTTTAGGGGATTTGCTGGCTACTTTAGATAGGCCTGAAAATGAAAGTATTGTGCAGAATAATAGAGAGTTTGTTTTGAACGGCAGTATTGATTGTGAAAATGGGGACTGCGGTGAAATAACTTCAACGCCTAGGAGAAACAGTACAGAAGGCCAGATCAGTTTTACAGATGAGTTTTTTGAGGTGACAGATAGTTCTAATGCAGATTGTGGAGAGCTATTGGAAGATGAAAGCTGTGATATTGAATGGCTGGTTAATGCTACAGGGGAGGAAAATACTTTTCATGAACTAGATTTTGAGGCGTCCTCAAGTTTTGAAGAAGTAGGAAGCGCTGAAACGGATAATTCGATTGTTGAGATTCAGGATATTCTTTTAATTGACTTGGACTGGAATACTGTTGATTTTGGGCTTCTTGATCCTGGAGATACTGATAGGCCTGCAGAAGGCAACGCTGGAGGATACAATTTAACTGTAGAAGAGGAGAGTAACAGTATTGATAATCTATGGTTGAAGGGATCTAACCTAATACATGAGGAAGATGAAAGCTATGAGATAGGTATAGGAAACATGAGTTATAACGACACTGTTAATGACCTGGAAAATACTACAGATATTACTGAAAATTATTCGCTAGTTGATACTGACTTGGCTCCTGGAGCAATGAAAACCTTCTACTACTGGCTGGACGTACCTCTTGGAATTCTTAGAGGAGGTTACACTGGCACAATAACGTTCAAAGCCAATCAAACCATACAATGAAAAAAACTGTTCTACTCTTTCTGCTAACTGTATCAATGGTTTTTGCTGTATCAGCATCTATAGGAACTTTCACAGGTGAAACAGTGAATGAAGGCCCTGAAGCAGAGTACTTCGTTGGGTTAGCTTCTGATCAGAATCTTACAGTTGAATTAGAAATCCCTGAGATAGAAGGCCTGAACATAAGTTATAATGAAAAAACAGAGTTTAAACCGGGTGAAGCAGACCAAGTCTACCAGAGAGGCCAAGAAACTCTACCTGTACAGCAGTACAGTATTATAGTTGAGTCTGAAGACGTTACTGAAGAAAGCTATAGTTTCCCGGTAACTTTTAGAGCGTATTCCGAAGAAGATAGGGAAGGTACAAGGCCTTATGTAATTCATGAGAGAGAGTACAGTTTTAATTTTGTAACCGATTTATCCCCAAGCTATGGATGGGATGGAAGCTTGATAGGAGATGAAGATAATGATATTGACGAAACTGAAGAATCTGTTAATCAGAGCGGGGAGGAGCTTGATCTTGATGATGAGTCGGAAAGTTCTTTAACTGAGGGAAACCAAACAGTTGACGGGGAGGAAGAGGAGAGCTCTACTGACAGGACAACACTGATTCTGCTTGTTTTAATCCTGTTATTGGCGCTCTATATACTAAAAGAGGCCTTTACATGAAAAAGCTTGGTTCGGTAGCTGTAACAGTTTTCATAGTTATAGGTTTAACGATGCCGCCAGCCCTAGCCCAGAATTCAGGGGATACAGATGTTTCGGTTTCGGTAGATAGAGTTTGTTCTACCTCTGCTTATAATTACCGTTTTAATGGTGCTACGTTCTCCGATGACTTACAGACTGAGATTGTTGGGTTAAATACTACGGGGAACTTTGAATATACGCCTGTAAACCAGGGGGAAATGAGTTTCTCTAACTTCAATATTTCTATTTACCGTACTTCTGAAATAGAAGCTGAGCTTGATGACGGTAACGAAACTGACGATGACACAAACGGTAATGAGACTGAAGATGACAATGGTGATATAGAGAATTCTGATATTGAAGTACAGGATGTAAATGAGACAGATAGAGAGTACATTGATCTCAGTGATCAACCTTCAAACTACAGTAAAAACTATTTGATGAACTCAAGTAACAGTAATACTAGGCAGGACTTAACCCGTTTATTCCCTGATAACGAGAATGAAACCGAAAATAAGCATTTTGTCAGGCCTTTTAGACATAATACTACGGAGGAAATAAGAGAAAGTCATCAAAACTCGGAGCTTATTGGCTATAATTCGAGCTGGGAGCCTTTAATCCATGTTCCTAGAATGCCAACATTTAACGCTAACTACAATCCTGGGGAGTATACTGCAGAACTTGATATGACTTACCGCTGTGAGTTCAGTCCTAGAGAAGCCTCTACTTTCAATGTGGAAGGGTTTGATGAGTCGTTTAACAGGCCTGAGTTCGATGATTTGATTGAGGAAGAAGATATTGATATTTCAAATGATGTTAGTATTGATGGCTTGAATGTTTCTGATTACGATAATTCTCAGAGTCTGTACTATGCTGTAACTCATGAAGAGGATCGTATGTTGGAGACAGATTTTGCAATTCTTGATTTGGAGGGTGAAGGAGTTATCCCTGATGATGTCGGTGAAGATGATGATGTAGATCAAGAGGTCGAGACTGATGCAGAGGAGCCTGATGAAGCAGATACAGAGTTTGATGTGGATGCTGATGAACCTTTAGATGAAGCAGATGAAAGGGAAGGAGATGACTCGGAGTTCCCTGGTGAAACAGAAGTACCAGATCCTCAGCCTGAGCCAGACCCGGACCCTCAACCATTACTTAGCTTGAGTATAATGCCTTTAAATTCAACCTATGAGGCGCCGAGAGGCAGATTCACAGAGATTGGTTTGGAAGTGGAGAACATCGGTCTGGAACCGGTAAATGATTTAGAACTGGAGCCTCGGTTCTCTGAAGCTATGGATTGGGAGGCACAGATAGGGAATATTGATAGTTTAGACGTTGAAGAATCTGTTAATAGCTCTGTATACGTCAATCCTAGTGAATCAGTGGATCCAGGCCTCTACCAGGTACCAGTTTACGGTTCTAATCCTGAGGGAGATATTGCGCTTCAGTATGTGAACGTTGAAGTAACTGAAGACATTTTCCAAGGTGTGCTGAACATTGAGGAAGCACCTAGAGACGTCCGTTTTGAGCAAGGCGGGAACTATACACTACCTCTTATTCTAAGTAATAATGGTGAAACTGAGGTTGAGAATGTTCAGATTGAACTGAATAATTATGAGGCCTGTGGAACTTATAGTGTTGATCCTATTGATAACATTGAGCCAGGTTCTGATGTTTCAGCTACTATTCAGTTTCAGGCAGGTAATGATTTAGAGGAGTGTTCGGCGACTATAATTGCTTCTTCAGATTCAGGTGATTTGGCTTTCTCAGAGTTAAATATTGATGTTAGAGAAGAAATAGGTTTTGTCCCTGAAGAGTTCAGAGTTCCGATTGTGGCATCTCTCTGGACTTTAATGTTACTGGCTTATGCAGTCTTAACTAAGAAATACGGTGTACATAATATGACGGTCAAAGTACCGTTAGTTCTTTTAGTTGTAGGTGAGGCCTTTATCATAATTTATCTTTCCTCAACTTACTATAATTTGGCGCCTCCAGGCCTCCTACCATTTTAGTAAAGAGGATTTTTTTAGCTTAGTTTAGTGAGGACTTTTTCACACGTGTCTATTACTTCATCGCTGTTGTTGACCTGGAGTTTCCCTGTATACTGTTCTCTATGCATTTGCAGGAAGAATTCTGCAAGATCATGCATATTTTCATCTTCAGTAGGCATGTTTTCTGCTAATTCTTTGTATGTCATTTCTCTTTCTATACCTAGGTTGTTTTCTAAAAATCCTTTCATTATGTGAGATGTTTTGATGGCTGCTTCTTCATCATCAAGCTCTCTGTACTGGTCTAGTATTTCACTTACTTTATCGGAATTAATTCTGCCATCGGAGTCGCCGCTTTTTTTGCTTCTTTTGAGTTTGGATCGAATGTTATCTTTCATATCTTCGATTTTCTCTTTAGTTGACTTACTGTCGTCTTCTTCATCGCCGTCATCTTCCCACCTGACGGCACCCATAAGCATTTCCAAGTCTTCTTCTGCCTCTTCACGCATCTCCTCGTGCTCTTCCTTGGACTCCTCTTTTTTATCGAGGCTTTCAGCTATCTTCTCCAAGTCTTTTGTCGAAGACTCTCTGAGGTCATCTTCTTCCATACCTTCATCCATCAAATCATCAATCAGTTCTTCCCTGTGATCCTTCTCAGACTTAATCTTTTGAAGATCTTTGAGCGAAAACTGTTCTAACTTCTCTTCACTCATATCAAGGCCTAAATCTTCTACAATCTCATGCTTTAATTTTTCATCAGATTTCTCATCTTCTTTAGATGCTTCTTCATCTTCCTCATCTTTATCTGAGGTCTCATCTTCTTTTTCGGACTTTTCATTCTCATCATCATTTTCTGGTTCTTCATCAGATTCTTCCTGGTCTTTGTCTGGGCTCTCTAAATCTTCCTCTTCTGGTTCTTCTTGACTTCCTTCAGACTCTTCTTCATCTGCTTCAACTTCTTCTTCAAGCTTATCTTCTTTCTCGCTTTCTTCACCATCTTCCTCCTCTTCTTCCTCATTATTTTCACTAACCTCGTCTTTTTCCAGGCCTTTATCCTTTCTAACATGCTCAAGATCGGACTTCAATTTCTCTAAATCCTCTTTAGCCTCTTCAACATCCTGACCAATCCGTCTCTTCTCAATTTTTTTCTCAAGAAAACTCTTAGCAGTTTTACGGTCCTTAACCCGTTCCTCAGCATTTAAAACATGTTCAAGCTGCTCAGCCGTTAAAGGATTTTCATTTACATACTCCTTTAACTCATCAACCGTCCCACCAACCAAATCAATTAATTTATCTTGGTTAATACTGATATTTTCCTCTTCAAAATGTTCAATATCTTCAACACGTTCAATCTCATTTAAAACATCTTTAAGTTCGCCTACATCTTCATCTGCTAGGCCTAAGTATGCTCCAACGTTTTCAAATGTGATCTGCTCATCAATAAAATCCAGTACTTCTTCCCTGTCTTTACCTGAACTCTCCGCTTCTTTCAAAGCCCGTAAATCGTTTAAAGTTAAATCCATTTCAAGGACTTTTGACCTAAATTCACTGCTACTGCCGGTTGTAAGCTCCGAAATCTTACCTATACTAAGTTTCCTATCAGGCATAACCAACAATTGGGAGGCCTTAAATAATACTTTACGGTATAACTTCCAAATCCGTGCTCCTGTAAACAGCATCTAAAATCAGTAAAACACCTGCCAACAAAATAAAGTAACGAGAAATATCAGTCTCTACCTCCTGCTCCTCCAACTCTATAAAAGCAGCTTCCAAACCATCACGGCTAGTAACAAAAGAGGCCTCACCATCGGTTTGATTAGCAAGTAAAAGAAGTTCATCCTGATTCAAATTAGGGAAACTGGCTCTAGTCGCTTCCTCTCCCTGTATTAGTCCTTCTTCGTCTTCATCCTCTACATCAGCCTCACCAATACCAATAGGATTAATCGTAACATTATGTCGAGAAGCAAATTCAGCGGCCTCCTCAATACTCTGACCCCTATTATTTGTACCATCAGTCACTAAAACAACTGACTTATTTTTCTCGGAAGATAAAAGCATTGAAGCACTACTGGCTACAGCATCACCCGTAGCAGTACCAGGAACCTCACCCATCTCAACTTCATCGATACCTGCCCTTATCAACGACAAATCATTATTCAAACCTTGTTCCTCAATAACATCCCCTGAATAGCTTATAAGGCCTACCTGGCTTGAATTACCGAGCTCACCTACAAAGTCCCTTGAAATATCTTTAGCTGCTTCAAAACGGTTAGGCTCAACATCACCTGTAAACATTGAAGCAGAAGTATCCAACGTAATAACAAAATCTGTTTCAGCACCCTGCACCTCTTGAACAAGCACAGGACTAGAAAGGCCTATGAGTAACGCAGAAATCGCCAATACACGTGTAACTGCAAGTAAAAGATCAGCACGAAGTATATTACCTCCAGCCACTTTCTGTAAGGTTTCATAATTACCAAACTTCATAGTCCGTTCTTTCTTCTTAGTATAACCATACATGAAAACAAGCAGTACCAGGCCTGTCATAAGAAGTAAGATGTTTGCGTACTGATCTGTGAAGATAAGTCTCACCATTCATCACCTTCCTCATCAATGTACTGCGCGAACTTCCCTGAGAAGTTTTCTCTTGTATCAACCCTGATAACTGAAGCCCCAGAAGCTTCAATCTTGTTAATAGTTTTCTGTTCTTCCTCTTTGACTTTCTCCTCAAACTCTTCCCTGATTTTTGAGGTATTAGCAACTAACTGGCCGTTACCAGAAATATCCTCGAACCTGAAATTACCTGCATCCGGTAACTTGGTATCTCTAAGATCTCGAACCATTATATTCAAAACATGCCGGAACTTCTTCGAACTAACCAACATCTTAGACTTCCAATCACCTTCTACACTTAGAAAATCCGATATCAGGAAAATCGAAGTATTCTCCTTAATCTGTCCCACAACACTGTCTAAAGCATGCTCCAAGTTAAAGTCGCCCCCATAATTATCGAAACGAGTAACTTCTGTCAAAATTTTCTGATACTGTGCCTGCCCACCATCCGGCAACATAACAAGCTCATCATCACCGTAAATACCGAACCCTACATTAATACCCATATCAATTGAGGCATAGGCAATCGCTGCAGCAACAATAGCAGCATACTCAGACTTCAGTTTATCCGCGGTCCCAAACATCATAGAATCAGATGCATCCACAATCACAAACACATCTAAATCCTTCTCCTCCTCATACTCCTTCACATACAAGTCATCTCCCGTAGCGGAGTTCTTCCAGTCTATACGTGATGCATCATCACTAGTCTGATACTGCCTAAGATCCGAGAACTCAATACCTGAGGCCTGGAACTGTTCCTTATACTTCATAGCAAACATAAAGGTATCGGCTACCTTCTTCACCTCGGTATCAACCTTCTGCGTCAAATCATCTTTTCCAAAGAAGTCCTCAGGTTTCACATTACTCATAAAATTTAAATCGTAGGCCTTGAATAAAAAATGAATCTGCTAAGCAGTCACGGTTTGTGAGGGAACATTCACACCTATACTTTCCTTCACTTTTTGCCCTTCTTTTTCAGCGACAAACTGAAGGGTTATAACAACAAAATCGCCTGATCTGATTACCTTGATCTCTGCGTCAAGAATATTTCCAAGAGTCTCTTTTGAAAATTCTTCTCCAGTAAAATCTGAGATAAACTCTGAAGCGTTTAAGACTTCTACCCCAGCCACTTTATTATCGGCTGAAAACTCTATGTACATATTACCTATTTCCAGACTATCCTGAACTATTCTCCCTTCATTAAGGTACAAGATGTCCTGTTCAGAGTCATATGACAGTTTTCTTTCCATTATCCTATAATTTTTGATTTTTCTTTCTTGGTTTTATTTATTATGTGTGCTGTGACTATGTATACCTTCTCACTGGAAACTGATAAAACTATTTTCAAGAAATATTTGAAGATTTATCAAATAAAACCTCATATTTCTCTCTGACATGATTATCTGGTGCATAACTGAACTCTACTAGATCCTTTGGGTCTTCTATATATTCACGAATTAATTCCTTGGAAATATTCTTCCTATAAGGCAGTCTATCCTTTTCAAAATGTTTCGTGTACTCTAGTTTAAGACCTGAGATCATATTTTTGAAGGTTTTCTCATTCTTCACTGGATGGCCCCGTTCCAATATATCACCTTACAGGTACGCGGTTAACAATGTTCTCAATAACGTCCTCAACCTCTATACCTTCAGCCTCTCCCTCATAGTTAAGCATAATTCTGTGAATGAAAACCTCTTCTACAACAGCTCTAATATCTTCAGGAGTTACATAATGGCGCTCATCATACAATGCGTGAGCTCTCCCAGCTAAAGCAAGGTTAATACTCGCTCTCGGCGTACATCCCCACTCAATATACTCCTCATACTCAAGATCATAATCCGCAGGATTCCTCGAAGCATCAACAAGGTCGACAATATACTCCTTAATCTCCTGCCTAACCGTAACCTGTTTAGCAAACTCCTGCAAATCCTTAACATCCTGAGCAGTTACAACCTCATTAACATTGAAATCCTCATCATCCATAATATTCGCGTTCATATCGATAATCTTCTGCTCATTCTTCTTCTTCGGATAAGGCAAATAAATCTTGAACAGGAAACGATCAATCTGTGCCTCAGGCAGCGGATAAGTGTTGTGATTTATTCCGCACGCCCCTGTTCCAGCGACATAATTATGTGTATTAGGAACGCTTAGGCCTATTACAGAGTCTTTGTAATCTTTCTCAATTTCAATATTCTTTATCGGATCATAGAATACATCGCTATCCACCATTTTTTCTAAATGTTGGATGATTTGCTCGGCCTTTTCCAGTCTTACTTCCTTTTCTCTTTCAATGAATTCCTCTGCCTCGACTTCTTCTGTTTCTTCTTGATAGGCCTGCCACACTCTGTGCT
>LFCJ01002460.1_pt1 | contig 13373 bp, 7 predicted proteins | sample 643141 | NCBI WGS metagenome assembly LFCJ01 (sample SAMN03766243, study PRJNA286221) | soda lake metagenome | biome: soda lake; feature: Kulunda steppe; material: water; isolation source: sample B1-Br-g2 brine of Lake Bitter-1 | place: Russia: Kulunda steppe | collected 2010-07 | reverse complement strand
TCGCTTATAGACCCTTTTACGTATTTCACCGAAAGCTAAAAGAGCGCCTATAGGTTGAGGGTACAACGCTTATAGACCCTTTTACATATTTCACGGAAACCCGACAAAAAAGAAGCGCTTAGAGGGTTGAAGGTGATCGCTTAGAGACCTTTTTACGTATTTCACCGAAAGCTAAAAGAGCGCCTATAGGTTGGGCGTAGACTAAGCTTATAGACCTTTTTACCTATTTTTCGAAAACCCGTCAACAAGCCTACAAGTTGAGGGGAATAAGCTTATAGACCATTTTACGTATTTTTCGAAACCCAACAAAAAAGAAGCGCGCCTAGAAGTTGAGTGAGCTAAGTTTGTAGAACGTTTTACGTATTTTTCGAAACCCAACAAAAAAGAAGCGCGCTTAGAAGGTAAGAAATTATAAAAATGTGTCCGCAATATTCGTGATATGCTGATGGCATCCAATAATGATATGGGTTGCGATTTTTAATATTTTTCACATGATCCATTATTCATTTGTCACGAATTGACAGATTAAAAAAATAAAGAAAAGAAAAAGAAAATCATGAACTTTCTGTGATCGCATCATGGAGATAAGTTATATCGATGTCGGGCAATACGGCCGAACACTCCCAGAGAAAGTTTTTTAGAAAGCAAGTCACTTTAAACGTCTTCGGATAAAGGTGGGCGCACCCCAAAGCCATGTCCGTCATCACACGCGCTTTTTTCGTGTCGGGGATAAGATGAGCCGAAGAAGGCGGGAGCACCATGAACAGCTGCAAGAATCCGTCTTGTGTCATCATCTTAAATTTTGTGTTAGACACACAACGTATATCCGCACATTTGGCCATCACTTCGGGAATCGCCCTCTTCAGATTCAGTGCTAGTTCATACGCCATATAGTTATAAAGATCCGAAATTGTAGGAGCATAAGAATAGCGGTAATACCAATCCAATAAAGGCTTTTGCTTGATATAATAATCAATCACCCATTGAATCCCCTCGACATAGTTTTCACAAATGTCCGACACCAAGTCGCCGTGAAACAATGCTTGGTAATACGTTTGTCTCCAGTTTTTCTCCGCCTCTTGTGTATATTGTATCGCTTTCACTTCGTCTTTATGGTAAACAGGATAATTGTCCAAGTCGAAAAATACGCGATGATAAGAGCGAGCATGTGTATAAGGCGTACGCCGTTCCAAAGCACACTTTAAAGCCTTTTCCATATGAATATCCTCATTCTCCATTAGATTCTCCAAGATCTTGCGAAAGAAGGTCTCGTTAAGTTCGCCCACAGAACTGACTAGAGGCTGACGCATTTTGTCACCAATCATCATGTATGCATCGATAATTTCGTCGATACCATTGTTTCGAACCTTTAAATATGACAAAGGTGGGAGAAAATCGTTTCCAATCAGAGAACACAACACCACATAATCACGTGCAAATACGTTTTTGGCTGACTCTTCTCCATTTATATCTTCCAGAAAATTTAAGAAGGCGGCTTCACCAGTGCGGTTCGTAAAGTTCTTCGCGTAAAATGCATAGAGCGATTCTGTCAGACGATTGATGTTCAGATATAAAAATTCATCTTTGTGCTGCGTGTTGTGTCTGGCATGGGCCTTAGGTAAAGATCGTTGAAATTCGAATGCTTCGCGCATCAGCCGGATTGTCTGGCCATCGTTTTCTTTAAGGTTGATAATGCTTAGCAAAATGATATCCGCATCCAAACCATAAATCATGTCATCGTAATCCTTTTTTTCACAGCCCTGCATATACTCATAAATTTTATGTTCACCTTCACCAAATTCTCCGCTACCTGAGATGATGACATGTGGTTTATCGGCATATGTCTTTTTGATCAGATCGTCAAAATCAGCCATAAACCGCGTTCCTGGCGTGATCACGTTTGAATCCCATGCGAGATTGGTGTCGCGACAATAGTCAGCATATTCACGTGGGTAAGTTTGGAGAACATCTTTTCGCCAGCTAGACACATAGCGTCTTTTTCGCTGCTGCACCATTTTTGCACGTGGGCATACTCCATCGATCGCGATATACATCAAGTCTTTGGGTTTCATGCTATCATAAATGTGGTCAACATATTTGATGGACTCTTGCATAATCATTTTCTCGATATCATGAGCTTCTAGTGTTGTGTGTTTTGTCGTAATTTCATAAGCACACTTATGAAGAATGCAATTAAAATCAATGAACAAACGATCGCATTTGTGAGCATTTTTGTTATGCTTTGTTTGCTCTGTATGCTCTATAGTTTCGCCTCCTATTAGAATGTCTGTATATCGGCGCACAACATGCTGAAAAAAGGATGGGATGCCCATGTTTTCTTTATATCTTTTATATCTTTTATATCTTTTATGCTTTTATGCTTTATATACAAAATTTGTATTACAAATCAAATTTTCTTGAAACGTTACAAAAAGAAAAAGTGCGTTTAATTTTGAAAGACTTTTTGTCTGATTTTAAAAAGGAAAGAAAAATTTGAAAACCAGATATAAAAAGTATATAAGCAAGTGTAGCTTATGTTAAGAGGCATATTATTTTAAATCGCGTTTATCGCCTTTATTGGCTTTATCGCCTTTATTGGCTTTATCGCCTTTATTGGCTTTATCGCCTTTATTGGCTTTATTGCCTTTATTGGCTTATTCGGTAACACAATCACCTGGACAGTCTCTCATAGACCTTATGTCCCAGGTGGTTGTTCCATCGAAGAGGCGCAATGCTCCTAAACGTATGATTATTAAAAAAATTACGCCCCACGCTACTGTTCATCAAACTACCACAAAAAAGGTAGAAGTGAAGATAACTAAGACAGCCACTTCGGATGAACATACTTTTTCTGTAGAAACGGTAAACACTTTAGTAACATCTTCGGGACATCGTTTTTCTTCGTCTGATACCCCTGTGAATCACACACAATCCTTTTTCGAAAGATTCCAAAAGACAGATATTGAAGAACACAGTAAAGTCAGTAAAGTTAGTAAACAAGAGGACAACAACCATAATGAGAAGATTCAAAATGAGAAGATTCAAAATGAGATTGAGCAAAATGAGAATGAGCAACATGAAAATGAGCAACAAGATGATGATCTGGAACGATTAGTGAAGGCTGACAGTCATGACTTATTTAACGAGAATGGTTTCGCTCTTTCTCTACAAGACATCATGGTCAAATCAGGATTGAAAACTCCCATATCTTCCACTTCTTCCACTTCTTCCACTTCATCTGTAAAAAAAGAAAGTACAAAAACAAAACGGCTTTTTGAGGATCCGTATGATGTTTTGTGCTTATATTGTGAGTCCAACAATGTGCATCCCGAAAAAGGTTGCTTCATTTGTCAAGACTGCAATGCTTACGTAGGGCGTTATTTTGAGACAGGCGCAGAATGGACAAACTTTAACAATGAGAATAGCAAATCTGGTGTTGATATGAACCGTTGTGGAATGGCTATTAACGAGATGCTTCCTGAAACATCCATGTGTACTGTGATGGGTTACAAGGAAAGCGGTCGAGAATGCAACCAGATGCGAAATTTACGGCGCTACCATAACTGGGGAAACGTCCCGTATAAAGAGCGCAAACTGTTTAGCGTATTTGATGATTTGCAAAACATTTCGTCCGCCCACGGTATCGTGAAAAACATCATTGATGATGCTAAATCATTATATAAAAAATTTACAGATCAAAAAATAGGGCGCGGTGACAACCGCACACCAATGATTGCCGCCAGTCTTTATTCGGCATGCAAAGTCCACAATGTTTCGCGAAGTGCAAACGAAATCGCAGAAATGTTTAAAATCGACTCCAAGATGCTGACCCGCAGTATAAAGACTTTTCAACAGGTAATGAATATGAGCACTGTGTCTTCTTCAGGTAAAGATTTTGTGCCACGGTTTTGCTGCATGCTCATGTTAAGCCAAGAGGTCCAAGACATTTGCCGGACGGTTGTATGTCGCGTTGAAGAGCTTGACATTGCATCAGATAACACGCCGCCTTCTCTCGCAATTAGCGTAATCTTCTTCTGTGCCAACAAAATATTGGACTGCAATCTGGATCGCCATGAAGTTGCTGAAAAATGCGGCATTTCAGAAATTACGATCGCCAAGTGTTGCCACAAATTGGAGAAATATAGTCATGAGATCTTTGATGATTCTATAAACATACAGGTTGAACGAAAAAAATGAATGCACGGTAGATAAGGGTTTAACTTCTCTAATTATACTAAAACGGCATGTTTTTTGAGGACGCCGAGTTAATCGAGGAAATTCCTTGTGTACATCCTTTTAAAGGCGATGATAGACCCGAAGAAGAAGGCTATACAACCATTGTTAAAAGCGAAAAAGATGAGGCAGTTGCACAACACGTCATTCTTTGTTTACAAGCTTACCACAAAAAAGAAATCGCTCATATCGACCCCACCGAGCTGAGGTTAATCATTCGCCAAGTATTGACCCAATACCAACAGAAACGTAGTCTGCTTTGTAAAAGCGGCAGAGTGCTTAAATGGTCGGGTTGCTTTGCGTTTAACATGTGTGTTAAAAATGCATTTATCGCCACTCGGATGGTCGGTGGCCTTATGTGGCAAATTATGCCTTGGCCGACACTATCTGCGAGTGCTTTAGCTCCGTATAGTTTACAAAGCATGGCATGGCTAACGCGACTTATTATATCGTATGCGATTATGCACTATAAATACCGGCGATAGTGAGATAAAATTCTCTTTACTCTCTTTTTCATATCTTTTTTCTTTACTTTTTTCTTTATTTTTTCTTTATTTTTTTCTTTACTATGAGCTTTATTGCTCCCTAGTTTTTTGTTATTTAAAATGTTTCTTTGTTTTTTGTCGTGAATTTGTCAGAATTTCTGACTCAGAAAGACAAGGCCTTCAAAAATAATGAGCAGAAAACGTAAAATGAAATAAAAATTACAGATTAAAACCGAATTTAGCCACACGGCGCATGAAGCTTTGACCTTCAACGGGGTTCACTTCCTTAATCAGCTCCAGTTGGTCTTTAGAATTAATACGGAAACCGAAAGAGCAAGTGTTTACAAGGTTACCCTGTTCGTCCAACCTCTTGTTCGTCAGGAACAGAGAACCACCTCGGAACTCCCAGCGGGCCTCGTTTTCGGGTTCGTCGCCACCGACACCCAAAACACCCGTAGTACGGTGATTCCAACGAAGAGATTTCTCGTATAAATCGGCCACTGCGTGTTTAGTGGAACCCTCCGGAATGACAGCACCCTCGGGGAAACCATGGATCTTAAGACCAGCACCATCGTTCACTACACCGTCATCTTCGTACAGAATATCCTCTTCTGGACCATCCATAGAATCCAAGAAGTTAGAGTTGGTGGCCAACATCACCATCTTGTCTTGCACTTCCAGTTTGTTTTCGATCACAGAGGTACTGTTCACCACACCCTCCACATTCAGGTTACCGTACACGAACACGTTGGAGTTATCCATACCCAAAATGGTGCGTGGGGTGTCATTAATACCGTCTGCTACAGCGAAATCGTAAGTACCGGTTGTGGTAAACTTAATCTTGTTATCACTTAAGAATTTCATGGTGTGCATGCGGTCATTATCGCTATCCTTAGAACGTACCAGCATATCCAGTTTTGTGTCAATGGTGGTATCGTTACTAGAAGTCACGATGTAATCGTTAGTTGCGTGGGAAACGAAGTTGTTGGTAGCGGCATCCAGACTCATGGTCATTGCGCCGCCATTCACGCTGAGATCGTAAGAACCGTCCTGCACAGTAATGTCCAAGTTACTTGCCACATCGACCACCATGTCGCGCAGCACCTGGGTCTTGTAGTCTTCGCTCACCACATTACTCATGGTGGTAGAAGACAGGCTCAGCTGCTGATCCACAGTCACATCCATATCGCGACCCACGGTCGTTTTGTAGTCTTCGCTGGTCGTGTTGCTCATGGTGGTAGAAGTCATCAGAATATCGCGTGTCACATTGGTCACCATGTCGCGCAGCACAGTGGTCGTCATGTCATTAGATGCACCGAAGGCCAAATCGTTCTTTGTCTCCAAAGAAACAGTATCACTTGTGTGGTCCATGACCAAAGTCATGGCAGCGTCATGCACGCTCAGGTCGTAGGTACCATTCTGCACTTCCACATCGGCGTTTTGCCCAACGACAGTCTTCATATCATTGGTCACTTCTGTACTGTAATCACCGGTGGCCACATTACTGGTATTCGTGGTGGTAATAGTTAGATCATCAGTCACAGTCACTTCCATATCGCGACCTACGGTCGTTTTGTAGTCCTCGGTCACAGCATTGCTCATGGTGTGTGAAGAAAGGTCCAAATTACTGTCCACGGTCACCACCATATCATTACCGACGGTGGTCTTGTAGTCCTGGCTAACCACGTTACTCATGGTGGTAGAAGACAGGCTCAGCTGATCAGCCACGGTCACGTCCATATCGCGACCCACGTCGGTCTTGTAATCCTCGCTCACCGCGTTACTCATGGTGGTAGAACTCATGTTAATTTCATCTTTGGCCACCAACACGAAATTGTTAGACGTGTTGATTTCGAATTTGTTGGAAGCGGTGGCGAAATATTCGAAATCGGTGTGGGTGCGGAAAACCTGGGACTCGTCATCCATAATCAGGTTCATGGCCGTCTCTACACCGCTCAATTCAACACGGTTAATCGCCACAATTTTAGCGTGATTATCTGCAGTTACAGTCGCGTTCTGACCGGCCTGGATAAAAACGCTATCCAAGAATTTGTTGGACCAAGACATCAGACCCTCGATCGTCAGATCGTTGGACACGCCGATTTTCATTTCGCCACCTACTTGGGTGTTATACTCACCGCTTACCAAGTTGCTCATTGCAGTCGACTCCATCAGCAGTTCGTTCGCGACTTTAACGGAAGCGTTGTTAGAAGCCACGATATCCACATCGCTCTGACCCACGACAAAAACGTTACTCTGTGCGGACAGATTGATGCTGCGATCGGCGGCACCATTGATATCCCTTTCCGTAAAAATAGAAAGATCATTATTCACACCATCGGCTTTAACGGTGACGGCATCGCTATTTACGTTTATTTCAAAAGAATCGTTGCACAGCGTACTCAAAATCACATTACTTTCGGCACTCGCGCGCGTCAGATCCAAAGAACGGACATCATCCAGACTGACGGTCACAATACCAGAAGATGCAATTTCGAAAGCAGTAAGATCCTTACCATATACACGCGGCAAGAAGGTCGTACCCAAGACTGTGTTATCCTCAGGAGTAGGGTACTCCATGGCTGCATTCTCAACGTAGCTTAAATTACCACGTGAGCCTAGGAATTCGTCATAGACCGTAGCCATTTAATATAAGAAAGAAAGAAGAGCGTTTATACTTTATATTTAGAAAAAAAATAGTGATCTATAAGTTAAGACATTTTTTCAGACAAAATAAACGCATTTTTTAAATGAGCGGCAAAAAAAAAGTTTGAGAGAAAGAGAACTAAAAAGAAGAAGAGTAAGAAAAGATTCGATAAAAAGAAAACTTAGAAATCCTCGTTTGTAGAAAACTCAAAAGCGTTCACATTGTTTGTGTTACCGCCTACATTTGTTCGGGCATACTCGCTAATACGGGTATGTTCGAAGAAGTTGCTTTTGTTCTCCAAACAAATCCGATCCATAAAGTCAAAGGGGTTCTTTACATTCCAAATCTTTTCGTATCCCAACTGAAAGAGAAGTCGATCGGCCACAAACTTAATGTACTGGTTCATGAGGTCGGCGTTCATGCCCAACATATGGCACGGAATTGAATCGTTAATGAACTCGTTTTCGATTTCGACGGCTTCTTGTACAATCTTATGCACATCCTCTTCGGGCAATTTGTGCTTCACGTATTGGACGTAAAGTAAGCAGGCAAACTCGGTATGTAGGCCTTCGTCGCGACTGATAAATTCGTTACTCAGACACAATCCAGGCATCACACCGCGTTCCTTTAGCCAGAAAATCGCGCAGAAAGATCCAGAAAAGAAGATGCCCTCCACACAAGCAAATGCGATCAAACGTGTCGCAAAACGAGCATCATCGTTTGAAATCCATCGCAACGCCCATTCAGCCTTTTTACGCACACAAGGTACATATTCGACGGCATTCAATAGCCTCGACTTTTCCATCGCGTCTTTCACGTATGCCTCGATGAGCAACGAGTACATTTCACTCTGGCAAGTGCGAATGCCATTAAAAATACCAGTGTTCAACAAAGGCTCGTTAAAGCAATACGTGGGGTGACGCCCGATGAGTTTCTCGATCTTGGTGATCGTAATGGGTGCTATCTTTGTCTTAAACAAGTAGTCAGATTCTTTGGCTTTTTGGGTCAGAATAATCTGAATATGTGCTTTGTCAGAAACGGTCACTCCTAGACCTGCCAGCTTACACGTGTTTATCGTGTCGAGGGTCAAGTATACCATAGCTGGTTTTACGCTGTCATCAATCATCAAATTCGCACGCACATCCAAACACGTCAAAAATAGCTGAACGGCCTGCATAAACTCACGGGCATCGGACTTAATCTTCAAAGTCGCGTTTTCATCTTCGAGGTTCAATTCGGTGTTCGCCGAGAGAAATCCGGAGAGCCACTTCACTTTCGTATCTAGTGAATAATTCATAGGAAGCTGATATTTCGCTCTCATGTTATACTTCATCAAATCGTATTCGGCCTTATTGTCGAAAAGAGCGCATTCTCGTCCGTGTTCATAAGGTTTGCAAAACATTTCACCGTCCATATAGCTCTGAGCACAATTGTTCGGGTAGGCAAAAGGAAGAATCTCCATACCCTCCTTTAAGTCCTTGGTAAATACCGGTTCAGGATAGTCTTTAATCAACCACTTATGCTCCAAAGTGCAGTCCAAGAACATACCGTTTGAAAGAGTCACTTTCATCAGTTCGGATGCCTCTGATGTCTGGACGACTTTCACTTCAGAAAATTGTTCACCGTTCCAGATCTTCACGATCGGATCTCGCTTTGCTAGATAGTCGATGCACTGGTATCCTTTTTCGGTCAGCACTTCGGTCTTGGCAGCGACACAGTGGATGTTCTCCATCGCGATCTGAAAACCGTAAAAGGATTTCACTTCGGGTGCATCCACTTCGTTCATAAAACGCACCGCCAAATTCTCGTTCACGATACCGTCGCTCGCGGCAAAGAACGCCAAGACATTTACGATAAAATGTTTCTCATTATCGGACAATTTTATCCAGTCCTCCATATCTTTGGACAGATCCACCTCTTCAACTGTCCAGAAAGAACTGACTGCTCTTTTGTAAAACTCCCATACATCGTTATATTTAATAGGAAAGATGACATATTTGTTGTCTGTTTCGTTCAAGAAAGGCTCATCCAAATCCAGAGGGTGTTTCTTGTAGCCAGTGCATGTCGTCGGCAGAGGAGCAAGAGGTCCGCTCATGTTTTCTTTTTGTGCTAAGGTTGCTGCACTATTATTATCTACCTCTGTCAATTTTTTCGTTATTTTCAAATTTTTCATGGCACCTTCACTCACACTCACAGATTCAGTCAACGGTACGCTCACATTTTCGCTCACATTTTCGCTCATATTTTCGCTCACATTTTCTCTCATAAGTGTGCTCATTTTTTAAGTTTTAAAGGGTTATGCAAAGGTAGACGGGGTAAGAAAGTAAAAATTTCTTTTTTTAAGAAGTGCTTTCTACTTATATATGATTTTTTTTATACTCAATTTATGAAACGATTTTTAATATCGTAAAAATAATAATAAAGAAGAAAGTAAAAATGGGACAAACACAAACCAAACCCGAAAAAAACGCTGATTCTGATTTGGATTCTAAAGATTTTATTTTACCTAAAATGAATGAAACTAATGCCAATGCTTTTATTACCCCTTCAACGAAAAATGAAAAAGGTCGTGGACAGCTTAAACTTTTTGAAGAAGAAACCCAATTTATGAACGAGTTACTCATGCTGGTTATGAGTAATCATAAGGCGTTTCATGATGACCAACAAAACTTTCTCGATGAGGCAGTTTGCGAAAACTTTAATTTTGTCATGGAGTCGCGACTGCAAAAACATCTTAAAGTGGAGCTTAAAGATTTAAGCGAAGACTTATTGCTTATTCCTCGAGGAGATAACGCCAAAAAAGAAGAATTATGTCGAATGGTTATAAGCCATTATCGTGGTATTTTCGAAACAGTCGCGCTCATTCGAAAAGTGTTTAATACCGATAATTACGGAAACAATAGTTTGTTAGGAATGTGTGCTCAGCTTATTCAATTCAAAGAAAATGATAATGTTCTCTCGATCGATTACTGTAGTGGAATCCATCGAGAAAATCGTGTCGCCGTTAAAATCCCACGTCCTGCAACCAATCCAGGTAACCTGAAAAATAAAACCAGAAATAATAAATCTAATCAAAATGTGAATAGCAATGCAAATGCAAATGCTTTACCAGTTATTACTCAAAAAACCAATAATACGGCCACAATAACAAATACTACACCTCTAGCTAATGTGGCAAACGCTACTAATACTGGTAATGCTGTGGCTAGTAATGCTGTGATTAATAGTTCTATGCCTATTACTGATCAAGCCACACAACCTTCTCAACCAAATATAATTCAACGCATCGCCGATTTTTTCGCTGGACGACGTAAAACAGATAATATCACACAAACCACACAAGTTCCTCCACCACAAACAGGAGGTTATAAGCATAATACATACAAACATTATACATACAAGGAAAAGCCAAACAAGCAAAAGTCAAACAAGCAAAAGTTAAACAAGCAAAAGCCAAACAATAAAACTCATAAAAGACGTACTATACAAAAGGGTGGTCAGCTGGTATTTAACGAAGCGAATAGCGTCGATCTTCGCGAACTTAACGGATTTTCACTTTTATACGATCGTTTTCTGGATGATAACGAACGAGCGATTGTTATGGTTAACTTTCGTAACATCTTTCAAAACAAGGTTCAAAAACATGACATGTTGGTATCTAATACAAATAGCAATGTTAATGCGACACTACCTATTTCGCCACAGTTATACCAACGTAATCGTCGCTCCTTTGTGGATGCCGTACTTTGTGGCGATGCACTCATGACAAATGAAGATTACGGTAAAATGTTCGCGGTCGAGGATATGGGCAATGATAAAATACGTGCTAAAATGTGCGATCCTGCATCGCCTTTTAAAAAACCGGTAAATACAAACCAATTCAAAGAACAAGCGCTCAGCACACGCGTCCAAATCGATCCTGTTAACCCCATTTTCGCTCCTTACTGTGCAGAACGTAAAACTGTTACTTTGGATTTAAAACAGCTCAGCGATACAAATGCGGCCACTGAGCTTAAAAAGATGTTCACCGAAATGAAAAAAGAATATAAGACAAATATCGAATACCTGCATGCACTTCTTAAAAATCTGGTTGTTTTCGATAGATCAAAGGGGCTTTATACACTTAAACATGTTGATGCCGAAGAAATCGCTGACATAAAGGATAAAGTTAAGAAAATTGTGGTGCAATTCTTTTTTAAAGCACTTCTGCATTACCAAAATATTCTAGATTTTGCGCTTTATGTGAAGCAATAAAATGTCTCTTTCTTTTAACCTTTTTTATTTTTCTATTTTTATGACGACGCTTTCCGGATATTTAAAAGCCGAAGTCTATGCCGAATTACAAGAATGTTTCGATAAATGTTCAATTGATTTAACAGAAAAACATAAAGAAGAATTGTCTAATCATATAAGTACGGCATGTCAGTTGTGCGTGGAGTTGGCGCTCACATCACACGAAATACAAAATTGGCTTTCGTTTTGTTTGGATTATTATGCGCAGAACATATTATCAGAGAATCAAGCGCTCACCGAAAAACTCGCACAAGCATGTTTAACGCTTTACGAATTTCACGCAAAAAGTCTTTTTGTCAAAGCCAAAGATCCACTGTTTCAAAATGCAGTGGCCGAAATCTCTATTTTATTGGCTTTAGAAAAGAAGAGCCAAGAAGAAGATACATTGTGGACGAAAGGGTACCTCGACAAACTAAAAAGTAAAAACGTCGAGCTCGTGCGCGAACATGTTGCCGAATTCGTATATCACGATAAAATCTTTTTACGTTACAGTCCATATTTTAAAGAAGTGGATGGGATTCTTAGTGATGTAGGTTACAGAAAAATCTGCGTACTTCTTTATGCATTACGATCCGGCGAAAAGACGCTTTTACGTTATCTTGTTTACGATCTGTTTCACGAAAATTCTCAAGGTAAAAGTGATTATAAAATCGATCCCCACTTTCGTCCGCAAGAGATTTTATACGTTAAACCCCATTTTACGGCAGATATACTATGGATCGTGTGGCAAGGCTTACTGTCTTATTTACAAAAGCACAAGCATGACCATAATAAAAACTTGGTGTCTTTTGTGCAAGCTCTCAATCTGCTATGCCAAATAGGTTATCAAAAAAAGAACCGAAAAATACGGTTACTTTATTTAGTCCATGCTTTTTACATGCTTATTTCACCAGAACGCGTACATACGCATTATTCTAAAAGTAAAAGCCAAATGTGCGAAAAAGCAATTCATCAAATGCCGCAGTTATTCGAAGCAGTGACAGCACCTTTTCAGAAATCTTCGAAAATTTCGAAACTACCTACTCAAAACTCCGAAAAAAGGATGCTTAAAACTAACGTAAGAAAAGAAGATTCAGGTACATCAAGTGCTTCATCACTTTCGTCTTATTCAATCTGTTCTTCGCTCTCGTCCTTTTCGAAAATTCAACCTCACGAAAAATACGAAAAACATGAAAATAATGCACTCAACGCTTTTTGTGCAGATACACAATTCAAACATAGTTCTCAAACTTCTAAAAATTCTAAAAGTTCTAAAAGCTATCAAAGTTCTAAAATCTCTAAAAAGAAAAAGAAGAAGAAATCAAAATCAAAGTCTAAATCAAAATCAAAAAAGAGAGAAGATAGTTCAGAAGAAGAACTGCCAGATTATTTAAATGTTGTGACTTATAAATTTCTACGCTCGCGTCATTAAACTCATATAAACTAATTATTTTTGATGGAACCTTAAAAAATTGACGAGAGTGTATAAAAAAGTATCGATGAACTTGTTTGTTTATATTTATGATTGGTGGTAACCTTTTATTTACACAATGATCAGTCAACTGAACAAACAAACAAAGATGGAGCGTGAGTATACCGACAAACGGCGTTCTTTGCGGTCCTCGAAAAAGACGGAATTCTATAATCCTGGAGATTATGCAGATTATACGCCTTTAAAATTACGTAAAACAGAAGATAGTTTGTTGTCTCCAGAACCTAAAGAGGATGATCGTGAT
>LFCJ01002459.1_pt1 | contig 13374 bp, 9 predicted proteins | sample 643141 | NCBI WGS metagenome assembly LFCJ01 (sample SAMN03766243, study PRJNA286221) | soda lake metagenome | biome: soda lake; feature: Kulunda steppe; material: water; isolation source: sample B1-Br-g2 brine of Lake Bitter-1 | place: Russia: Kulunda steppe | collected 2010-07 | reverse complement strand
TTTCGTTCCAGACTTCGATCACCGACGAGACGATCTACTGGGACCGCGAGGACGCGCTCGATCTCGAGCAGTGTCGGCGCGAACTCGAGGAGATGCTGATGAACGTTCTCGACTGGGCCGGTCTCGACGTAGTCGGCGGCGACGAGTATCACGAGGATGCATACTTCAATCCAGAGCGACGCAAGCGTCGTAGCTTGAAGCTCGTCGACTGTCCGCTGCCGGAGATCGAGAGCGAACAGGAGAACGCCGTGATGCGGCTCTGGGGCGATATGAACGGCAGTGATCGTGCGGTCACTGAGTTGCTTCTTACGGACGGCGGAGAGATATCGCCGAAGGACGCAGCCGAGAAGACCGGATACTCCTACCGGACGGTCCGGCGAGTTGTCGATCGGCTCGAGGGATTCGTCCGTCACACGTATGCTAAGCTCGAGGTCGAGAGCGACTACGCGGCCCAAGAGATGCTCAAACGGGTTCGAGCCGCCGAGGAACAGTTCCGACGAGCAGTTGGGGAAACGACCATGCAGGTCGCCGAAGACGCGTCCGGATTCGTGAACGGTCCGTTCGATCGCTTCAAGCGCTCCTACGAGGTCGGCGTTCGTGAGACCGACGACTACAGCCGGAAACTCCTACAAGTCCGGTATACGCCAGCCGATCGAGACGAAGCGCTCGAGATCCCCCGTGAGGCACTAACCAGTTACCAGCAACAATACGACGACGAACTCGGTGTCAGCGGTATCTGGATCAAATTCGAGTACACCAATGGGTCGAGCGAACGGTTCCAGTTGACGAACGTCTTCCAACTGTCGAAGGCTCGCGTGAACATCAGCCAATCTCGAGACGATCGACCTCTCGATAAGACGCGACGGAAATTGCTCGAGGAGCGCGAAAACCTCCCAAAGCGGATGAAACGCCGAAATGCGCTCGGCGGCTGATAGCCGCCCGGTGAGTGGCAATGCTATTTTGCACCTTATTTTCTCCTCTCAGTAGCTGATTTTTGTGTAGTTTCGTGGCTTGTCAGAGCAATCGCGTTGTTTCGAGTCGATCGCCTCGGTGAGGCTTGCACGAGAAACCGGACTCGACGTGTCCGGGTCCCCCTTAGAGGGTGTGGCTAAGGCCAAAGGACCAAACTAACCGCTACGCCTTCGCACCGCTGGAGGGGAAATAGTGGGGGCTACCGCTGAAGACAGTACGCAAAAATTTCAAACACCAGATCCGAGAGTGTTTATGGACACGGGCGAGAAAAATATCCCGTAGCACCGCAGCCAATGTACCGGTTGATGCACTCGATGCGGAGGTAGTTTCTGAATAAAGGCAACACTATCGAATCATGCTTCAGATGCTTGGCTTTCCTGATAGACTTCCTGTCGTAGATGCTCGGTTACGATCCGTTGGACTTCATCATTGTCCATGAAATTGGCGAACAGTTCCTGATTCTGGTCCATACGGTCGACGAACAGATCGGTTAGGGTGTCGTCGAATTCCAATGCGAAGTTCTCCTCTGAGTTCACTTGGGCAGAGCGGCGAATGTGATCATCCTCGAGTGCGTCTTCCTTGAGTTGATCGAGGAAGAGTTGGTCAGCGCCGGTGAAATCAGTCCCCAATGCCTCGTTCATTTTGTCGACAATAGTAGAGAGTTCGACTTCGTCCTCTTCCTGACTGCGCGTTCCTGTTGCCGTGGGCCCTGAGACTTTGCCTCCTTTCGGATCGAGCTCAATGCGTCCCTCATTGATTTTCTCGATTCGATAGTACTGGAGCGCCAGCTCATCGTTGAACTCGACATGTGGCCCTTGCGGATCTCTGGGGAGCTGTTTGTACAGGAATCGCCCGAATGTGTAGAGCTTCTCGAGTTCAGTATCAGCGTAGTTTACCACCTGTGATTGGAATTTGTAGAGACGAAGGAACGACCGTAGTTTAGAGCGAAATTCGTCCTGCGTCTCAACTGAGAGCGTCATGAACCGATCACGGGCAGGCTGGATCTGACTCTCTAATTTTGCGTGCGACTTTTCGGTCCCGCGGTTTTCTGGGCTAAAGAATGCCTCGGCAAATTGATCAACTTCCTGTTGGGTATAGACCTGGAACGCATTGAGCTCCGACTCGAGCTGATAGATGTGCTGGGGATCGGAGGTTTCCTCTACCGTAGTCCGCTCGTAGAAGGGCTGGAACGCTTCGTAGATGTCCTCCTCGCCGTTTTTGAAGTCGAGGACAAACGTATCCTCTTTACCGGGGTGAGTCCGGTTCAGCCGACCGAGTGTCTGGACTGCTTGGACCCCAGAGAGCTTCTTGTCCACGTACATCGTGTGAAGGAGTGGCTGGTCGAAGCCCGTCTGGTACTTCTCGGCGACAACGAGTACCTGATACTCGGAAGTGTCGAACTTGCTCGGGAGCTCCGATTCCTTGATACCGTCGTTCATTCTCGGCTCAGTGTACTCGATTCCATCTACCTCGATCGAACCGCTGAACGCCACGAGAGCTTTGAGATCGTCGTATTCGTGTTCCTCCAAGTACTGGTCGATGGCATTCTTGTATCGCACCGCGTGTTCACGCGACGAGGTGACGATCATCGCCTTGGCCTTGCCACCGATTTTGTTCTGCGTGTGTTCTCGGAAGTGTTCGACGATGATCTCGACCTTTTGCGAGATGTTGTGGGGGTGTAGCTCGACGTAGCGGGTGATCGCCTTCACTGCCTTCTTTTCGGGGACCTGTGGGTCCTCCTCAATGGCCTTGGCAAGGTTGAAGAAGGTCTTGTAGGTCGTGTAGTTCTGAAGGACGTCTAAAATAAACCCCTCCTCGATGGCCTGCCGCATCGAATACAGGTGGAACGGGACCGGTTTGTCACCGTCCTCTGGGGGGCGACCGAAGACTTCGAGGGTCTTGGCTTTCGGTGTGGCAGTGAACGCGAAGAAACTGAGATTATCCTGCTTTCTCCGTGATTCGGCACTCTTGGCAAGGAGTGTCTCCCAATCGTCGTTCTCCTCGATCTCTTGCCCGGCAAGGATCTGCTTCATTTCCTTCGCCATTTCGCCAGTCTGGCTGCTGTGCGCCTCGTCGACGATGACGGCGTAGTTGCGATCGGGGAGACCCGACGTGTGCTCAATCACGTATGGGAACGTCTGGAGGGTCGTCGTGATGATGGGCTTGCCCTTTTCGAGGGCATCAGCGAGTTCCTCCGATTTGGACCCCTGTTTACCTTCGATTCCGTGAACGACACCCGTGGTGTGGTCCAACTCATAGATCGTATTTCGAAGTTGGTCGTCGAGTACCGTTCTGTCGGTGACAACCACTACACCGTCGAAGACCGGCTCATCGGAGTTATCGTGAAGGGAGACGAGGCGATGGACGAGCCAGGCGATGGACTTGCTCTTGCCGCTACCGGTCGAGTGCTGAATCAGGTAGTTGTTCCCAGCGCATTCCTCTCGTGAGGTTCGGACCAGCTTGCGGACACAGTCGAGCTGGTGGTACCGGGGAAAAATCATCGTCTCGTCGGTCTCGACGACGATACCGTTCTTCCGGACCTCCTCCTCGTCGATGTGGATAAACCGCTGAAGGATCTCCATCCAGCTGTCCTTCGCCCAGACTTCCTCCCAGAGATACGCGGTCCGGTGACCCGACTCGTGCGGAGGGTTCCCAGCACCGTGGTTGTAGCCCTTGTTGAAAGGGAGGAAGTGCGTGTCGTCGCCGGCGAGTTCCGTCGTGTACTCGACGACGTTCGGGTCGACGGCGAAGTGGACCAAGGCCCCGCGTTTGAATTTGAAGAGCGGTTCGGCAGGATCGCGATCCGACTGGTACTGCTGCTTCGCATCTTCGACGTTCTGCCCCGTCATCGGGTTCTTCAACTCCGCCGTCGCAACGGGGATTCCATTGATGCTGAGCGCGAGATCGATGCTCTTGTTGGGGTCCGTATCAGAGTAGTAGAGCTGCCGAGTAACTCCGAGAACGTTCGCCTCGTACTGTTTCCTGACTTCTGGGTTGAGACCGGTCGAAGGTTGGAACCCAGCGAGGTCGATATTCATCCCGGTCGTTCGGAGACCATGGCGGACGAGTTCGAGGGTCCCTTTTCGTTCGAGGGCGCTTTCTAAATCCCGGAGGAAAGCCTTACGAGCTCCCGCCTTGTGGGCGGTCTCAAGCTTTTCCCATTTATCGGGCTGGGTCTCTTTGACGAACGAGATGAGTACTTCGGGGAAGATTGCGCGTTCACGATCGAAGTTGCTTGATGGAATAGATTCGTAGCCGTCTTGCTGGAGAAGGTGAGCTTCTATCGCATCCTCGAAGGCATGCTCGTCATAAATCCCTGGAGTCATGGATATACCTCCGTATTAGGAAGGTTCCACTGGTCGAAGTCTATTTGATTTTTCACAGCAGCTGTAATAAGCGCTTCCTGTTTTTCCTCGAGTAAATCAATAGATGACTGCATTTTTGCACGCACATCGTCAACTTCTCCCAACGATGAGTTGATATATTCAAGCAATAACTTTTGTTCATCTATCGGTGGAACTGGGATCTTCAAATCCTCAATCCTGTCGGTATCTAATCGCTTAGTACCATGGGCTGATTCTTCCACCATTGCCAAAATAGGTGGGGCGAGGCCTTGCATAAGTCGGAAGAAATACACTGGGTGGAATTTCTCGCCGGGCTTAATCGCCTTCATATCTTGGTTAATAGTTCCTTCTCTTTCTAATATGCCGACTGGGAATGTATGTGACAGGATCATACCGCGAACAACGATTAGGGTTGTTTCTGGTGGGATGGTTGAAATTTGTGTTTCCTCAATCGCTTCTTCCGTAAGTTTGTCCTCTGAATCCATCAATTTGTCGGATTTCATATCTTTGGCTGTAAACCACGGAATATCACCATCCCAATAACGAGACTCAGAGGTTTTTGGAGTCATTCCGTTCTCCATAGTCACCAAGTGTTTTAATGGTATTACCTCCCAGTCAACAGGAATCTGTCCTAACCAATCCACACCCGTATGTTGAGTGTGTCCCTCTTCCTCCAGTCCGCCAGTAACAGATTGAGTTAGTATTGTTTGCCGTCGTTCATTTAGAAGGTTAATGGCCTGCCCTTTCTTCTCTATTAGATTGTTAATGTAGCTAGTGTGACCATCAAGGAATGCGGCGATTTTTTGTTGCTGTTCAAGTGAGTAATTCGGTATGCGGAAATTTTCTACGTATTCTGTAGGGACTCTCTGTTGCCCTGCAACACCACGCATTGCCGCTTCTGCCTCGTTCATGAAATCTTTTGTCCGCAATACATACCAGAGGAATTTTGTACTGGTGTTTTTCGACGGGCGCAGAATATGTAGCTCCGTTGTACCAAACCCAATATTGTTTTTCAGATTACTGCATATCGCCCCTTTTCCATTCTCAAAAGAAGGGGTGATCTTTGCGATTGCAATATCACCTTCCTCAAAATAGGTATACCCTTGATACACTTCCCCCAGTTGCTTCTCCTCTGAATCCTCAATTTGCCCATCCTTTCCAAACCCTTCCAAAGGAACAAATTCAACCTTTGTATCTTCAGGCAGGTCTGCCACTTTTGACTTAGATGGGTTGACATGCGCAAGGTACTTCAACCGTATGCGATCTGCTGTGGTTTCCCCAAACTGATCCAGTTCAGCTTGATTTTGGGTCATCGAGCCACCTTGCCGAGCAGTTCTGCAATTTCATCCTCTAGTTCCTGTAATTCCTGATCAATCTCGTTTAACGATCGCGGTGGTTGGTACTCATAGAAATACCGATCAAAGTTTATCTGATAGCCGACTTCACCAAGTTCTCCGTCCTGCTCGTCATGATATTTACTGCTTTCATTTATCCATGCGTTTTCGACGTACGGCTTCACCTCCTGTTCGAAATACTCGTGCGGATCTTCATTCAACGGAACTCTCTCCCGATCACGAAGGTCAATATCATGCTCCGGATTCCCCTTGCTATCAGTGACTATCTCTGCCTCTGGATCACGCTCGCCAAGAGCACGTTCAATAGCATTGTGTACACTGTTTCTAACACTCAGGTTATTTTCCTCAAAACAGCGCTTTATGTCTTTGTGGAACTCTTCCCGGTCCATCCACACTTTTTCTGAATCAAGAGTTGAAAGAGCATCCTTGATTGCTTCTTGGACATTTTTGTCGCGATTGGTGAACGCTCTTTCATCATCAAGGCTCTCAATGCGTTCAGAGGTTGCTTGAAACCTCATTCTTAGTGGCTGTTCAATTACGATTCTTCGATATCCAAATTCCTTCTTATCCAATATTTTGGACCGTCCATTTGCTTCTAGATCGCCAAATAGCTGAGTTATTTCATTAATATGGCCTTTTGAGAGTTTATGCCGCTTCTCACCAAGACTCTCGTCCATCTCTTGATACATATCCTGTGCATTGATAAGTTGGATTTTACCTTCACGTGAATCTGGTTTGCGGCTTGACAGAATCCAGATATAGGTGTGGATACCAGTATTATAGAACAGGTTTTCTGGTAGTCCAACAATCGCCTCTAGCCAATCATTCTCGATAATCCATCGTCTGATAACGGATTCGCCGCTGGTGGGCCCGCCGGTGAACAGCGGAGATCCATTAAACACGATTCCAATTCGTGACCCTCCGTCTTCTGGATCTTTCATCTTACTTATCATATGCTGGAGGAACAGAAGCGCCCCGTCGCTCTTTCGAGGGGTTCCAGCACCGAATCTTCCTGCATAGCCCTGTTCTTCGTGCTCCTGCTTGATTTCCTTCTCAACCTTGTCCCAAGACACACCGAACGGCGGATTCGAAAGCATATAGTCGAAGTTCCGACTGGGGAACCCGTCATTGCTGAACGAGTTCCCGTAGACGATGTTGTCCGGGTCCTGACCCTTGATCAGCATATCCGAATTGCAGACCGCGTATGATTCAGGGTTGAGCTCCTGCCCGTACACGTGGAGGTTCGCTTCTTGGTTCAGCTCGCGAATGTAATCCTCGGCAACGCTCAGCATCCCACCGGTCCCGCATGCGGGGTCGTAGAGAGTACGGACCACGCCGGGCTGTGTCAACACATCGTCATCCTCATCGAAGATCAGGTTGACCATCAGCCGAATCACTTCACGCGGAGTGAAGTGCTCACCAGCGGTCTCATTACTGAGTTCTGAGAACTTCCGAATTAGCTCCTCGTAGATGTAGCCCATCTCCTCGTTGGGGACCTCGTCCGGATGAAGGTCGATCTCCCTGAACTTACGGACTACCTGGTACAGGAGGTCTGCGTCCTCAAGACGGTCGATCTGGTGGCCAAAATCGAACTTCTCGAGGACCTCTTGCGTATCCTCGTCGAAAGAGTTGATGTAGTACCGGAGGTTCGAATCGATCTGTTCGGGCTCCTCACAGAGCTTCTCGAAGGTGTACTCGCTCGTGTTGTAGACGTTCTGCCCGGAGACTCGTTCGAGGGCCGGCCCCACGTTCTCGACCCCCCGTTCTTCGAGTTCTTCGTACTTCTGGATAACTTCGTCCTTTGTCGGTTCTGTAACGCAGTCGAGCCGTCGGAGGACCGTGAGAGGGAGGATCACTTTCTGATATTCTGACTGCTTGTAGTCGCCTCGGAGAAGGTTGGCGACCGACCAGATGAAGTCAACTTTTTCCTGGAAATTATTAGCCATTGTTGTGTTGATTAGCCGTGGCTTTCTTAAATGTACAGGGACTGATTCGCTGCTCTCTGAGTTTGGTATTCAACGTGCTGTTCAGCATTGTTCAGGGCTTCATTCATGCCGCATCTCCTCCTGTCCAGCGGAGGTACAGCCTACCTACATCGGTAAGTTCTATCTCTTTCCGTCGCCCGTTTCGTTTCGTCGTCACAAGCCCTTTCTCCTTGAGCTTCCCGACATGATAGCTCACGTTCTGGGCGGAAATGCCGAGCTCGTCACCAATCTCCCTTCCAATGATAGCCCTCTTTCCTACAGCATCCCAGCGCCCCAGTTGCTCCAGTACCTCACGCTGAGAATCGCTCAGGTCGAATGTGAGGGGTTGAGTCGGTGCAGGAAGGGAGACAATGAGTTCCTCTATTGATTCGTCTGCCTGGGGTTCAAGGACGTAGTAGGGATTCGCGCCGATAAAGAAGGCTGACGACGTCGCGGCCCCCGCCATCAGGTTGGTCCCTCCCGTGATGTTGACGTAGATTTTCTCACCTGGATGCTCCTTCGCGATAGTGACGATCGTGTCGACGACGCTTCGCAGCTCGAACGCCGAGATCTCGTGTACCTCCACATCGTAACCAAAGGCCGTGAGTTCGTCTGCGAGTTCGTGGGATGTTTCGAGGAACCGATCGCTCGACAGGAGGTGGACCCCATCAACGCCGCTATGACCTTGCAGGCCGCGCTTGATGTGTTCCGTTACGCGTCCATGTGGGATGATGTGGATGCTCATTCGACGAGAGTCACTGTATCGGTCACGGTAAGCGCGCCATGCTCCGTCCCATCATATCTCTCTTGTTGTTCGGCCTGAAACCGGACGATATCCCCCACTTGTGGGAAGAAATCAACATCCTCGGTTGTGAACCGGCTTCCTTTACCATCTTGCCCATTCTGGTAGTCGGTGATGAAGCCTATTTTCTTTCCGCTATCCTCTTCATGATTAAGTTTATTGATAAACCCGTATCGGTACGTTGCGAGCCCGCCATCGGGTGATACTTCCCCTTTTAGTACATGCTCCCGTCTCTCTCGTTCATCAGGATCCTTATCAAGGACTCTACGCCATAGATCAAGAATATCCTCTAAGGCGAACCAGAGGGGCACTACCGAGTTGACAAACGTGGGGTCTGGACCTTTTCTTCCACTATGCACTTTCTCTGTATGGACTACCATCTTATCTCGATGATCTTTGAAATGTGAGATGGATCTCTCAAAGGTGATTTGTGGCTGAATCTCTAGCACAACGCCAGTATAGAGCTTGAGCCAATATACTCCGATGTCCGGTGTGACTACATCCGTTCCTAGCCGAGTCGTAAATATCATCAAATGCTCGTAACCCCGTTCTTCCCCTAGCGTTTGAAGGAAATCCTTAAGCGCAGGATAGAGGGCAGACGCCTGATACCGATCCGAAAACCCGCGAACTGAACTCTCTCGAAGGCTTTGATAGATTGAATCGGCCTTCCCTACAGGAGATTCGGAGTCTGACTCGGAATCTAACACGACTCCAGGCCTTGCTCGAATATCCTCCATTATCTCATCACACTTTTGGAGTTGGTCCTCGAGGACTGTTCCATCAAGGTGACTGTCCGAGCTATCGCCTTCACTCATCGAAATCCCCTCCGAGCAGGAAATCGCCAGCTTGCTCACGCAACGCTTCTCGCTCGTTATCTAATTCCTGCTGCTTCGTTTCGAGTTCTTCGACTCTTCGCCGATACTCACGGATCTCTTGTGCTTGTTCATCTATCGTGCCTTTGGAAAACTTCGGGGCTTTCAGTCGACGAAGATCTCGAATATTGATTCGAGGTATGCTCGACCCTGATTTATATGCACCAATCTGCTTCTGCCCTATGGCTGATGAGAGAAACGTTTCATAGATTAACGCTTCTTCAGGAGTAGTGAATTGAACAACTGCTAAGTCTTGTGCGGGCGCAAGAGGTTCGGACGGAATAAACGTATACGTATTCTCACCGAGTGTCGAAAGGAGAACACAGGACTCGTCGGCGACAATACGTGTTTCATCCTCGAAAATGTATCTGTCCCCATGTCGGCTGTCGCCCTCACTCACGTCGCTGATTGACAGGTACGTGAGAGTGTTCTCGGCCGGTTCACTAACGAGGTCTGTTGGCGGATTCCCCGCACTTACCTTTGCGATGTCCTCGAGGGCAGTTAGTTCCGGAAATCGATTCTCCAGCTGACTTTCGAGAGTCCGCTGACTTTTCAACAGCTGGATGTTAAACGAGTCTTCGATCTCTACCTGAGGAATCGATTCGGCCCGACCTTCAACAATTCGCGAAACTGCATCTTGTAATCCATCGGCGGGATTTTCAGGAGATTCTACAATCTCATAACTAACTTTGTGATCAGACGGAGCTGGAGCTTTTGTAACTGAAATAAATGCGGTGTCGATAGACGTATGTCGGTAGAGAGGACCGTTTTGCATCTGGATAATTGAGTCGAGCGTAAACTCATTTAGTACCAATTCTCTAATCCAAGCCGAACGAACACTGGTCAGAAAACGAGCGGGTACCGTAATAGTAATTGATCCACTGTCTTTCACCAGGGAAAGAGATTTTGCAAGAAAACCTTCCTCCGATTTAAGTGTGCTTTTTCCTTCGACGAAAGGAACGTCTTCCGCGTCAATATTCATGCCCATAGGAGGATCAATAAGAATTCGATCGAAGTCGGCCCGCCCGATCTTCCCAACTGTATCTGGGCTGAAGAAGTCTCCAGCAACAAAATCAATGTCTCGTTCAAACAAATCTACATAGAACGAAGCAAGCCGAAGAGTTCCCGGATTAATTTCAACACCAATACCTTCCCCGCCTTTTGCAGCAGCAATCGAAAGGAGAGTGCCACGACCTGCAGCCGGATCCAAAACTACCTCGTCATGCTGCACATCGGCAAGCTGCACCATCGCCCGTGCGACTGAAATCGGCGTAGTATGTTCACTCCCCATCCGATCCTCTGTAGATATCTGGAAAAAGAACTCTAAGATGTTCGCGTCTGTTTTGAACAAATCATATGCATTGAAAACACGAGCAGTTGCTCGTAAAAGTACTGAATCCAGTTCTCCCTCTTTATGGTACCACGAATGTCTGTTCTCGATACCGGAGTAGAGTTCAGAAACAGACGCTTGTTCTGGTTCTTCAACATCTGTATTTGTACGCCGACTCTCGAGAAGAAGATGTACCGACTCAATTAACTCATCAATCGCCTCTCCTTCATGCCTCCGGCCCGAACAGAGCGCATTGTGGGCCCCAAGACAACGGTTGATCACAAATTCGAGCTCGGCCTTGGACTGAATCGGCCGAGTGGCGATCGATCTATCTCGATCGGGGTTCGGGAAGCTAGAAAGGGAGCGAACGGAAGTACCAGTTCCAGAGAAAATAAACTCGACATCAGGTGATACAATCGCTCCAAAAGAGGCCCCTGAATTTTTGAGCATTTCTTGAACCTCTTTCATATCTTTTTGCGCGCGGTGGGAGGTTCGGAGACTGCTGGACTCAACGATGAGAAATGGCTCTGTCTGTTCTGCAGATGTGAAAACTGCAAAATCTGGACGTGCTGCTGATTTTCCTCTAAGCGTTGGCTCTACAGCGACCCTATCGGCACCGTACTTTGATTTAAGATCAGACAGAATTTCAGAACTAAAATCGTGTTCGACCATATTCCTGTCGAGGGTGATCAAGCACTTAGTAGTTGTCTCGGACTATCAAAATTTGTTTTTTACAGAGATCGACGTAATTCTTCCCAATCGACAAACCAATTCAGACATATGCCTGAGCATCGGAAAGAGATTAAAAAGTCAGCTCACTAATAAGAACCTGACGAGGTTTTTAGTCGCTTACCATTTGACAGAATCTCTCGTATACAGCTCGACCTCGTCAATTAGCAGTGCTCAACTCGATTGGGAAGTAACGAGTGTCTGCCTCCAAGGCAAAGACGCTCGAGTAATGAATAACCTAGCGATCAAATTTGGTGAAAAACTGAAAGACATATTTCATGTAGGTTTCGTTCCATACATTCGAACCGATATGGGGGGTGTATTCAGAGAAGCCCGCAACGACTGTGACTGCGATTCGATTAGTGATTCTCAAGTCCAGGTTATGCCGGGAATATCCGACGTCGATGGAATACGGATCTACGCATGCGCCAAGTGCATGAAATCTCATGGTCTGCAATACGATCGACGGCCGATTCGAAAGGAGAAGGTGTTCGATGCGAATTGGATTCTAGATGGCGAGACGCCAGATGGATTTGAGGAAATCGGAGATGATGATATTCATATCTTCTATATAGCGCCGGCACTCCAGCAGGGAAACTGGAGCACGCTATCGGTCTTATGAATATGATCAGTGGCGGTATCAGCGAATCATTCTCTAACTACAACCCTGGAAATGAGGAGGCATTGGTCTTTGTGCAGGATGACAACCTTGCCGGTTATTTGACATGGGCTGAAGAAGCGGATGGCCGTCAGTCGCTTCAGCAGCTCTATACTCGAGAAGAGTATCGACGTGAAGGGATTGCTTCGGCTCTTATCGATGCGTGGGTCGAGATCTACTGTGAGCACGATCTTTTCTATGTTGAGGAGCCGAACGAGCAGTCACGGGCATTGTTCGAGAAGCTTGGTTATTGGTCTGGTGAGAAGCAGCCAGAGGCTGTTGAACACTATTTGCTGCGAGGTGTGGCGAACGATTTGGAGGCAGGGATGGAGAAAGGTAAGTCCTTGTCTCGGCTTCAGAAGCAGCTGTAGTAGCTCCTCTTCACACGAAGTTTACAGAGGGAAAACTGGGTTCACTCTACGTTGGTCGCGTCACAACACTGGGAGTAGAAAGTCAATCCCTCACCGTTCACTGCCTCTGGAACAAACGCTGTTGTCAACACACCAAACGGTGGCGGGTTCGGACATGAACATCCCTATTCGAGTATAGCGAGACCGGCCACAAAGACTCGAGCAACGGATTTAGGACTGTCGAGCGGATCTCCAGCGAAAGGTCGGGTCTGATTCAACTATCGAAACTCCGTTCTTCTCGAGGATCTTCGACAAGCTCATAAAGACCACGCGATGGTCGACGAACCCAACCGGCACTACGAAGGCTTCGGAGGCAGAACTCCACGTTACTTTTCGAGAGGTCAGTCTCATCCATCAGCCACCGTGGGTTTGCACGCCCCCATGGGTCACCATGTTCACGACCGTCTTTTAACGCTTCAAGGATCAGCTCATCTTTTTTTGTCGGTGAATACCGCTCATTGACCATGTCTGGTTGCACTGTACTCATCGTAGATCATAGTAGATTGTCATTTGCAAAGTACCTTACTATGCACTATGCAATGCAAAGTTATAAAGAGACGGCGTATCTACTATAAGAAAGAGACACAGGAAGGGCCGAGAAAACTCTTGGCCAGGTGTTCCAGCACCCGGCCTGTGTCCTCAGACTAGGACAATGTCGATTACAACCAACGCGAACGAAAACGTTACGGAAGATGCACAGACCGAGGACGTCGTCCTCGAGCGACCGAACTACCACTATGGCTATCTCGGCCGCGACGGCGAGGGCTACTACCACCACGTTGACGAGGTCACGAACACGATCTACGTCACCGACGAGCCATACGAGCAGGCGCTCCCGGCCGGCGCTGCAATCTACCGAATCACCCTTTATGGAAACGTCAACCACATTGAGGACCTCAACCTCCACGACGACAAGGGCCTGAGCGACTGGGTGGCCT
>LFCJ01002458.1_pt1 | contig 13378 bp, 14 predicted proteins | sample 643141 | NCBI WGS metagenome assembly LFCJ01 (sample SAMN03766243, study PRJNA286221) | soda lake metagenome | biome: soda lake; feature: Kulunda steppe; material: water; isolation source: sample B1-Br-g2 brine of Lake Bitter-1 | place: Russia: Kulunda steppe | collected 2010-07 | reverse complement strand
GGGTGGGTGGGTGTGGGCGCGTGGGTGTGGGTGTGGGTGTAAGTGTGCGCAAGCGCACTCGGGCCTGTGCATGCTTGTACATGTGCACGGGTGGCGTGTGCAGCATGCTTGGGCGAGCCTTCTATGGTGCCAGTACGAAGGGGGAAAGGGTGCGCGGCATGTCGGCGTGGGCGGAGCTTGTGGTGCTCGTGTAAGCAGTGTAGACTCCTTTGTCTTGTTCTAAGACGCGCACACACAGACACGCACCCCCCCAACGCACGCGGCAACTGCACACGTGCCCCACTAAAACGCACAGATCCCTCCTGTGCGTGCGCTCTATGCAGATGCAGTACCTCCACCACAAGCTGCAGCAGGTGGTGCGCGAGGAGGTTGACCGTCTAGGTGGCCAGCAGCCCGTGGGGTGGGCCCCCGACACACTGCAGCGTGTGCTGAATGCCCCCCTCCCTACGCACAGCACCTTGGCTCCCAGGAAGTTGAAAAAGCTCCTGCCCCCCAATTCCATTCACGCGCACAGGTGCGCAAGCATGTGTGTTTACGGGAACATGTGTGCGCCCGTATCACACACACATACACAACCAGCCACAAGCCAAACCAAGCACCCAGACCCAAACCCAGACACACACAAGCATACGCGCACACACACGCGCACACACACACGCACACACGCTCGCGCGCCTGCACGGACAACCCAACACCCTCACACACATACACATGCACATGTACATGCGCTCGTATTCAAACACTTGTGCTCAAACTCATACACAATTGCTTGCACACCTATCTGCAAGCACGGCACGCATGCACTAGCGCAAGCGCGCACACACGTGCACACATGCACACACACATACACACATACACACGCACACTCACACACATGGAAGCACGCGCACACACACCAGACAGATGCACACAAACAAGCCTCACATACACATGTTGACATGCCTGCATATGGACTTCATGCGCCCTTCACTTCCTAGGGTACGCAGTACCTGGGTCAAGTGCGCGCGCGGCATCGTGCCTTTGCTGCAGCAACTGGCCCAGGTCCAGGACACCATCCCTGCTCCACGTATGGTGAGAACCAGCACACGTGCGCGTGTGTATGTGTGTGCGTGCAAGAGAGTGTGTTTGCGTGCATGAGTGTGTGTGTCTGCGTGCGTGTGTGTATGTGCGTGTGCATACGTGGGTATGAGGTAATAAATGCTCAGGCGGAGCAAGAGCAAGTGGGCTTTGGAAGTATATGCGTCCACTGATGCACAGCTGGTTGCGCGCTGCTGCTTTTGGGACTGCGACGACATTAGGTTCATGGCTTTTGTAGCCTGTCCATGGGAGCGACATCGAAGAATTTGGCCTGATCAGGGCGACACACGCACACACACACACACACGACAACACACACACACGACACACATACACACACAAGGTACACAAGGCACACACTCACGCACGTGCACGCATGCATGCACACACACCAGTTTTTGGAGCCATGGCTACCTGACAAATGCACGCCTGTCTTCGGTGAAGCAGAGACCGCCCCCGACTTATGCTGCCGGTGCATTCAAACTGCGCAGACGCCCCCAGAGCCGCTGGCGCAGGAGGCCCCACGCACATGGACAGTGGAAGAGCTGCAGGCACACTTAGCCGCAGCCGCGGAGGACCTGCAGGAGGAAGTGTCCAGGCAGCAGCAGCAGCAGTGCCAGGTGCAGCAACATGAGGAGCATGGCGGGGTGCAAGGGGGGCAGCAGCAGATTGACAGTGGCGGACTGCCAATGGCATTGCCTGCAGAATACCTTAATGCGCCGGTCTGCCCGTCACTCAGCATGGAGCTGTTCTACCGCTGCAAAGGCCTGGCCAATGTGCGTGGCTGTCCACACATGGCAGTGTGTGAGCGTGTGTACATGAGCATGGCTTCGCGTGCGTGCATGTGTGCAAGTGAGCATGGGTGTACAAGTGGGTGGGTGTGCATGTGCGTTTGTACCGATGTGCGCTTGTGCGTTGTGGGTGTTGTCTGCATTCAAGTTTGCTTTTGCCCAAAGCTCGCAGGCACACACTGTCACAAGCTTGCAGGCACACACTGTCACAAGCTTGCAGGCGCACACTGTCACAAGTTAGCTTGCAGGCACACACTGTTACAAGTTAGCTTGCAGGCACACACTGTCACAAGTTAGCTTGCAGGCACACACTGTCACAAGCTTGCAGGCACACACTGTCACAAGTTCAGAAGAGCATCCAGTGGTTCTCTTCCCTCTCCTGCCCTGCTTGCTCACCCTCTGCCAATCGCTGCGTGCACCCCACAGGCAGTGAAGGGCTTGCAAGGGCCCTTGATGCTGCTGCTTAGATCCCGCCAAGAGAAGGTGGGTCATCCTACCCAGTCCAGTGCAATGGCTGCTCATGGTTCAGTTGACCCCCATGACCTCGGTGCAACAATCAATCGTTTGCCGCGCCAATTTGCACCAGCTGCGTGCTACGAGCCGCCGTCCCTCTGTCGCACAACACGCTGAGCAAACCAGTGCCACTGTGCAAGTGAGCAAACCAATGCCACTGTGCGAGTGTGCGAAGCAGTGCCACTGAGCAAGCGAGCAAACCAGTGCCACTGTGCAAGTGTGCAAACTGGGTGCCACCAATTCAACCGATGCCAAATGAATGTCCCAGTGGGCCTCTGTGCAGACCCCTGCCCATTGGCGCTATTGGGCCAGACAGGCAGTGCGCTAGGGCCAGAAGGGCAGTGCGCTAGGGCCAGAAGGGCAGTGCGCTAGAGCCAGAAGGGCAGTGCGCTAGGGCCAGAAGGGCAGTGCGCTAGAGCCAGAAGGGCTGTGCGCTAGGGCCAGACAGGCAGTGCGCTAGGGCCAGAAGGGCAGTCCCCTTGTGAGCAACTGGTGTGCGTGTGCGTTGACGGGCGTGTACTTTGCCTTTGAAGTCTTGAGGCTGCGTGAGCACGCAAAGCCAGCACATAGCCTGACACGCATGCGCATTGAATGCACTCCTCTTGCTTTCTCTTGTTGTCCTTGATTTGGCGTGTCCTTGTGCATGAAGGCGGCAATCTTCAAGGGCTGGCCTCCACAAGGTGGTTGCCAACGCTCTGCTGCCTTGCCCTTGCTTCCCCCCAATCTGTTCTCTTCACAAGTTAGAACCTTCAAGAGTTTGATACACCAGCCAAGGCCCTGGAGAGGGTGGTGCAGCTGTGTGTGACGGCTTGCATGAGCGCTTACATGTTGCACATGCACAATGAGCAGACATGTTTGCTTTGTGGTAAAGACCCCATACGCAGAGAGCGCATTACAGCGGCAAGGGCGGCGGCTCATGGCATGCAGCTGGTGCACTTTTGCCAAAGCAAGTGTCACGGCTTGCTTGAGCGCTGTGCGGCAGCAACCCCGTGCAAAGAGCATTCTATAGCGGCAGGGCAGCAGTTCTGCACAGGCATTATCGCCATGCACATACGCAGCTTTGCTGTCCATTAATTCTGCAGCGTGAACAGCTAATTTTTGGGTAAGACTAGCATGAACAGCTATGGTAGCAAGGCGTGTTCCAGACCCCTCACACTTTGCCCATCCCACTTGCAGGCCAAGATGAATGAGCTGTCTCATGCACTGAACGCCTTCATTTATGCTTCCCACTATCTATTGGTTTTAGAGCACAGATTGTATAGAACAAGACAGGACCTGGAGATGTTTGCAAGTATTAGGCAAAGGCAGCAGGAACAGCCTGAAAAGGAGAAGCAAGAGGATTAGTCGACTAGCTGTAGAGATCTGGGCATGAGCTGTAGCCTAGGTGCACCGCTAGAATATTCTGGATATGAAACTCTAGTTAGATGGATCGACCTTTGGCCTAGGCATGTTATTACATTTTATGATTTTGTTGTTGAAGGTTTATCTTTTTGGATAAGGTTCCGTAGGTATATTGAACTCGCGTTATGGCTGTCTTACATTGCCCCAGTTGCATGCTGTCACTCTGCATCCAACTGACCCTTGTTTTTTTGCAGATATATTTGAACTTGCAGGTGTTTGCATTTATCTGATTTGATTTGAAGGTAAATGCTGATGTCGCAAGCTTACAGTTACCTCCGTGTTGAGCAGTTCTCTTTTGGATATACCTAGGCTTATCCTTGTAACCCTTAAGCTAGCTATGCTTTTGGATGCCTTCTCCACTTCATGATAAACATGTCTGTATGCTTCACTTGCACTTACAATCCCTGCATACTGAAGTCTTGAGTGGTAATCTGCACAAGGGGCAGGGGCAAGCCCTCACAGACGATCAAGGCAAATGAGTACCTAGGCCAGCAAGCATTGGACAGTGCAGGGCTAGGCTGGTAAGCTTCGCAAATGGTCACATGTTTGCCAAGCTCTTTGTATCATCTTAGGATAAAATAGGTTACACCGCCATACCCACTGAACGAGGGCAGCTTAGCTGAAGCCTGTAACTTGCAACCAAAGCCTTAACTAGAAAGCTAGGCCATGTTTAAGGAGAAGAACAAGCTGCGAACGTCAAAATGAACACGAGGGGGGTAGCTTGTCACCCTCTAGATCCTCAATAGTTTTCCTTTTTCCCTGGCCGTACACGGCTCTTCAGGTCAATGTCTCACCTTTTCCTCAATTGATGCAGGGAGTTTTTTGCTGCCAGTGTTTTTGATTTTATTTCTGCAACAAGCACCAGTAGAAAAGGCTGGCTACCAGGTGCATGCAGGAGCATGTGGATACCACGGCTGTTCCTGAAGCCATCCTCTAACTGTGCCTAGCAACCTATGGAAATTCCAAAATCCCCTCCGAGGCTTCCTACTGGCTGCAGCTGGTCACGCTGCTTTTTAACTGCTATACACTGCTCCTATAAACATTTAGTGTCACAAGAAAGACTGGCTGGCCAATTAAGGTAAAAAACGCGCATACTGGTATGTTGACTGGCGCGGCACACTGTGTAAAAGTTTGGTGCAGCACACTCGGGCATGACACCAAGCTGAATTCAGACTTTGGCACCAAACACAATACACACAGGGTCCATTCCAATTGTGTGAGCATGAATGTTCACTTAAATAAGGTTAATTTCATTTGTACTCTGTCTACTGTTGTTTTGTGCCTAAGTAATGTAAGTAACATTGTAATGTAATGTAAGTAACATTGTAATGTAATGTAAGTAACATTCTGTTGGAATGAAAGAGGCCATACGTGATCGTTGCAAACTATCGATTTCTTTGCAAAATATCGCACCTTTATTGGGACATTTTAAGTTTTGTGGGTCTAGACATTGGAAAATGATCTCATGGTGTGGTCAAAGACTCCATGGGCCCACCTTAGCCCTCGTATATACTAGATAATAGCTGATATGTGCCCATGGTTGTTGCTGAAAATATATGGCCTCTCCGTTTTGCTTCTGATCCCGCATGCGAGCGCAAATGTGCGCAGCTGGCGCAAACCTCAGGCCCCGAGGTCCAGCCAAGGTTCAGATTTGCCAGCATCACAGCAACGTCTCCCACATGCGAGCGCAAATGTGCGCAGCTGGCTCAAACCTCAGGCCCCGAGGTTCAGCCAAGGTTCAGATGCGCCAGCATCACAGCAACGCCATGATACAAATGCCAGGGAGCAGCCTGGATGGGATGGTTATGATTCGCACAGTGAAGCAGCATGCCCCCATCTGGTTACACAGGTCACTTCTGATCCTCCAGACGCGCGCGGCAAGGCAGCATGCCCCCTTCCCGCAGCCCCTGCAGGCAAAATCTCAAGCTCCCTCCTGTCCCTCCTCACCCACGCCCTAGCCATGGTCTTTGGTGTGTGTGTGGGCAGGGTACATAGCAGAGGAGCCGTGCGCCAGGCAGAGACGCAGACCGACACAGGCCACTCACGGGCCGAGAGCATGCCCCAATCCATCGATGCACACACACCGCAGCAGCCGCTCATCAGCGCAGCAGAAGCACCTGCCCCATTTGGGGCACTCCCCGCAAGCCCTCACCAAAGGCGGGAGGCCCAGCAGGCGCCCTCAGCAGCGTCTGCTATTAGCTCCTTGCAAGGGACTGGACAGCCCGCGTGCACAGCCTCCTCCAACTGTGCAGCCACGTCAGGGCTCTCAAGGCCTGACAGGGGGTCAGGCGGCTCTGCTGCGCTTGGCTACGCCTGTGCCATGGACGCAAGTGGGGGAGCAGTGAACACAGGAGGGCATGGTGTTGGGTGCGCTGGCCATCACAGGGAGGGCATGTCTCAGTTGCTAGGTGGGCAGCAGCAGCAGCAGCAGCAGGAGCTTGAGCCAGAGGGTGAGCAGCAGCAGCAGCAGCAGCAGCAGCAGCAGCAGCAGCAGATGGAGCCAGAGGGACAGCGGCTGCAGCAGCAACAGCAGCAGCAGCCGGAACAGCATGTGGAGTTGGAAGAACAGAGAGGGAGCCAGCAGCACCACGGTCACCAGCAGCGGCAGCTGGAGCGCGAAAGACAGCGGCTGCAGCAACAACAAGGGCCTGGGGCTGCATGTGCCCCCAGAGTCCATTGTGAACAGGACAGCCCTCCTGCTTGCACGCACAGGCGAGCAGCGCATGCCGCGCCACTGCAGGTCCGCCCACTCCCATCCCTTGCCCCCTTGCCTGCGCTCAACCTGGCCTGTTCCTCAGCCACTGCCAAGGCAGACAGCACGCTGTTGGGGCCCTGTTTCAGGCTCACCGACCCCGCCACGCAGCACGTGGTAGTGCACCACAGGCACGGGCTGGACCTGGAGACACGCGCATGGCTGGCGCAGGCGTGGACGGCGTGCACGTGAGTGCGATGTGCCGCGCAAGCGGACCCTGCGGTGGTGCCGTGCATGCCTCTCGGGAGCATGCCCTGCTCAGCACATGTGAGAGCTGCATAGTGGACAACGCTAAAAGCCACGGGCGGCTCGTCCTGTGCGTGCCACCATGGAGGCCTTGCACGTGGCTTTTTCGCAGCCTCAGATCTGAGCCATGTCGCCTCATGAGTGAGCAGTGTCACCCCTTGTGTGAGCCACAGCCCCTGTACAAGCTGTACCACCCCTTGTTCAAGCCATTCCACCTCATGAGCAAGCTGTACCACCCCTTGTTCAAGCTATTCCACCCCATGAGCAAGCTGTACCACACCTTCTTCAAGCCATTCCACCTCATGAGCAAGCTAAACCACACCTTGTTTAAGTCATTCCACCTCATAAGCAAGCTGTACCACACCTTGTTCAAGCCATTCCACCTCATGAGCAAGCTGTACCACCCCTTGTTCAAGCCATTCCACCTCATGAGCAAGTTGTGTTGCCCTCTGCACAAAGCGCGCCTTAATCTCAGCGCGTATGTCTGCAGCCCGTGCAGCACCTTTCGGTTGCTGCATGTGAACTTGCCAGACTACCATGGCTGTTCACCCCTGCAGGGCCTGCCATCCGCTGCACGCATGCGTGCACACACACACACATACACACACACACACACGCTCTCGCGCGCGCGCTCAAGTCGAGCCTTCTAGATGCTGCGCAGCCTATTGTAGGGCCTTCCATCCGCTGGATGCACGCGCACGCACACACATACACACACACGCAAGCAGAGCCTTCTGGATGCTGCACAGCCTATTGCAGGGCTGCCGTGGCTGCTCACCCTGCAGGGCCTTCCATCCGCTGCACGCATACACGCAGACTTGCCTTCCGACCGCTGCATGGCCTCTTGCAGGGCTGTGATGGAGCCCCTGGCCCATAACGTGGAGAATCTGACCACAGCAGTAGAGAAAGTGTCTGTGCTGCTCGAGGACTCTGCCGCGCAAGGAAGGCTATCCAGGCAGCAGGTGAGCGCGCTGTATGCGCACAAGGGCGGCAGGGACTTATGGTGCACACGCCTGTGTGTGCCTCTGCTCCCGTGTGTGTTTGCGTGCGTGTGTGCATGAGCTGCAGCAGTGTGGTGCCTTCCCTGGAGCAAGAACAGGCACGCAGGCGTGTTGTGGCCAGAGGTCGTGCCAGCACAGGTGAGGCGCATGTCAGCTGTAGACCTGGCTTGTGCTTTTGCAGAGAGGCAGAAGTCACATGCGCGCGCTTGACTTGCACAGATGAAGATCAGGTTGCAGGCACGCACGGCTGACTCCTCTGCAATTCGGCCATCCCTGCACAAACACACACACACACCCCTGAACGGCTGTGTTGGTGGTGCCAGGTTGTCTGGGCCCAACAAGCAGGGGGCCCTGTGCGTCGGCGAGCCTGATGCTTGCTGCCACGCGCACACGGCTCTGTGTCAATTTGGCGCTGTCAGGGCATCCGCAGGATCACACAGCGGACAGCAATCACACTGTGGACGGCAAGAGGGCTCTCAGCGTTTTGAGCAGAGGCATCGGGTGACGCGGCCACTGTGGTGTGGCGGGGCCAGGCTTTGAGGCCCCACTTGGGGACACAGCCACTGTGGTGTGCTGAGGCCAGGCCCTGCCAGGCGCTGTCTTCGGCGCCCGTGCAGGCTATGAGCGCGCTGCGCGTGCACTCTCTGCCCGCAGTGGGGGTTAGGGGTAGAATGGAGTGCTGCGGACCTGCTGCATCCTTGAGGGCCTGCGGCGCTGACAGGCATCAGCCGCGAGCACGGCGCTGCGCAGACAGCTTCCCCCATGCCTGTCCACATGCCTGCAGGCGATGTGCACGCGCAGCTTCCAAGCAGGCCTGCTTGTCATGCTGGCCCGCCTGTTTGTCGCGGCACTCGCCGACGGGCGCCTGAGCAGGCTGTCATCCTTTACGCACATATGTGAAGCAGAGGGCCGTGCCGCCGCCTGGTACAACCCCCAGCTGTGGGCGGCGCAGCTGCTGATGTCCAACACCCCGGGCCTGTGGCACATGGGCGCTGCGGCGTGTTTCGTGCAGAACATAGGTGCGCCTTGGCGTGGTCTGTGCATCAGCTAGGTGCACCATAGCATGGTTCTTGCAGTGCCTTGGGTGCCCTGTAGCACGCTTTGTGCAGAACCTGGGTGCGCCTTGGCGTGGTCCTTGCAGTGCCTTGGGTGCCCCTCGGCGTGCTTTGTGCAGAATCTAGGTGCAGGCCCAACCTGGCTGTTCAGGGCTCTGCACTGGAGCTTGGTCTTGCAGCGCCAGCCTGGCTGTTCAGAGCTCTGCTCTGAGCCCTGGACTTGCAGCGCCAGCCTGGCTGTTCAGGGCTATGCAGTGAGCCCTGGTCTTGCAGCGTCAGCCTGGCTGTTCAGGGCTCTGCTCTGAGCCCTGGTCTTGCAGCGTCAGCCTGGCTGTTCAGGGCTCTGCTCTGAGCCCTGGTCTTGCAGCGTAAGCCTGGCTGTTCAGGGCTCTGCTCTGAGCCCTGGTCTTGCAGCGTCAGCCTGTGGTGGCTTTGGGGAGAAGAGAGCTGCAAAGGAGGGTGGCCCATGTGCTCGCATAACACCTCCTTGCCTCACACCGTACGCACACTGTATTTCCCTGTTGGGGTATTTGGCGAGTGGTTAATGGCAACCGCAGCTGGGTGCCCGTCCCCTCCTGTCACCCCCTTCAAATGCCCTCCCCCTTCCCCCCCACCCCAAGCCCTTGCATTAATAAACGCGTGTGTGTATGATCATCTTGTCGCAGGGTGCACTTGATCACGCCCGAGGCTTCATTAGATTCAGATTACGCAAACACCAGGCCCCTTGCTTACACCCGTGCCTGCAGGCACTTTTGCATTGGGCATGCTTGCCCTTGTGGTGGGGGCTAGGTTCATCCTCCCCCATTTGTCCGGGGACCTGCACCATGCCTGGCCCATCTCGGTGCTGCTGGGCATGGGGGGCGTGGGAGGCTACGTAGGGGTGCAGCTGGTGAGTTTGGGCAGACATGAAGGCGCCTCCCGATGTGAATCGCCTCCAATTAGGTGGCTGTGTGGAACAGCAGTGCTATAGGGCTGGAAGTGGGCAGGCAAGTGGGGTCCCACAAGCTCATTGGCTTGGAGCAGTGCATCGTGCAAGCAAATATTTGAAGGTTGATGCAGGCGGGAGGCGCACGCAGCGTGCACATCATGTTAAGACCTGGGCATATGGCTTGGGGCAGGCACGAGGCGCTTGCAGCCTGTACACCCAGAGCCCGTCTTCTGACTGCGCTGTGCTGCTCACTGCTATTTGAGCTATTTGGGCTGCTGCTGAGCAAGGACAATGAGATGCATACTCCCCTGCATGCCTGCTCTTGTAGCCGCCCGTAGCAGGGGGATTCCTCTGCTTAGGTGACAGCAAAGCGATGGCTCTACCCTGAAATAGAGGTTTTTAGCTTTGTGCGCAATAGAACGGGCCCTTGTGATGCAGTTTGTGCGCAAATGGGCCCGTGGCTCCTACTTCTTTCTGCTTGTCACCGCTGGACAGCTGTGTCTGTCCCAAGCTGAGCTACCGTTTGTCCCTGTTTTTTATGACTTCGTTCTGTCCAAGCGTGTACCTCAACCCATGTGCATGCATTTGCTGTGACTGTTTCTTATGACTTCGTTCTGTCCAAGCGTGTACCTCAACCCATGTGCATGCATTTGCTGTGACTGTTTTTTATGACTTCGTTCTGTCCAAGCGTGTACCTCAACCCATGTGCATGCATTTGCTGTGACTGTTTTTTATGACTTCGTTCTGTCCAAGCGTGTACCTCAACCCATGTGCATGCATTTGCTGTGACTGCTGCGTGGATGCCATTCAGCGGGCCCTGCGCCTTGCGCCCCGCACCCTGCGCTTTGCGCCCTGCCTTGCGCCCCGCACCCTGAATGCAAGGACATGCAGAAGGGCAAGCTGTTGGATGACTTGTTTGAAATAAGCAGAGAACAGGTCATGGGGCAGGCAAGGACAGGGAAGGGTGAGGACGAGGGCAGGTGCAAGCACAGTGGGAAGGATTGGTGGAGCTCTGCTGCTCACCCCTGCCTGGCCCCTGCTAGTCATGGCCTGTGCACGTAAATGGTGCACGACAAACTGCTCACACTCCCCTTGCAGAATAACCTCGCACGCCCCCGCCTTGTGCCCGTTGTGCTGTGTAGGTCGGGCTGCTTGGAGGGGAGTGGTGGCCTTGGCTCCTGCACTGGGAGGCCTGGATCGGCTTGTGCTGTTACATGTACGCTTTTGAGATCCAGTCTTGGCTGCGGCGCCTGCTGCTCTACTGCACGCTGGTGTTTGTCTTACCCCTTTCGGCAGGCCACTTCCCGTTCCAGAGCCCAGACCTGTACTGACTCAGCGCCTGGCTTGCACGCTTCCTCATCACTTGCTTTCCCTGAACGCATGCTTGTTGCTGCCCTGGCTCATAAAGCCGCAAGACGGGCATGTGCATCACTTATGATGGCTAGATCTGGAGCTGGCAGCCTGGTCTGGTGTTGTTCGGCTGAAAGTCTGCTGCTAACAGAAGAGCTTCTCGACATGAGCACAGCATGGCAGGCGCCAAAAGGGTGAAGACAAAAAGGTGTACACATCCAGCACCGAAATCCCCTGAGCAGTGCGGCAGCCATGAACACATGGCCTCTGTGCAGCAGATATGCACGTGTATGCTGGCTGGGCTAGTGAGGCACTCAAACCTTGTGCCATGCTTTGTAACGATTTAAACACTGGGATAACCAGGGCTTCTATTGCTGTTTTTTGGGCTGCAAAATACTTGTTAAGCAGTTCAACATTGCGTGCCAATTATTAAAGAGTGCTCATACTCTCATTCGACCTCAGCATCATACTGTTCATGCTTTGCTTGTGCTCAGGTGATTTCTTTGGGGTTCTAACTTTTTTAGTTTTGCCCATGGTTAAGATTGTGATATACAAAACCTGATGATTGATAGGTGCAGGAATAAGTATGCCTTACGTGTTTGCGTGTTAAGTGAATCATAATCAAATATGTTTTTGTTTATAGGCATGCTGAACCAAATGAGCATGAAGTTTCGAAGGAAGCTTGGTAGCTTATTGAGGATAAATACTGATGCTCATTAGAGGCTCCATGCCGTAGGGTCTGTAAATGGTTCCACCCAAGATTGTTAGGGGAATATGGAGGCGAACTTGAGCTGCAGCTCCTCAAAGGTGTTGCTGAAGGGCGCTGTGCTGTTTGTTAGCAGCTTCTAGCTAGCTCCAATTTCGGGTATTTTCGCTACGTCCACAAGATGGATGTGCCGCTAATTGGGTGTTTGTAAGGGTAAAACCATTGCAACAGGAGACTGCAATAGCTAACCGGTGCCAGCTGCGAGGGGCTCAAAGGTTTGGGATGCAAGTCCTTCCGCTCCTTCAAAGGAGCAGGAACTTCCTTGAAGGTGCCATGGCGGCATCCGCCACCGGACTGGGTCAGACCCTTTTGGCCTGGTCTATTAAACCGTACAATGTGAGCTGACTGGAGTTTTGGCCCCTCACTCATTCATAACAACGGCTGATAGGCCTGACTATAGTATGGGGATTATCCATGAATTTCATACTGAGCTACCCTAAAGTAAGCTTGTGTAAAGTAGAAAGAACTTACTCTTAATCTTAACACTCATTCAATCTAGTATGCAAGAGGAATCATGAATACAGCTAGGCACTTGAATTTAACATAGAAAGAGCACATGGCTCCTTTCATAACCCTCCTGCCCCCACTAACAGCCTTCTTCCTAGTTTGGTGGTGGGGGGTTGCCTGGTGCTTGCACAAGATTAAAACCTCTTCCTTAATTCACGCAAACAGGAGTTTCCTTGTTGGCAAAGTCTTTTCTTTCTTTCTTGCCCCCCTTCCCCTCTGAGTTCTTTCCTTCTTCTTTATGCATACCTAGGGGGTGCATGTGGTACATTCCTTTTTTTGGGAGGGCTTCCCCTTACCAGTATAGCGTCATGCTATAACCTTCTCATGCTATCATGCTATATATCATCTCATGCTATCACGCGCAATTATCAGAAAGCTAACAAGCTTGCTTTCAGGCTTCACGCTCTTTCGGTTCAGTGTGATTGTAAAATTTTCAGAACCAGACGCGTTCTTGAGAAAACTTCTGCCAGCTTTCACCATTAAGGTCAGGAGTGGGGCCCTGCTAGTCACCCAGGGCCTCCTGATTCCCATTGACTTCTTTTTCTTGTCTTGACCCTAGGTGACCATTTTCCTTCATTGGTCAAGGGAGTATTTTCACTGCCTGCGTTGTTGTTCTTACCAGTGTGAGTGAGAGATCCGTCTGTATGCCCTGGTAGGAGACAATGCACTTCCTCAGCATCGGTACCGATATCATTATGATCGAACCAACTTGGCCATGAGCAGACATCCTATGTCTCTGCAAGTAGGCAAATATTCATGTTTTAAGTATGATATTTGAAATGGTTTCTGTCATCATATTTTAAGGCACTGCCTTCCACTGGTTAACAAATCAAAGACTGGATTTCCCAGAGAACTCCAAATTAAACCGCCTGTATTGCTGTCGTTACTGCTGTCCACCGTTACTGCTGTCCACCGACTAAAACAGGTGGATATGGAACAGTGAGAGCAATGTGACCGCAGGCCTGTACCCAGGTTATGTAGGCCTGCCAGG
>LFCJ01002457.1_pt1 | contig 13379 bp, 11 predicted proteins | sample 643141 | NCBI WGS metagenome assembly LFCJ01 (sample SAMN03766243, study PRJNA286221) | soda lake metagenome | biome: soda lake; feature: Kulunda steppe; material: water; isolation source: sample B1-Br-g2 brine of Lake Bitter-1 | place: Russia: Kulunda steppe | collected 2010-07 | reverse complement strand
TCGCCGTAGTAGTCGCCGTCGTCGAGTTGAAGGGTCTCGGTTACCCATTGTGGGTCGTCCCCACCTGGATCGATCCACGCGTATCGGGTTGTTCCAGCGGCTTCGCCCCACTGGGTGCCGGTGGCATGATGGCCTTCGTCTTCGATGAACGCGAACGTTTCAGGCTCGGCGTCCATCTCCTCCTCATCCATCTCTTCCCAGTCGCCCTCGCCTTCCTCGGTGAGGAGGTGGACAACCTCACTCGAGTTGCCTCGAACGAAGACGTTGAGCGGGCTTCGCTTGTCGTGGGCCTCTCGAGCGCTCATAAACGCCCAGATGGCGCTGTCTGAACCCTCGAACTCGACCAGTTCGATCTCCGGTTCATCGGTTTCTTCGGGAGCCACGTCGCTCGTGGAGGGTGAGAAGAACAGCGAGGGCCCACCCATAACCACGAACGCGATTGCCAACAGGACGACGCCAACCACGATCGAACGACGCATTACCCCCGGAATAGGAAGACTGTCTATATGAATGTCTGGTTCGGGTGAGGGGGCCACACGAACACGTTCTCAGGGACAGTTTCTGCGTCCGGAGAGCGGCCCCATCGGTGATGGAGCGGTCTGCTCGAGGGTCGGTCGTCTCAGCGTCGACTTCTGGGACGCTCCAGAGGACGGACGAACCCGCTCAGGCGTCCGCTCCAACGGTCAACACGGGCGTCCGTGCCGTCCGAAAGACGCGTTCGGAGACGCTGCCTACGACGTTTTTCTCGTAGTTGTCGCCACTCGTTCCCATCACGATCAGGTCAGCGTCGACATCGTCCGCACACGCGAGGATACACTCGGCAGGGCTGCCGGTATCGACAACGATCCGTGCCTCGAGACCGGCGTCAGCGGCAATCGACGCCGCAGTCTCGGCTGCCTCTCGAGCGCGGGTACGGAGTTCGTTTCGGACTGATTGGACGTGGTCATCGCCGAGGACCAAAAAAGCGCGGTCGTCGACGACGGAGACGATGGTCAACGTGGCGTCACGAGTCTGTGCGATGTCGACTGCGTGGGCGGCGACGGTCTCGGCGTGATCGCTTCCGTCGGTGGCAAGGAGAATCCGATCGTACATCACGTGAATGTCGTGTGGCGCCCTAAATGAGTCTCTCTATTGTGTGTGCGCGTTTCGGTGGGAACTGTTCGCTTCAGGTTTTCCCCCCTCACGTGCGAACCCCTGCTCATCAGTCGCGCTCTCGGTGAACCGGATGATCGTTCATCACATAGCGGCTGCCCATCCGTCAGGTATTCCCAGGCCATGGGAAAATGGGTACTCGCTTTTGAGTACACCTTCCATACGATTAGATAGAAGGTGACTGACAATGTCCACAAACACCCAAAACCGATTCGAAAGCCGATACGCCGGAATTACCCTCGAGGGGCAGCCCCACGCGCTGTCGGCGTGGTTCGTGGTTGCGCTGCGATTGCTGATGGGTGGGATGATGCTGTTCGCGGGTCTCGGGAAGTACGCGTTCATCAGCGGTGAGGGGTTCAACGCCGCTGGCTTCCTGGCGAACGTCGATCCGGCGAGTCCGGTGAGCGGGCTATACGCGGCGATGGCGGCGAACCCGACGCTGATCGAGGTCGTGAACGTGATCATCCCGGCGACGCAGGTCCTGATCGGGGTTGCGCTGATCGTCGGTGGCCTGCTCCGACTGGCCGCCCTCGGTGGCGCACTCCAGATGTTCGCGTTCTACCTCGGCGGCTGGGAAGGCGACATCCTGGCGGCGTTCGATTCGACGCTCATCTACGCCGTGTTGTTCATGGCATTGGCAGCGTTCGGGGCCGGACGCATCCTCGGCGCTGACAAATACATCGAGCAACTCCAGGTCGGCAACCAGAAACTCATCGAGCGCTTCCCGAAACTGCGGTACATCCTCGGGTAACCTCCCAGGCACTGTTCGGGCCGCTCCTCGTTTTTCACACCCACACCCACTCGAGTGCAACGACGCCGTGCTTACTGTTCAGCGTCGTTGCTCGAGTGTGTAACTCGCATCTAGACGGGAGCCCCAGGACGATGAACGTTCTTGGCCGCTCACTCGAAGAGGCTGCAGTCGGCGGCTTTCGAGCGCGCAGGCACATAACGTGGGTTTTTAGCCTCCGGCACGAAACGGCGGGTATGGCAGTCGTCGGTATCGTCGCCCAACGAGGAAACGACCGTGCACACCGACTCGCGACCGCCCTCACCAACCTGATTCGTGAACACGGTGACGACCCGCTGGTCGATGCCGAAACGGGGGCGGTGGTCGACGCCCCGTCGGCCCCGGTCGCTGCGATGAACGAGTGTGCCTTCGTCGTGAGCATCGGTGGTGACGGGACGTTCCTCTTCGTTGCCCGGGAGGCCGGCGGCGTCCCCCTCGTCGGGGTCAATCTCGGCGAAGTTGGCTTTCTCAACGCGATTTCTCCACCCGATGCGATCGAAGCCGTCGGGTCGTTGCTCGAGGAACTCACGGAGACCGGGACGGTCGGTGGCCGGACCGTCAATCGGGTCCAGGCACACGGCGACGGCTGGTCGCTCGAGCCGGCACTAAACGAAATCTTAGTTCACGGCCCGAAACGCGGGCCGGCGGGTGGGGCGTCGATCTCGGTCGCTGTCGATGGCGAGCCCTATGCCTCGGGGTGGACGGATGGGGTTCTCGTCGCGACCCCGACAGGGTCGACGGCGTACAACTTGAGCGAGGGTGGCCCGCTCGTGCAGCCGACCCTCGGTGCACTGGTGATTACACAGATGTGCGCCCGTGAGACGATGCCACCGCTCGTGGTTGGCGATGATCGAGAAATCACGTTGCAGGTGAGCGACGCCGAGACCGCCTGGGCGATCAGTGACGGGCGCAACCGACGAGCGCTCGAGCCTCCCACCACGGTTCGCGTGACGGTCGCGGATGAGCCACTCACGTTAGCGGGGCCGCCGGTCAATTTTTTCGATGCGTTAGAAAAACTCGAGTGAACGCCGGTTAGTGGTCCTCGTCACTCTCCACCCGGCTGTGCTGGCTCGTCCTCACCACTGGTTGTCTGCTGCTCGCGAAGCGGGAGGTTCGGGTCACGATACGGGGTGCGTCCGTAGGCGGGCAACTCGTCTCCAAGCTGGGCTTTGACCGTTCGACGGAGTCGGTTGAGTGCGGTCGTATCCAGCCCATGGTCGGCGGTGAGCCGTTTGAACGTCGCGTCGTCAGTGATGTCGTGGGCCCGATACTGAGCAAACAGTTCGTCCATCCGATCCGGGGAGAGTGAGCCGACGTCGAGATCATCGAGGCCGAAATACGCCTGCCGGTCGACGTCGACGACGTGCCGGATGACTACGAGTGCCACCGTCGCGATTGCCCGCTGGCTCCCGAACGCGGTCAGATCGAGTTCGTCCATCACCCCTAGCGCCACGTCACGCTGCCACGGCGTGACCTCGAGGACGTTACAGAGTGCCTGTGTCGTTCGCAGGCGGTCCAGCCGGTGGGCGCGCTCGGCGTAGCCAGGAGTCGCGGGGTGTTGTTCGTCGTGCAGTCGGCGGGCACCGGGAGAGAGGTCGCCATCACCCGTCGGCCGGCCAATGACGGTGGCACTCGGCGTGATCACGCCCCACTGACGGACGGTCGCATCACGCTGATGGTCTGCCCGGGAAAGTGCGCCGGAACCAGGCCGTCTCTCGAGACGTCGGCCGGTGCCGTCACCGACGCCTGTTTCCTCGGGAGGCTGACCCGGGACGCCATGCTGGCTCATCGTATCCCAAATCGAACCCAGAGCGGTAAAAAGGCTTGCTCGAGTGTCATCCGTCTACAGTGTACCGGTACTCGAAGAAACCCGTTGCTTGAGGATGAAGCCACACAAAATGCCCTTCATAGCTTTACCTTGTGACGAGAGGTACTTAAATGAGGACGCTCCCCCACACGCGTCGACAGGAATCCTTTTTTATCGTTTCTGAGTGGCCGGTAGTATGCGACTCGAGGGGGCCAGCGAATCGGTTCACGCGAGCGTCCCGGAGGCATACGTCGACGCCGTGGTTGCGATCACTGATCTCGGCAGCCCAACGGTGATGATGTTTCTCCTCGCAACGGTGTACTGGCTCTTCGACCGCGAGCGGACAGTACTGGTCATCGGCTACGCCTTCGTCGGCGTCGTCCTGTTGATCACGATCAAGGCCGTACTCGGCATGCCTCGGCCTCCGGAATCGGCCTTTTTGATCGAACTCGACGGCGACGAGTACGGCTTTCCCAGTGGGCACACCTTCGCCGCTGTCATCGTCTACGGCGGACTGCTCGTAGTATTCGAGAAAACCCGTTCCCTGCTCGCGGTTTCGGCCGTCACCCTCCTGGTCACCCTGATCGGACTCTCGAGGGTCGTCCTCGGTTTGCACTACCTCGGTGATATCCTCGCGGGTGCGGCGTTGGGAATCCTCGTCCTGGTGTGTCTCGAGTATCTAACACAGAGTGACCCCCGGCGGGCGTTTGCCCTCGCGACGGTTCTCGCGTTTCCGGCACTTATCGCTACGGGCGTCGACGAGTACGCGCTCCTGGGTCTCGGCGGCGCACTCGGGGGGGTCATCGCGTCCGGTGCCGTCTCGACCCTTCCGCCGCTTCGGTCGAAACTCGAGGGCGCTGTCGTCTTCATCGCCGGGTGTACGTTCGTCCTGGTGCTCGAGGGTGCGACGGGACGCGTCCTCGCAATCGCCGACAGCAGTGGTGGCATGCTCGGCGTCGCTATCCTCGTGGGGGCCGTCGGCTTATTCGCGGTGCAGGTCGCGGGAATTCTCCTCGCCCCGGCGCTCGCTCGTTGGGTGCCGGCGACGTCACTATAGTACCAACTGAAACGGTTCACACACTGATCGCCGATACGTCTGGCGATCAGGTGTGCAATGACTTGCAGTGGCTACGATAGCCTCCGAGCACTAACCGAATGGAGAGGAGAAAGCGGCCGCTACTTGTGTCGCTCGAGCAGGTCGTAGCTGCGTTCCCACTCGGCGTCGTCGTCGAAGTAGCGCTCGGCCAGTGGCTCTCGTGGCATCTCGCCGAGATCTTTCTTCTGTTCCTGGTAGGACGGTCGTTCGTCGACGAAATACCGGCCCGTGAGGACGGTGCCCTCATAGAGCTGGGTTTCGGTCTCGAACATCATCTCTTGGGCCTCCTGGCGGTCGGTGATGTCGAAGTCGTAGTCGTCTGACTCCTGGACGTCGACGTACGGGACGTACTGACGGGCGTCCTTGTTCCAGGTCGGACACTGGGTCAGGAAGTCGATGTGGGCGAACCCGTCGTGTTCGATCGCTTCCTTGATGATCTCTTTGGCCTGGTTCGGGTTGACCGCCGCCGTGCGGGCGATGTAGGTCGCACCGGAGGTGAGTGCCAGCGAGAGTGGTCGAATCGGCGACTTGGCGTTGCCGTGAGGCGTCGTCTTCGACTTGTGACCTTTGGGGCTCGTCGGCGAGGTCTGCCCTTTCGTCAGGCCGAAGACCTCGTTGTTGAACACGATGTAGGTCATATCGTGGTTCTCTCGAGCCGTGTGCATGAAGTGGTTGCCACCGATCCCGTAGCCGTCACCGTCACCGCCAGCGGCGATGACCTCGAGGCCGTCGTTCGCGAGTTTCGCGGCGCGGGCGACGGGCAGTGAGCGCCCGTGGATCGTGTGGAACCCGTAGGTGTCGAGGTAGCTGTTCAGTTTGCCCGAACAGCCGATACCGGTGACGGTCAGGACCTCCTCGGGGGTGAGTCCGACCTCCGGGAGGGCCTGTTTCAGCGCCTTGAGGACGCCGAAGTCACCACAGCCAGGACACCAGGTTGCCTGGGGCTCGATACCGGGCGTGAACTCGTTTCGGTCGATTTCACGCTCTTCTCCGATTGCGTTGAATGCACTCATAGTTAGTCACCTGCGGCTGGTTCGATCCGCACCTGAGCGGAGGGATCTGCGTCCGAGCCGTTACTGTTCAGCTCGTAGCCCTCGACGATCTCGGCGGGTTCGAACGGGTTGCCGTTGTACTTGAGCAGGCTGGTCAGTTTGTCGCCGTAGCGGCCGAGTTCCTTCTGGATGAGGCCACGGAACTGCGCCGTGGCGTTCATCTCGACGACCATCGCCTGGTCGACGCTCTCGATGAACTCGGTTACTTCTTTCTCCGGGAACGGCATCATGTCCGAGACGCTGATCGCTTTGACGGCGTGGCCGTCGTCGTTCAGGCGCTCGACGGCTTCGAAGACCGCACCCTGGGACGAGCCCCAGGTAATAATGCCGAAGTCTGCGGTTTCGTCGCCAACGTACGTCTGGTTCGACTCGTGTTCCTCGTCGAGTTCACGACGGATATCCTCGAGCTTCTGGACACGGCGCTCCATCTGGGCGACGCGGTTGTCCGCGTCCTCCGAGATGTGCCCCGATGGCGTGTGCTCGTTTCCGGTCGCGAGGTATCGTCCACCCTTTTGGCCCGGCAGCGAGCGCGGGCTGACGTTGTTGTCGACGTCGTGTTGGAACCGGTGGAACTTGCCCGTCGGGTCGTGGGGCATGTCCTCGAGTTCGGCTTCCGTGACGACCGAGCCGAGCGTCGGCGCTGGCTCGCGGTCGAGCAAGCTGACGGGAACGTTCGTGTTCTCTCCGCTCAGCTTCTGGTCGTAGATGATGATCGTCGGGATCTGGTACTCGTAGGCGATGTGGAAGGCCAGACGCGTCTGCTCGTAGGCCTCCTCGATGTTTCCGGGCGCGAAGACGACGCGCGCGGAGTCACCCTGGCTCGTGTAGAGGGTGAACTCGAGGTCGCCCTGTTCGGGTTTCGTCGGCATCCCCGTCGATGGGCCGGCGCGCATGGACTCGAGCAAGACGACCGGCGTTTCGGTCATCTCCGCGAGGCCGAGTGGCTCGCTCATGAGTGCGAAGCCACCACCGGAAGAGCCGGACATGGCTTTGACACCCGCGTGGCTCGCGCCGACAGCCAGTGCCGCGGCGGCGATTTCGTCTTCGACCTGTTCGGAGATCCCGCCCATGTCGGGCAGGTTCTGGGACATGATGGTGAAGACGTCCGTCCACGGCGTCATCGGGTAGCCGGCGATGAACCGACAGCCGGCGTCGATGGAGCCGTAGGCGATGGCGTTCGAGCCCGAGAGCAGCGCTTGCTCTTCGTCGTGGCTTCCCTCCGGGATGCGGAGATCGTGCTCGAACTCGTACTCCTCGGTGACCATGTCGTAGGCCTCGTGCAGGATGGTGAGGTTGGGCTCGAGGATCTTCTCGGGCATCGCATCCTCCATCAGGTTCTCGATGTGCTCGAGGTCCATCTCCAACAGGGCGGCAGTGACGCCAACCCCTGCGGTGTTGCGCATGACCTCACGGCCGTGTTCTTTGGCCATCGAACGGAGGTCGATGGCGAAGACGTGCCAGTCGTTTTCCTCGGCACGCTCCTCGAGGTTGAGTTCGGCGACGTCTTCCTCGGAGATGAGCCCCGAGTCGTAGACGATGATGCCGCCCTCGTGGAGCTCGTCTAGGTTCTCCGAGAGAGGCTTGATCTCCTCGTTGCCGTAGTAGGCATCTTCCTGTGGGTTTCGGGCAAAGGAGTCACCCAGTGCGAGTAGGCAGTTGTAGCCGTCTCCCCGTGACTGTACCTCGTGGCCTGCGGCTCGGATTTCGACGTAGGTGTGGCCACCGCGAATCCGTGACGGATAATGTCGGTGGGTGAATACGTCGAGACCCGATCGCATCAGGGCCTTCGCGAAGTTTTGACTCGTCGAGTCGATCCCGTCTCCGGAACCGCCTGCGATTCGCCAAATAAGTTCATGATCGCTCATGGTGGATAAGCGGCCTCGCTGGCCAGCAGTACTCAAAAATTTGCTCCAGCGAACCTAAAGCCTTTGCTATACATTACCAAGAATCTTTCATGAAGAATGAATGGCCGTGTATAATTAGTCAGAAACGATCGTTAATGACTTAGAAAACGAGTTTTTCGTTTACTTGGGATTGCAGTGAGCAGGACGATGACTCGAGTTGGGTGTCTTACAGTTTACAAACATCGGCATCCACCGTCACCGACGGAACGGGGGATCCGTCAACCGATAGTCAGTGACAATAATCCCTCAGAGGTGAGAGATCACGATCGATCGGCGATACCGCTCGCTGTCAGTTACCAGTCCACTTTCGAAGGAGAGGCCTGCCTTCCCTGGGTCCGCGAGCGATGAGCACGTCGTCCGGACGGAGTTGCTCGTCGCCAGTCGGTGCCAACACCCAGTCGTCACCCCGATGGATCGCCATAATAGACATTCCGGTCTGTTCCTCGAGTTCGAGGTCACCCAGCGTCCGCGCTGTGAGTGTGCTCCCTTGCTCGACGGTGGTCGTCGTGATGAGTTCGTCACTTTCGCCGATAGCTTGTCCGAACACCGGATGAACGGCCCCATCTCGTAAGACGATCTCCGCAATGTTCACCGCCGCGTCGCAGATGACTTCCGAGGCGGTAGCCAGATACAGGAGGCCTCGAAGCTGGCTCGGTTCCCGGACTTGATCCCCCGCCTCGATAACCAGGGTTTCGATGTCCCGCTTCAGACGGTCGGACTGCGCCTCGAGTTCTCGAACCTCCGTGGCCAGGTCGGCGTCGCCGAACAGCACCGACGCGTAACCGAGACCGACGGCGAGTTCAGAGATGTTCTTGAGGTCTACGACCAGTTCGGCCGCCCGATCGAGAGCGTCGATCCCCGGATCGACGGTCTCATCTGACACGGTCGCCTCGCCCGTGAGCATCTCTCGAACGGTTTCGAGGCCGGCAATCGGGCCGCTGCCAATAACGGTATCGCCAGCCTCGAGAGCGACCGTCTCATCTGGGTCGATATCCCACTCGTTGCCCCGCCGGATAGCGATGACAGTCACACCTGAATCGGTTTCGAACGCGAGTTCGCCGAGCGGTTCTCCGATCACCGAACACGCGTCGTGGACGACGGCCCGCATGATGGCCTCGTCCGCCTCGGGAAGCGCCTCGCGAACTTCTCGGGGCACGCCACCGTTGCTAGTGACGACGCCGGCGATGTCGGCTGCCGCGTTCGTGATGTCGACGGCCGCACCGACAATTTGGACGATACCGACCAGCTGTTCGGCGTCGGTGGACCGCTTCGCCGCCAGCATCAGCGCGATCGTCGCCGGATACTGTAACGATTCGGCTCGTGCCTCGAGCTCGAGGACTTCCTCGGCCAGCCCGGGGTAGCCGTACAGCGCTGCTGCATACCCCAGATCGACGGCCAGTTCGGAGACGTTCTTCAACTCGACAAGCGTCTCCCGCACGTTGCGAGATCGGTACGCGATATCTTCCATGACCAGTTAGGTTCGCGTTCGAACGGCAGTAGGTTAAACCTATGTTCGTTACCCGCAGATCACGGTCCGGGCATCCGATCAAAGGATGATCGTGATGACACCAAAGAGGATCAGTACGCCACTGATGTCACAGACGTTCGTCACGACTGGGATCGTCGTATCGTCCGGATTGTATCCAAGTCGATAGGACGCCGACACCGACACCAGGCTCACGACGACCACGAAGGCGGCCAACAGTGTTCCGCTCACCAGGGATATCGTCAACACCTCCACGAGGCCAAGCGTACCCCCGAGTAATCGCCCGATTCCCCACGCGGCGAAACCGACGAGCGTGAAGACGGTCACGCCGAGGGCGAGTATCGCACCGGAGTTCGACCGAACTTCGGGGTTCGTCCGGGAGAGTTCGAACGTGCCGAGATGCAGTTGCGTCGACAGTCGTGAACACATGATCGACCCGAGATTACCCGCGGTCCCGATCTGCACCGGCACCAGAATAAGCAGGGCCGGATTCGTGAGAAGGACCTCCTCGAAGGACTCGAGTACGGAACCCGAAACCATCTGCAAGACCGATAGCGCCACGAGAAGCGGGACCATCGTGTAGACCATCGGTTTGATCTGCCAGTCGTCATCGAGGTCAGCCCCAGCGAAGGGGTCGTCCTCCTCCGCGCCGGTCAACTCCTCGTATAATTCCCCGAGCGAGTCACTCAGGCCGGTGAGGTCGTCTCCAGCGTAGTCGTCGCTCATAGGAACAGCCCCACGAAGTAAATGGCGATCAACAGGAAGACGACGCCGAAGACGTCCCCGAGGGTCGTGACCAGCGGGCCCACGATGTTGTCGGGGTCGAGTCCCCGCCGATAGCCGATGAAAACGACGGTCACGAGCACCGAAAGCATGAGGATCGCCGACAGTAATCCGGCGACGACCATGATGCCGACGAGCTGGAGCAAGTTCCCACCGCCGGCGGTAATCCAGAGCACGAAAAACGCGGCGACGGCGATGAACACTGAGACGACCATACCGTTGACAAACGAGGCGATGACGGCGTTCGACAGGCGTCTGTCGGTGGTGATTCTGGGTTCGATGACGCCCTGATGGAGCCCGCTCGACAGGCGGGCCCCGAGCGATCCGTACACGCCGCCGCGGGTCGCCAGAAAGGCCGGTAGCAGGACGAGGATGCCCGGAACGCTCTCGATGCCGTCACGCATCGCTTCGCTGCCGAGAATCGTGCCGGCAAACAGCCCGGCAACCAGACTAACGAGAATAACCGGTATCGACTGTCGATAGATGTCAAGTGCGGACTCCCGTTCGAACATATCGGCCAATTCTCGGTCGGCGGTATAAATCCACCCATCACCGTAACGGGTATCGCCCGTCAGCGACCTGATGGAACTCGAGGGGGCGAAATTGGCCCAAGAACGACCCACTGGAGAGACGGAAACGGCCACCGACACACTGAGGCTACTCTTGCCGTGGATTGCTCGGGTGGTACTCCGTCTCGTACTCGCCCGGATTCCCGTCCACGCGGTCTGGGTTGAGTCGTCCCGAAAGGAGCATGAAGTCCACGAGCGTCAGGGCCAGCATCGACTCCACGACGGGCACCCCTCGAGGTGGCAACACCGGATCGTGGCGGCCGATAACCTGGGCATCCTCGACGACCTCGCCCGTCTCCCAGTCGACCGTTTGCTGTTCCTTGGGAATCGAGGTGGGCGCGTGGAGGGTAACCTCGCCGTAGATCGGTTCGCCGCTCGAGATGCCGCCCTGGATTCCGCCGTGATCGTTCTCGACGGGCGTCGGGTTGCCGTCCGCATCGAACTCCCAGTCGTCGTTTCGATCTTTACCCGAGTAGGCCGCGGCGTCGGTACCGAGGCCAAACTCGAACGCCGTCGTCGCCGGGACGGCCATCATCGCCTGACCCAACCGGGCGGACAACGAGTCGAATCGAGGGGCACCGAGGCCGACAGGGACCCCCCGGACCTCGAAGTAAATCGAGCCGCCGATGGAGTCCCCCTCGCGCTGGTACTCCTGAATCAAGTCTTGCATCTCGGCTGCCGTTTCGGGATGGGCACACCGGACGTCGTTCTCCTCACTGTGTTCGAGCATCTCCTCGAAAGTCACCTCGGGGGCCTCGACATCGCCGATCTGGTTCACGTGGGCCTTGAGTTCGATCCCCTCGAGCGCGAGCACCTTTTTCGCGATTGCCCCGGCGGCGACCCAGTTGACGGTTTCGCGCGCGGACGAACGGCCACCGCCACCCCAGTTTCGGGTCCCGAACTTCGCGGAGTAGGTGAAATCGCCGTGGCTCGGCCGCGGAGCGGTGATGAACGGCTCGTACTTCCCCGAGCGGGCGTCTTTGTTTTCGATGACGAGGCCGATTGGGGTGCCCGTGGTGTACCCGTCCTGGATCCCGGATTTGATCGAGACGGCGTCGGGTTCGCCGCGGCTGGTCGTGATCATCGACTGACCCGGCTTGCGCCGGTCCAGGTCGCGCTGGATGTCCTCCTCTGTGAGCTCGAGACCAGCGGGACAGCCCGAGATGGTACAGCCCATGGCCTCCCCGTGACTCTCGCCGAACGTGGTCACCTGAAAGAGGCGACCGAAGCGGTTGCCGTTCATTATCGGTCCTACAGCGTCGGGTACACTTATGCGTGCAGGATTGTGCAAGAACGGACAGCCGTGGTGATCGACGCCAGTTGCGGAGAGGTGGGTGGGCAACCTGAACGTTGATACCGGCCGGTGTGCATGGCGAAGCCATACCCATGTCTGACCCATCTCCCGGCTCTGCCCCACTCGAGGCGGACGTCACGGACACGATCGACGACCTGCTTCGCGACCGCATGCGTGAGGACTCGATTCCCGGATTGAGCCTCGCGATTACCGACGGTGACGGGATCCGCTACGCTCGAGGGTATGGCTCTCGGGATCTGGCATCCAACGCCCCGGCAACGCCCGAGACGGTGTATGGCATCGGCTCGGTCTCGAAATCGTTCGCCTCGCTCGCGACACTCCTCCTGGTCGATCGGGGCGACCTGGCCCTCGAGGAGAGCCTGACCGACCACCTCGAGGTCGACCTGCCCGAGGCGATCACGATCCACCATCTCCTCAGTCATACCTCAGGGATCCCATCACTCGCTGCGAGCGAGGCTCTGATTGCCCGGCAGATGGAAGTCGGCGAGTCCGACGTCCCACTCGGCACCTGGGAGGACGTTCTCGCTCACATCGAGGGGGCACGGGACGAAATCGCCGGCGATCCCGAGGACCACTGGATGTACTGCAACTCCGGCTATACGTTGACTGGCGCGGTCATCGAAGCCGTCTCGGGGACGTCCTACGTCGACTTCGTGCGCGAGGAAATCCTCGAGCCGCTTTCTATGTCCCGGTCGACGTACCACCGCGACGTCTACGAAACGTTCGAGAATCGAATGACGCCATATCACAAAACCGAAGACGGGCTCGAGGAAACCCCGGTTCCGATCCGTGAACTCAGCGCGGCGGCTGGGGGCCTCCTCGCGCCGGTCACCGACCTCGCCGCGTACCTCCGACTTCACCTCGCTGGTGGCATCGCTGGTCAGGACCGACTGCTCGAGGCCGAGACGCTCGAACGGGCCTACGGAGCGTACGCCGAGACGCCATCGGGGCCGTACGGCTACGGCTGGCGGACGCGCACGGTGGCCGGGGAAACCCTGATCGGCCACGGCGGCTCCATCGCCGTCTCGACGGCCTATGCGGGCTTCTCCCGGGACCACGACCTCGGGGTCGCGCTCCTCGCGAACACGAACCCCGGTTACGGGCTCGCCGAACTCGGGAAAGGCGTCTTCGCCGCCCTGGTGGGGAGCGATCCGCTCGAGCTTCCGTTCTTTGCGCGCAAGGCCCGCTTCGAAGCCCTCTGTGGTGAGTACGAATCCTACCGAGGAATCAAGGAGGCCGAAGTCGAACAGGAAGGCGGTATCCTCCGGCTTCGGATCGGGGGGCCAATCGGTGACGGCGGTTGGACGCCGCTGATTCCCGAGGACGTTGAGGCAGGGGAGTTCTATGCGATGACGATGACCGGAAACCAGCAACCAGTCCGGTTCGAGGAGGACGGTGACGATCTGAGTCTGTATATCGATCGCTGGC
>LFCJ01002456.1_pt1 | contig 13379 bp, 10 predicted proteins | sample 643141 | NCBI WGS metagenome assembly LFCJ01 (sample SAMN03766243, study PRJNA286221) | soda lake metagenome | biome: soda lake; feature: Kulunda steppe; material: water; isolation source: sample B1-Br-g2 brine of Lake Bitter-1 | place: Russia: Kulunda steppe | collected 2010-07 | reverse complement strand
TCGGCCTCGCCCTTGGCACCGGCGGCCACATGGGCCACTTGCGGCGAACGGCGACGACACCGTTTGACGACCGAACGCTCACGAACGCCCAAGAGTTCCTTGACGCGCTTGCGTTCTGGCGTGAGGGGGACCCCGAACCACTTCTCGAGATCGTCGACCCAGCTGAACGAATTTTGCGTGACCTGCCGTCGGTGACCATAGCCGAAAGTGCTGCCGAACAGGTCGCCCACGGCGCACCGGTGTACGCCCCTGGTGTGATCGATGCCGACGATGCTGACCAAGGTGAGTTGGTGGCCTGTTTTACCCCAAACGGCGCTGCGGTCTGTCTTGGCCGGCTTGTTGGTGAAGTGAAAGCTGAAACTGGGACTGTTGTCGACTTAGAGCGCGTTCTTGTCTGAACTTCCCGGCGGTTCGGTTTTGCAAGCTGATGATGGCACCCCGTCCATCGATTTGAGCCTGAAGCGACACGCTTAACATATCGACAGCCGTCATCTCGAGTACGGGACCGTGGGGTAGTGGTATCCTCTGCGGATGGGGTCCGTAGGACCCGAGTTCAATTCTCGGCGGTCCCACTCAAAATTATCTAGGTGTTCATCCCCAAGTAGCTCAGCCTACTGAGGATGCACTAAACGGCATTTGGGGGTACCCCTAATGTCGGCTGAATTATTCACACGGTCAGCCGGATCAACCTGTCTGCACTGTGGAGCCCACGTTTCCGACCGATTCGGGCGAGTGTTCGGCGACGATCGAGACCGAGCCCACCGCCGCAAGAACTGTGATGTCTCCACCTGGATCGACAAAGGATCCGCTGCTGGGTTAGACGTTTGCTCAGCCGACCTGCACAGCGAACCAGAACGGTTTGGCGGTTCGTTCGAAGACCTCGAGCCGCTCACATTCGCCTCTGGCACGGTCATGACGCTGGGAACTGATCTCCGGTGAATCGGTCTTTTTGGGTAGCTACACTTCGATCATACTTTTTGTAAGCCAACTGTAGCTCAATTAGAACGACACAACTGTACTTGTTTTCGAAGCATGAGAGGGTTCCATCTGTCACTCGAGGGGCTCGCTCGAGATTGGGCGCTTCCGGAATTTTGGTAAGGGACTTAGGGTGTGTGCAAAAATTTTGATACGTGTTTACTGCCTCGGTGTGGACGATTCTGAGCGACCAAGAGGGTGTTTTGGCCCGCTGTCTTTGTATTCTGATACAGCTTTTATAACACCCCGGTTAGTAGGTCGTGTATGTCGTTACAGAAAGACAAAGCGAACGCAAGTGAATCGCCGTTAGACGACCCGAAAGTTCGGTATGGAGCTGTCCTCGTTATCGGGCTCCTCTTGGGGATCGCTATCGGTGTCGGGCTGAGTGAGTTCGTTTTGAGTGGAATGACTTATTGTGATTCGTTTACCGGCCGCTGTATTTGAGTGATTTTCGTGTGTGTAAGCACACAAAATCAAATGCACTTTTTTCGGTTGGCTATTTGTCGACGTCCGGGTTAGTGCCGATCACGTCACCCGGTATAAAAAGTGGAGACGCACGCGAGGTCGCAGTGTAACCCCCCACGTGTGCAATATGGTATTCTGTCGCTTTCGAGATAGGTGTTGACGTCCCCGGCCACTTCTCGAGGCCACACGCGGAAGTTGCTCTTCTCTCGTTTACCGCTCCGTTTGGAGAGGAGTCATTAAGATGATTCGCTCGGAACGCCACGCAATGACCGTGGTTCTCGCCGGTGTCGGAGCTGATAGCACCAACGTCGGTGCGCTCGGGCCGCTCTATGACGACGGCCACTTTGAGTACGTCCCGATTCCCGAAAAGACTCAGGAGACGACAGAGACTGAAACCCTTGGGTCGTGGTCACTCCGACACGACGAGGGCGTCGCTGCCGATCTGACGACCCGCATTCATCCCCAACCGATCGGTGATAGCGACCGGGTTGTCACCGGCTCGGCCCTCGAGTCGTGGCCCCTTCATCACGACCCTAATTTCGAGGCACTGGCCTATGGGGAACACCGAACCAGTGGCTACGTCTCTCGACTGCGGGCGCTCGAGCCCGGCGATGTCGTCGGCTTCTACGCCGGGTTGCGTCGGCCGGGTGGCGCACGAGCCCATCGGTATCTCATCGGCTATTTTACGGTGTCGTCGGTGGCAGTCATCGGGCCGGAGACGCCGCGGGCGAGACGGGAGCAGGTGCTCGAGAGCTACGGGGAAAACGCCCATGCAAAACGGGCGACCGAGGATGGGCTCTATCTCGCTGAGAAGGAAGTCGTCTTTATTGACGGGCGGGAACCGGGCGGGCTGTTCGAACGGGACCCGATCCGACTCAGTGAGTACTACGTCCGCGAGGGGAACGAACGCGCGCAATATTATCTGCGTGAGGATATCTCGGATGCGTGGGCTGTCTCTGCAGGCGGGTCGAACATGATGTTCAAACCCGCCTATCGATGTGAACTGGACGGCGAGGACTTTATCAAGGCAGTCGGGGTTCCCGGCGGACGCGGTCGAATGGAGGGCTGGCTCGAGGACGGTCAACTATAACGCGTGCCAGGCAATACTATGGCTTGGTGACTTATCGAAGGTGGCGCTCCGGAGCCGTGTCAGGGTGTGTACCCGTGTTACGGAGTGTGTAAATCCTTGTATATTCAGACCGACTAGTATGTGACACACCCAGCGCACGCGTGATACCACTGCGTCTCACGTCCACTAGCTGTGGTCGGTGCTGCGCCTTGAGTCATACCATCCATTCAAAACCGACAGCAGTGCCGCCTCGCCCGTTATCCGTGTCCTCCTCATCGTTACACTTGCGATTATTCTTGTAGATGTCGTCAACGCGTTCGTCCTCGACCTTGCCCAGACAACTGGAGCAAACGCCTCGGCTGGAATCTCGTTTAGCGATAGCTCGAGTGACTAAGAGGTGCGAGTCACGATTCCATCAATCGACCGGGCTGACCGTCTCGAACTGTGGTGGGGCGAAAGCGATGTCCACGCCTTCGATTCGCCACGCGCTGGGGACACAGCGCATATCTCATATGACCGCTCACCGTGTGCGGATAACCCAATCCAGCTGATCGGTATCCACCAAGGAAACGGAGGGTCCTCGTGACGTACAACAACCATCTGTGAGGGTAATTTGACTGACTCGAGTCGGGAACTGTGCTCTCTCCCGTCTTCCCATGTTGATTTCCCCTCTCGGCTCATGTCCTGTTCGACCCACACGAAGAAACGATATTCGTCTGACAGAATCGAACTATTCATATGTGACGTTGTGAAAAATAACCCCATGCAGCCCCTCCAATCCTTGTTCACTGCCGCTCGAACGGTTCGGTCGAATCCGATCCTCCTCCTCGTGGCGTTCGCCTTTATTGCTGTTGGGGAAGCGATGGTTGCCGTCCAGATGGTCAGTACGGTCCTCTATTTCGTCGTTATCCTCGGCTGGATTGCGTTCTTTCCGTTTTTGCTGGCCGGCTTTATTGGCATTGCCGCTGAAGGGCTCTCCGGGCCGACAACGCTGTCAACGTTCCTGCGCGAAGGGCGCTCGAATTACGTTTCGATGTTTGGAGCGACGATTCTCCTTACACTCATCTTTGGCGCGCTCGGCGTTGCATGGGTTCTCATTTCGATCATTGGGGGTGTCGGTGCCATTGCGGCTGGCGGGACGGCCGGTACCGCCGTTGGAATTACCGTGGTCGTCTTCGCTGGTCTCGTCATCCTCGGCATTCCATGGATGTTTCTCCAGTTTTATGCTGTCGCGATTGTCGTTGACGACATCGGGATGGGGAGTTCGCTTGCCCACAGTATGACCGTTGCCAAAGAAAAAATTCTAGCCGTTGCCGGCTTTACGATCCTCTTTTTTGTCGTCTCGGGAGTGGGACAGGCCCCCGGCTTTGCCCTCTATTTCATGAGCATTGAAACGACGACCGCCGGCGAGACCCTCATCACCGACTACACGATGTACGGTGCGTCCGTCGCTATCACGCTCGTCCTCGGGACGATTACTACTGCATTGGCATACACCTATCTCGTCGCCTTCTATACGGCGCTCACCGACGACGAGCAATCGGGCGGTCAGTCACCGTTGGTTACTGACACGGACACCGGCTACGATAACGAGTGGACTGCCTAACTCATGGGACCCTCTCGTGACCACAGCGTGACAGTCGCTGCTATCCGACTCGAGACCGATTATAGCCCACTCGAGTCCCAGCACCGTCTTACTACCAACAGCTGCTGTCGACGGTCGATTCCCGCCTCCCGACAATTCGGCCAAGGTACTATATCGACCGGTGCTAACTGGCCCGTATGTCACCCCAACTCGTGGCCGATGTGATGACAACGCCCATGCTCACACTGGATCCCAAAACGACTGTTTCGGAAGCTGCAAGCGGTATGCTCGAAGCAGGGATCAAATCCGTCATCGTTGTTGGTACGGACTGCCGTCCGGAGGGAATTTTTACGTCGACGGATGCCCTTCAGGTGCTCGCAGCGGACAAACCCGCCTCGGAAGCCACCGTCGGCGCGTATATGACGACCCCTGTCGAGACCGTCAGTCTCGAGACGCCGCTTTCGACCGCCGCCGAACAGATGGTTGGTGATGGCTTTAGCCACCTTCCAGTGGTTGACGCCGACGGGAACGGCCGCGGTATTCTGACGACGACCGATCTTGCTGTGGCACTCCCCGGAGCGACTCAAGGAGTTGCTGAAAAAACGCGTTGAGTCTCACGTGCTGCGTTGAGTGTCGAAAGGGGCCTTTGAGGGTTTTCAGTTTGTCCACGAGGACGACGGCAGTATCATCGTTGTCGACTTCGAGACCCTGCGGCAAGTCAAAGCCCGACGCGTTGACACTGTTCGCAAAAGCCCTGAATTTGCATGAAGGTAGTGGATTACTGGCGCGAGCCTCCGAGAGTGGGGGTCGATTCCGACACACAGGGCGAGGGGAAACCGCCGGAGTTCATGCAGTGAACGGGATCGAACATTCTTTTGCAACATAAGGTAATATAATAATGGGCCAGAAACAGCCAGGGAAAGGTTAATTTGTGTCTGAAGGTTCGAACGATGGCCCAATTGTCGACTTGCACAGGTTAGATCGCTCCCGTCAGTAATCTTCTTGCCGGCTAACTGAAGATCCTGACTATCGTATTCGTGATGGCTGACCTCCACTTCTCCGCTGAAAGTCTCAACGTCGGCACGTAACCCATATATTATCGTCTTCACACGAACGAATCCGCAGTCGTTTCATCCGGACCATCGCGTAGTGGTGGGAAGCGGTCTGAGTCTTCCGGGTACCATGGACAATCGATTTCGACGGTGGTCTCCTCCTCGTGGCCAATAAATAGCTATTCCTCAGGCTCAAGAACCTCCTTGACATCGCTTAGACCACTCTCTATCAGGCTATTCGTAACTTCATACCATTCAATATGCATATGATAAACTAAGACGGCGATGCCATTTGAATAATAATCATATGAACGCAAGTGATTATCTACTTATATAGAATTTATTTGAGCGGATAAAATGGAAGAATCTCGGCGAAACATCCTTCAGAAGGGCTCTCTAACAGCGGCTGCTTTGGCGGGGATACCGACAGTATCGGCACGACGCGACGAGCCACCACGGTGGGGGCGAGGCGGACGGAACCGAGACGAGGACGAGGACGAGACTGATGACAGTGAAAAACAAAAGGACGAAGAGCCCGAGTCTGATGACGTGGACAACGCGAGTCCCGATGGTCCGGGCGGTACGTGGTCGCTCGTTCTCGATGAACAGTGGGACGCATTCGATGACGACATCTGGGGAATCGGGTTCGGCGGTTCGGGCCCGACCGCAGTTAGCGACGACGCCGTCGTCCGAGAAGATCACGTCGTCGTCGAAAACAACCGGTGTACACTGCAAATTTCATCTGACGGAACGGGGACGGACGGCGTCTACCAGGGTGTACTGAACACAGCTTCCGATGATAACGAGTGGAATCCGAACGAGGGGCTTACGATCGGTCCGACCCCGGGACAGTATGTCGAAGCCCGAATAAAGATGCCCGGGCGAACCGGTATCCTCCCGGCCTTCTGGTCGATGCCGAACAATCACACGTGGCCGCCAGAAATCGACTTCATCGAACTCTTTCAGTTCGGGAACGACGAGGCAACAGAACGCCAGACGCTGCACGCGGACGTCCACTGGACGTCGACCGGCGAACCGGGAGACATGGACAACCACGAGCACGATACGTATTCGATGAATACGGGAACGGATCTGACGGAGACGTTCAACACCTACGGCTGTGCGTGGTTCGAGGACCGTATCGAGTGGTATTTCAACGGCGAACATCTCGTCACGCGCGATTCGTCAGAGGAGATGCTCAAGACGTTGAACCACGAGGACGCGGGTTCGTTCTTCATGATGTTTTCGAACCACGTCAATCGGCTCGGCGAGGCCGATCTCACCTCGAGGTGGGAAGAGGAGATGGTGATCGATTGGGTTCGCGTGTGGGAGTTCGCCGGCGACGCGACGGAAGTGGACGAACCGGATGAATCCGACGAGCCATCTCACGACGACCGCGTCCTCGACGACTTTGATGGCGGTGCGTTCGCCGACGGGTGGCACTCGACCGGGAACTGGACGACAACGACTACTCTCGCCGAACGAGGATCACATTCGGCGTCCGTCGACGAGGGATGGAGCCGGCTCACGTGGAACGGATCCCCGGAATTCGTCCCCGGGACAACGCTTCAATTCGATTTCGCCTTCGACGGCTCGGACGATCAGCAGCTGAACTGTTGGTTCGGCGATATGGATGTCGAACCGAACGAGAGTCATCGGCTGGATATCTCTCGAGACGGCATCTCGATCCTTGATACCGACGGGTGGCAGTGGTTGAGCGGCGATAGCTCCTACAAAAACAAGTCAGCCAAAGAGCTCTATACCGCTGAAATCGAGTTCCAGGATGACGCGATATCGGTGACGGTCGAAGGTGACACGGACGGAGCGGTACGCGTAGATGAAACGACCTATCGTGGCGGCGTCGTCCACTTCGAAATCGAAACGGGTGGGGCTTACATCGACGAGGTGAGACTCGTCGAGTGAGTCTCGAACGTGGCCTGCTCGACTGCTAGCCATTCGTCGGAGCCCTCGTTGGTGGTACCAGTGGGGACGAATCTGTGTTCAGCGAACTGTATCGGCGTTCCGTCGGTTATCCCGACGGACTCTGTTTCGACGAAGAGTAGCACGTGAATCTGACCGTACCGCTCGTGGGAGTGTAACGTGTGCGTTGACTCCACCGTCTCAGCCACGTCCTCGAGATTCGGTGTGAATCGACTGATTACCCACACTCTCTCGTGGTCGTGCGCCTGCGCCTGTAACTGTTCGGCTTCGCTTTCGGTGAAAGCGTCTGAGAGCCCCACCGTCCCGTACTCGTTCTGCGTGGAGTAATAGTCGTAGGAGGTGTCTATCCAGTGTGGATTGAACACGACGAGGTCGTCTTCCGTCGCGTTTGATTCGATGTGGGCCGTAGCTTCATCCCAGGGTTCTATCGAATTCGTCGAGAGGAAGACTCCACTGGACAATACCAGCCCACCGATCAGAACGACCACGGCTAGTGCCCGAACAGAGTCCGTCGGTAGCTTAGAGACACCAACCGCGACGATGAGAAAGAAGGCAAACAGCCCCACAATTGTCGAATCGATGTGATAAATGGGCCTGAGAACTCTCGAGATCATGAACGGAAGAATAATTGCCGAACACAGGACCAAAGACAAGAGATACAATCCGTCGACCTGTCCGGTCTTTGGCTTCTGACTGGTGCCTTCTGAACCGTATTCTCCGAACGCGACACCGATACAAATAACCGCGACGAGCAACACAACCAACGAAATGAATCTGGTACCGTTCCAGTCGACGAGGTACGGATAGTAACTTGGTAATCCGGCGTAATACAGCAACGTCTCGAACAGGACATACCGGTTCGCTTCTGGTATCCAACCAACTAATCCTTCGGTCGTCCCCGAGGAGAGCGCGACCGCGAGTTTGAGCATTTGTCCGAGTCCTGGAAGGGCCCAGAGAGCTATGAGCGCCTGAACGGCGATCCACTGGGGTATCGAGAACGACGATTGGAGAGTGTCCCTCTCCGACAGGAGCGTTGAGAGAACGTAGACGTTCTGCGCGACAATAATAAATACCGCGTACGGATGTGTCACTAACAATAATACCGTCGAGAGTGTGTATCCGGCAATGCGCCGGTAGGAGAGTTCCTTCGTGATCAAAATAAAGTAGTAGGTTGACAGAATCGCAAGCAACGACAGCAAGCCGTACATTCTGACCGTTCGTGACGCATTGAGGTGCATTGGAGAGACCGCGAGAAACGCCGCAGCCAGAAGTCCAACGCGTGGATTAAACGATTCTGCTCCGAGGAGGTACAGGGCGAAAATGCCGGCGAGACCAATCAGTACGGCATGGATTCTCGTCGCCGCCACGGAATTGCCGAAGAGCTCTATCCAGTAGTGGAGAAAGACGTAGTGAAGCGGCGGGTGCGAATCGAGCGTCGGCGCGAACAGTATTTCATTGACGGGCCTGTTTCCGCGGATACTGATCGAATAAATTTCGTCGATCCATAGACTTTGCTCGGTGAGACGGTAGACCCGAAGAGTGAATCCGGTCAAAAGAATCAATCCCAAAACGTAGTACCGCCGTTTGATCAGTTTGATCGTCTCCAGGGCGGAGACGTAGTAGCGTCGTCTAATCGAGTGACTCATCGGACCTCTCTCCCAGGGTGGCGTGTGTATCGTGGATCTGTTCGACCTTTCTCGTCGTGTTGAATTCGTGTACCGGCGAGACAAAGCCAACAAATGCTCCGAGCGAGTGAAGCAACGAGATCAGCGGCGTTAGCAGGAGCAACGAAATCGTCGTGCTCACAGATTCGTCGCTGTACCAAACGCCGAGTATCGACCACGAGTAGAGGAACGCCGTGAGGAACAATGAGACCTGCAGGTACAACTGGTTGAACAGCATCGAGTCCATTACGATTGGCACGAGGACGAGGAGCGGAACGATCGGTGAAAGACACCAGGCAACGTTCCGTATCATGAATAGAATTCGATACGGCCGGGGAAGGAGATGGAGATCGGTCACGGCGCCGGCAATCCATCGACGCCGCTGGTGGATCATCTCCATGACCGTCGGTGGTGACTGGTTGTAGAACTTCGTCGAAGCCGTTACGAAGTCGACATCCGTGCTCGTGGCTGCAGTCCAGACGAAGACGGTATCCTCAATTATCGTCTCGTAGTCCCACGTGATCTGGTCCTCGAGTTCTTTCCTCACTGCGATACCACCTCCCCACGCGTAGAGGGGCACAGAAAGGGCTGAGAACGCTTGCTGTTCGATCTGAAAACCCATTCGAAACAGTTCTGAAAGATACGTAAACAAAGAGTCGGATCGAACCGGGCACTCCCTGTACTGGATGATATCGGCTTCGGGGAGTTCTGGCACGTCCGAAATGATACTGTCTTCGTCGATGTACAACACGTACTCCCTGTCGCAGGGAACGGCTAGACGCGCCCACTCCAGTGCACGTCCTTTTCTCGTCGCATTACACTCAAACGAGTCGGGAACAACATGAACCGCCGCTCCGTCGATTTCCATCGGTTCTTCGGCGATGACGTGGCGATCGGTGAGTTCGTCCGGAATCGCACTGACGGACCGCTGGACGACATCGGCAGCGTCGATCGTCAACACCCGGACTTGCATGTCATCCGGTCCGTATCGAGAATTGGCATTTGCATCACCATCAGCGTCCGCACCTGGCATACGAGAAGAGCGCAACACGAGTACTTCGACCGCCCAGATGAGGTTCGCGACGAGAAAGATGAACGCGGTCGCCCACAGGAGGATTGACACGACGATGATGACCAAAGGGAGAACGTCAACGAGACCAAAGCCGAGTTGAACCGTAATCATTGCATTGCGGCCTCATACTGTGAACAAACGCGGGCGAGGCCGTCCTCAAGTGAAACCGTCGGTTCCCAGCCGGTCGTCTCGATCAGTTTTGAACAGTCGGCGACCGTATCGTGTACGTAGACGCTGTCTGGAATCGGGTTCTCTATGTACTGCGGTTCGACATCGACTGCAAGTTCCGTTGTGAGCATTTCGACCAGTTCGTTGAACGACACCGTTCGACCCGTTCCGAGATTGTACACGCCAGACAGTCGGTGCTCCGCTACAGCAATTAGACCCCGAACGACATCGTCGATGTGTGTAAAGTCTCGAGTTTGCGTTCCGTCGCCGTACAGCGTCGGCGACCGCCAGTGAGCAATGTCGTCAGCAAACTGTGCGACGACGTTGGCGTACTTGCCTTTGTGTTCCTCGTTTCCACCGTACCCCTGATAGACGGAGAAAAATCGCATCCCCGCGAGGTTCATATCGTAGTGATTGGCGAAGTACTCGGCGTACGCTTCGCGGCTCAGTTTCGATGCTTCGTAGCCCGTGTTTACGCTCACCTCCAAGTCTTCAGCAGACGGGACCCGTTGACTACCGTAGATGGACGACGTTGACGCATACACGATAGTATTGCATCCGTCATTTCGTGCCTGTGATACCAAATTGACAAACCCCTCGATGTTGACGCGTGCGCCGTAGCGTGGGTTGTCCTCGTGCATGGCGTACGACGAGAGCGCGGCGAGGTGAAAGACGAGATCAACGTCTGTCGGGAGATCGTCGTCGAGAACACTTTGTTCGTGAAAGTCAATTCCACTTCGAAGGTTCTCTTCGATACCGAGATAGCCGTTGTCGACCACCACGACGTCGTTCCGTTCTGCAAGTTCGTTTGCAAGGTTCGATCCGATGAAACCGGTTCCGCCGGTTACCAGAATACGTTTGTTCGTAAGTGGGCTCATCGTAGCCACCCCCTGAATGACTCCGCTATCTTTTCTGGCGATTCGACTGGTATCTCCGCAGGCTCCTCAACCGGAGAATCGGCGAACGCCTCCTGCGGGAAGACCAACGTATCACTTCCGAAGAAATTAATCACTGCACCCGAGAGGATCGCTACTCCGTTTGCGAGGAGCACGGGAACACCAAACTCTACGGTCGTTACGAGCACGGCACTGTACGCGAGAAACCCGGTTATCGAAACTAAGTTGAAGCGCATGTATTGTCGAGCGACGCGTTCACGGGGACGGCCGAACGTGAAGAGCCAGTTCCCGACGAAATTCCAGTTAACAGCGACCACGAAAGCGATAATCCCTGCAAGCAAGAAAAACACGCTAGACTGGAGCACCAAAGCGGCAAACACGATCATATTCACGACCGCACCAATGGCACCGATGATGGCGAATTTTGTTGCACGCACGGCTCGGAGCGGTTCGAGTATGCTGTCTAAACCACGACTAACGACGGCTAACTGGAGGAGGTGCTCGAGGAAGTTTCGGTACTCGACTGCCGTGAGCTTACTCTCTCCACGTTCTCGCTCACGGAAAACGTACGGTACCTCGGCGACCGTCTCGTAGGTCCCTTTTCCGAGAACTTCAAGAAGGATCTTATAGCCGCTGGGATCGAGGTTGACATCCTCGACCACGTGGGAGCGGACTGCGAAGAAGCCGGACATTGGGTCCGAAGTTGACCGTGCATCGGGAAGTGCCGCTCGAGCACAAGTCGTTGCGCCCTTGCTGACGACTTTCCGCCAGAATGGCCAGTTCTTAATTCCTCCACCCGCAATGTGGCGGCTGCCGATCGCGATGTCTGCACCGCGATCGAGCGCTGTAAATAGCTCGGCCAACTTCTCCGGGGGGTGTTGTAGGTCGGCATCAATCACTGCACAATAGTCGTGTCTAGCGGCTTCGAACCCGTCTGAGACAGACTGTGCCAGTCCCTTGTCACGCGTCTGCCGTCGAATGACCCGGACGCGAGGGTCGTCGCCGAACAGCCGCTGTGGATATTGCCACGTGTAATCGGCGGAGTCGTCGTCGACGACGAGAATCTCCACGTCAAATCGTGGTGAGGGAAGCGCTTTGAGGCACTCTGAGATGATCGATCCGATGTTCTCCCGCTCGTTGTACGTGGGGACGATGACAGAGACGCCGACCGACGGCGACGTCATCTGCAGGTCCGACCGTGCGTTGAAATCGCTTGTTACCAACCGGTCTGCGGTACTGGCGCTCGTCGCGGACTCTGCTACCATCCGTTTGACACCTCCTGTGAAAATGGCGCATGCATTTCTCTAATCGAGCAAGAGCCGCCGGAGAACTCGCCGAGAACAAAAGCCACACTCGAGGGCGGTTCAGGGACGCTTCGAGCGAGCGTGTACGGTCTCGGTGATGGACCTGGTCGAACCCAGTTCATGATAAATCGGTTGTGGAAACGGTGCTGATCGTTATCGGTCTCTCACACAGTTGGTTTCCAAAACCGATGTAGACTAATCTCTCATCGGACGTGGGGAAAGCAGGTGTTTGACAGGGGACGCATTTGATGCCTACGTTCCGGCTCTGGCTCGAGTAGCGACTCATGTGGGTTCCCCGTACGAGCGTACCTGATCAGTGAGTGTGATCGTGAATTGTCTCTGCTGTTTCAATAACGATCGTCTTTGAACGTTCATACCTGCTGGGCGTCAAAAACGGAGGTAAATTGGGGCGATCGTATCACTCTGAAATGTTATCTATTGTACGTCGGGAACGTATCACGGCGATAACCCGTTTTACAGATACACTGAAACAATACGGTCTGGGAGACCGTGTGTAATTGCATGAGTATACCGGATTGTTTGTATTTCTACTAACAATATGCTGGATTCAAACTAGTCACAAACAAGCGTCACTAACCGACTACAAAAACTAGTTACCAAAATATAATCTAACTAGTTGGATAAAATTATTTGTTGTACGCCGATGAATATTACAGGCCGCTACTGTGATTACTGACAAATGGTTTTTTTACTGCCAGCCCATACCTCTGTACGTCCATTATCGTGTATAATTGTATGTTTTATTCGTGGAAACAACTCTTTCTCTGCTTCCACCCATAAAATATCACACCACTTATGAATGTTCATATCTGTACTGGTAGTAATTAAATCCTTATATATTCAAAATGGCTAAAACAGGGGTGCTTTCGGCGAGTAGCGCTAAGCAGTGCTGTCTCAAAACCGTCTCTTATTTACCAAGTGGTATCCGTTCCTTGGGATTGCAAACAAGATGTTTCTTGTAGACATCAACGCTGTTTAATATCGAGTGGTGATCTCTGCCTGCTATACGCTGACAGTGTCTCTGCTACTAGTTTGAATAAGAAATAAATGACGCTCGAGAGAGAAGAGCACGGTTCACGGGTACTGTTCCGTGTTTCTCACGCGACTGTGAGTGTTCTATTGTTCATTGTGCGTTTAACCGTGGGTGGGCACGGACGCGACAATTGG
>LFCJ01002455.1_pt1 | contig 13381 bp, 15 predicted proteins | sample 643141 | NCBI WGS metagenome assembly LFCJ01 (sample SAMN03766243, study PRJNA286221) | soda lake metagenome | biome: soda lake; feature: Kulunda steppe; material: water; isolation source: sample B1-Br-g2 brine of Lake Bitter-1 | place: Russia: Kulunda steppe | collected 2010-07 | reverse complement strand
TGAGTGGTGAATCTGATGTAGGTGGACTTGTTGGACAGAATAATGGAGACGTGAGTGAATCGTATTGGGATACAGAATCAAGTGGACAAGATGAATCTGACGATGGTACAGGACTAACAACAGATGAAATGAAAGGAGAAGATAATGAACTTGAAGGGTTTGATTTCGAGAATACATGGACTATAGTTGAGGACCCAGATGATTATCCTGAGCTTCAATGGTAGGAATAGGTAGTTAATATTTATTTCTTTGTAGTATTTTTATAAATGTGAGTATTGTATTTATTTTACTATTTGAATATAGTATAGATATATTTTTGTTTTTACAGTTTAGTTTTGTTATTATTCCTTTGAATAATATTGTGTCTTTTTTGTTTAAATTTTTATTTTGTTTTGATGAATTAAAATATTTTTGAGCTTCTTTTTTATTGGTGAATATTTTACCTGTACTGGACCATGTATTCTTTTTAGAATGATTGTTAAAAGAGCGAACACCATATATTATTGTACCTTCTTCATATTTATTCATACGGATAACTGTCGACCGTAATCGCTTTTTTAATTCTTTATTTGTTGGGTGTGTATTACTCATACAATAACCATAGTACCCTATATTAAATATATATCTATTTAGTTTGTGAAAATATATTGAAGTAATCATTTTGAGTTTTATTTGATGTACTAATGAATTCATGTTGAAATCAGAATGACGATATTAGGTTTTATGTTGGTTTATTGTTATAAGTTGTCAAAATCACATCTGTACTATTAATTTCACACGTATTATATAATTATGAGATTATAGCTATAGTTATGCTATTTTGTATTTATAATTTGGAATATGAATAATTTGTATTTTATAAAGGGATTAATCCTTAAGTAAGTAATAACTATTATGTATGTAATGAGTAATAATTATAAGTTAGATTTAAATGATTTACGTACTAAATTAGAAAATGCAGATGATGTTGTAATAGCACTTTTACCGTTTCCAAGTCAAAAATCATCTAATAAATTAATGGATGAGTATTATAAGATATATAGTGATAAATACACAGATATTTTTGATGATTATTATATTCCTGAAGATACGTATTGGGAATTACCTAATTGGGCTTCATATGCAACATCAATAGCGAAACGATATGATACAAACCCACGTATATGGGATGCTTCAGGTGTTGAGTATTCTAAATTAATGAATGATGAAGTAGATATAGAAGGTGATGTATTATTAACAAGTCCGTTAATTCAAAATTATGATTTATGTAAGCATATACATGATAAAGATGGTATTACTGTTATACGAGGTGGTGTTACAACACAGGAAGAGTATTATGAACAAGAGACACCGTATTTTTCATTTGAATTAGAACGGATTACAGACCCCGATTATTCGTTATTATCTGAGGTCTATCCGAATCCTCCGTTACTCCGAATAGCATCTACAGAGGGTTGTGTATTCGAATGTGATTTTTGTACTATTCAGAATAAGGATGCTATTAAACGAGATTTTGATAAGGTTGAAAAATGGTTACAACAATATAAGGAACATTATCCTGATACACGTATTTTTTACTTAGATAATAAAACATTTGGTCAAAAACCCGATTCATTACCAAAGTTACATGATTTATTTGAAAAGTATTATGATGATTATCAGTTAATCGTTCAAACGAATCATATTGTGGTTGATGATAATTTAATTGAGATAATGAAGAAGATGAATGTTAAAGTTGTAGAACTTGGTATTGAGACATTAGATAAGGAACGATTGATTCAGACTGATAAAACTGTGATTAAGAATATTGGGTATGATTCATATATTGAGAATTTAATTGATACGTTACATGATTTGAATGATAATGATATGTTTGTTATCGGTAATTTAATTGCTGGTTTGTATGATACATATAACCCTGACCCAACATTAGACTTTATGAATGAGTATAGTGATTTAGTATATCTTTGGAATATTTATGCATTAGCTAAGTACCCTGAAGCAGGATATGAATATGAGAGTCATGGTGAAATCAGAGAAGATGAAGGTAAAGAACTTACAGAGTTATTGAGTGAAGGAATTAAATTAAATAAGAAAAGATAATTGTTTGTATGTGGATTTATGCTGGTGATAGTCGACTCTGATACTATAATATTTGGTGGAGTAACTTGAAATCGTTTATTTGCTATCGAATAAATAGCATTATGATTCCAGAGTGATTTCACAATGAGTATAGTAGTATAAAAAATTTAATTGTATATCTGATTTCGTATTTGTTTAATATGTTTTCTGCTGTATAACCACATATCTTTACCATTAGATAATTGGATTTTTTTACTATCTAAATCACGCCATATATTTTGGTATTTGTTCATACATATACTTTATAAACAAACCCTATATATTTTAATATTTATTTAATTATACAAATACAACTATTATTCTGTTAGTGGTTTTTCTTTTGATATAACGAGTTCTGTTTCTTTAGCGTGAACCCAAATCCATTTATCGTCTTCATCATCAGTTGTGAGAACTGTATGACCTTCTCCTTCAGGTTCAACACGGAGATTATTGATAAATATATTATGTCCACTATATCCTGTTACACTACCATCGTAATGACCGTAGATTTCTATACGGTCTTCATCAGGTTTCGGATGTATCTCGACCTTCTCATATGTTGCTGTCCCTGTTACTTTTGGTGGCATATACAAAGTTACGTAGATAGAACGAATAAGTCTTTTTGAATACGTTTGTTATTTTGTTTTTATATTTTTAAAATTATTTGTATTTATAAATTTATAATATTAGTATATTAAGGGAAACCCCTTACCTATTCAATTACTAATGTAAATATGCTATGGCAAAGTATAAAATGGTAAATCGGAAGCAAGTTAAGAATAGTAAAAGAAAATGGTTCAAGGGTCAGATGCCTTGTGTAAAGAAAAGTGGTGGATATTATTACTGTAAAATGGCAGAAGGTAGTATCCGTAAGATACCGAGTTCTGGTTCAACTAAGTGGATTAGTAATGATTCACATAAAGGACGTACTATGGCTGATGCTATTGAGAGTGCGTATAATGCGATGTAAACTTATACCTTGAATAATTTTTTTAAACATTAAATATATAGGGTTTAAAACCTTAGTATTTATTATGAGTAATTTAGGTTTAGGTGATTCTGTTGATACTATTAGAGACCCTATTCATGGGTATATTGGTATTACAGAGTATGAGAGAGATTTAATTGATACTAAGGAAGTACAGAGATTGAGAGATATTACACAGTTAGGTGCTACGGATAGAGTGTATCCTTCAGCTACACATGATAGGTTTTTACATTCGATTGGTGTTATGCATTTAGCTGGTAAGTTGGGTGATTCATTAGGTCTTACAGAGCGTGAGATTACTGCTGTACGTATTGCTGGTTTGCTTCATGATACAGGTCATGGTCCGTATAGTCATACAAGTGAGAATGTAGCTGAATTATTTGGTGTTGAGCATGAGGATTTATCGTGTGAAGTGGTCGACTTTCATAGTGATAAAATCCCTGTTGATATAGAGTTGGTTAAGGATGCTATTAGAGGGAATTCTGAACCCAATATTATCGCTGGTATATTAGATGTGGATAGGATGGACTATCTCGTACGTGATGGGTACTACACAGGCGTTCAACACGGTTCGATAAGCATTGATACGTTAATTCGATTCTCGACGCTCACACCTGATAGTAAGGTAGCTATGGAGTACAAAGGTGTACCATCACTAAACGAATTTTTAGGTGCAAGACTACGAATGTACCAAGCTGTATATACACATAACTCTGTAAGTGCTTTTGATGTTTTATTGCGTAAATCATTATTCAATTATTGCGTGGATAATAGCGTATATGATTTAATGAAATCAGCAGAATCAGAGATACATAATGAATTATTAGATTATAACCCATATGTTAAGTATATGAATAGAAATAAACCAAATAATATATTAGAAAAACCACGTTCAGAATTAGATGATAATATAATAGAATATCTTGATTCACATGATTATAATGAAATAGAGAATATGATTCGAAATAATGTTGAAGATGATATTGAATGGTTATATGTTAGAACACCTATGAATATGAAAAAATCATTTTCAACTATACCTATTAAAACGAAAGAAGATAAATATATTGAATTAGGTGATTATTCTAATTTATCTACACAGTTTAAAAATGAATATGATAATACAACACAATTCACGATATATGCACCATCTTGTAATAAAAAAGAAATTTTACGTGTTTTTGACTCGATTTAATACATAATCTTGTATATTTTATGCAAAAACCTTTAGGGTAGTAATTCGTATATACTTATATGAACATAATTAATAGAAAAAGCACAAAAGGTATAAATGCATATCCAGCAGATGAGAGTTTAATTCCAAAAGCAGTTGTTGAGTTTATAGATACGTATCAAGAAGTCGGTCATGGTGGTGGTAGTCCTGCACATCGACTTTTGGAATTAGCAGGTAAAGAAGATGAACCAATGTTAGAAAATGCTATTGAGCTTGGTATGTCTCGGCGTCGACCTGAATTTTCAGAACACGAAGCAAATATGTTACGTCATATGCTTGAAAATGACTATGAGAAAGTAGAATATTATGCTGCACAACATCAGATACGTGGTACTCGTGGTATTACATACATTACTTCTGCTGTATTATTATACCGTAAAACAGGAAAAGAACCACGAGACCCTGAAGCATGTGAGAGATACGGGTATGATGTATACGTTAGAGATGATGAAGATGACACAGATGATGAAGATGATGGATATGAACGGTATGATACGATTAATTCAGAAGAAGATGATGAAGAAGACAGTCAAAAAGGCGTATTAAACAAAAATGAAAATGTAGAAAATAATGAATTGATAATAGATAATACATCTGAAATCACAATGGTTTCATATGGAAATCATCAAGTAATAGAATCAAACCTATCAGATGGATTAAATGAATTAGCAAATCGTATGGATGATAGTTATTCAAAAAAATCGAATAAACCATCACAAGTATCGTATGGTAAATATACAGTAAGAGAACCAACAATGGTTGATGCTCTTAGAGAATTATCTTCAAAGTTCGATAAAAATGAAGATTAATTCAGTTTTCAAGTATTTTTCTTAATTTATTTTCAACTATAATAGCAATAGATAACTGACCTGCTGATAAATCATTATCCGTATATTCAAGTTGTTTTTCAGCAATTTTTCTATATTGTATAACTTCAATTAATAAATCTTCTAATGATTCTGCTTTTTCATCTATAGATATATTACTTTGATTATTTGGTGATGCAGTCATAAATCCATCATCTATATTTACTGGTGAATCTGTTTTATCAAAAGAATCAATTTTTGGTTGTATGTATTGTTTATAACCATGGAGTAATGTACTAACTATATTTATTGGAACGTTAGCTTCTTCAGCAATTTCATCATATGGTTTTACTGGTTTTAATGGATTATCTTCATCTTGTAGTATTTTTATTACAGATATTTGGTCATCATTCCATACAGGTTCAGGCATTTTAGATAATTCATCACTTCTCTCGTTTATTATGTATTCATATTCTTCTTCAACATGTGATGGGTAACCAGATGAAACTCCAACGATATTTGCTTTTTTATTATAACTAATATTCGGTTTTGAAGCCATTATATCTATAATCGCTTTTTGTTTTGGTGTTAAATCTGAATACGTTTTATTATTAGGTTTTTCATCTTCTGTTATATAGAAATCTTTTATTAATTTGCGTACTTCTTGATATGATACATCTATATCGTAGAACTGCTGTACTCTTCGTTGTAATTCTTTGAGATTGTCGACATTGTGATTTCTTACAGCCGTACGTAGTATAGAGACTTGTTTATCTGTGATTGATTCAGGGAATGCATCACGAGGTACATCTTCATCCATACGTTCCGCACTGATTGTTCCTTTACCCTGTAGTGTATCTACAATAGAGTTATTTTCATCTATTTCATATACTTCTGTCTCATTCATAATACCATTATAATTTTTATGTTTTTTATCTTTAGATAATGATATATGCGTTCGCACTATTCTACTATCATTATAAACTAAACCACAATAAGGGCATTTATACCTATTCTTATTTGATTTCGTAACAGACATACAAAACACGTATGTACTGTGTTGATTAAAAACTATTGTTACAAAATAATATATTAATTAGAATACATTTACACTGAATTCGTATTTTGGTACGACTCTTTGGATTGATTCAGAAGTATATAGAGTCATCCATAAGTCATCAGCAAGGTGTAAACACAAGTCTTCATAATCTCCGTTATAGTATGCTTCTGGAGCTTTTGAACTATCTCCATCTAATGGGTCAACAGAGTAGCTTTCACCGTCTCCACGGGTAACTAAGACATCATAGATACCATCCAGTGTTGTTTTATCAACAGTCGGTAGTTCTTCCCCTTCTTCTGTATAATATGATTCTATTTCGGATTCTATGTATGGTAGTTCAAGAATCGCACTAACATTTCTAAGTTCATCTGCTGTATCACCTTTGTTGGAGCAAACCCAACCAGTTGTACTCATTCCAATTAGTTCTTCACGAGGTATATCTGAATCAATCTCGCTAACAGCCTTCTGAATTTTTTCACCAGAAGACATATTATCATATGATTCCATCAACTCATTCAATTTAATTTCTATATCTTCAACAGTACTAATATCATATTTTTCAACTATGTTTTTATCGAATGTATCTTCGATATGAGATACAAGTTCTTTAAATGGTGTTGAATTAAATGATTTGTACATAGAGTCAACACTAATTTCTTGCGTTGTTAGGTTGAATAAATCACGGTGTACAACGTAATCCATTAGGTCTACGTGTGCGAGATTTCTGAATGGATGTTCTTGAACGGTATCAGAGAAGTGAACTGCGTTGGATAATACAGCGTAGTCAAAACCACTACGGTAATTATATCCATTGAATGTTGTTAGTACATCATTTTCATCTTTAACAATTCCACCAACGGAATCAGATATTTTTTGAACTAATTTTGATTCTGATTCTACTGTATGAATTGATACGTTAACAGGTAGTTGTATTTTTGGGTGTGATTCCATTTCATTTTGGATATTATTTTCAAGTTTTTCTACGTTATCTAAGTCTGTTGTGGATAAGAACATGATAATTTTATAAATATCTTCATTATCATAGTTTAGTCTTCTCATAAATCCAGCAACAGTAATTTCATCATCTATTTGTAATCCAGTTGTTTCTAAGTCGAACACTACAGGGTTAACATCGTTTGGTGTTATATTTCTGTAATCGAGTTTTTTGTTTTGTCCCATAATATATTAATGAACCCATAACCCTATATGTTTTATCATTCACACCTCTACTGTTTTTGGTTCTGTTGGTAATGTATACATATTATGCGTTTTACGTGTAGCTGATACGAATCGTTCCCAATAGACATCTCTGAATTGTTGCGGTGGTTGTTTTAATTCTGGTTCGTTTTTCGTAACAGGGTCGACTCTGATTATCTCGATTCTATCTATTGGATAACCATGGTTCTCTAATGCTTTAGCATATCCCATTAACTGACTATAGTATACTTCATGTACTTCCTCACTCGTTTTATAATCACACATAACACGATTACCATCTTCATCAATATATACAATATCAGCTTGACCAGCATACGGGTATAATATAACACCATTAACTTCTTTTTTAGGATGAGATACAAAAACTTCGGTATGTTCAATATGACTAAAATTACCACGTTCTTTTAGTAATTTTTTAGCATTCTTAACAACCCAATCTTTATCTGTTGTTCTCAATTCTTCAAAATTAAATTCAACTACATCAGTAGGGTATGTTGTAGAATCATCTTTTAAATATTTTCTAATTTGAGAACGCATATGGTCATCATATATCAAATCTGTAACTTCAAGTAATGGTTCAGGGTCTTCAGGTAGTTTACTCATAGCAGATAAAATTTGTTCTGCATCATACTCTTCTTTCGTTTTATCTAAACCTGAATCTAATTCTGAAATCATTGCCCAATGCATCCACGTACCTATTTTTTGATGTAATAACAATAATATTTCCCACGATTCGTTATCATTTTTCCAATAATTTATCCTATACTCTTTATCTGAATCTTTTAATTGACCAAGTACTGTTGTTGTACTTGGGTGTGGTTTTTTATTTTCATCCCAATATAACCGTAAGGAGTCTTTACCTTTTTCACCAAGTATAGTTTCATATGGTACTTTTACACTTTCTCGTTTCATTGTTGTTCCATCAATACATTTAGGCATATGTAATTATATTTATACTACAACCCTATATATCATTTCATTATACGAACATATCATTGTAATTAAACTAATAGGGTTGTACGTTCATTTATATGTTAGATGATAAACATAACAAATCGAACAGGAGATGATACATTAGATAAAAAAGAAATAATAAACACATTAGGTTGCGGATTGAATGAAGAAAACCATATTTATTTGTATAAAGCAGATAATGAAACAATTAAACGATTAGAAGAAGAATCAAAAGAAGAATCTACAGGTACTTTTGATGGTTTTAGAAAGAAAGCAAAACAAGATGAAGACACATTTGCTGGATTGCTTGGTGAACAAATTGTCTATGAACATTTACAGATAGAATATCCTAACGCAAATATAACTCGTGTACAAGATTCGAAGTCAGATATAGCACCACCGTGTGATATACTATTCACACCAGAAAATAAAACAGAAGCTATTATGATTGATGTTAAGAACAGAGATATACCTGTAGCACGGCATAAAGGATTCCCGAATGCTGATTTAATATGTCGATTCCCAACAGGCGGTAAATCATATACTGTACCACCTGTTACGCACGCTGATTTATACGTTCAAACACGGTCAGAACCTGTTGCATTGAAGAACGAGATGTATATTGCTGTAACAGGTGTTGCGACAGCTAAAGAGGCTTCAGAAGCTCCTGAATACAAACCATATAATAACTTCAAAACAATGCCACAGTGTGAAGATTTACACTCTATAGAAAACTTTGTTGAGTTAGGATATAAATCATTAACTGAGCAAGAATTGAATGGTGGTCCATTTTGTATTATAGATAGAATTGAAGATGCGAAAGGAATAAAAGATAGTGAAAAAGAACAGTATTATGATAATTATGAACGTGTTTTCGGTTCTGATTCTCCATTAGTTCTTAACGGTTCACAGAAGAATAACGCATGGTCGATTAGCTTAGTATAGGTTCTTACCTAACGGTAGTCTATTATAGTGTTGTTTTGTTTGGTAAGAAAATAAAAATAGAATTAGTTTGATTCAAAAAAGATTTCTTCTCCACCATAGTTTAATTTTAAATACATTCTATTATTCTCATTTCTAACGTATTCAATGTGGTCGACCCACCATTCAGAACAATCAATACTATGTTCACCTTTTTTACCGAGTTTATTAATTTTCATATAATATAATACAGCAATAGGGTGTACATCAACAGTATCAGCAGGAATATAATTGGACACTATTATTTTAGCTTTTTTAAGTTCTTCTGTAGGTATCTTAACAACAGATTTTGAAGGGTGTAATTTATAATTTTTCTTAAGAGCAACACCTGTGTTATTCTTCTTTTTATCGTATGTTGTAAACACTTGTTTCTTAGGTAATCCGATTTCATCCATTATCTTAATTTTTTGAATAGTTTCATTCATACTATATACTATGTTATTACAACCCTATTAGTTTTATCAAAATTAAATCATCTTGGATTTGGGTATGATAACATAGAACTTTTTGTAGGTGGTAGTAGTAGACCATCATATAGTGCTTGCGTAAGTTCTGTATTACTAAACGTTATATTATTAGGTGATTTATCCTCAAATGATATAATCTCAATATCTTCTTCATCTGTAGATTTACTAATAGATGATTTTATTCTAATATCTTTATTTGATGAATTATCCACAATATCAATCGGTGTATAACCAATATTTTTACCATTTTTAAATATCCAAAACACAGATGGTACATTAGATTCAAATAATTCTGTAGATGCGTACCAATTCCCATCCATATTTGTAAACATAGTCGACTTATAATAATTATACTTATCAATATTCGCTCTTTGAGCCAATGTTCGATTATTATTATGTTCTGTAAAATTAATTGGTGAATCTTGCGTAGCAATATCTTTATTAACTACATCAAAATCAGTATCCATAATAATATTATGTACACCAGTAACGTTATCACTATTACCTGTATACATTTTTTCATCAGGTTCAAATGTAATAATCGGGTTTGTATATAAAATATTTTTATTTAAGTCATAATTCGAATATAGTTGTAGCAATACTCTTTTATCTGGAGTAACCATTGGTATTTTTTCATCATCTTCTGTTAGCCCATATGATGATTTTAGAATATCATCAAATTCGAAATCTAAAAATAAACGAGGGAATACTTTAGATAAAGGGATACTATATGTTCCAATAGAAATACATGGGTTTTTAACCTCTCTATCATTATTTGTTTTCTTACCTACAATCAATACAGCATTTTCTGCATTATCGGTGAATTTTTCTGGAAGTTCATCTTTATCATTTTTATTTTCTGGTTTTTGATTCTGTTCATTATCTTCACTTCTATTATTTATACCTGCTTTTTGTAGAGTTTCATGTGCTTCATTAGTAAATGAACATTTATTTAAAACACAAATAGCTTCTTCATTATGCATCATAGTACTATCCATAACAGCTGAAAACATGAAATTCCCATAGGAATTTGTATAACTATCTATATCATTTTCATCACTGTGGAAATGAACATACTCATGACTTAAGATATAATTTGAAAATTTACTTGCGTCATTTGTTTTTGGGCTTTTTGTAAGTTCGTATGAATCCCATACTAAAAAGTTAGACATATTATTCAGTACAGGATATGATTCATAGGGAATGACTTCATTTACTTCATTATATGGTTGATTGAATATGTGTAATGGTAGTTGTTTATTTTTATTCAAGTATCCATTATTCTTGATTTCTGTTTTACTTATTGGTGTATCTTCATCATATTTTTCAACACATTGTTTTTCTTCATTATATAAATCACCACCAATAACGGTATGATATTCTGTAACGTAAGGATAGGTTTTCGTTACAGAACGGTTTTTTAGTGGTGATTTCAATTCTGAATCAAGTTGAATGTATTTTGACTTTGAATTGACTGCATTATGAATCACGAAAAATTTCTTACTTTTCATCCCTTTGAGACACGGATTTAGAATATGCTCTGGATTTTCAATTGTAACTGATTGTGTTGGTTGCCTATTTACTTGTAAATCACCATCAGTGTCTAATTCTGTTGTAGCTGGTGAGAGTAATTCTATTGATGATTTATTGAGTGTTGACAGTCGACCAGTATAGATAGTATCACCATCAACAACAACCATAACAGGTCTATTAGAATAATATTGCTGAATATATGCACATGTTTTAATAATGAGTCGTTTACGAGAATCCCCATTAAATAACTCATTAATTTTTTTAATATTTACTTTTTCCATATACATAACTACACATTCTAATTCGTAAGGGTTTATTATAAAATTAACTATTTTAATATACTCTACAAGAATGAATAGAAACACCTAACCTATCTATTTATATATACATAAATATGTATAATAGAATAATTATATTTATCGGAACAATCGTATTCGCATATATACTTTACTTATTACTATACAGTATATTAGTTATGTTTATAGGTCCGTTAGCAGGAATAACACGATTGCTAAGTATAGTTCTAATAATTATGTTTTACGGAAGTATAAAAGCCGTTATTTCAGGTATGGTTTAATTCTTTGATTTCAATTCGAAATCACCAAATTTAGATAATAATTGAACCGTGTTAACCTTATAATAATCTCCATCATGGATAATGAATAAGATTAATTTATCTACGTAGTTTAGATTAGGTCGTACAATCAACCTTTGTACACCGTATCTATATCCTTCTATATCATAATCTATAGATAATTCATCCATTTTTTCTTCTGTTATTTTCTCATCTATTTGTACTGGCATTGATTCTATTATTTTATCTGCACGAATTGTCATTTGGTTATCTTGTTGTTTTTCTGACATATATAAACATACAAAGTAACCCCCTATAAGTTTTTGGTTTTTAACAGAAAACTGTAAGCGGGAGGGTGTGGGTTGCCTCTGACAAGTGGATGAGCACTTACAGCAAAACTTAATTTGATACTGCAATATAAATACTTATCTAAATCTGTGATTAAATTATAGATATATTATATTAAAACCTAACCTATTCGATGCTCATTTATTATGTATGAAATGGTTAATCAGTACTTTGTTACTCGCTGTTGCTGGATTGTTACTCTTAGAGACTGTTTATTTAGCAATACCGTTTATATTATTAGCTATCGCTGTAATTGTTTGGAAAGTTCTTAAAATAGGTTTTGTTGTAGCTATAATCGGTATCATCCTATACATAATAATCGAACTCGAACTATATGCTATGATTTAAACGAATCAGATTTCTAACCGTTACTTCCTAAGCTCGTTTCTTTATATACCCTCCCTCCCCCCATTATTTCCTAAGCTAATAGATACACGTACAACAGAACTCGTGAAATAGACAAACACGATTGTTGTTTGTCATTTCAGTTATCGACGCTACGGACCAGCACGTACAGCTACAGCATAAAGTTTCCGCATTTGATACAGTGGTTTTTTGTTCCACTTGCAATTGTGGGGTTTGCTTCGGAAATAATGGGGGGACAGGGTATTTATATAAAATACAACTTCGGAAACGATGGTGGTGTGTTTGTTTATATACTCGTTAACATCGGAAGCTTCGGAAGCTTCGGAAACGACTGGTTTATTGTTGTGGAGTAACATAGGTGTGTATATGCCTGTTTTCGAACCGAGTGAAGGGATATTCGATAATGCTGATGCGTTATCTGAAGATTACATCCCAAATACAATACGAGGTCGTGATGAAGATATAGAGAAGTATAAAAACCTTTTACAACCGATTATGGATGGTAGAGATACAAAAAGTATCCTCTTATATGGTAAAACAGGTGTCGGTAAAACTGTTACAACACGGTATCTTACAACACATCTTGAAGAAGATATAAAAACATATCATGATATTAATTTAGATACTATATGGGTTTTATGTGAGAATATTAATACATCGTATCAACTTGCGGGTGCAATAATCAATGAGATTAGAGAACCAGAGAATCATATTACGACTACAGGGTATCC
>LFCJ01002454.1_pt1 | contig 13381 bp, 18 predicted proteins | sample 643141 | NCBI WGS metagenome assembly LFCJ01 (sample SAMN03766243, study PRJNA286221) | soda lake metagenome | biome: soda lake; feature: Kulunda steppe; material: water; isolation source: sample B1-Br-g2 brine of Lake Bitter-1 | place: Russia: Kulunda steppe | collected 2010-07 | reverse complement strand
GGGTTGGAGGTGTGGGTGTGCTTGCATGTGTGCATGTGTGCATGTGCGTGCAGTGTGAGTGTGTGTGTGTGTGTGTGTGTTGTGCATGCAGTGTGAGTGGTGTGGGCGTTGTGCATGTGCGTGTGCGTGTGTCTTTATGTGTGTGCGAGTGCATATGTTGCTGCTTTTACTGGATGCTTGCGTGTGTGAAACATTATAAACGACCTAAATCATTGTCTGCATTCAAACTGCTTGATCAGTAATCAACTTATCCTGCGACTGTTGCCACCTCATGGATATCGCAACAGGAGTAATGCTGTGTCATGTTGCTGCATCACCCTTCAGGATGCCTGAGCCCAGAGTTCTTGTTATTGGTGTGGATGGTGGGACGGAGGGGCTGCGTGCTGGTGAGTTGGGTGCCCTTCAATAAGATGTTTGCGGGTGATACCCCTTATGCCACTGATTCAGTGCATTATGTGTGTGTGCGCGTGTACATACTATGCGCGCAGCACGTGCACAGTTGCATGAGAAGGGTGACGCCTAGGCTTAGAGGTCAAGGCATTTTGTAAGCTGAATTGCTAAATTGCAAGATTTGTGCGCACCATGCTGTACCACATTGACGTCATGCGCCCTGTGCGCCTGCACTTGCAGGCGTTTTTGATGCGCGGAATGGGGAGCTGCTGGGCTCCTGCAGCGCCCCATACCCCACGCGCTTCCCCGCCCCCTCTTGGGCGGAGCAAGACCCAGAGCATTGGTGGCAGGCGCTGGGCGCAGCTGTAAGAGGTGATCCGTGGTGCCCTTGCAGGTGCTGAACCCGCTGCTCCTGCTCTTGGGCTTGTACAGCAAAGTGTGCGTGGGCTGTGAGGGGAGCCTGGTCGCTCATCTTGCCACGCAATGCTCTGTATGTAGCCTGTAATGGCTCAGTGGCACAGTAGCTTCTGTGTCCAATAACGTGGTGTAGTTGCTCCCACCCTATAGTGTGCCCCATCCCGCTGCCCCAGCCATAGGGTGCCGCTGCTTTTGATTGACAGGTGCGGTGGCAGCCGCGGGGGTGGACGGCGAGAGCATCGCTGGGTTTGCTGCGGACACCACCTGCTGCTCAGTGTGTTGCCTTGATGCCGGTGAGCGTGCACCGCCACGATGGCACACAGGCCTAGCCCTTGTCCGTGTGTGGCACACAGGCCCGGCCATTGTCTGTGTGTGTGTGTGTGTGTGTCCCATTTGTGGTCACCAGTAAGGTGCACACAGGCGGCTTGTCATCTCCACCATGAGTCTGCACAGAGGTGCATCAATCACTGCTTCCCCCAGAGGGTGGCTGAGCCTCCGGCGTTGCTGGATCCTGTCTGTGTGCATGGAACATGGATAACGCTAGGACACTGGCGTCAGGGCTTGAGTGGGAGCTCCTGGCAAGTCGCAACTGCCTCTGCACCAGGCTACGGTAAATGCCTGCTTCACCACCCTGAACGAACGTCCTGTGCAGTGAGTGTACTTGTATGGGTCTCACCCTGCTGCTGCTTAGACATCTCCTGCACACCTGCTTTTGTGCGCCGCCAGATGGAAGGCCTCTGCGGGATGCCCTTATATGGATGGACCAGAGGTGGGCGCCATTCTAAGCCACCAGCCTTCCTGAGCCATCCCACAACCCACCTTCTGCAGCTGGCTTTTGTTGCTAAAGGCTGTGCTCGAAGGCCTTGTGTAGCAGCATTGCACTTGCACCAGTTAGGGCTCTCTGCTGGAGGGTCATACGTTCAGCAAGCTGCACATGCAACTTAAATTCAGTGATGGCCACTTGACACGCCCCTCGTAGGGCCCTGCTTCAGGTATGCAATTCAATCTGGACGTGCTTAATTGCTCATGCACACACTAATGCTCTTACTTGCTGCCACCGCTTTGATGAAAGTTGAGCTGCACAGTGTGCAGAGAAGGATCCAGACATTGTACTGATGCACGTGTTGCAGGTCAGCGAAAGAGGCAGCTGAGGTTGCAGCCACCAAGGACCCAGCCATCAAGGTTGTGTCTCACGTGCTCTTGCCAAATTCCCAGCCTCTGTCCAGGCGTTGGTGGGGTGGAGGGGGCAGGAGGCGGGGCTGTTGACGTGGATGTGGTGCCAAGGGCGGTGTGGCTCAGGCGCGCGCTCCGCGGTCTGACAGCCCAAGCAGAGGTGGACAGCAGACCAGTAGTGCTTCCGGAGCCCTTCTCAGGATGTCGGAAAGGAATTGCCTGTGTGTGGGTCAGGATCCTTTGGTGAATGCAAGGCTGGCCAACCGTCTGCGCCACCTTCTAAGACCACCCTCTCATGCGCAGGCAGCATGCTGAGCCATCGTTCCCTACTGCTTCCATGATGACCCTGTTCTGTTTCTGCCACTCACACTTTCCTCCAACTTGTGCTGCTGGTCATGTGGTGGCCCTGCCTGCGGTCCAGAAGGGGCAGTCACACAAGAGGTGACAAGTCACACAAGAGGTGGCAGTCACACAAGAGGTGACAAGTCACACAAGAGGTGGCAGTCACACAAGAGGTGTCCAGAAGGGGCAGTCACACAAGAGGTTCAGCAGCCGCAACTCAGCAGTAGCAACAAATCACCTGCAGACGATACACCTGCAGCATACTCTTATGTGCATTTCAAACATCATGGTTCCTCTTGCCCTCTCGTGCACTGGCAGGTTAACAGCGGCGGCAGGGGCCCAGTCTCTGCAGAGTGGATGGTATGCAAGTCCCTGTGGTTGAAGCGCAACGATCCAAACACGTACCATGCCGCACGCTACGTTTGTGAGTTGCTTACGCTCCTGCCTGCTGTTCGCACCTGCTTTCCACTCTGCTGACGTGCCTGGGTTTCGGGCAGGCGATGCTTGGCCTGTGGCTCTTACCTTGCCCCTCCTTCCACACCCGCCTTTCCCCTAAGTCAGACCGGCCCGTGATGCTGAGCGCAGAGGCCAGGCCCTCCTGCTGACCTCACCCCTAGCCAGCTTGTGCTGTGGGCCAGTGCGGCCTGGCATGATCAGCAGAGCCTGCTGCTTGTGACGGCACAGACCCTGCTGCAGAGCCTTTTGCTTGTGGGTGGTGTAGGTGTCTGTTGGCTAGCATCAGGGATGTGGCCTGGCATGGGGTGGGGCTACCTTGACTGTGATAAGCGCGGGGCTGCCTTGACTGGTGATGAGCTTGGCTGCGGGAGGTTCAAGGGACCTGAGGCGCAAATCCCCACCTGCAACGCCACGCAGGCGAGTATCAGGACTTCTTCTCGCTCCGCCTCACCGGCAAAATGGTGGCCTCCGTCAACTGCGCCTCAGTGCGCTGGCACTTTGACTGCGCCACGCCCGACGGCTACGCGCTCTCGCTGCTGGACAAGCTTGGACTGCAGGTGCGGCTGGCCCAGAGCTCAGCGCATCCCAGGTGCACACTGCGCTGTTGATGAGCACTTACATCTGGCCATCCCTTGCCATGAACTTGCTGGGGGAGTAGGGGGGCATGTTCCTTGATCAGGTGCGCATCTACCTAGTGCAAGGTTGCTACTGACACCGTGGGCAGGGTCTCTCTTTCTCTTCCTCCACACGTGTATTTAAGAGCAGGCATGTGCATTCACGCACTCGTGCCTACACACAGGTACAGATGCACACACACGCGCACACATACACACAGCAACAGCAGCAGGAGCAGCTTGCGCGCGCGCACCTACTGCGCATTGCACACTCTACAGCACACTCCTGCATCCTTGGTCTGCGCGCTGGCAGGACCTGGCCTCCAAATGGCCCTCCAAGGTGGTTGCACTGGGGGAAGTGGTGGGGGGCCTCACGGCTGAGGCTGCATCCCACCTCGGCCTGAAGCAAGGCACGCCTGTTGCGCAGGTAAGGCTGGGGGACAGGTGCCCCTTCATGCAGCTTGGAGTGAGGTGGGGGCATTGCGGGTGCACTCACGCAGAGCAGCACAGTTGCACAGGTGAGGCGGGGGCATTGTAGGTGCGCGAGTGCAGGGCAGCACAGGTATGCAGGTGAGGCGGGGACTGAGACCCCTCCACGCAGCTCGTGTTGGGCATGTTGTGCATGACAGGTTGGAGCATTGTTGTGGTGAAAGAGGCTGTGGAGTGAGACGCGCATGCGGTCCTTCAGGTGTCGTTCATGCTCATGAGGATGCGCGTCGGGGGGTGCAGGTCCAGTGCGCTTGGTAGGGCTGGTCATGGCAGTGGGAAGAAGCATCTTTTAGATCATGTGTGCACACATGTGACATGTGTGTGTGTGTGTGTGCGCTGCCATATCTAGAGCCATATGAGGCAAAAAAGCCATTATTTCCACATTGAATGGTTGACTTAGTGTGATGATATGGTTTGGATAGTGTATGGCTTGAAAGTTGTTTGTGGCCCTGACCGGTCTGGCAAATTGCTTGCCTGACCTTGCACTGCAGGGTGGAGCAGACTCATTCATTGGTGAGTCACTATGGAATGTACGTCTTGCTGCTTGTAATGTGCAGCATCACTGCTTAAACGGGCACCAGCTTTTTGCTGTGCTCAAACCCGGTGAGTGCTGAAAAGCTGCAGGATAGCTTTGCAACTCTCCATGCTCCACCAAGCTTCTCGTATCAATGGCGCACAATCAACACACATAACGTGAGATGATGTTCTCATTCTTTAGGCATGATTGGCCTGGGAGTTGTGGAGCCTGGGCAGATGGCCCTCCTGACTGGCAGCAGCCACCTGCAGCTGGTAGGGTATATGAAACTGGTTCAACTTACTGCTGTTGCTGCTATTGTATGCCTGTGCATGTGCATGTGCATGTGCGTGCAGGTGTGTGATGGGCAGAGTCTTAATGCATACATTTTATATGATGCATGGCATAAGCGGTGAGTTTGCCTGAGCACTTCTAAGTGTGCAGCACGCACTGAAAGTACTGGGCAGCATGTCCAGTGGCAGGTGCGGGCAAGAACCAATCCCCAACTTGCAAAAACATGTGATGGCGGTGTCTACGTCTACCTAATCCCTGTTGCCTGTCCAGGGCATGGTGTCTCATGCGCTGAGGGGCCAGGGCATCTTTGGGACGTATGACAGCGCAGTCATCCCTGGTCTGCATGTGGTGGAGGGTGGCCAAACATCCACAGGTGTGTGTATGCCTAAGCGGGGTTGTGATGCAGCTGTTGGAAGAGTGAGTTTGGTGTGATCTTGCAGTGCACCCTATGCAGCGTGCACAAGTCACGATGTGAGCAGTGGACTAGAACACTTGGGGGGGTGGGGGGGTAGCGTTTAGAGGCTTTTGCTCTGGTTGCATTTGAATACCCATGCTCTATGCTCTGACGGCTCTGGGCATCGTGCAGAGGTGCGTGGCAAGCAACAAGCTGCTCTGCGTTTGCCTCTTTTATTTGAACCTGAGTCTGTGGTATTGTACCTGCTGCCCATCAGATTGTCAATTGAGGACACCCTCCCTGAAGCATGCAGGACAAGCACAATCCTGCACATGCAACATGTGCATGCTCACGCATGGTCCCCATGTATGCACCGCCAGGCTCCATTGTGCACTGGCTGAAGCGCACGCTGTGCGGGCCTGAGGTGACATACGACCTGCTGAATGCGGAAGCAGAGGCAGTGCCCCCCGGCTGCGACGGCCTGCTGGCCCTGGACCACTTCCAGGTGGGGCCTGCTCACGAGCGGTTTGGCGGCCTGTTTCACTCCGGACCTGGACTTGGATCTGTGCTCAGAGCTTGCTGTTGCGGCTGCTGCTGCTGCTGCTGCTGCTGCTGTTGATGATGATTATAATGATGATGGCGGTGCTTTTTGTAGATTATGCTGGTAGTGATGGTGTTTATATTGTGCTCATAGCTAGTGTCCCTGCAGCAGCTGCTACTGCCATTGATGATGATGGCATTGTTCTAGATGGCGCTAGTGGTGGTGATGGTGATGATGACCATCTCCTAATTCATAATTTTTGCACCTTGTGCTTGCAGGGAAATCGCACCCCTCGTACTGACCCTTTGAGCCGTGGAACCCTGGTGTGTAGAAACCAAACATTTGTGCATATGGAGATAGAGGGTGTGTGGTTTGCGATTATGTTCCTGACAGAGCAGGGTAGGCACGACCTGGATGCTTGCCACTATTGCGTCCGTTGAGGTCCTGGTTGCAGTGTTTGTGCTGTACCTGGCTGAACACAAGAAAACACACAGAGTCCCTATCCTAGTCTACCCATGCATCTCTTGGGCACACCTTAGCACACGCATGTCAGATTGCGTCATGCTGATGGTAGCAATGCTTCTTCTTTGGAAAATCAGTACCCTGTGTGCCCCAAGGGCCATACAATATTTGATCCTTGCCCATAATCTGTTGCCTCTTTATTGGCTACAGGTGGGACTCACGCTTGCGCACACCCGAGGGCACGTCTACAGGTGTGGGTGCTTCTGAACGCAAAGCAACCCTTCCCTGGAAGCGATTGACGAACAATTGCTTGTCTGCGACACAGATGAGGAGGCCACATTGTAACAAAGTTGTTCACACCACATCCTGCAGATAGGCATGCCTGCTGATTGCAGCTTGCGTGCTCCTGAGATTTGTTACAAGCAGAGCTTCAAGACCTGTTCAACCACCCTCGGTTCATCCTAATCCATCATGCTTAATTGCAAACTTGCCTAATGCAAATAGATTCAACGGTGCAGGTGCTACAGAGGACGTATCTGTGTGCACGCAACAGACACACCCATGCCAAGCCTGCCTTTGAATGCCTTGTGCTTGCAGGGCGTTGATGGAGAGCGTCGTGTATGGCACCCGACGGATCTTGGACACCATGGCTGCAGCTGGTGTGTGTGTGTATGAGTGTGTGTTTGTGTGTTGAGAGGCCTTCCTTGTGGCTTTTGGCTCCATGAATCACAAGAGCTGAGGGTGTAACGCTTTTGTGCCCAGCTGCACCCAGTTGCGCAGCTGTATTGGATGAGGATGAGCCTTGTTTTGCAGCTGCATGTGTTGCCTGGCATGACATGGGCAAGGCGTAACATGGGTAAGGCACGGCACGGAGGAGGCTTAAGGTGCCTGCAGCTGGCATGACATGGACGAGGCATGCCATATAGGTGTAGCCCAGCTTAACATTGGCAAGGCTGGAGGTGCCAGCTACCAGCATGACATGTGGGCGAGGCTTGGATGTCTACTGCCACTACCGCCGCTGTGTCACAGGCGCCCGCCCGCACAGCATCAACATAGCTGGCGGGGCCACCAAGAGCGAAGTGTGGCTGCAGATGCACGCAGATGTGTGTGGCATCCCGTTTGTGCAGACGGTTGAGAACGAAGCGCCCATGCTTGGGTCAGCCGTGCTGGTGAGTGGGCACCACCGTCTCCACACGGCAGGCCCCCCTTCCGCAGGGCTGCTTCTGCTTGGCTGGGCGCAAAGTAGCAGCGCCGCGGCTGTAGAACCCATTGTAAAAGCCAAGCAGGACACCCGCGGGGCTCTACTCCCCTGAGACCTGAGTACTTGTGTGAGCCTGGTGGCTTGCCCTCTGAAACTTCACTTCAGGGTGGTGAAGAATTTGAATCTCAACAAGGTGCACTATCTTAGAAGACAGATGTGCGGAGCATGTATCCAAATGAGCATGGAGTTGTTCCTGTGATGATACTGTCTGGTCTGGATTGAAGCTCAATATGTATGTCTTGGATGTGGGGGAGGAACCACAGGGGTAGTGTCATATAAGCTGCTTAATAGGATATAGCCTAGTCTTACTCTGCCATGCGCTTCTCACTGCCAACATGTGTGTTGATTATATTTCCCCCAAAGGCTCCTTTGCTGAAGCTTTGACAAATATTTAAGTGGCTATGTGCCTCACAGTAACAATGTTCCGTGCTGTCTCATGTCGCCAGCCTGAGAGTACCCGTAGAAAGAATGACTTGTCATGGGATTTGCAAGCTAGAGCATTTTTATCCAATTCTTCAGCAATTTTACTTGTATTTATGAATTTTGTAGCACATTAGGCAGCCTCCACACTATCCTTCTGGGAGTGGGTGGCACCATTCACAGCTCTTAAAGCATGGAGGCTCTTAAGAACCTTGGTCTTGATCTTCAGAAAGCAACCAAGCTTGCTATGAAGCTTTATGCTCATTCAGTTCATTATGCATATAAACTTGTGAGTACCAGACATGCTCTTGAAGAAAAATTATTTGACCTTTATCATCAAAGTCAGGAATGGGGTACTGCTAGTCACCCTCCTGATCCTCATTGACTTCGTCTGATTCTGTTTTGCTGGTGGAGGGGTCATATGCTGCCTAGGCCCTAGGTGGAACCTTTTCATGAATTGATGTATGGAGTATTTCACTGCCTACATAGCTTTTATTTTTACCTCTTTTCTTGCACGTCGAATGTATGTGGCCTAATCAATTATCCATAATGGGACGGGGCTCTTGGGGAACCAAAGGCACTCCAGCTGCGCGTGTGGCCCTGCCTGTGTTGCACCCTGCCTGGTGCGCCCTACACGCAGTGCTCCTGCTGTACATGTTGAGAGATGCATCGCACATTTTAATCCTGGATCCTGCACTGCTGCACATGGGCTCTGTTTGGTGGCTGAGCCTGGGCCTGGGCTTCAGCCTAAAATTATGGGTGGCGCATGTTGCTGGGCATGCGCTACTGGCTGTGCAGTATACTATTCCATTGTCAGGACTGTGCTATGCAGTGTGCTACCCCTGGCTGTGCTGTGCAGCTTGCCAGTCCATTGTCGGGGCTGTGCTGTGCAGTGTGCTGTTCCTGGCTGTATCTTGCAGCCTGCCATTCCATTGTCAGGGCTGTGCTGTGCAATTTGCTCCCCTGGCTGTGCTGTGCAGCCTGCCATTTTGTTGTTGGGGCTGTGCTGTGGAGTGTGCTACCCCCGGCTGCTTCTTGCAGCCTGCCATTCCATTGTTGGGGTCGCCACTGTTTAGTGTGCTAATCCCTGTATCTTGCAGCCTGCCATTCCAGCATCGGGGCTGTGCTGTGCAGTGTGCTACCGTTGCTGTGCTGTGCAGCTTGCTATTTTATTGCTGGGGCTGTGCTGTGCAGTGTGCTACCGTTGCTGTGCTGTGCAGCTTGCCATTTTATAGCTGAGGCTGTGCTGTGCAGTGTGCTACTCTTGGCTGTGCTGTGCAGCCTGCCATTCCATTGTCGGGGCTGTGCTGTGCAGTGTGCTCGCCCTAGCTGTATCTTGCAGCCTGCCCTTCCCTTGTCTCGGCTGTGCTGTACATTCCCCAAAGTGTGCAAACACGTGAGGTCCTGCTCAGTATGAGGGCACATGCTTCATCGTCCCTGTGCAAAACCAAAACCCAGGCGGCTGTGGCTGTGGGCTGCCATCCAGAAGGCATAGCTGCAGCAGCCAAGTGTATGGTCCGCACCGCCAGGGTGATCCGTCCGAGGCCTGAGATGCAAGCAGGTGTGCCTTGCTCCTTGAGGCGTATGCAACAATGCATGCGTGCATGGGAGCGCGCAGGGGTGCTTGCACACACACAGAAGAGCTCAGCTCAGGGCAGGGCAGGGCAAAGCTGTGAAATAGATGAGTGATTCAGACTTAAAATGGTCGAAGACTTCACTGGCATCCCGTGTTGAAAACATTGTGTGATTGTTCGTCTTATGTGCCCACCTCGTGCCTGGCTGCGCCGCTGTTTGTCTAACCAATCCTGATGGCAATTGCAGCAGAGCTTGCTTGCTCTGGAGCCCGCAGCCTTGCACTTGGAACCAATGGGTCCATCCAAGTGCGCAAGTATTAGCTGTCCCCCAACCTCAAGGTTGGCCCTAACCCTACAACTAGAAGCTGCAACCTTAAGCCGTTAGGCTAACCTTACCTTAAACCCAAACCTTTTGTGCAGCCCATAGTCCTCCTTATGACTGGACGTGCACGCGATCCATGGGTTCATTGTCCAGGAAGCCCAGGCTACTAGAAATGGTGGTGTGCAGCTGTGGGGCCTGTGCAGACGTTGCTACGCGCACAGGAGGCACAGGAAGGCTGTGCTCCACCAGGAGGCTGGCGAGCTGTCATCTGTGCCCCAATCCCCCCTTCGCCTCCGTGCACCAGGCAAAGGCCTTTAGCCATCCCTGACCTCCCCATTGCCCATGCCGCCCGGTCCCCTTGCATGCAGCTTACGAGCCCCACTTTCAGCGTTACTGCCGCCTCTACCCGGCCTTGGCACCAATCTTCCATGCCGCCCATGAGGCACACACACCTGCCTCCAGGCCACAGCAGCAGCAGCAGCATTCAAGGAGCACAACCCATGGTGGGTCGAGCACAAGAGGCGGAGAACACAAGCACCCTTCTGTGGCTTTTGATAAGGTCCTCGGCAGTTGATGGGGGATCAAGATGGTGCTGCTGTCATGGCTGGTTGACCTGCCTTGTAGATGGCTTATGCCATGTGCATCATTGCAATTTGTGCCCTGGCATGCTGCGCATCCTGCTCACGCTGCTGTGCTTGCTGCGCCTGTGCTGTGTGCCTCCATTAGAGCGCCCCCCAACCCCTTTCCTGCAGCCAACCAGCTAAGACATATGTATCAAGGCAGCCACACAGTCTTTCCTGGTCATGCTTGCTGCTGTGCGCCAGAAGAGGCCACCCTGAAGCCCCTTGCCTCAGGCCACGGCATCCGCGGCATTGTCGCGCCCTCCATTCTGGCAGCAAACTTCACGCGCCTGGGCGAGGAGGTGAGTGCAGCTCTCACATAGTCGAGGGCCCTTTGATTCAATCCTGAATTATGAACCTTATGGATGCCCCATGTGCGCATGGGTGGTGGTCTTGCCTGGGTAAACCTGTGGTGTTGAGCGGCATGCAGAGGCCGGGCTTGTTGCAGCCCTGCAGCCAGTTCAGGCTGAGCAGATGGTGCGTGCAAGCCGCGTCAACATTTCGCGCGAGCCGCTGACGCCGCAGGGCATGATTTGCTTGCATGCATGCGTGTGCATAAACACACAAACTTTCTGCAATGGGTGCACAGGTGCATCTTTAGCAGAGGAGTGCCTAGCCCGTTGGCTGCACACGCATGTGCAGGTGGCATGTGCGCTGGCTGGAAACGTCAGAGGCTGGGTGCATGTGGATGTCTTCGATGGCTCACACATGTGTGGGGGCAACCTCACTGTTGGCCCGCCCGTGATTGCCTCCTTGCGCGCAGCCCACCCGCATGCCTTTCTGGATGTGCACCTTGCAGTGGATGTGAGTGGGGGAAAAATTGCATGATGTGGTGGAGGAATGGACGCATGGTAAGACGCACAGCTGGGGGAATGTGGATGTGGTAAGCTTAGCATCCTGCAGTGTGGAAATGGGGGTGTAAATGTTGAGGTAGGGCGCAGGGTCGGCAATGCAGAACCTGTGTTCTGCATAAGCTGAGCATGCACGGCTTGCACATCCTTTGGCTGCTGCCCCCCATGCCGCGCTTGCGCTCCTTCCCATGCGCCTCTTCCAACCCGTGTTTCCCATGCATCGCTGAAATCCTCCCATCCATCACCCCAGTGCATTGCCTAGATCCTCCCACCCATCCCCCCCATGCATTGCCTAGCTCCTCCCACCCTTCCCCCCCAGTGCATCGCCCAGCTTTGGCTTTGCATTGCCCAGCGCTTCCCATGCATCACCCAGCTCCTCCTAGGCTTGGCACGCGCCTTGCTGGCTCAAGCACCTACACTAAGCTGCTACGCCAGGTATGCCCTGTCAAGAAGCAGACTTGAGGCGCGTGCATGCACTAGTGTGTGTGTCTGTGTGCGAGTGTGTGCGCGCACGCGCTTTTGCTGTGCGCACCCCCAGGACCCTGCCCGCTATACCCGCGCGGTTGTGGCAGCCGGAGCATCATCCATCACCTTCCATGTGGATGCCCCAGGGCTTCTTGGGCTAACCCTTGAGCAGCTGCAGGCAGGCCAGCCCAGGGCTCCGCAAATGCCTCACCTCGCCAGCGGCAGTGGTGGCAGCGGGGATGCAGGCGTGGAGCCAGACGGTGCGTCCTCTGCGCGTGCTGTGGCGCTTGAGTGAGCAAATCATTTGTGGTTGTCAGACATTGGGAGATCATACGGGACTCACGCATGCACTCGCACATGCACACACATACGCGCACACACATCCACGGACACGCTTGTACACACACGCGCACACACACAGACAGCCATGCAACCACAGACTCAGAGAAGTTAGACAAGGAGTACAACCTTTGCGCAGATCCTGTACAAGTATGTGTCATATGCACCTACAGAAAGCCGCAGCAGGGCCCCACGATACATTTGCGCAGAGGTGGCAACCCCCTGTGCGTGCAGCTCCTCATGCAAGCGTCTTTCCGCAATCAAGAGCAGCACGGCCTAGCTGGCGCGTGCAATGCTTTGTGATTTCTGAGGAACGCATGCCTCTGGGCATGCGCGGGCATGCAAGAGGGGGGCAACACTGTCCATGCTCTGCTTGCATGTGAACACTTGCACCTTGGTCAGGAGCAGCTAAGGTGCAGGGAGTGTTCAAAGGGCGGATCACCGCCTTAACCAACAGTTTTTGGCCTCAGCCCGCTTTCAAAAGCACGGTTCTTGAACGACGGGGCCAGGAAGCAGGTGTCCACGCACCAGCCCACCTGTGGTGTTTGTATGCCTGTGCAGGTGCAGCAGGGCACCTGGCTGGCGCCCGTGCCTTGGCGAGCTTTATAAGGTCGCTGGGGGTGCGCGTAGGCGTGGCCCTGGGCCCTGACACCCCAGACAGCTGGGCGCTGCCGATGATTCAGGCGGGCGATGTCGACATGGTGCGCTGAGGCAGAAGGGAGCGGTGTTGCATCCTGCACAAGGAGGCACATGAATGGCCACGCCACCAAGCCTTGCCGCACACAGCGCTTGAACGCACACACAAACACAGACACACGCGCAAACACACACACCCAGGCGCGCCCACACACACGCATAAACACACACGCACACGCATGTGCGCAGCGCGCGCACATACACACGCGCACACACACACATACATGCACACACTAGCACGCGCGCACACACACACACATACATGCACACACAAGCACGCGCGCACACACACACATGCACACACACACACACACACACCAGTTATGCCGGCTTTGGCGGTGGTCAGCATGCATGGCTCTGCCGGTAAAGGTGGCTTGGCGCAAGGCGCAGGGAGAGGGGAGCGAGAGGACAGGCTGATCTTCAGGCCTGTAGCCCTGGCAGGCCCTGCAAGGGTGTAAGGAGTGCTTAGACGCCCAGGCACTTTGCTCTCATGCGCAAGGGTGTGCCTCCAGTGCTGGGCCTGCATACTTTGCAGACAGGGGTGCCGTATCTCTTTGCCAGGCTCTTGGTCTAGGAGCCAGTGCAAGGCCTGGGTTTATGCCCTCTGCAAACCCACTCACCCGCCATACACTTTCTCCTCTGGCTACAGCACACAGGCTGCATTACACTGGCGCTCCGGCAGGCCCACTCATCTACCATGCACTGCCTGTGGCCACAGCGCATCCACACGCTGCTAGCAGGGGGGGG
>LFCJ01002453.1_pt1 | contig 13383 bp, 12 predicted proteins | sample 643141 | NCBI WGS metagenome assembly LFCJ01 (sample SAMN03766243, study PRJNA286221) | soda lake metagenome | biome: soda lake; feature: Kulunda steppe; material: water; isolation source: sample B1-Br-g2 brine of Lake Bitter-1 | place: Russia: Kulunda steppe | collected 2010-07 | reverse complement strand
TGGTGAACGTTGCGGTCGAATTGAAATATCATCGTATGAAAGTGCTGTTTCTAATTTCATGTATACATATCCATAGTAGAAGTCGTTGTATAAATAACTGTTGTTTTGTATTATACGATATATAATAATATTATGGCTTGTTGTATTAAATTAAAATATCAAATTCATGATTTTGGAAATACGATTTCCATACATCTTTATCACCTCCTGAATCTATAATTCTTGGTGCGATAAGACCAATCAAATCTAAGTCTTCAGATTTAATCATAGATAATCCCCCTTTAGAAGATTTAATTAAATCTATATTATTCTCTGGTTTGCCAATATTTAATGAATTTCTTACGCAGTCAAGATATTGGGGCGAGATTCCAGATATAATTTTATTATCTGGTAATCCTTGTTGTGGAATTTTTTTAATTTGAGATTTAGTTGCGTTCGTGAATAGATATATTATTGATTTACGATGTCGAACTATAATACTATTTTTCATATCTATATCTGGTTTTATGACACTATTAGGTGTATTAAAATATTTTGGTCGGGCTAACAGAAATAGATTATTCAACGATACAGAATATATTTCTGAACCCCACTTTTCATTATGTGTATATTCTTGTCCATCATCTGCTGTGATTTTGGAGTTTGAAAGTAATGAAAATAAAGATAAGCGCAAATCTTCTTTTGTGTTAATTTTAGAATCATTAATATCATCTAGACATATATTAGATTTCATAATTCTACCTATATTAATATACTCATCATTATATTCTGTTATATTACTTCTTTTAATTAACATATCTTCAATCGTATTTATTTCAGGTGGTAAATTACAATTATCGGGCGAGAATATTCTATTAACTTTAGAGTCAATAGTTATTTCTCTTTCATACTGAGGGGGTAAAGAATTCATAGACACACCTCCGTTAATTCCATATCATTATCTTTAATATGTTTAAGTAATGACATCAAAGAAGATATTTCTTTTTTATTAGAAGTATAATCCGAACAGATTTTTTTATCAAATATATTTATAATATCCATATTTCGGTTTTCATACTCTAATAAATATAATTTACATTGTCCAATACTCGGACCCTCAATTGTTGTACCTAATGAATAACTGACTTTATTTGTACATACAATAGTTGATTTAGATATTATAGGTAATAATTTATTTATTTTATCCTCTGGAATACAGACATAATATTGATTTTCAGGAGTATTTACATTATAAAATCTATTTTCATTAAACAAGGTTAATATTTTATCTATATTATCGTCTTTAGATATTAGATTATATAATTCATCAGGAACAATATGCAAAATAGATTTTTCTAACGAAATATTTCTACATATTCTTTCCCCATTATTTGTGAGTACTTCGGTATTCTTAGCGGATTCAATATATTCATCTATATCTATGGTTACAGGAATATCTAATAATTCATTATATGTATTTTTTGTTTTTGATTTAACAAGTGCTATTTTATCGTTTATCATCCACTGGTAATTAGAAATATAATAATCTGACTCAGATGAAAAAACAACTAGTTGTTCAATTTGTAAGTTTTTAATATTTAATACATAATCATTACCTTTTGTATCAATTCTTTTTATTAATTCATCCGACGTGTAATTTACTTTTCTCTTTGAGCCACTTTTATGGATAGTTAAATATTCTTTCTTTTCTTCGGATGTATCATTAGACATACTTTTTACAGATACGCTATTTTGTTTGTGCATTTTTTCTATATCTGTTGAATCTACATTTTCACAGATAGGATGGCTTTCTGTTACATTTTTTAATTTATCCCATGAAAATACATCCTCATAAAAATTATACCACTTTGAATTTGGTATTTCAATCAATGTATATGATTTATTTGAAGAATGAATTCTCATAGCTTTTTTGTCATCATAATTGGATATAAACATAAAGTTATAATCATACGAATTCTTTAGTATAGAATAAACTTTTGTTTCAGCCAATTTATTTCTTTCAACAGACTTCGTTTCAGGATTATATTTATACGTTTTTACATTTTGAAACATTGCGTATAACTTAAGTGCTAAACTTTCCGAATATACACTAGTGTATCGTGATTTTATAACGGATTCAAATATAGAATAATTTAAACTGGTATTAATAGCATATTCAACGAATTTTATATCTGAATTAGATATTTCACTTACGGGATTATTTTTAATTTTTCGTAATATTTCTTCCGTTTTGTTTTTATATTCTTTCTCAAATTGTAATCCTATATGTTTCCAAAACCCATAATTATCATTAAGCTTTTCTCTTGTTCCTGTTGGAGATGGTGTTATAGGAATATTTGAATCTATTTTTCTTTGTGGGACATATTTACTTTTTCTTTCAGAAGGTAATTGTTCATATTCGATATCCCTTATAACCATTTTTCCTTCATATTCACCATCCATAATAACAGGATGTTCAGCTTTCAATCGAATAGCTAAATCACTAAAAGGAAGATATGGAATTTCATCACAATTTCGGTCAATTAATACATCAAGTAATATTGTGGGATTTTGGTCCAATTCTGGAGAACAAACAGCTTTGTAATATTTATTATCTATAGTCAAAGATATATTGTCATCAATAACTAGTGAATTTATTTTTTGAACCCCAAATTCATTTGAATAAATACCATCTTCTGTTTTATCTTCGTATAGTATAGGTACGCGGGACCATTGTGCAACATCCTCAACCCATTCTCTGATTTCTTCAATAGATGTATCTTCACGAAGATATATTTCAAATCGTGTGCCCTTCATATTTTTAACGAAGTCTTGTGTTTCTTCAAATTTACTAAACCCACCATCTTTCCAAATACCACTGATAGGTTTACCATATTGCGTTCGGGAATGTGTATGCATAATAAATCCACCTTTTGAACCACACAGTGAAAATAATGCAAGAAACCCCATTCCAAATTGACCAGATTGGTCATAGTTATCTCTAACTGTAGAACGACCAATGTAAGAAACGACATCTCGAATTGTATTCATTGTCATTCCTATACCATTATCTTCAATAATTATCTCTGGTTTTTCTTTTGTCGTATCAACTTCAATATTAATTATAGGTTCAAAATCATCATCTTCGACTTTTTTCGTAGCTGTTATCGCATTTGTAATAGCTTCTCGTATCCCTACTTTAGGTGAAGGATATATATCTTCAGCCAATGTACTAAATATTGCTCTAGATTCAATTTGGAATGGTACAAATTCTCCACCTGTTCTGGAGGTTGTATCTACATCTGATGCCCCTAATTGGTAATTTATATCTTCTTCCGTCATATATTTGTATCTTGTATTGAACAAACTTAAATGTTGAGTTTTGTATATAAGATGAAAATATAAATCACCGGATGATTTTTATTGTATAAACCATAACCTATAATTAATGATAAAAGACACAAGTTCAGGAGTTATCCCATTTCGCCTTACACGAGATAAAATAGAATATCTCTTATTAAAGGGTAGAACAGGTGATTGGGAATTTCCAAAAGGTGGTATCGAAAATGATGAAGAATATCAACAAACATCAATAAGAGAATTAGAAGAAGAAGCAGGTATAACAGAAGTTAAATTATATCCGGGTTTCAAAGAAGAATATAGTTACATATTTTATTCTAATGGTGAAAAAATACATAAAACCGTTCATTTATTTATCGGTCAATCATTTGAATCAAAAGTAGATTTATCTAAAGAACATACAGACCATCAATGGCGCACATACGAACAAGCTAGAGGTACATTAACGCATGATGCCGTTAAAAATATTTTAGATGAAGCAGATAAATACATTAAGAATAACTTAGTTAAAGATTTTAAACATAATCAATAGTTTTATATATTTTTAGGATTAAAATTTAGATATGACTGACCCACTGATATACAATGAAATTAAAAAAGTATTCAGTGAAATTAATTCTGCTGTTGATAATCAAGAAATTGATGAAATAAATGCAGAAGAAATAATTTCACATTTAACAAAAAAGGGTGGTGGAATAGAAGTATATGGTGACGATTTTACACCTAAACACGAATTAGTCGAAGATATACAAGCCCGTTCGGAACAGACTTATAAATTCGCATATGGTATTGATGGGAGTACGACAAAAGATTTAACTTATAATAATGGTCTTATTTTGAGTGCAAGTGTGGCAGGTGTTTCTGCTACAGGTCAAGATAAGATATCGGATATAAATTCCCGAAATAATATCTGCATCTCTGCCTATTTTGATGATTATAACTTAAATATTGATAAATCATATCAAGAAGATAATACGCGCGTAAATGTAAATCAATTTGAACGGTTGGATAATCTATCAAGTGATTTACCGAACTGGGTATCTTCAATATCTCGTTCCTATGCCGAAGGAAAACAGTTTGAATGGGTATCTGAAGATATAAACCAACCATTATTTATTGATGGTCCTCTTTTACCTGCAGATATTTTGATATGGGTTTTATATCATCGAACAGGTAAAACAATGAGGAGTCCAATGGAAAATTGGGATGATGTAATTCATGAAATAATTCAATTATATGTCAATGGAATTGAAAATTGTATCCTTTCAAATACACCTGTATTTGGCGTACAAAAAACAACTAATGCAACCAGAATACTAGATGCGATTTCAGAAAAATCACCGGAATTAGACCGGAAAGATATTCCATGGAATACAGATTCTACTTTATTCTCTGATGCATTAAATAAATCTGATATTGATGGTGCGGTTATGAGTTATACGCCGTGGTATGTCGAAAAAAGTATACCTATTGGCCATAATGAATATGTTGTGCCATTAAAAAATAATGATAATATAGAATTACAATATGGCTCTGCAGAAGAATATTCTAGAGCCTTTTTCTATGCTAAACCACCTACGAAGAAAACCGTATATCGAATTGGTGTGCCGAAAATGTTATTCGATAGAGGTCATGACAAAGATGAATTACGAGATATTGCATTAACAGAAATGACAAAAGAATTTAGTGAACCACTTCCTATCGTATTGGCAGATGAAAAAGTTAGAATAACACGAAATATTAGAAAACAATTAAGAAGACTTATAAATAAAGAGTCACATGTTAATCATAATAAAAGTAGAAACTATGAATAATTTTGGTGATATAAATGAATGATAATAATATAGATGACCTTGGTGAAGAATTAGATGAGCTTGATAGTGATATAACGGATACAGATAGTAATAAAATACATACATCTGTACCAGAACCATTTAGAAATCCCTTACCTAAAAATAGTATTGGACACATTACCGCAACAAATACAGGATTAAAAATTGGCCGAGATGAAAATATAATTAATGCTTCTATTCATCCTAATGAAAGAGATAGTATTCAAGTAGGGGATTATATTCGCGTTCCATATTATGTACCTGATAAAAATAAAAAAGATGAAGATGTTTTCGTTGAAATGCAATTGCTGGCTTCAATTGAATCTTTAGTTTATAATACTCAATTAGAAGACCAACGGTATACAAATGCAGATAATTTTGGTTCTGAACAATATCAATACTTTGCGAAATTAAATCCTATTTCAATAATTCGATTAAAAGATAATTGGAAAGAACAAAAAGAACCATTTGTCGGTGATTTTGTAAGTACACCACCTAGACCTACCGTAAGACTAGATAAAGTTGAAGAAAATGAATTCTTACGTTGTGGTTTAGATATTCCTAGAGAAGGTATTTATGTAGGCGATATGTCCGTAAATGGAAATAGAGTCCCTAATAAAACAAATCCACTAGAATATTATCTATTTAATCCTACAACCAATACGGATTATAAAGGGGAGCCATCAATATTCCGTCACGTATTAGTTGCAGGTTCAACAGGAACAGGGAAAACTCATACGAGTAAAAATATTTTAAGACAATTTGCTCAAAAAAGTGAATACAAAATCGCTGTACCTAGTAGTGAACAAAATAATAGCGGAATTAAAGAAAGAACAAGAGCATTAAATATAACAATAATTGACCCTGAGGAAGAATATGCTGAAATGGGGCAAGACCCTAAAAATATGAAACGTGCAAAAGAATTAGCTGAAGCAAGAAATGGACTCCAATACGGTGGTATTGGTGATGGAGATATTGATTTCAAAGTATTCGCCCCTCAAACAAAAAATAGTTCTAATAAAGAATTAAATACTAAAGGTAGTGAAGTAATTAATTTCGGTATACCGTTTGAAATCGTTCACGAGTATCCGGCATTGATGATGCCTAATGACCCTCAAGGGCCGACAAGACAACTTATCAAAGAATCCATTGGAGATTATTTTAATTCAGCAATAGATGATTATTCAAAAGCTACATTTGTTGGATTCAAACAATGGTTTGAAACTGAATATGAGCTTGAACTAGTCGAAGAAGGAACATATAATGAAAGTATAATCAATGCAGCAAAAAGACGTGTACTATATAGAAGTGAATATTATGATGTATTTGACAATTCAAAATCGTTATTAGATACAGATATTGTTGATAATATGTTTGAGCCGGGACAAGTATCTGTAATTACTACGGGACATCTTAGAGGTAGTTCAGAACAATTAGTCATTCAAGCAATTTCTTCACATATCGTTGAAAATAAAATAAGTAGTGACGTTAATTTCCCACAAATTAAAGGGACACCGTTAGTTCTAGCATTAGATGAAGCACACGAATATGTAAACGAGCCAGAAACAACAAGAGAACGATTTATTGTAGATAAATTTAGACGAGCAGCAAGAAGAGGTCGGAAAGATAAATTTGGATTATATTTCATTTCCCAAAATCCAGAAGATATAGATGGTGAAGCACGAAACCAATTTAATACGAAAATATACTTACAACTTGACAGACGAGTAGTTGAATCACCGGATGTATATATTCCACGTGAGTATAAGAATCAATTACCCCAATTCGATAAAGGACAAATGGTTGTTACACAACCCGACGTTAATCCTGTAGAATTAATGGGATTAGATACTTGTCTCACAAAACATTCTAAGTGATTTTCGTATAACCTGTGTGTGGTGACATTTATTAGTTATAATAACATTCTATTGTATATGAGAAAATTTACTATTAAATCTGAAAAATCTCTAACAAAACAAAAAGTATCGAAATTGATTGAATCTTATTTTGGTGAAATTGATGAAAAAGAAGATAATTCATATCTTGTAACAAATCCGAATAATTCTGTATTAAATGAAATATACATAGAAATAAACCAAAGTGAAAATACATTATTATTAGATATAACAGAAAAAGAATTATCATATATTGAATCAAATGGTTTATTATCTCAAGTTCCTGATGCAACCACATCCAAAAATAAATTCCTAAAAAAAGTGACAGGGAAAACTGTTGAAGATAGGAAAAAAGAATGGAGAAGAGATGTATTACCTACAGAAGAATCAATTATTCGGTATACTTAAATATTCCCATAAGCTTTGATACATAATCCCCAATTGAAATCTTGTACGGTGCCTCTATATTCAAAATTATAATTTCTTAAAAATTTCATAACGGTATCATTTTTACTACCATCATCTACGGCCTGTATTTTAATTGTAACGGTGTAAATTTTATTTTCTCTTAAAACATCTAGTAATGCTTCAAAGATGGTACTTCCATAATCTTTTCTTCTTTCATCTTTCTTAACAACAAAATGACCGACTTCCACCGAGTTTGGACCCGTTTTAACCGCATTAATAGATGCAATATCTGAATGATAATCAAATTCTTCACCTACGGTATTAGATAATTCTTTTTTTACATCTATTTTTGAAATCATATAATTTATATTTACATATCATATCCTATAACTATTGACCTGAGTTTAAAAACATATTAAACCATAGAATAATTGTTATTATATGTGAGTATATTAGAAATATATGAAGGTGCGATATATTATTTTGATAAGGCGTATAGCTACGCCAAAAATAAAAAGTATTCCCAAGCTATGAATTTATTAACAAAAGGATATAAAAAAATAAGAAATACATCTTTAATTGAAAATACAAAAGCAAGACAATATACGGAAGTAGCTGTAAATAAAATTCAAAATGAAAAACATGAAGAAGCTGTAGAAACGATTGAAAAATTAAAATTAACCGTTGAAATATGGCAAAAAAATAATATTATAAAGGATAATCAATTTTAACTTTTCTATTATCATACTCAAAAATATACGCATCTTCACCATTTAAATAATATTCATCTTCAATATCTCCAACCTCAAAATCCATATCTGTATAAAACTTATATGCTTTATTATTAGATATTCTAGAATGGCAATAAATATAATTCAATTCTGTTTTTATTTCTTCTATTAATTTGCGCCCCAATCCATTTCTTTGGTGTTCTGGTTTAATAACTAATAAAGAAAGGTAATTATCTTCATCGATACACGCATACCCAATTAAACCCTGTTCATCACATTTTATGGCGTATACTTTACTTTGATAATATATTTGTTCAAAAGATGGCCATTCTTGTTTTAACAATCCTGTATTTTCGTATACTTCTCTTTTTATATTCCATGCTGAATCAATATATTTATCTGATTTTTTGGACACAATATCTATACTTAACATATATAATTACCGTATGTACAAGAAACATATATAATTATGTGTTAAATATCAATATATTGATAGAAACTTTTATGTTAATTTTATCCTATGTGTTCATATGGACATGAACGAGAATAGTTTGGATTTAAAAGTTGATTTAGAACGGAGTGAAAAAACAGTACTTGTTGATGCATTAAATTGGTATGTTGACTATACAAAAGATTCAATGTTTACAGAAGAATTATCAGAGGAAATGAAAAACGATTTAGATAAAATTATTAAAAAATTAGATGATGAGTCGGTGTGTCATTTCAATGATGAAATCGGTTCTCTAATAACGGAAGAAGTTTTGTCTGAATTTGGTCAAGCATTAAAAGAACAAATAAGCTCTCCTGAAGTAGAGAATAAAGAAAAAACTGGTAATTTTTATCGAATACAGTTTGAGGGTATAGCTGAGAAAATTAAAGAAGAAAAGAAAACGCAAAATCCTTTCTTCTAATTTATTATATTTTAATAGTAAAAATACTATATATTAATAGTAAAAATACTATTTTGTAATAGTAATTTTACTCTACGTAGTCTATTCCATCTAATGCGTTTGTTGTAGTTGATTCTACAGCTTCTTCATCAACATGTTCTCCTCCATATATTTGTGGAGATTCTACTCCCGTAATAACAATCATGGTTTGGATTTCACCTTCAAGTTCTTCATCTACTCCTGAACCCCAAATTATACGAGCATTATCTGAAACACGTTCGTTAAGAATTTCAACGACACCTTGTGCTTCTTCGATTTGCATGTCTGGACCTCCCGTTACATTGACAAGTACGTTAGATGCATTTGAAATATTTACATCTAATAATGGTGATTCAAGTGCTTTTGTAACGCTATCTTCAGCTTTATCTGTTGTAGCAGAAGAATCTCCAAGTCCAATCATTGCTACACCGCCACCACCCATAATTGTCTTAACGTCAGCAAAGTCAAGATTTACAAGATTTGGTTTTGTAATTAATTCTGTGATTCCTTTGACGGAACGCATAAGAACTTCATCACAAATACGGAATGCTTGTTGAAGTGGTAAATTTGGTGCAAAATCAAGAAGTTTATCATTAGGAACAACAATAACGGTATCTGCATGTTGTCTTAATTTTTCTAATCCACCATCTGCATTTACACGTCTTGCTTCACCTTCAGCAGTAAATGGAGTTGTAACAATAGCAACGGTTAACGCATATTCATTTGCAATTTCTGCGACAACTGGTGCAGAACCAGTCCCCGTTCCACCGCCCATACCAGCAGTGATAAATACCATATCTTGGTCTTGAACTATTTTTTCAATTTCATCTTCATCTTCTCGTGCAGCTTCTTCACCTTGTTTTGGTACACTACCTGCACCACGACCTCCACAAATTTCTTTACCAATTAATAATTTCGTATTTGCTTTACTATGTTGAAGGTCTTGGGCGTCTGTGTTTATTGCGACTAATTCTGCGCCTTCAATACCTTCATCTGCAATTCTATTTATCGTATTACATCCTCCACCTCCACATCCGACGACACTAACACTCGTTTCAAGTGATTTAGCTATTCTATCAATTTCAGCATCCGACATACCTTTGTCATTTGATGTGTTTTTATTTTGACTTGTATCTTCTTCATTTTGTTCATCTATTTTTTCTTCTTGCTCCATAGCATCTTCGACTATTGATTCCATATTTATTCTATTTGAATTACATACTATTTATACTTACGCCGTTTTTTAAGATTATGATGAAAAAATATACACGTTTATGTATATTTTAGATAAATTATATAAAATATTAAATACAAATCACAATACTTAAATACCCATAGGTATAAATAAGATATTGAACACAAAAGATGTCTGACATAGCACAAATATTACAAGTGCGAGACGTTGATTTGAGGGTCGTAGTAGTGCTTACTACCGCAATATTAGTAAGTGAAATCGGGTCTGCGTACGAGATTGTCGGACTTCTTATAGTTGGTATTGTCTGGGCATTTATTACCACGCCAGATTCTGCCCCTATTATTAATGCCTGCGTTAATAACTTCGAATACAAAATAAAACCTGTGGTCAAATCTAGAATCTGGATAATGTATGTCCGACCAATTATTTACCTACTATTTATTATGGGCGTCACATACTTTGCTGTCGTATAACAAATTTGATTTCAGATTTTAATTATAAACTGTACAACAAAAAGAATTTTAAATATAAAATAATTTATAATCTTGTCATCGTAACATTACTTGTTTCTGTTACAGGGTTTTTCTTAATCTCATATGATATATCTGCATTTTGAATAAGGTCATTTTTATGACTTACAATAATTACCTGAGGAACATCCCATCCAGTAATTGTATCTATAACACCTTGTAAGTTTGAAACATGATTTGTATCAAGGAATGTTGTAGGTTCATCGAGAATAAACGGAGGTAATTTATCTGCATTACCATTACGCTCCACAAGTAAACGATAGACTCCGGCTCGAATAGCTAAACTAACAATTGTTTCTTCACCACCAGACAATTCTTTTGGTTTTATAGATACACCATCACCCGTTACTAGATTAATCGAATAATCTTCATCAATTTCTAATCTTTGGTATACTTTACTATGATATACAGATTTAAATACTTCATTAGCATACTTGTTTAGTAATCCAATATTTTCTTTTCTTAATTGTGTTTTGACATTTTTATATGATGAAATTACTTTTTCAGATTCTACTTCTTTTTCAGCCGCATTTGTTTTCAGAGATTCTAGCTCACGACATCTATTTTTTATAGATTCAACTTGATTTAAGACCTGTTTCTTTTCAGCTAATTTATCTCGATACTCATCTAATTTATCTTCAGCATTAGATTTCGTTTTATTTGCTTGATTTAATCTATTTTTCAACTCATTATATTGGTTCTTCAATTCTTTAGTATCAATATCTTTTATTTTATTTTCTAATGTTGTTACTTCCTGTTTTGCGTCTAAATATTGATTTCGTGTTTCTTTCACCATATCTTTGTTCATTTCAAATGAAGATTTTCTATTATCAATTTCATCAGATATATTATTTAATCTATCAAATACATTAATAACTTTGTTTATCTCTTCGATTTTCATTTCATATTCTTCAAGTTGATTACGTTCTTTGTCAATTTTATCTTGTAAGTCTGACTTCTCACGCTTTATTTCTTGTATTCTATTTTCAATATCAGATATTGAAGAATCAATATCAGATATATCCTGTTTAATTTGGTCTAATTGACTTCGTTTATCGTCTAATTTATCGCCAATGTGTTCTTTGTTATTTTGTTTCTTATCTAATTCTGACTTTTTAGATATAATCTTATCAATATATGAATTTGCTTCATCAACGAATTCTTGTTGTTTTTTAATTGCATCTGCTTTTTGAGATATATCTTGTTTTTTAGATGAAACTATGCTTATTTGGTTATGTATTTCATCATCTATATTTTCATGTTCTTCATCACAAATTGGACAGTAACCTGTATTTTCTAATTCTTCGTAAAATTCTAATTCGGTTGATTTTTCTCCGAGATTAGAATATATTTTCTGTGTTCTCTCCAATAGATTTTCTTGAACTTCAGGGATATGAATATCTCTAATTTCAATAGGATTATCTGTTGTATCAATGTCAAATTTATCACAAATATCATTTAAATTACTATTCAAGTTATCTAATGAATCTTCAATTTGCGTAATATCCTCTACGCAAGTTTGTTTCTCTTTTTCTATATTTTCCATGGCATTTTCTATGTTTTTCTTATCAGATTTCTTTTGAGATAATTTTGTTTGTAATGTATCTAACCGGTCTTCTTTTTGTGTTAATTCATTATCTAAGTTAGATATATCACCATTTATTACCGTAGATATTTTAGCATCTAAATTTGAATGCTTATCTTTTACAGACTCTAATTTATCTTCTATTCTAGATTGATTGATTTCTAAATCAAGTTCTGCACATAACGTATCAATCTTGGATTCAATAGATTCTTTTTCTTTAGATATAACCTTTATTTCCTGTTCAAGTTCGGTTTGCTTAGATTGCCATTCATCTAATTTATTCTTATACTTTTGTTCTTTATTTTTAGATTTATCAATTTGTGATTGAATCTCTTTTTGTGAATCTAATTTTTGTTTTATATCTGTACGTTCATCTTTAATTGTGTCAATTATTTCCGTAGCTCTTTCTTTTTTATTGCTAAGATTCTCTTTTTTAGATTTTAAATCATTAATTTCTTGTTCTAATACGGATTTTTCATCATATTCATCTAATTGTCTTTCTTTTTCGTCAAGAAGATTATTATATTTCCTAACTTGAGCACCAATTTCTCTCCTTGCTTTATGCATCCGTTCAATATATATATCTAATTTACTTAGACCCAAAAGACCATCAATAATTTCTTTTCTTTTTTCATCATTAGCGTCAACCATTCTCGTAATATCTCCTTGCTGAACATAAACACTATTTACAAATGATTCTGGACCTAAACCAATAATTTCTTCAATAGCTTTATCAACAGATTTAACGCCTTCAATAGGTTCATCAATTACATCTCCAACTAGTGTACACGATTTCGTAGATGCATTTCGTTCTCCGTTAGCGTCTTCTGTAACAGATATTTCCCATTCAACCGTATACATATCATCACCGACACTAAACGTTAGTGTAATTTTACCGTTATCTTTCGTTCTTCTGACTAATGAATCTAAAGTTAAATC
>LFCJ01002452.1_pt1 | contig 13383 bp, 18 predicted proteins | sample 643141 | NCBI WGS metagenome assembly LFCJ01 (sample SAMN03766243, study PRJNA286221) | soda lake metagenome | biome: soda lake; feature: Kulunda steppe; material: water; isolation source: sample B1-Br-g2 brine of Lake Bitter-1 | place: Russia: Kulunda steppe | collected 2010-07 | reverse complement strand
TTTTGTGTGCATTTTGTGTGCATTGTGTGCATTGTGTGCATTTTGTGTGCATTTTGTGTGCATTTTGTGTGCATTTTGTGTGCCCCTGGTGTGCATTGTGTGCATTTTGTGTGCATTGTGTGTGCATTGTGTGCATTGTGTGTGCCCCTGGTGTGCTCAAAGGCAGCGCGCCCCCGCACACGCAAACAGCTTCCAAGCATGGCACTACATCCTCTGCTGGCATGGGCACACATACTCCCAGGCATGCTTGTGGTCCAAGTATGACACTTCATCCTCAGCCGGCATTCTCATGCACTCTCAGGCATGCATGCATGTGGAGGCACTGCCTACCACGTAGGACTCCCGAGGGAGGGGTAGGCTCGCAGCGAGGTCCACGGGGGCCAGCGGATCTGCCGCCCTGGCGGGCAAGCGCTTGGGCAGCGTGCCATACAAGGGCGTGTGCCGCGCCCTGCCCCGGCCTGCATGCGCGGCAGCAGCAGGGTCGGCGCGCGCGCGCAGGATTGGCCCGCCTAACAAAGCGCCCCCGTGCACAGGCAGGGGGCCCTCAAGGGCCAGCTGAGGGTCGAGTGGGGAGCCGCTGTGGTGTATGGGGGACGTGGGGTCGGGCACTGAGCCACGCAGCAAGGAGGCCGGCAACGCCATGTCCCGGGCCCCGTGAAAGGGGGCCAGCAGGGCAGGCTGCTGCAGCGGCTGCTGCTGCTGCTGCTCGGAGGGTTTAGAATCATGGTCCCTCGGCTCAGGCTGCTGCTGTTGCTGCTGCGGCTGCAGCTGCCCTGAGGCCACTTCCTTAGACTGCAGGGATGGCGCAGCAGAGGGCTGAGGCGGGGCTTGGTGGTGATTCAGGGGGTGCGCGGCAACTGCAGGAGCGGGGGGAGATTGTGGGCCCTCTTGCACAAGCGCGCCAGGAAGCGGCGCTGCCGGGGAGGGCGGGGGGGCCACCTGGAGGATGCTGTCAGGGTTAAGCCTCGGGGCAGGACGCCTTTGATCCTGACCAGGCTCAGAGGCACCAGGTGGCTGAATGTGCTCTTGCTCCTGCTCCCACTGTGCTCGCTGCTCCTGCTGCTTTTGCTGCTGCTGCTCCTGCTGCTCCTGTTCCAGCCCATGTGGTGGCTGCTGCTCCTGTTCCAGCCCACCCGGCGGCTGCTGCTCCCTTTGCTGCTGCTGCCGCTCCTGCTGCTCTTGTTCCAGCCCCTTAGCCAACTGCCCCTGCACGCCACTGGCTTCCACAGACACAGGCTGCACCTTCTGACCGCCGGCCTCCTGCCCCTGCTGCTCCTGATCTGATTGCGCTCCAGGCAGCAAGGCATGCTGCAGGGGCTGCGCCCTTGGCGGCCGCTCCCCAGGCTCCTGCTGGTGCTGGTGCTGGTGCTGGTGCTGGTGCTGCTGTGGTGGTGGTGGTAGCGGCGGGACATGTTGTCCTTGGCCTACCTGTGCCGAGCCTGCGGATTTGTACCGCGGCTCCTCGGTGGTCCACCCCTCCAGCGGCCCCGCCCAGCTGGCAGATAGCTGCTGTGGCGGCAGCCGCGGATCCTGCTGCATGCCTTTGAGGCTGCCCTGCTGGGACTTGAGCACCGGGCTTTTGGCGGCAGGGAAGGGGCGGGCCAGGGAGCCAAGGGGCTGCACAAAGGGCGGGTACCGCACGACCTCGAAGTGCGGGGGCGGGCTCGCGCTGTGGTATTGGTGCTGCGCGGACTGCAACACGGCGGCGGCGGCGCGGGGCGACACGGGCCGCAGGTGCTGCGGGTGCTGCAGGAATTGGTACTGGTACAGGTACTGGCGCTGCTGCTGCTCCTGCGCGTGCTGCGCGTGCTGCTGGTGGGACAGCAGCGCCTTGGCGGGCGCTGCACCTCTGCCACTGCCGCGGCCAGGCACAGAGGCGCCTGCCGTCTGTAGTTTCCTGCTGCCACGCGCGCCCTGCTGCCCATGCGCGTCAAAGAGGCCGTGCTCCTGCGCTGCTGGCAACGGCCCGCTCTTGTAGAGGCCGCCCGCTGCACTGCTGCCGCCGCCCCCGCCGCTGCCATGTGCGTCTGGCAGCACGGATGCCTGGCCCTGCATACAGTCTACAAGGCTGAGACAAGGCGGCTCAAACGGCCCAGCTGTGTCGCATGCTGGATGGCCCCATTCTCTGCCGGCGTTGCCGCCACCACTGCTGCCATCATCTTGGACGGCAGGCTGGCCTAGGTCCAGCTCGTAGGCAGGGTTTGCAGAGGGCGGGTGGTGTCCGCGTGGGCTGGAGCTGACCTGGTAGGGGCTGTGCACGTGGCTGACCACGCCCACGAGCTCCACCTGTGGACAGAAATATCACAGGTGCGCTCGTGTATGAAAATGTGTGTTTGTATGTGCTTGTGTGCACGCACGCGTGCGCGTGTGTGTGCGCGCGTGTTTTTGTGTGTGTACGTGTGCGTACGTGTGTGTTTGCGCGTGTGTGTGCGTGTGCATGTGTGTGCATGCGTGTTTGTGTACAAGCATGTGTGTGTGTGCACTTACATGCATGCATGTTCATGAACATGCATGTGTGTACTAGCACCTGCCCATGCAGAAATGCGTGCGCGCATACGCACACATGGGTGAATGTGTGTGTGTGTGTGTGTGCATGCGCTACGTACACAGTCAGTGCATGGACATGCCCACATAGTGCGTGAGCATGCGCTGGACCCACCCCGTGCACTTCAAGCTGGGGTCTCTCATTTGAAGCCCTAGAGGCCCTGCCAGTGGGGATCCCCGCGTCCTCCACATTGCCGGCAGCTCCAAGCAATGCAGCTGCCGTCCGGGGTGAACTCGCAGCCCACCTGGATGCAGGGGCAGCAGGACACCCTGATCCCTGTCAGCAACACCGAGCTCATGCACTTGAAGCATTGCCCTAACATGGGCCCAATGTCAATAGCACCCCAGCACGCTCATTGTCAGCCATCGCCTTTAGAAGGCATACCAACCCTCCTTCATTCCACGTTTTACGACTTGAATACGTAAGGTCTGAGATGAACTTGGTCATTGTTGCGAGATAGAGTTCATGCCAAGTCAAACAGACAGGGTGTAAGCACCAGATCTGAGAAAAGCACACATGTGCGCAAATGCCGGCAAACATACACAAACACATTTGGAGGGGGCATCAGACAGCCCAGAGGTCGGGCAGGGCACTCACCCCCTGCTGCTCTGGCTTGTGTGCTGCATCCCCAAAGAGTGAGGTGAGTCATGACCACTGAGGTGAGTCGCTGTTGGCAGCTGCTGCTGCTGCACCTTCTTCGCAGCCGTGCCAGCCTCCCACGCGGCGGCGCGCTGCCTTGCAAGCCGGCTCTGTACAGGTGAAGAGTGTGCAAGCATGTCTGTAAGCATGCATGGTTGTGTGAGTTCTTGTGTTCTTGCATGCGCACATCTGTTCGTGTGTGTGTGTGTGTGTCTTGTGATGATGAGCACAGAGCTGTTTACATGTCTGTACGCGTGCGCACATGCTTGCAGTGAATTGCAGGTGCTCTGAAGTCTTCAGGTGACCATGCAAGTCCACAGGCAACATCGCAACATTGCTTTCACATCATTTGACAGATGCTTGCGTGAGGGAGCAGCACCATAAAACAGTGCGGTGCGTTTGCACGTATACCTGAATGCAAACAAGGTTTCTAGGACACCGCAGGAACAGCAAAACAACGGGATGTGTCCACTTGCTCCCTGCTGCAGAATGCAGCAAAAGGCGGAGACATCAGCTCGCCAGCTCGTGCAGCTCTGACAAGGCCAGAGGGGGCTTGCCTAAGCGGTGGGCGCATCACAGGCATTCGTGCGCTGATGTGTGTAAAAGTATCAGCGCTCACTTCATCACTTCCTCCTGCCTCACCTGCAGCGCCGCAGTGCCAGGGGCCTCGCCGTTGCGCATTTTGGTACCAGGGAGGACGACCGTGTACAGCGGCGCCACGCCCTCGCGCAAGGAGGGAGGGGCTGTGAGGTGGTTGAGGGGGTCCTTGGTCCACCCATGGAGGGCAGCTCCGCTGCAGCCCCTGCCGTGCCTGTGCTGCGCCACCTTGCTCGTGGCATGAGTGGGCAGGTATGGCAGCCCGTTGGTCACGGAGCCCCAGCGACTTGGAAACTTGGACTTTTGCTGCTGGTGCGCAGCACCCAGAGTCGCGTACGCCTGCTCAAAGCGGGCATCCCAGTCCATTCTGCCTGGTAACCCGTCAACCACCGCTGCACACTCTGCTCATCAGCTCTGACATGCTGCACTGCGGGCTGTGCGTGCTTGATGCCGCATTTACACTTTGGCCTGAGAATGACAACAAGGGGATGATTCATGTGAGAATGAAAACGTATAAGTAGCCACATCAATCATACTTCGCGCCTATTCACTGACAGGGGGTGATGACAGGCACAGTCTGACATCTAAGCTCCTGGGTAAGCATGTGCCCTGCTGCTGCAGGTCTAAGGTCCTGAGCAAGAAGGACAACAAATGTTTCTTGTAAGGCTCTCACCTGGGGAGGCGGAGTGCTCCAGGGAGGGGACAGCCCATCCTGTAAGAAGCACATGCTGCTGCGTGGGTCTTCGATCAATGGTAAATCTTTATTATATAAATTTTCATAGTCTTTACTGGGTGCAGGCAATCAGACAAACAATCTTGACTCTCAACGCTTAAAGAAATTTAAGTGAAAATGAGTATCCTTAAACCTGCTGAGTTGGATTTTGTACAAGACTTGCTGTCGAAGGCTGCAAAGCACGTCGAGAAGAGCGAGGGCTGCCAGCCATGCGATGTGCAGGCACTTGCGGTATGAACCTTAATGCAGACTTGTCAGTACTAGCTTTTGGGCCTGCAGCCAACGTTGACCATCTGTTATTTGACCTTGTCAACCTGCAGGAGTACGCTTTGTCTGTGCTGAAAGCCTTCAGCAGCCAAGGCATCACTGAGAACATATCCAAGAATATGTGAGACAGTTTATGAACGTTTGAGCATGTCTCTGTGCATGCAAGCAAGCATACGTGCCTGCGTGCGTGCGTGCATGCGCGCGCAATGCATGAGTTTTGTGTGTGCTTGAGCGTGAGTGTGATTGTGTGGATGGTGGGTGAATTCAGATGTGCGTGTAATTACCCCAGAAAAAGATTTACTCGCTCAATGGTAGTTACACGCACATCTGAATTCAGTGTCTCAGTTTGAATGTGCTGGAAAAGTAGTGCTCACCTCAAGAATCGTATTCCACTACTTGTTTGTGTGCAGGAATGGGGCTGTTTTGCATGCTGAAGACGACCAGCCGAAAATTGCACAATCTTGCTTACAAAGCCGGGAGCAGGATCAGGAGCAGCAGCAGCTGCAGCAGCAGCAGCAGCAGCAGCAGCAGGAACATCCAGAGCTGGATGCAGACCTCCTTGCACTGCACAAGCAGGTGTGACATGCTGTGAAAACTTGTGTACCTTACACTTGTCTGGAAGTCGGTACACCTCGTGCTTGTAAATTCTGCCTGTGAACCTCGGGGCCTAATCACTGCGCAAGGCCAAGTAGTTGTCTTTGTGCGGCAGCACCTTTTGATTTAGCTTTACAAAAGTTGTGGAAGCATGGGCCTCGTGCACTGTAACTGTGAGCCTTGGTGGACGGTATCTAAGCTAAAGCCACAGGTCATTAGTGCTGTCCATGAGCCTTCAGTGCAGCTCACGAGCCTGATGCCACAAGCCAGAGGTCTTGGGCCTGCTACCAGGTTGACTCGCCGGCTTTTGCTTCTCCATGCCAGGTGTGGGAGAAGGCGGCGCGAGTCAAAGGCCTGCGCGTGGAAGTGCCGGCCCTCATCACCCAGTCCGTCCAAGGCGAGCTAGAAGGGTTGCGGCCACTTATGGACTCTATTGAGCATATGACGGCAGCAGCCTCAACACTGGAAGGTGAGTCCGCCCTTGGATTGTGTGGTGAACCATCCGCCCATGCTGTTCCTCCGCCTTCCTCATGCTTGTGGTGCAGGTTTGGGACACGTTTCACAAATTACCGCCACTAATCAATTGCGAGCACACTCTGGTGCCATGTAGCATGTGGTGCTGGCCATCATCACAGCCAACCCCTCAGGTTCAAACTGGAAGGCCATGAGTCTGCTGTGCCTGGCAGGGGGTTCGTGCCCCATCCAAGGATGGCTTGTCTTCACAGGGCATGCGTCGCTGCCACCATCGCCACTGCTGCCACTGGCAAATTCTGCAATAAAAATTGCCACTGCTGCCACTGGCAAAGTCTGCACAACCCGGATAAATGGCAGCATGCGCAGAAGGAAGATCCCTCGACAATTGTCAATGCCCATCCAGCCAATATGTCTAGAAGCCCCCACCTGCACCCAACAGCTTCCGTCCCCTGCCATCTCGCCCCCGCCTACGGGCCCTCACTGTCCTCACCGCAGCCTGGTTCAAGGCTGTTCCTTAGCACTTGCCGCGCGCAGCTCGCCACGTATGTTTTGCAGCATGCCAGGCTGCAAGGTCCTCGCATGCTGTGAGGTCCCTGCAGGCTGTGCTGACGCAGCCCTCGTGCCCCTGTGGCTGCACAGGAGGCAGACCCAGCAAGCCACACACGCATCCCGCGGTGCTCACGCAGCCCAAATGCCCCTGTGCCGGCCGTGCAGGCGGCGCGCCACCCGACCCACATACGCAGGATAGGCTGCTGGCCAGGGAGTGCGGGGAGGAGCTGCAGGCCATGTTGGCTGCGACACTGGACAAGCTGCCCGCCCTGAGGTGGGTGGGGCTGGGCATCTATTGGCACAGGGGCCGGAAGCTACCCGAGGTGGGCAGGTCTGCGCAGTATGACGCAGGGGCCCCATTCAACTGCGACATGTTGGCCCGGACTTGGCAGGGTGGCATAGATGGTAGGACAAGGTCAGGCCCATGGGGTAGTAGCAGGCATTGAGCTTCCCAGGTCCAGGCTTGTGTGCACTGTTCGCAGGCAGGCAGCTGCAGTGTTTGTAGAGTGTATGCCAGCCGCCTAGTTCTACGCGATGATTGTTGTACAGAGGAAGGTGTTGTACAGAGGAAGGTGTACCGCAGCACGGGTGACGTATTTTGCGAGCCAGTCTCCATGGCCTGCTGTGGGAGGCCTCAAGCCTTGTGAGACGGCCCATGATGCTAGACGGTGTTTGAGAGGGATTAGGGCGGATCAGATCACTTGGTAAGGAGCACCTGATCCTGCACCTTCCGCAAGCCCATGGGTGCGAGCAGGGTTGCTTGCAATCAGCACTATTTTGGGGCTAATATTCTCTTCATCCTGACATTTACCAGACATTTGCGCCGCCTGCTGGTCTTGGGCATATATAAGCAGCTTTGACAAGCTGTGTAGCCTCTCTTGTCAAGTACGAGCTGGATCATGACCTTAGAGGTATGATGCGCCTGTGTCAGGCATGCACTTGCCAGGCCAGATTTCAACGTGAGAGACTTGGGCCAGGCACATGCTGCCGGTGCTTCCTTGGCCCTCTCACGCAGCTTGCCTGCCCAGGCCTTGCCCAGAAATGCTGCCCGGTCCCCTTTGCGCAGGGCACGCCTGGAGCAGACCGTGCAGCGGCTTGGCCGCATCACTGCAGCTGTCGATGCTGAGCAGGGGCGCGAGTCGCCATTGAAGACAGTAGAGAAGGTGAGGGCGGCAGCAGGGACGCTGCGCCGCGCACTATGCAGTCCAAGGTGCTTGTGGCTTCTGCAAGGGTGCAACATGTCCTTGGGCAACGCGCCTGCATGTGGCTCTTGCCAGTGCTCTCCGGTTGTGTGTGCACCACTGCAAACGAACTGTTTTTAGGGGTTTGCATGCGGGCAGACGCGATCCTGTGGGTCCGAGGGCTGACTTTGTGGCAAATCCCTACCAAGCCCATGGCAAGCTCTGGCATGTCGCTTCTGTATGGGCTTTCCAGGTGTTGCTGGAGCGGCCAGCTGACGATACGGAGAATCTGGGGGACCAGATTGCAAGCAATCTTGACAGTTCGCAGGTGCGCCGATGTGGAGTGGAATGTGTTGGCTGGCTGGGGTGTGCTTTTACAGTATTGATACATCTTATGCCAATCTATCTGACTGCTTAGCCCTTTCACACGCTTTTGGGGTCTCCACAAGGGCTTTTATCAAGGTATTGCATCTGCATTGAAGCCACGTAGCCATCAATCGTCACGGACTTAGATGATCAACAGCCTGAATGCAGACTCTTGCTTTTCCAAACGCTTGAGTCTCCATAAGAACCCCTGAACTTCTCGTAGCGCTTCCATGCATAGCCGATTTTTGTGCTGGTGAATGCAAGTAGTAAAAGAGAGTAAGTGCGATATTCAAATGCGCTCTGCTCACTCAACCAGGGTTGAGTCATGCGTCCATTTGCCCAGACCAATGCGCACACAATACGAACAAAGCGCATATTTAACATCTATTCCTCCGCATTAAGGGGTCATTTTCAAGGGTAGAGCTTGTAGGGATAGGGGGGCCTGTAGGCCCCCAACTATCCCTCAAGCAAACTGTTATCACCCCAATACTTTCTTACGTGTAAATAGTGTAAGTTCAAAAAGCCAATAGAAAAAGGGAAGGAGTGGGGTCATGTCAAGATCATTGAGCTGAAAGTGCCCCAGCACCAAATGGATTGCAAGCACTGCAAGCATTTCTTCTTTGTAGCTGGCACTCCCTGCATCAGGAAGCAAGTCCAGCACATTACTCCAGCTTGTGGGGTTGTTGAGTGCACAGCGGAAGAAGCAATCCTGAAGCCTCTCCTGGATGAGATGATGCTCAGAGCAAGGCAGCAGCAGCAGCAGTAGCAGCAGCAGCAGCGCCAGCTCAACAGAAGTACAGCAGCAACTACAAGCACCGCCTTGGCACCTGTGAAGAAGCAGGAGACGCTGCCGGGGTGCAGGGAAGCAGTGAGCGAGGCTGCGCAGGAACATGGGAAAAGCCGGAGGGGGGGCCTGCATCCGACGCATAGGGATTTTTCATGCAAAGTCAAGACATTCTTTGCAGTGTGTTGGATGTAGTAATATGTGCACGACCCAACCCTGCTCTAAACTGTTGCCGTTCTGTACATGCTCTGTAACAGGCAACGCGAAGGCGACTTGCAAAGGATTTGAATGCGAAGCTTGTGTAGCAAAAGTGTCACAGCGGGCATTGACTTGATGACTTGTGGGCCAGGAGTGGGGGGTGGTTGGTAGTTGGTGCCATCCCTGCTTGCACGAGCAGGGATGGATTGTGCACTGCTGAGCCGTTCTGCCGAGGACCAATGCTCAATGAAGCATCCATCCTTGAGCATGCAATATTCGCAAGAGTGAGGACGTTGCTGGCTGCCCATCGCTCAGTGACAGATCGGCGATGCGTTTCCAAAAAATTGCGATCGCAGTTCCCTTGTTAGAGCGTTGGTGAATGAGTCTTTGATAAATCAGATGATTAACGGGTGATTCGCTAGGTTTGCCAAATCAGATTGTAAGATCTAGAGGCATATCTGTGATGGTAATCTTATGCTGGGAGCGTGGCGAGGATTGGGTTGACCGCCAGCCAGCCAGTTTGTCGGTGATGGTTGACTAGCTATGCCATGCGATGACAGGGACCATCAGAATCTAAGGCCAACAAGCTGAATCTAGACTCAAAAGAGGCACCGATGTTCGGAGGCTAAGTTTACAACTAAGTCCTTCAGGATATATGAATACAAGTCAGGGTTAAACGGCAGCCTGGTCGTTAGGCTGATTGGTTTGTTGCTCAGCAACAACCACTGGCTGGCTGGTCTTCGCCAGCCAAAAACTGGTCCATAATGAGGATGGAATGGCAGGGTTTGTTGTGCCCATGGGAAAGGAGATCAAAGACAGTCTGACCAGGCAAGGCATGCAAAATATAAGGGGCCAAATATGAAGGGACGTTCATAAGAAGAAGCCTTCTTCTTGAAGGCTCTTCTTGAAGGAGGCTAAGTAGTGCCTGATCAGAGAAAAACAGAGTGAACCACCTTTCACTGCGTGCACGTCCAGTTCTGAATTGCTTCAATGATGTGTCCCTCCTCCTACGAGATGGCTTGATGGATGACCTAATATTTGCTCCTTTGCTTTTACTTGCAACCCACCGCATCACATATGAATGCTTTTATAACATTTAATATTATAACGATTGCAATTAGGGCTTACTGCCTGACAAACCTAGTTCGAGTGCCAAAGGGGTAGTTTAAAAAGTGATGATTCATATTCTTAATCAAAATCGCGCACGACTTTTTGTCAGTACACGACACTACACGAATCACCGCTACATCATTAAATCTGTTATGGGTCAGAGCATGTCATCAACTCCCGAGCCAAGTGGTGGCAATGGAGAGAAGTTCGAGGTGCGCCTTTGATTGGTTCCAATCAACCCGTGGTCCGATGACGAGACTTACTCACCGCCTTACTTTCCCCGCCCTCACCCTTCGCCAACAGGTGCTCTACTGCTACAACTGAGGTATGCTCTTAGGAAATTCATCAGCATCCTGTTAGTCCCTGCTCGGACGATTCGGCACTTGCTCAAAACATTGAGCATGGGCATCCACCTGTACACGCCCTTGTGTGCATCCCTAGCGTAAGGATCTCATGCAACAAACCCTGTCAGCTCGCTGCTGGACTGGAGTTGAAGGCTGAGTGCGCAGGCTGCATCAGATGACATGTCGCCCCCAGTGCATTGAACAGCACCCCCCTCGAAGTGTTTTGTGGAACAGCGCTGCTTAGCATTCATCAACGCCCATGTGCTTTGTGCATGCTGCTGATCAATTGCAATAGTGGGCCATTCGCATACGCAGATGGCGGGATGCAGGAGTTCAGGACAGCCAAAGAAGCAATATTAGCCGCAATCCCAGACGCTAATGTGTGAGTATCTGCAATCTGCAGGACTCTTGATAAGCCCTCAACATCTTGCCTTGCAGTGGGCAGCGCAGGAGTGTGGTCCGGATTGTAGCAGGGTGTTGGATGCCCTTACTTCATTGCGATTGTAAGGTTATGTTGGTAGGTTAATGCACATTACACCCAAGGAGGCACACAAGGCAAGCTTGTTTAAACTGTTACGGTGTGTTTAAAAGCGTGTTTAAACGGTTACGGATCATCATAGAGAAAGCTTTCCAGTCGCTGCATGATGCGGTGGTGCGCAAAGATGGCCAAAGGAATGAGGTGCAAGTCCTGCTGCTCATCAACATAAGAGTAGAAAGGTGCCATGGTGGCATCCGCCCACCGGAATCAGGTCTAACCCTTTTGGTCAACGCTTCCTCTTGTAAGGTTGCACTTGTTGAGGTTGCACGCTCCAATACCAAGTGCAATGTTGCGAATGGAAAGGAGAAAAATAGGGACCGACCCGATTCCGTTGGGCGGATGCAACTGTGGCACCTCGCTACTCCTTTGTAGAGGAGCGGGAGGACTTGCACCTCGTCCCTCTGGCTATCTTGCGCACTCCACCACAACTCTCAGCGACTAGAAAGCTTTGATGATAGTTGATTATCTTAAGATTTGATTGATAATAGTCTATAATCTTAAGCAGTTGCGTGTTCCACCGCCACCCAATTTGTATTCCTGTCCTTTTTAGTTGTTGCTGTCTCATTAATGCAGTTGCCGTTTTTGCCAAGTGATCGCCTGTATTGAAACCCTGTTTGTTCTGTTCGGCAGTCGCGGCACGCCTTCAAACTCCTACCCCATCAAAGTGTCAGTGAAGCACACGGCATCAGATAAAATTCTATGGACTGGAGATCAGAGGTGGGCTGCTCTCTGAGGTTGTGCTATGTCAGCTTGCAGATCACCCCCATTTTCCTCATCTGTGCTCAGTTCAGTTTGAGCACAGTTATATATGCCTGCGGGACTGTCTGTGAAGGTTAGCAGACGTTGCTTCATGGACGATAAAATGGTGGTTTCTGCTTGCCCATGGAAATATTGTTTGTACCAACATTCGCAAGCTTTATTTGCCAAACTCATTCAGTATCCTGCCCCATGCCATACTGTTTCAGATCCCTATTCCGCAAGCGACCTGCCGAAAGAGCTGCCTGCCAGCAAGCCATCACGGCGGCATGCTTGGCGCTCAAGGGCTAGCCAAGTGCCTGAAAACATACTGAGTGCGTGGCTGCAAATGTGGCGTCAGTGCACATGGCGTCCAGCATGAACGACCGAAGCTGCCTGTTTCTTTCTGGAACGGGGGACCTGGTTGGTGCTGCTGATGTACTGCCGTACGCAAGGGTGCTTCAGGTAGCGAGCACGTGGTCATCTGAGTGGGTTGGCGCATGCTGGCCAGGCCCTTGTTGCTGCCTCCAATGACGGACGTTGGTCTCAAAACAACCATGGCTTTTGATAAAGCCAGGGCCAGGGCCTTGATAATGAGGCAACAGCATGGTGCGATGGCATGGTATGTAAACCCTTTCAAAGAGGAATGAAGAAAAGGACTGCACCATTAGGAACAATCCTGGTGGCATGAACAAATAAAATAGACCATTTGAAATGGGGAGGTTTACATCTGGTGCAAGCACCAGACTAAGGGGGAGGCATATAATTGGTGCAAGCACTGGACTGCTCTCCACATTTCTGCGTGCTCCTCTGTGTTTCCACTCTTTCTTGTTTAGATTTACAGGATTTTAAGGATCAGCCATTGGTCAAAAAAGTGTGACAGCAAGGCTGCGTGTGGAATGAATGTAAATGACAAAGAAAGCGGAAAGTGGGGAAAATATCATGACTGAACACGCAGTGCAGCACTCTTCTGGCTGCAACACTTATCTGGTGTCAAACCTATGGTGTGGCCATAAAGGCACAGTGTTACGTCTGACATTTCAGAAACCATAAAGGTTGAGTACATATTTTCAACGGTGAGGCTCGACTACATCAAATCCAAGAGGAGCCCCACCAAGTTAGCCTAACTAGAGGTTACAAATTAGAGTTAACCTGTTCATCTGGATCCATATGGAGGGCCACTTATTGAAAATTCCTATTTTCTGGCTTTGATTGTGGTCCAAGAAAGCTCGTGAACCTAAACAAAGGATCAAGGCCAGTGCTGCAAGATCGCAGCGTAAGCTTGGAGGTTATGGGGAAGGGAAATGGCGTGGCAGCCGAACCATGTGTGTGCTGATGGGGAGCAAAAGGGTTAAGTTTTGAGGACATGCTACAGCCTACAGACCAACAGGCCTACAGCTTAAATCATACGGAACTACGGAACTACAGACCTACAGCCTACAGACCTAAACAGGTTAAGAAATGATGCAGCTCATGGTCTATGCAGTCGTGTGTCCTCGGTCGCATGGCTTTTGCACTTTGGGCGAGCTGGGGAAGATAAGGACCAAGCTCAACATCGCTTCTCGATAACCAGCTTTATAACAATATTGTCACGCCAGATTTATGCAGTGCCAGATTTATGCTGCATTGTGAGCCGGAGGTTGGTTGAGTTAGTTGGAGGAGTATTTGATCCCTTGCTCAGTTCAGCTAGAGCTGTATTTGAGCACGTCAAAGACGAACTCGCAGTAAT
>LFCJ01002451.1_pt1 | contig 13384 bp, 11 predicted proteins | sample 643141 | NCBI WGS metagenome assembly LFCJ01 (sample SAMN03766243, study PRJNA286221) | soda lake metagenome | biome: soda lake; feature: Kulunda steppe; material: water; isolation source: sample B1-Br-g2 brine of Lake Bitter-1 | place: Russia: Kulunda steppe | collected 2010-07 | reverse complement strand
TGTGTGTGTGTGTGTGTGTGTGTGTGTGTGTGTGTGTGTGTGTGTGTGTGTGTGTGTGTGTGTGTGTGTGCGTGCGCAAGTGCACGCATGCACTTTTGAAGGATTACATGCTAGTGCATTGGTTGTGCTTGCGTGCTGCATTCAGGCACTTGCAGTCTGTCTTGGTGTGCATCCCCAGTGCACAGGCAGTACTAGGTATGCGCCCTTAGTATTTGGCATGCACATGTGCATGCCAAATACTATATGGATGATATCAATGTATATTGATATCATGTATGCACATGGCATGCAGAACAGGTATCGCAAACTTGCAATGTCGCACCTTCCTTGCTCCATCCGGACGCAATTCAATTTCTTGAGGGTGAATCTTCAACCTGCTGCCTTCTCCGGCCTGTTGAAGGAGGCGCTGGACGTGCTCTGTGCACGTCGTAGTATCGAGGTTTAGCAGCAGCACAGACGGCATGGCCGAGGTGTCGAAACTGAATAAAAAAGTGTGGTTGACATCGTCGTTGAAGTTAAGTGCGTGACACCCAGCAAATTTCCTACAGGTTTTTTCCTGGCACCTGGTTATTAAGAGAATGCGATGTACAGGTAAATTATAAATTATATTGTTCCACATCTTTTGTACTTCATGGGCCAGTCCAAAAGCCAAGAGCATAAGCCACCTGCAGATTCAGCTTCAGCTTCGCTTTCCCGCGCACACGCATCTGGAGTTCAGGCTACCACACGCGCACCATCTTCGTTAAGCAGTGGGATCACAGCCCCAGGCCAGGCCCGAGAACACGCGCGCGTGCACACCTCGATCGAGGCACCGCGGGCGTCCGGCGCTCCCGGCCCCCGCGGGCCGGCCCGAGCCCACTCCGGAGTCGGACAGGGAAGAGGATCCGCCCACGATTCAGCTGCCAACAGGGACACAGCAATAATGGTAAGCCAACATGGCGCGCGCTCCCTTGATATTAGCACATCGATGTGCTTGCCGTGCTTGCAGCAATGGCTGTTCCGGATTCGGATATGATGTGCACAATGGTCAGGTCCAGGTCAGGTCCAGTGTAACGATTCAGGACGTTACATCCAGTCCTTGGCCAAATTTAGTGGGCATATGTGTGTATACACACAAGCAGGGACAGGACGAGGCCTTGTGGCATCCATAACCTTTCACTAGTACGTACTAGTGAAAGTACTTGCGTAAGTACTTGCGTACTCGTACCCAACTTGGGATTTGACCTAACAAAGAGCTTAAGCTTGATAAATTTGCAGATATCAGCAATTGCTGCAACTAGAGCTACCTGGCAGCTTAACACAAGTTAACTCTTAACGTTAGAGTTAAAAAGCGCACCAAATATTCCCCCTCTGTTATCTACACGAAGATAACTTGCTTAATTCACAACATTGATCAAAGCGCAACTGGTACCGACATGCATACTGCCTTCTAAGTATTTACTGCATCCTTTCTGCAACTTGCAAAATCCAACAGGCACCCGCTTACCCACAACAGGGAAGGCAGCCTACTGATGCAAGGCCTCAAGATTTCAGGCCGTGCCGCAGAGGAATGGAGTGTGCATGGGCAGGCTGCAGGTTCCAGGTGGGCTATATATATGCATGCACCAATATCAATAAGAACATGTTTATGTTTTAATGGGCATGCCTGTCAGTTTATCCTGTCCACAGAAGGATGCAGGTTGTCTTGTTAATTTGAGTATGCCTTGTTGTAGAGGTTGTCCGCAGGCTCTCTAGCCTAATGCTAAGCGGCTTTAATCGGAAACTTGGAGCACTCAAAAGCAATTAATCCTCTGAAGTACTGATGCTCTGTTTTGTACTGACGCCCTCAGTTGATTTCCAGTTCCAGTTGACTGGCCGGAATATAATTGCTGAATCCCTTTTGCTGAACCTACATTGGTGTGGCTCCTGTTACACACATGCAGCATCCTGTGGGTTGGAACCCACGAACACAAACTAACCACAGACCACCAAACCCTTTCCAAGCGGGGCAATCTGGTGGTGTGAGGCCTCAGGAGGTCAGGCAAGAAGCCAGAGATTGCCGCAGAGGACTGGAATGCTCAAGAGCGGACTGCAAGTTCCAGGTGAACTGGAAAAACACATCTTTTAGTAAGGCACCCTTGCGTGCATACTTTTTGCTTTCTGCTTGTACATTGTATGCATGCTTCTTGCATACTGTTTGTGTGTTATGAAATAACATCTTGGTGCCGGTTTAGACTTGAGTAACAGTACACTGGAATTGTATGCAGTACAATGTGTAATGCTGTCATGAATGGATAAGTAGCAGCATGCATACATTGCTAGGGATCGATTAGTGCCAACACCATGCCTCCTAGGTGGAATCTTGAAAGTTTTTTGCAAAATGTGTTGTGTGGGCTGGACAGTTCTTTATCTGTTTGTTTACTGAGTATTTTAGTGGGTAGTGCAATGCCCGACTTATGAATCTCATTTAACTAGGTGTTTGAACAATGAGGACTAAAACTTCACAATACTTATACGTGACCCAAACATGCAGCATCCAGAGGGTTGGAGCCCTCAAACCCAAGGCAACTCAAGTCTACAATGCCGCAATGGACTGGCATGCACCAACCCCGCCTGTGTATATGGCCACCCATCTGGTTGGGTGAGACCCAGAGAAAACCAGGCTCTCTGTGTCGTGAAGAGCCATCCCCTCGGAAAGAGTCTTTACAACAAGATGACGTGAGTGGATTTTTCTCGTGCTTGTATGGAAGCTCATCCCATTCGGCATGAAGGTCTTGCCACTGGTAGACTCAGGCCTTGGAAATGCCAAGCTATGTGTCTATGCTCACACCCTTGGCGAGTAGCTTTTCATTTTGCAAGAAGCTGAGCTTTTAATTGAGGCATCATCATTCATATGCCACAAGAGTACTGACCCGGAGCGTTGGAGGCTGCAGGCTCTGCAGGTATTCCTTGTATCATGGGCACAACCCAGGCCCTGCGTGCCTCACACCTGCTGTGTTTCATCTGTTTCAATGATGCTGCCTGAACATTCTTCTCTTGTTCTATACATTTCATAATTCTTAGAGAATGTATGATCCCTCCAGTCAAACAATGCAAAGCTTGTTGGAGCTTGACAAAGCCAATTAACCTAGTGGATACATTTGTGGCAGTGCTAGCAGTTTTAAATCTGCAGATTGGGAACAACCATTTAATTTGGTTGGAGTTATGGTATGCTCAGGCCTTCTATTAATTTCACGACCATTATTTTTGCTTGCAGAAGCCCTGGCTACTACGGGGACAATCTGGAGAAGCTAACAAGCCAGGTACTCAGGAAGTGACGCTATTGTTGCTGCTTAAGGCTATTGTGAAATTCTCAATAGGCCCTGATCTGTTGGTCTCACAATACAAATTATTATATCAAAATAGGCAAAACCTTTTGAAGGCTTATTCAAGCATGATGTAGAGCTAGGAAACAGTTGAAACTTATGATTTGCCTTTTACGCAATTACCGTGAACAAGCTGCTTGCATAGAAATGTCAGCAGCACCATTACATGATTGAATGAGTTGATCCAAATGCATTGATACACAATTTCTACTGTTGGTATCTCCAGGTGGGAGCAGATGTGACTTACTCGGAGGGTGAATGCCGACTCAGGGCTCAAGTTCCATATGCCAAAGCGCCAGAGGCCCAACAGTGCATCAACAAAGCCATTGATGAGTCAAGGCCACGTCTCGCTAGGGTAAGCACCATGTCTAATGCCATTGCCCTTTTTTTATAAGATCACACTCTCTTATTCTGGCATCAAGCTGAGATTGCGCCTTGACTGGCTCATGGAGCATTGCCTAATGTAGGTGTTGTATAAATGCTGCTTTCTTGCACGTAACAGCTTGTCTTTTAGATTGCCACTGGAATGGCCAAGCAGCTTTGCTGCTGGTGGTGGCAATTGTTAAAAGTTAGAGAAGGAGCATGCATCCTGGTTCAAGCAATTCTCTGCTACTGTTGAGTGCCTTGCGGCTTTGATTCATACCCCTTGCCTCTAATTATATGAGAAATACGCCATGATATGTAAATCATAATTGGTGCTAAACCTTAGAGAGAGTGATCAATACACAGTACATCATATGAACACCTATGCTTCAGGAGAACAACGAGCTGAACGTAGTGGGCACTACGCGTGCTGTACTTGGACGAGGAGGCGAAGTGCAGTGTGTGCTCACTGGGCGCGACATCTGCACCATTGAGGCAATTGAGGTTAGTGGCCTGATCAGGCAGCGCAGACACTTACACTGAGCAGCTGAAATGTGTGACTGATAAGTTGGAGTTTAAGAGTACATGCACATTTAAAGATTCTACAGTTAAGAAATATCGTAGGTAGCTACCTGCTTCACCAAAGTAAGCACCATCTGAGCAGAAGCATTTGTGTCTTGCAAAGAATGCGTAGAGGTTATGGTTGGCTATTTTTGACCATGATGTGCTGATCTATCAACAAACTACAACTTGTAGTACAAGGACATAAAGTGTTTGCCCTGACCTGCTTCACATTTCTGTCATAAACACCGCTTTGGAGTGCACCAGGTTAATGTGTTTGGCATTTGCAGGAAGCTCTAATCAATATACTGATGCACCATTGGTTCTTATGATGCACTTCTTAGGTTCCCATGCCAAACGGCAGAATCAGCCAGGAAGACGTACAAGATGCAAAGGACATCATGAGCAGGTGTGTATACATGCCATCAGCATGATGGCTCCATGGCTCAATAACTACTGCACAAGCCCCTGACTTAGCAATGCATTGCTGCATGGTGTACAGGTGAGAATAAAGGCAAGAAACATGTTCTTTGAAGGGGGTTGCAGTAGTGGACACAGCAATTGCGGCATACCGTCACAGAGAGCAGAAATGGTAGTGCTAGTATCTTGTGCCAATTGTCCACTTGCAGTTTTTTGTCTCAAGCTGAAACTTCTGGTCCACGGCTGAGCGTGTATCCTGTCTATTGGAAAGTCAACAACGTGCCCATGGGCAAGATAAGGATCTCTTTTACAAACCCACAAGATGCCGAGAATGCCCTTGATGCCTACCCTAGAGGACCCTGGAAGATACTGAAGCCATTTATCCAACACCCTCGAACAGGGACATTTGTGCAGGTGATAGACATTCAGGTCGCATTTTTTCAAAAGCTGTTTTTCATGTGCCAATGCTTTCACTGCATACACTGAGTGAGAAATCTAAAATATATGTGAAATGTGTTAGGGAAAATGAGGGGACTAACGTTTGCACTTGCCTCGTTGTGTGCCAAATGGTATGCTGCACTAGCGACAGTAGGTGACAAGGACGAGTCATAAAGCTAAAAAAATGCATGTTGTAATTCTTAAAAGTAGCTGGCAACCACCAGGTGCGTTGATTTTGATATTTGCCTGACATGGGAGTGGGCAAGGTAGCTGCTGTGCTATGTCCGTAAGCAGATGCAAAGTAGAGCAAATAATACATCTTTTTGAGGTGCGAGATAAATTTCTCTGAGGGAGCTGTTGTTTAAATAACAATGCAACCTAAATACTGTCTTTTCTTGGATACAACATGTTGGATTCAGATTATGGAGCTGAAGATAGTCTACCCTCTTACTGCAAGGCTTAGATGTCCCCGGCAAGTCCTCATCAGAGAGCAATTGGCTCCTTTCGGAGTAAGGTATGGGACATGGATTCTTAATTATTTAAACTACTTTAAATGACATGGATCCATGTGCGCAAATTTGTTTGAATACAGCTCAAGTGCTGCAGCGTGCATGAAAGTTTAGAGCATGCAGAGGGAGTACTGGGCAAAGCAGTACACAGAGGTGCCGCCGTAATCCTTGCTCTTGCTTAACTTATGCCCAACTTATATAATGCAATTTAGTATTTTTAGCCTGTGCCCCAAATATCTCCAGCATCTTCTTCAAATGAAAATGTAATTATTTTGTGAACATCTTGGTGAGGTGGCCCTTTTCTATTTAGATGATTGCAGCTTGCTGAGCTTGGATGCTGCTTAAGCAATACTGGCTGTGAAGGCTTGAAAGCTCTTTGCGCGCATTCATGTGTGTGATTTAAGGCTTCTAGTGGGCTTACGCCGAGGAATTGGAAGGCACGCACTAAGATTTCAATAACATCACTGAGTGGCACTGGTTGCCATAAATTGCTGGTTTGGTTGCCCACCATCAGACTTTCCCCTTGGAAACCTTGCCTTGCTGCACTAATTAACTTATTTGGGCATACATGATTTATAGCTGTGTTGTGGATTTGAATGCTCCCAGGATGCAAGACATTGAAATTTCCAAGGGTGACAAGGAAACAAAGACAGGAACTGCCACCATACAGTAAGTACTGCATGCACAATTGGGGTCAGCTCAGGAACCTGCAGGGCCCACCTGCGGGGCCCCCAGTTGAGTATCATATGTGCATTGTCTGCAGTTTGTCTACATGCTGGTCTTGGTCCTGAACCTTCCGCTCATAGTCACATTTGTTGCTTGAAGGTCCTCATAATGTATGCAACATCCATCTTCCATCAATTTAATATGCAGATATAATACCTAATTATGAATAAAAGGAGCTTTTGGAGTATTACCTGATTAAATGCAAGCAAAATGAAGTGCATGAAACAGCTCCGTGCTATGTATGATGCACTCTCTTTCTCCTTTTTCTTTCCTCGTAATTTGTGTGCAGCATGGAGACCAAGTCATTTGCAGACGCTGCATTGCTACACCTTCTGACCTACGCACGCCGAAGCAATGAGCTTGCTTCTAAGCCTGGCGAGCTTGATGTCAGTCTGCACACTGGCTTTCGCTTAACGGTGCCTGGAAAGCAGTATAGGGCCTTGGAAAAGAAGCTGTTTTCCCTAAAGTCCAAGCACGCCAGTGTGGCCATTTGCATCACTGCCCCTTTGCAACAAGACAAGGGCTTCGCCACGATTGGGCTCACAATGGAAGACGAGCGCTCTCAAACACAGAAGGTATGTGCTTTGCAAAGTTGCATGTTGTAGTTTTGATCTAAGAACACATTGCAAAGCAAGCTTGGATTCTAAAAGAATTGCTTTATAACTCTCATGACTGCAGGAAGCCCTTATAAGAGCCAGGAGAGACATTGAGGCTGTTTTGATGGGAGTCGTGGTGCCGGTTCTTCGTGAGACCATGCAGGCCCTTCCTGCTGACTTTAAGAGTCAAATCCAAATGGTAAGCTTATCTAATATTTGCACAGATCCAAGTGCGTGCATGAACACCTGTTTCTGCCCACTCAGTTGTGTATCATGTGGAGTCTGGTGCATGGGCTGCGCAGGGCATTGCTCCTTGTAGATGTGTCTTATGAATGCTTGATTGCTAAAGAAAAGTCTTATTCCATAGTTTGGATGCTTGATGAGTGTTGCCTAAATGGGCTCAGTCTGTTTTCTAACATGCAGTCCTGGTGTCCACATCAAGCAGGTGGAGGAGGATTTAGACGGACAGGTGGCCATCTCTGTTGAGATAGAGAGTAGCCGCATCCGCCTGTTCAGCTCAACGTCATTGGAAGAAAGACCAGGTTTCAATCAAATCAACCCTATGAAAGCGGCATGGGACACCATTCATAATCTGATTGACAGCTACAGGGGAGAGCAGGTAACCCAGTAGTTTCCTCTGCTCCACATAATAGCACTCTTTCCCTCTGTGTACCCCTTTCTATGCCTTTTTGGGGTGTTAAGCCGAGAAAGCAACAGGTCTTGGTCACCGCAAGACTCTAGCTTGTCCAGGAAAAAAATGCTCTTGTGTGTAGGTGATCAACAGAGCAAACAGTTATACCACCCTTACACCTCACTTATGTCAACATGCACAGCTTTATAAAACTATTTAGATGTTTGCGTGAAGGTGACCTGGGCTTTTGGTACTCCTTCCTGGAGGCTTCTTTGTATGAATAGAAGTTAGATTTATTTAGCATGGCCTCCACATAGGTTTTGCATCTGAGCAATTGCACCACATGAACTAAGAGCGTAGCCAGATGCATGCCAAACAATAAGAGGCGCATGTCAATTATATCTGATTACAAAACGGTTAATTCTAACCTCCTCCGTCTCTTGTTTGCAGCCCTCTCACCTTGAGATTGCTCCAAATGTGCGCCGCTGGCTTCTGAGGGGTCTTCCTGACACTATGCCCGCCCTAAGAGATGCTTTGCAAAGGCAACTGGGTGATGCAGCAGGCGTCAAGGTATGTGATTGCCCAGTGCGTCACACCTGGTATGTCTGCTAGAACTTGCTCAGATCCTTCAAACCTGGATATTGTCGGCTAATAAGAGAGAGAGTTGAGATCTGAAAAGCCCTGCAACATTGCAACCATACATGACTGCATGGATGCTCTATCCATTTCTGCTTCCTTTAAGCAAGACCTTGTAATGTAGCATACACTGTGTACACCACAACAATTTGGTCACGAACACTTATCTACCGGTCATCAGTTTGAAGATTATGGACCAGATATTCACCAATATTAAATTCTGGAGCTAAAGTAAGGATTCATCCACAGTGTTTCAATTGCTTTCTTTTACCAAAATAACATGCATTGGAACTACTAATTCACTACAGAATGTATGATCAGTGACATCGCTGATCACACATTAAGTAAAAGAATGTACGCTTTCCTTAAATGAGTTCCACTGTGCAGTGATTCTTGCATGTGTTTCACAACTGCGCAGTGTGTTGTTTGCATGCAAATGGGCCCAAGAGGGCAAATTTTATCATAGAATAATCATAAACAATCTGCCTGTGACTCTGCTATAACACGCAAGCAAGGTGTTTGTAGAAAATCAAGAGTAACAGCTGCCCGTGCCTGGTTTGAACTGGCGCTGCAGATGCATCTTTGGTGAGTTGTTGTACCAAAAATGCTCCATTTGACCTACTCATGACATTGATTCCGAAAATTGAAAATGCCGGGGCAATGCAGGTGGAGTCTGCGTTGGAACAAGAGAACGGATCTGCAGAAGTGAAGCTTGTAGGCTTTCCTGCAGCCAACTTGGAGGCTACCAAACTGTTCAACGACCTGCAGAGTGCAGCTAAGAGTACTTTCTTTTCGGAGCAAGTGGACGCCTCCAGGCCTGCGCCTGGCATGACGTGTGCGCTGTGCTACGGTGACATTAATCCTTCAGAGCGGCACCTTATGGAGCCATGCTTGCATGCTTACCACAAGGTAAGCAGTGTGTTAAAAATTGTCATAAGGTCTTATCTTATGTCATTTATGTGCTGCTGTATTCATACTGTTGACATGCTGCAATAAGCTCCATACAGCCTGAACTTAGTATTGTTGTCATCTTTGCGCTGTCCTGGGTTACATAGCTTTTTTGATGAGCATTAGTCCTGGAAGGCTTGCACAAGGAAAACCTTGTGTAAAGAGATGAATGTGTGTGCACGTGGCAAAGACCTGAGATTGCGTAGCACAAGCAATGGCAGAGTAACATGTGACTCTTGCTGTTTTGTGTGTACTTACAGGAATGTGCAAAGAGCACCATTATCAACGCAATAGAGAACCGGAAGCTGCCTGTGATGTGTGTGGACCCGGGTTGCACTCCCCAGCATGTATGCTTGGAGGACATCAAGCTTCTTCTGGGGGATGACGACAAAATTGAAACACTGTGCACTCGTGCCCTCATGCAACATGTCAACCAAAACCCAGACCTTGGGCGCTGCCCCACTGTGGACTGCAAGCAGGTGTGGTGTGTAAGCAGGTGCCCCACGCAGGTCCACTGTGGATTGCAAGCAGCCGTAGTGTGCAGATGGCTTGAAATTGGCGGTGTGACATTAAGCTCATTTCAGGGGCAGCAAACACTGTTGTTGGCACTATCTGCTCAATGAGACACTGTAATCAAATATGTATGTATGATTTTTTTTACCTGATCGGATTCACACAAAGCCCATATGAGCCTGGATCATAAAGGCATGCCCGTTGATGGTCTGTATTTGCAGGTCTTCAAATCAAATATCATCAAGTTTGATTGCAATCGGTGCCTGGAGGTGTACTGTACGCAGTGCAATGGTATGCCTCGCTGGCATGAAGGCAAGACCTGTGAAGAGTAAGTGCCAGACCTCTAGGATGATAATAGAAATAAATGGCTGTTGAAAACTGATGTGAGGCTCTTTTATTAAATCTATAGATGTGTGGATGTGCGCAATTCGTTTCTAAAGCACCTTCCATGCACAAACAATGTTCCAGAAGGCTTGAAACGGGTTTGGCACACCCAGGGTAGTAGGGCCGGAACTTATTCCCAGTATTGCTCCAAATTCCTGATTACAATTTATATCTAACATCTCGCTAAAGCTACGAGGCAAAAATCATATTTGATGCGCCCGCAACAGAACTAAATGAAAAGAAGTTGAATTTGCAGTAAGAAAAATATTTCAAGGTCATGTCATGGGGGTGTAGGATGACTGGGTGTTGTGTTAACATGTTCACCTTGTGGTCACTTAGCAGGCAATCTATGTAAGGTAGACTACTAGTGCAATGATATCTAGTTTGGCTTGCAACCTTTTCCCCTTCCATCCATGTCTTAAGGAAAAAAGCAAATAACAGTTCTTGAGCAGAGGATTCAGTAGCGCAATGCTGAACAGCAATAATATGCCAATGACAATACGCTATTCACACGCAATTGATCATATTTACACATGTGGGCGCACGCAAACATGTGTGTTGGTGCATGATTCAGGTTTCAAGAGCTGATCAGCACAAACAACAGAAGCGAGGAGTGGGTCGCCCAGAATACAAGGCAATGCGGCAATTGCCGTGCCCCCTTCTTCAAGCTGGATGGTTGCAACCATTTGAAGTGTGGTTCTTGTCGTAAGGACTTGTGCAATCTATGCGGAGAGACATTTCCAAACGCCACGGACACCTACAGACATCTTACAGCTACCCATGGAGGATACTTCACAACAGCATAGGGTATGATGTATGCTGTATTTAAATAGTTGCCGTTTGTTGTGTGTCTAATGCATGCAAATCCCGGTTTGTACGTGACATTTGAAGCTCGGTCTCCTTTTCACAGTTGCTTTTGTGACGTAATGGAAACGTGTGTGCAATGCAGAGACTGGTGTCTTTTTGAAACATGATTGAATTGGGTTGGTATTATGCTCTGCCAACATGTATTGCTTGAAGCCTTAAGTGTATTGGCAGGCTTCAAATTTATATAATCAGAAAACTACCTGTGTCCTGGTACAAAAGGGAAATGATATGGAAGGCAAACTTGTTCTGTGCTTACCAGGACACGTGCATTTAGGCCAATGCTTGTTGCTACCGAAGAGGCTTGGTGTTTGCAGATCACTTTATCAGCTATTCAATTGTATAGCAAATTTGAAATTAAGCAAGCATGTTGTCTTGGCTGTCACGCCAGATTAGTGCAGTGCCAGATTTATGGTATGGTCATGTCAGGAGTCTTTTCTGTCTGCAGCAGTCTCTCAGCGTGACATGGCATGGACAATTTTATAAAAAGGATATCTTCGATGAAAGGAGTGGCTTTGCAGTTGTTTCAAGAAGCCTTCAAATATAATGGATTGGACCTACCAACTGTGATAAAAAGCACATAACCTTGATCCAGAGCACAAACGGTGCCCTCAGCTATGGCTGATGATCCTCAACAGCTAAAGGCTTGCTTTTGTGGAGTTTGTATCAACTATTATTGTGATCCACACACAATGGTCCATCCATGCTCATTTGGGCATGGCAATTTCCTGTTGTGTAAGCAGGCTTTTCTTTAGGGTCGTTGTGCAGCTTAACAGTTTTTTTTGTCAGTATACGCTGGCTATTTCTGCTGATTGGTCTGCACCTATGTAACATCTTACGTGAGGATCAATGGTTAAGTATTAACTATGGCTTCTTCTCCAGGGACCAAGTTGAATGACCACATCGCATAAGCCTTCACTTTAACTTCAAGTTGAGACCCTGAGCAGAATGATTTGTTTTGGGCCATTTTAATGCCATTCTGAATTACTAATTAGGTGAGATTATCTGTATATAGCAGATGGCCTAAAAACATGACAATCAAGTTTACAATGGGGCTAGATCTTCAGCCAGATGGGTTGACTGCTGGGCTTGCTGGTCACTGCCAGCCCGACAAAAATATCCATAGTTATCTGTATATAGCAGATGGCCTGAAAAATATGACAATCAGTTTCAGGATTTCTTGTAGATTTGGATCTTATCATGGCAAAGAGCACATTCATTAAGGGAGTTTTATAGGCATTTCAAGTGGCACTTGAAATGCAGCTGAATGACCGCAGGGGCAGCTTGGCCACACCGAACTACCCTCAATCTTAGACGGGTCCAAGAAATTAATAGCTGAACCCTCCTGGTTTGGCAGGAACAAATTACCCCGTTTGAACACTGACTTTGAGAGCGGGGTTAAGAAAGAGCTAATGTCGAGAAATAAAAGCGGACCCTTCATTTGCATTCACACAGTACACTACATAGACAATATAAAAAAAACAAGCAGAAAACAAGGTCAGTTGAGCGGTCAAGCAAAAAATCCTATGGACGTTTCTTACAATCTGCAACAACACTTAATTACAGTATACTAACACGGCATGATGGTGGGGGACTGCTTGGTGCTAACACCATATCTATACCCCTTCCTTGGTGTATGCTTAAGAGTCAGCCCCTGCGCCGCACCGCCGGCGGTGCAGAATTTTACCAAAAAAATCAGGAGGGCAAAAAAAACTAGTGGACGTCGCGTGTATATTTTGTTGAGGACCCCCTGGGGACCCCCACCCGCCCGGACCCCCACCCCGTACCCCTATTGAGGTGAAAAGGGTACCAATCTGCTCCTTTTCAAATACTGCATCCATCTGCATATTTGCCACAACCAAATATTGACTTGTTAGAGTTATGGGGCAAGAACTGGGACGCAGGCGCTCATGCACGCATGGTCAACCAGGTACCCACAAGTGGCCAACGCATTTACAGATTGCTTCCATTTCTTCATGTATCCATTAAACAGCTCGTGCTGGCACTATCCTGTAAGTTTGGAGTAACTTGCTGCTCTTCAGTCTTCACACCCATCTTCACAAGAGATTGTGAATAATTCGTTTTTGTAAGTGTGTGTCTAATTGTAGCCAGTTTGTGCACATAATGCATGGAGTGAGCAGTTTCATGAGCTCTTTGCAGGTCATGACATTGATCAAAGCCGATCTCTTAAAGATGATGCAAAGTGTTTGAGGTTAAGATAAAACCTCCCTCAGCAAGAAGGATCATTTTGAAGTGTAACATTTCGAAATTTCAAGCGCTTGCATAAAGCCTTGTGATGTTAGTTAGAGGTCTCTAGCTGGTGTCCAGGCCTAGCGTCTTCACAGTATTTGGCCTCTATAAGGTGTATCTCCTTATTGGAAGCCGTCAGACATTTCCTGGCTCGGTTGAGGAGCGGCTGATGCGGCTGATATCAGCCGCGGCTGAGGAGCG
>LFCJ01002450.1_pt1 | contig 13384 bp, 9 predicted proteins | sample 643141 | NCBI WGS metagenome assembly LFCJ01 (sample SAMN03766243, study PRJNA286221) | soda lake metagenome | biome: soda lake; feature: Kulunda steppe; material: water; isolation source: sample B1-Br-g2 brine of Lake Bitter-1 | place: Russia: Kulunda steppe | collected 2010-07 | reverse complement strand
CTCAAATTCCACGCGACTACCCGTTCGTTTCCGGTGGAAGATCTCGTCACGCAGATCGAAACCCGACTCGGTGATGAAGACGTGACGGCGAACCCCGTTTTCGAGGAGCTACTGACGGAATATCGGGGACAACGCCCCCGTGAACTCGACGGCACACAGCAGATCCGGTACTTCATAGGGGTTCAGGTAACGCCGATGGACGTCTACAACCGGTATCGCGATGAGCGGTCGCCAGCCGAGCAGCTGACGACACTTCCCGTGATCGGATTCCTGTTTAATCCGTTCGTCACCCGACGGGAGAGTCTCAGTGATGCCGAGCTCCGGGCAAAGATGTTCGAGAAACTCGAGCAGCGAACGCGGGCAGTCCAGAGTGAACTCGTCCAAAAAGCCTCAGGCTGGTCCGCTCGTCGGTTGAGTACCGTCGAGTTGTTCCTACTCGCGATGGACTTCTGGAACGGCGAGGAACACGAATACGACGACGCATCGAACGCTATCCGGGAACGGCCGGTCGTGGGCCACGAGCGGAGGGATTCCGATGAGTAGCGTCGAACTTCTCAGTCCGCTCCAGAGTGTATCAATTCCCCAGTCTGTGGATGACGTTACAGCCATCCACGTGTCTATTGTCGCCCTCGTGGTCCTGCTACTCGTCGCCATCGTCGCGACACTCTACTATCGGCGAAAGCGACGGCAAGCGGACGAGGTCGATCTGTCGGAACTGCTTGATGAAGAGACGCTAGAGACGGGCCAGATGGAGGGACACCTTCTCGATGAGATTGCGGAGCGACACAAGAGCGTGGTGGCGCCGGCGGCGGTTGAGTGGGAAACCAGAGCCGCCCGCATCGGTGAACAGTGGACGTCGACGCTGTATATCGCTGACTATCCCGATTACCCCAAGGACGGGTATCTGAACGAATTGTTCGAACTCACTGACATCGAGTTCGACCTGACGGTTCACATCACGCCCAAGAACCAACAGCAAGCACGGGACGAACTCCAACGTGTCGCTGATGACCTCCAGGTGGATGCCGACCTCGAAGACAGCGTTCGAGGTGCGTACCTCCAGGAGCGCGCGAACGAGGCCGTCGCGACCTACACTGCCGTCGAGAACGGCAATCGTGTGTTTGACCAGGGGATGTTCATCACGGTGCGGGCAGACACCAAAGAGGAGCTCCGGGAGTCGGTCCGCACGGTGCGGAGCCGGCTTCGCGAGGAGCCAGCCGGGCTCTCTCCGAAGACGGCGATCTGTAAACAGGATCTCGCCATCCAGGCCGCCGCACCCATTGGGCCGAACCCGTTCGGGCGAGAAGCAATCGCGCTTGGAAATGCCGTCGGTGCGCTGCTCGCATCGCCACATAATGCCACCATTCTCGAGGATGGCGGCGTGGAATTCGGTGTCCACTGGCGGAACAACAGTCCGGTCGTCATCGATCCGTACGCTCGGGAGAACGGTTATGCGATGTTCACGATCGGTGATCCTGGGTCGGGCAAGAGTTTCGGCGCGAAACAGAACTTCATCCGCTCGATCGAACAGAGCAAAGACCGGATCGGTATCATCCTCGAGCCGCTGAACAACTGGACCGGTGTCGCCGAGGCACTCGGCGCGAAACGCATCACTGTCGGCGGGAATATGGGCCTGAATCCGCTGGAAATCAAGCCCACGCCCGAACACGTCCAGCGGGCGATGGGGGAAGACGCCAGTCCGTATCGAGAAAAGCTCGACAGCGTGATGAGCTTCCTGTCGAACTACTTCGCCCTCCGTGGCATTCGGCTCGGCGATAAACGAACCACGCTGGAGAACGCCATCGAAACGGCGTACGCTCGCAACGGGATCACCGACGACATCGCAACGCATCACAACGAGAGCCCGACGATGCAGGATGTCCTCGATATCCTCGAAGAGATGGTCGACGAGCCGGACGAGTTCGTGGTGCGAACCGACGAAGAGGCCGAGAAGATCCAGTCAGATGCGACGTGGCTCATCGACCAGCTTCGGCCCTTTGCTGCCGATGGTCGGTATGAGAACCTCGGACGCGACACCGAGTTCGACATCCGTGATGAGAAGATCATCTATCTCGATCTCGCCCAGCAGGAGGGCAGCCTCGGGGACAGCACCAGCCTCGTGATGCAGTTGCTGATTACGTTGGTGTATGAACGCGCCAAGGAAGTCGACGAGGTCGTGTTCGTCATCGACGAGGCCCGGTACGTCCTTCAGGAGGCTGCGAATCTGGAGTTCCTCGAAACGGTGTTCCGCCACCACCGGCATCACGATCTCTCGATCCGATTGTTGACGCAGACCGTCGACGAGTTCTTCCAGCATCCAGAGGCAGAAGCCATTCTGGACCAGTGTGCGATCAAGCAGTTCCACCACCTGGACGGGATGGACGAACACTGGGCAAACGAGTTCGGGCTCAACTCAGCCCAGATGCGCTTCGTGCAGGATGCCGTGCCGGGCAACGAACAGGCAGGCTACTCCGAAGCTCTCGTCGGCATCGATGGTGAGTGGCGCGGGATCGAGGTTCGGGCACTCGACAAAGAGAAACAGGTCATCGACTTCGACGCGACGGAGCAGTCGCTGACGGAGCTTCCCGGAATCACTGCCAGTGAGACTGGACAAACACCGCCGGAGCACCCGCTAACCGACCAATCGACGTCTGGATCTCCACAAAACGGCCATCAGTCCGAGTCAGACCAGCCGATAGCGACGGAAACTGACGGCGGGGAACGGGGGTGTGAGCAGGAATGATGGAATACGTCCGGGTCACGCCGACCTCGGAGCGGGTCACGAAGCAGAACCTCCCGGCGGCCCTCGAAAGCCTGCATAAACTCTCGAATCCGGCCACGTCGAAGCTGACGAATCGCGTGAACCCACTGGTGGATACTTCCCCACCGACGTTTCAGTTTCTCGCGCTCAGTGAAGGGGCAGCCGAGCCAGTCGAATTCTACTACGGAGTCGATCAGCAGACGCACCTAGACACCCTTGAAAAGCAATTGAAGACGGTCTATCCGGATACGTTCGATATCGAACGGGTCCCTCTCGATGTCACGAAGACGCTCAACCCGCCGGCCGAGTTCACACCAGAGGCGTTCCAAGAGCGGCTCGAGGAGGGGCGACTCTTGTATCAGCCCGATAGCGACGAGCTCTCGTCGGCGACCGACACCGATCGAGAGGTCACTGACGGCGGCGAGAGCCTCTTCGAGTCCGGACACACGAGCGACGGGTCGCCGGCGATGGACCGTATCGAGACGGACGAGGGTTGGTTCGAGTTAGCCCCGCCACAGTCGATCCCGAACGAGGGGGCGCTTACGGAGCTTGACCGTCCAACAGCGACCGAACACGGGACGATCCTCGCCCGACCGCCGGTTGATGAACTGGAGCCTGTTGGTCTCCAGTGGACGGGCGTCGCCGAGCGCAAGCGGGACTGGATGACGACGATCAAACCCTACGCCAAACGTGATCCCGATCCGGACGAGTACGATGCTGAACAACAGCCGCTCGCGGTATTGATCGACCATCTCACCGAGATAGAGCATCCAATCGCCTTCCAGGTCGTCTGGCAGCGAAAACCGGATTGGTCCGATGAGGCCGAACTCCGGAAAGAGGACCTGATGGAAGGGCGGGATACCTTCGCCCAGCGATATCTCGGCCCGATGTTCGAGATGGAGGAGCGACCCGACGACGACCGCGAGTATCAGGTCGGAAGTGCGGCAACCAATCGGTTCGACCGGATCGAAGCCAAACATCCGAAGCGGACGTTCACGGTCAACATCCGTGCTGTGGCGCTCCCGGTCGAAGACACTACGGAATCACTTGACCAGCGGCTCGATCAGCTCGGGCAGGCACTGGATCCACTCGACGGGCCGTTCTACGGGCTTGACAGCGAGCGAATCCGGTCAAAGGGGTTCCGTAGGGCACGGAAGCAGAAACGCGCACAACGTCTCTTCCAGCGCGTTCGCGACGGCGACACCGTCACCGGGCGGGGAAGACGGAAGCCGGATCTGGTCTTCAACGCCGACGAGCTCGCGAACGTCGTCGTCGTGCCCTCCTCCGAGGAGCTCACGATCGAAGGGAGCCGCGGCACACGGTCGGAACAGCGGTCACGGAACCCACTTCCACGACCACACCCGGACTTGATGGATGAATTCCGAGACGGGATGGCGATCGGGTACGCGCTCGATGAGACGGGAAAACCCGAAGACGAGCCGACCTGTCTGCCGCCGTCACTCCTGACGACCCATTACGCGCGATTCGGAACGACCGGCGCCGGGAAGTCAAAAGCCAGTATCAACGACGCCCTGTCTCTCTACGATTCCACCGATGGCCCGGTGATCATTATCGATCCGAAAGGCGACGGGTTGTGTCAGAATTATATGCGAGCCCACGCCCGTCGGTTCGGAACGACTGACCTCGAGGCGAACGTCCTGCATTTCCCGATCCCCGAAATCCTCCCCGGCTTTGCGTTTTTCAACATCGAACCCTCGCTGGGGAGTGGCGTCACCCGTGTCGACGCGGTTCAGGACAAGGCCGACCACTACGAGACGATCATCAAGATGGTCATGGGCGACGACCGCTACGAGCAGGCCGTCGTCGCGCCAAATCTGATCAAGTACCTCATCAAGATCCTCTATGACGAGGAGTACGGCCTCGAAAACGGCCGCCATCGCGAGAGTGTCAACTACTTCAGCCACAACCAGCTCGAACACGTCCTCGATCAGCTCTGGCAGGCCGGGCCACCGGAGGTCGATGAAGGGGCTGCGCCTCGGTCGAGTAACCCACAGGTCACGCAGAAGATTCGTCGCCAGCTCCAACTCGATCCTAACACGTTCGCGACGGTGATGGGCGGGGTGAGCAACCGCTTCGACTACATCTCTCAGGATGAGCACCTCCGCCAGATCTTCAACAACACGGAGCCACAGTTCGACTTCCGAGAACTGCTCGACGACCGGCAGGTCATCCTCTTCGAACTCGGCGATCTGCGCGACGACGCGGCGAAGGTGATGACCGGGCTGATCATGACGATGCTCTACGACGCACTCAAACAACGCAAGCAGGCCATCGAAAAGAAGCCCGACGACTACGTCGTAAACCTGCTCGTCGACGAGGCCTCCAGTGTCGTCGTCTCGGATATTATGAACACGCTCTTGGAGAAGGGTCGCAGCTTCAGGCTATCAGTCGGACTCTCGCTACAGTTCCCCGAACAACTCCAAACGGAGGGGAACCGGAAGGTCTACCTCAACGTGTTGAACGACGTTGGCAGTCCCATCGTCGGGAAAATTCACGTCGACCAGGAAATCGCTCGCGTGATGGCCCACGAGGATATGGATCCGGAAGCGTTCGCGAACCGCATTCGCTCTCTGCCCCGCGGGGAATGGATCACTCGACTCCCGAGCCCGACGTTCGGTGAAACCGGGCCGGAACCGTTCAGTCTCGCTCCACTCCCGATTCCGCCGGGGCATCCGGAAAGCGAGCATCCACTGTCAGAGCGTGAGGAGGCGGATTTCCAGACGGCGCTCGATACGATTCACGAGCGAACGCAGGACAGCTACGGTGTGGCGCCAGCTTCGACGTCGTCGACGCCAGAACACACGCCGGCCGTGTCGACCGAAGTCGATGCCGACCAGCCACTCGATGTTGCGATGGCGGGAGCGATCCGGACGGTCCAGATCAACGCCGGCGTGTACGACGACAACGGGTGGGTGGCCGTCTCGGCCGTTGATGACGAACTGGTGGCTCGACTCGACGAGGAAGCGCTCGACGAGCACACTGTCGAGACCTTCCCCGATATCAGAGAGCGTTCATCGTTGATCGAGGTCGATCTGCACGCTGAGACCGCCGAGGTCGTCTGCCGGCTGACGCCAGCCGGTGACGACGCCGCGACACCCGATACCGACTCGCCAACCGGAGGGAATGAGAATCACGACCGGCTGTTATTTGCCGTCGAGGAGTTGCTGGCCGAGCGCGGCTTTTCCGTGCAGGTCTTGGATCAGGACGGACGAGATCGACCGGACGCGCTGGCGACCCATCCCGACGTCGACCCCGAGTTCACAGTCGAAATCGAGACGACGACACATACGCGTCCAGCGAAGGTGTTGGCCAATCTGCGGAAAGCACAGGCCGCAGAGAAGCTCCCACTCTTCATCGTCGACGGACGAGGTGATGATGTGGACGGGCGTACCCTTGCTCGGCGGGTGTCGAATATTCTCGAGGAGCCCGTCAATCGGCTTACCTCCGGTGAGACGCGGCTGTACACGACGACAGACCACGTGACGTTCAACGGTGGCGCAGGGGCCTCGGACGGCGTGACGGCCGCACGTCGAGCCACGGACGACAGCCGACAGACTCGCTGGGTAAAGCAAGGTGAAGAATTCGTCCTCAAGGATGGTGCGGGCGAGCCCCACGTTCAAGTGACGGACTTTGAGACGGTTTCCAAAGATCAGTTCCCGGCCACCTACAGCTACGACGCGTCAACAGGGACGTACACGATATTCCAGCCAGGAGAACTGCCGACCACCTACGAGTCGAAAGACGCGTTTGAGTCGGAATGGGTGCCTATCAAGCGACCCTTCGTTCCCGAAACGGACCTGCCTGTTCCGGACTACCCCGACTGCTCGTACGCGATCGGAATCGTCACCGGAGGTGGGCAGAACCCCGACCTCCAGTTCTACGAGCCGGCGGACGAGACGACCAAGAGCTGTTCCGCACTCATAGAGGCGGTTCAGAACGGCGAGCTCTACCCTGCCGGAACGGACCCCGATCGAACAGCCACCGAAGATCCCCCCACTGAGAAAGACGAAGAAGACGACCCGTTCGGTCTCAGTGCGTTCGTTCGCGACGCTCTCCTCGAGTGTGACGACGGACTCGTCCCGGTTGGTGATGTGTATGATGCGTACGAACGGTTTGCCTCAGCTGGTGAGTATGAAGTGAAGCCGAAATCCCGGTTCACGCAGGCACTTCGCGACCACGTTGATTTCGAGCGCGACAAGAAGTGGTTGGACGGGAAGACCCAGCGTTGTTACGTCGGAATCGAACTCCGAGATACCGACACGGAGGAATCGAACGATGAGGAGTCGTAGTCATTTGACTCCTACACAGGAGGTAGAGGAGGACAGCAGATGACGCTTGCTCAGTCAGCTATCCGCGAACATTACCGACGTGCGAAACCCGTCTACGAGGCGCTGGCGACTGTCGGCGACTATCCCACGATCGGGCTGAACGACTTCGTCGGCTGGTACATTAAACGCGACCACGACGACATCGAGGCGATCAAGGCGGGATATCCACAGCGTGGTCGGGTCGCCCGCCTCGATCGCGACTACGACGAGATACACAATCGTCTCGAGCGAACGCTCTACGCCGTTACCACCTACAAGACAGCATCCGCGTTCCAGCGGTGGGAACCCTGTCGCTACAACGAGACGGAGGGAACGACCGTCTGGCAGGACGACCCCCCGACGCCTGACTACGCCGATCTTCGGGCGGTTCCAGCGTGGGGCGATATCGACCTTGCCGACGACATCAAACCACGCCGCGGCGATCTCGATGCCGAGACGCGTGCGCTCGTCGAGCGAACGCTCGACGCTTACATCGACGAGTATGCGACGCTGTACGGCACTCACGACGCGGTGTATGCGCTGGATTCGGTGGGTGGTGCGTACGTCTTCGGAGCACCGGAGGCCACGCTCCCGATCGCAGATCACTTCGGCGATGATCCGGATGCGCTCGAACGGGTATTCGATGAGTTCCTCGACCGCTCGAACGCGTGGCTCCAGGAGGCAGAGGCTCGAGTGAACGAGCGTATCGACGGCGCCGGCGACGTGATCCAACCCGACTGGGTGAACAATAAAAACCGCCAGTACAAGCCGCCGCTCTCGATTCACGCCGACCACGATGCCGTCGTCACGCCCATCGCAACCGACGACGTCCGCTACGAGCTCCGTCCGTTCGAGGTCGTCGACGACACGCTCATCGAGCAGGCGGTCAGCTGGGCCGACGACCTCACGCGGGTCAAGCACACGGACAGCGTCGATTCGCTGGTCGCGACGCTCTGGCCGGATCTGTACGAGGACCACTACGGGTGGCAGGCCACGCTGGAGGCGTGGGTCGAAGCGGAGCGCGAGCGGGAACAGGAACGACAACAACGGCGTGAGGAAGCGCTCCAGCGACGCGAAGAGCGACTGGCGGAACTCGATGATGCCCTCGAAGGCCACCCCATCACGCCGTTCAAAGAAGACGTCTACGAGGTCGTCGAGAACATCGACATCACGGAGATTGCTCGCCACTATGCGAGCGATGCTTACGATACAGATCCGAACCAACCACGGCCGCAGTTCGACCCGTGCTGGCGTCACAGTGAAAGCGGGCAGTCCTGTTTCGTCGACGAGCAGGCCAACATCTTCGGCGATTCGAAGGTGAACGCCGGCGGCGGGCCGGCAAAACTGATGGCGCTCGCGACGGGGGTTCTCTCCGTCGCCGATGCAGACCCCGATGGCGAGGACTACTGGGCTGCTGTCGACGAACTGCGAAGCGCTGGCTACGACATTCCGGTGTGGGTTCCAGAGGCTGGCGCAGATCGCGTTGACGGCGAGACCTACGACCAGATGCCGTTCTGGGCCGTCCGGAAAGCAGCTGTCGCGCTCGAGATCTGTCCCGAGGACGCGTTCGTCGATCGCGAGGGTGAGAATGGAACCTACGAGGGCTTCCCCGGTTATGAAACCTACAACGAGACACTCGCAGCCATTGAGGAAGCGGGGCTAAAGCACGGACGCGAGCCGGTTACACCTGATGAGGGAACTAGAGATGTGGAACAGCACGAACAGGAGGCAGAGAGTGGTTCCATCAAGAATAATAAAACGGCCTCTAACCTAAATCGAGCTCATCTCCGCGAGAAAAACCGACTCTTATCAACGAGGGTTGATCGTATGGAGTCAGAGCTGGCTGAGAAAACTGATCAGGTCGAAGAACTGAAGACTGAGGTTCAGCGCCTTCAGTCGGAACTCACTAAGGTTCGTTCTGAGCGTGACCAACTAGAAACCTCTCTCGAAGACTGTGAACTCGATGAGAATCCAAATCAGGAGGCAGAGAGGGGCGCTGCTGACGACGAGTCACCACAGGGTAGAGCGAAACAGCTCATCTCACTCGGTAGTAGGCTATTCGGCTCTAATTAACTTTGCTCGTTGATACCTCAAATTCTTGTGGAAAGTGATCGATACAGCGGTGCTTTGGGGTCGAATGTGCGGATTTCCCCACTGAACACACCGACTCACTGCACCCGGATCCGGTCTACGTCGTTCTTTTTCGCCACCGCTGTGGCAACACTACAACAGATTGTGACTTTTCGCTTAGCCTTACTACGGTGGTTGTCAATCGTGTTCGGAGCGACATCGAGTAATTTCGCTGCCTCCTCCCGATCTACATCGAGGATGTCTCGCATAGCATATACAATACGCTGCTGATCAGAAAACACGCTGACATCGCGTAACGGTGCGACATTTGCAAAAAAGTTGCCCAGGTCCGTGAGCGGCGGGTAGCCGTAGTCGTTGATCCAATACGCGAGATATTCGTCCGGAGTTCGACCATCCATGTCGACCTCCTGGACAATCCTCCGGTTCACAACGAGCTGATCGTCCGGCGGGTACCAATAGACCGGCTGGCCGTCAAGTTCGGCTACAAGATACGCCGGGGCATACTGCCCATCATTGAGTACTTCGTCAGCGGTGATCGACATACATCATAGACATAGTTACAACTATATAAATATAGTGTTTACTACGAATTCACTTCCATTTCTTCGGTATACTCCAACCATTTGATCTCTCTTCATCGGCAATCCCGAATGTTACTTGCTTCTTTGAGGGGTGTTTCGAGATCATCGGCACCTCCCTACGTATGGTGTTACCGTGAAGCGTGAATTGTCGTCAAGGAAGTCAACTCGAACAGTTACAACTCGGTCGCAGTGGCAACCTGACACCTGCTCCAGCCTCCACCAAACACCCGGTGGAATCGATCCTCATCCGAACTGCAAATCGCGGGACAGCAGCACTAGACAGCTGTTTTTCGAACAGGTGTGCTCGCCAGCAAACAACATAATCGGGTGTCAGGTGGTGCCGTCTGGCGATTTGTGAGCAAGATCGGCCACCTGACAGCCGAAAAATCGACTAATATACGGTGGGGGTGGCGGCACAACTCTTTGTTCGCGGCCACGGGGGCCGAGATGCCAGGCCGCAGGCCGAGCTTCGGAGGGGGCCACCCAACTGAATGTCGGTGAGACTACTGCAGTACTCTCTGCATACTGTTTTGAAGCCTCGGTGATGAGCCATCTGTACGATGGTCGACGTAGAGAATGTGGCTCTGTTGAGCGAACGGCGGACACAGACGTCTTCGGAGTCATTTCCGCGTGAGACGTTAGCGGCCATTCGCTCCGCAGTTGAACAGGTCCCTGCAGATGTGTTTCTAGACTCGACAAAGCACACGGAGATCAGAGCGTTTGACGCGACGATCGCTGACGGATTGCCGCGGTACGAGTATGAAGGCGACCGCGCCGGCGGGTATAATCCCAACTGTAAGCTCTGGTCGCATTTGGGGTTCAACTACAGCGTTGATTTGTACCAGCCTGACGAGCGCATCGCGATCGAGGTCGAGAAGAGCGAACGGAAGAGCGTCAGCGACGATCTGCTCAAATTTCAGAAAGGCTATCGCACCCGGAAAGACGGGCGACCAAAGATCGAATTCGGTTGTCTGGTGGTGCCAGTAAACTACCGCGGGTCGGATAACCTGTATCGTCACAGCTTAACCAAGCTGGACTTTATGAAGGGCATCTTGTTCATCGACGACGTTGCCGTCATCGGGTATCGGATCCCGACAGCCGACTGATCGGCCTGGACTCGGGTTGTTTGTTCGCGCCAGAAGGCGTGCAGCGCGGTCCGACTGCAGAGTGTGATTCAGCATGACTGCTCCCGATCCGCACGATGACACGAGTGCCGACCACGAACGGTTTGAGGAGGAACATCTCGCCCAGGACCGCGACGCCGCCGGCGTCGCCACGGCGGACGTCGAGGACACGAGGGCCCAACGCTTGGTCAGCGATCTCATTGACGCAGACATCGTCACACCGGTTATCGAGGACCGTGTTCTGGTTCACGAGCCCAGCGGCACCACGTTCGACTCGACGACACAGCTGGCCGTCTTCCACCGTGGCTGGACGGCCGGCCACGACACCGACGCGGAGGGCGAGTGATGCAGCAGACACTCACTGGCTGTGCGTTCTGCGACGGGTCGCCCGGTACCGAGACTGGCGAGGCCCACACCTGGGGCCAGGATGAACGGGTCACCCACCCGATCTGTGTCGACTGCGCGATCCAGACGGAACCGGATCCCGACGAGCGCGATCACGTCGCCTGTGACGGCTGTGGGCTGGTCGTCGACACGCTCGCGGCACTGACGCGATTCCGGGTCGAACTGGGGCATCTGGAAGGCCCGTTGCAACTGTGCGAGCGGTGTAGTCCGGGAGGCCCCGCAACGTACTGGACGCGCGACCTCGAAGAGCATCTCGTCGCGACGCCGGCAGAGTGACCCAAACACTCTTTACTGGTTCGCTGTAAACTGTAATCAAGAACCACCGTGTCACGCACCTCAAACCGCGCCGACGGCGACATCGTCCAGGACTTCCTCTCGGTCGCGGACCTCCTCGAGGAGCCACAGCTGGCTCAGCTGTATGCGTACCTCGCCCGGACGGACGAAGCGACCGTCCAGAACGTGATGGACGACCTCGAGCTCGCCCAGGGGACAGCTTACAGCTACGTCAATCGCCTCGTCGACGCCGGCGTCGTCGACGTCACCGACGACGAACAGCCCCGCCGGTACGCCGCCCGAGAAATCGATCTGACTGTGACGACGGCCGCCGGCGACCGCGAGTACACAATTACGCCGGCGCTCATCGACGCCGTCGGCCGCCGGGAGACAGACGCCGACATCGACACCTACATCGACCGCCACGGCGTCGCCGGCCTCGCAACGGCGCTCACCTACGCCGTCGCTCGCGAACGCGGCGAGGTGACCCATCGGCTGATGGCCGAGGATCTCGACATCTCCCCGCTGGCTGCGGAGATGATCCTCCAGGCTCTTCGGCCTGTCGTCCACGAGCGCTACGAAATCGAGAAGGCGGGCGTGTCGCTCGAGGAGTTGGATATCGACGACGGCGACGCCGCTAACGACGCGTGAGCCGGCTCCATATCGCCGACACCGGCCTGTTCGTCGCGATGGGACAGCCCTCGAACAGTCGGTACCATGCCGTTCGGCGGTTCGCTCGCCGGAACGACGTCACCTTCGTGCTTCCCGAACGGGTGTACGAGGAGTTGACCATCGACGACCCCGACGTCGAGGCGCCGCCCGTCGACGCCGCGATCGATGAGGGCTGGGCGACGGTTGCGGCGCCGCTGGAGTTCGCCGAGCCGGTCGTCTCTCGAGTGATGGATGGGGTCCAGCGGTACATCGCGAACGCCGACGACCGGCCTGCCGACGAGGTTGAGCGGGCCGACGCCGCTCTTGCCGCCCTGGCTGCCCAGCATCTCAGGGCGGGAACGGCGACCGAAGTGTACATCTACACGACGGATATCGCGGCCGGGGAAGGGGCCGAAACTGTACTCGGGAGTGAGGGATACGGTGACTCAGTGACGTTCGTGAACGGGTTCCGATTCATCGAGGACCTGCTCGCCGGTAACAGCTGACTCCTTGCTAGTCTAATTCGGTGGGAGAGACCACACTCGAAAGCCCTCGGCCGTTCGACGTCCCGCGACCGCCGCTGCGCGCCTCGTTCCTGCGGTGCTTACGGGGTCGGGGGACGGCCGAGGCGACCTCGCCCTTTCTAAGTCCGCCAGGGTGGTGGATGGCTCACCGAGCGACGTAGCCGGCTGAACAGGTGTTTATCTGACGGCCCGCCCCGCTCGCCGCGTTCCGCCCTCCGCGTCGCTCGCGACCGACCATTCCGGGCGTGCGGGCGCTCTCCGCACCGCCCGCGCCCGTTCCGGGCTAAAATGGATGTGCCCTCGACGCCAGCGGGTATCCCCGTCGGTTGCGCCCCTTGCGGGCTTTCGCGTTCCAGCGCTTTGTGCCGCCTGCGCTGTCGCGCGCCACGCCGCGGCGCGCGTTCTCGGCGACAGTCGCCCTGGACACGGACCCGCACATCGGGCCGGACACGAGCGAGCATATCCCGCTGGCCGCTCGCTCCGGGCGGGTCGGCGCGCGGTGCTGGATGTGACCCGTCATGCAGGCGCTCTCGCTCGCGCCCGGCAGGGCGCTCGCGAAGGCGCGAGCGAGAGCGCAGATGCCTCTGGTCGGTGACGGTCGTGGAAAACCCGCGGTGGAGACGCGGGTGCTGGCGCGTGAGCGCCT